>Ga0302325_10003592_pt1 | contig 36426 bp, 35 predicted proteins | sample Palsa_T0_2_FD_201948 | JGI IMG/M metagenome (GOLD analysis project Ga0302325, IMG submission 201948) | Peat permafrost microbial communities from Stordalen Mire near Abisko, Sweden - Palsa_T0_2 | ecosystem: Environmental > Terrestrial > Soil > Palsa > Peat permafrost | place: Sweden: Abisko...
CCCAGGAGATCGCGAACGTGATCGCATTTCTCTGCTCCGACGCCGTTTCGAACGTCGCCGGCGCGGCGTGGTCGGTCGACGGCGGCCTGGTGGCGGTCATCATCTGACTGGGAGCGCCGGGTCGAGCCACGCGGCCTGGTCGCGGTCATCATCTGAGTCGCGCCGGGTCGGCCCGGCCGGCCCGGGCCGCTCGATCTAGACTCCCGGTTCGATGATCAAGACCGAGGCCATCGGCAAGAGCTACCCACCTCTCGTCTACGCCGTCGGGCGTGAGAAGGTCCGGGAGTTCGCCGTCGCGGTGGGGGAGACCAACCCGCTGCACTTGGACGTCGAGAGCGCGCGCGCGGCCGGCTACGACGACGTGGTCGCGCCGCCGATGTTCGCGGTCGTGTACGCGGGAGCATCGGTGACCCCTGCCCTGTTCGATCCCGAGGTGGGGATCGTGTTCTCGATGCTCGTCCACGGCCGCCAGGAGTTCGAATGGAGCCGGGTGGTCGTTGCGGGCGAGGAGATCACGACCACGACGACGGTCAAGGACATCGCGTCGCGTGGCGGGCTCGGCTTCTACGTGTTCGAGACGACGTCGAAGGATGAGAGCGGCGACACCGTCTGCACCGGCATCTGGACCAACATCGTCAGGGGAGCGGAATAGTGGCGACCAGCTTGCGCCCAGGTGACCGGATCGAGCTCGAGGTAACGCCGGACCGTTACGTCACGGTCCGCTACGCGGGCGCGTCGGGCGACTTCAACCCGATCCATATCGATGAGGAGTTCGCCAAGGAGGTTGGCCTCCCGGGCCGCATCCTGCACGGCCTCTGGACGATGGCCCAGGTGGCGCGCGCCCACACCGAGGCGGCCGGCGGGCCTGAGCGGTTGAAGCGCCTCTCGGTTCAGTTCCGCGGCATGGGCGTGATCGAGGAGAAGATCACGATCACGGGCACCGTCACCGAGATCTCGGACGGCGTCGCGGTCGTCAAGTCGAACGCAGAGCAGGCCGGGACCCGGATCATCCGCAACGCCGAAGCTGTGGTGGAAGTGGCGTCTAAGCCGTCTGGGGCCGCTGTGGAGTCGGCCGACGCCACTTCCAGCATTGGGAGTTCGCCTGGCGGCGAACTCCCGGGGTAGCGTGGGGACTGCTGCGCACAGCTCAGCCTCGCGCCGATCCCGCCTGAAACCCCGCCCGGTGAATCCCGTGGCCCGACCTACAATCACTTCAGTGCTGTCGGACAGGCAAGAACTCGTGTTGCGAATGGTCGTCGAGGAGTACCTCGCGGCCGGTGCGCCCGTGGCCTCGAAGGCGCTTGCCGCTGGGGTTGAGTGGGGGCCATCGACGATTCGGCACGAGCTGGCGAGCCTCGAGGAGGTGGGCCTGCTCGCCCACCCTCACACCTCTGCGGGTCGCGTGCCGACGCAGGCCGGATACCGGTACTTCGTCGACAAGCTGCTGCCGGTCGAAGTCGGGCCGCCGCTCGCGCTGACGCTCGTGCGCCGCGAGATCGACGAGGCGATGCGAGTCACGACCGAGACGCTCTCGCAGGTGAACAACCTGCTTGCGCTCGTCACCGCTCCACCGATCGAGACCTCGACGATCCGCCACATTGAGGTGCTCGTGCTGCAGCCGCAGGTGGTGATGGTGGTGGTGATCACATCGACGGGCGGGGTTACCAAGCGCCTGTTCACGTTCGGGCGTCCCGTCGATACCGGTTTGGCCGACTGGGCGGCGAGCTATCTGAACGAGCGCCTGGTGGGCCTCGGACTCGGAGCGCGGATCCTCCATCAGCGCTTGCATGACCCGTCGCTGAGCGTTACCGAAGCCGCGTTCCTGGACGCGCTCGCCGCAGCGTTCACCGAGCTCGAGGAGACGCCGCAGGAGACTCTCTACGTCGACGGCACCGCGCGGCTTGTGCGTGACGAGCGGTTCAGTGACGTCTCCCAGATCAACGAGGTGATGGACATGCTCGAGCGCCGCGTGTCGCTGCTCGGAGTTTTGCGACAAACGCTCGCCGAACGCGACGTCCTGGTGCGGATCGGAAACGAGAACGAGGCTCCGGCGCTGCACTCGCTGGCGCTGGTCGCTGCCAGCTATGGCCTACCGCAGCGCAGGCTCGGGGCGGTATCGGTGATCGGACCGCTGCGGATGGATTACGGGCGCGCGATCCGCTCGGTGCGCGAGGCAGCGACGCAGCTCTCGCGGTTCGTCGTCGAGGTATACGACGAGCGCTGAGAACAATGCCACGCGACTACTACGAGGTGCTCGGGGTCTCCCGCACGGCCGAAGACGGCGAGATCAAGAAGGCGTTCCGGCGCCTCGCCCGTGAGCTTCATCCCGACGTCAACAGTCAAGACCCCGACGCCGAGGAGAAGTTCAAGGAGGCCGCCGAGGCGTACGAGGTGCTCTCGGACGGAGAGCGGCGAGCGACCTACGATCGCTACGGCCACGACGGCCTGCGGAGTGGCGGTTACGCCCCGAACTTCGACGCCTTCGGATCGGTTGCCGACATCTTCGACGCGTTCTTCGGTGGTGGTGGACCGTTCGGCGGAGGACGACCCGGCGGCCCGGAGCAGGGAGGCGACGTCGCCGTGGCCGCCGAGATCGACCTCTCGCAGGCGCTCACCGGCGCCGCGGTCGAGGTCAGCTACGAGGCGATCGTGCGCTGCGAGCACTGCAAAGGCAACGGTGCCGAGCCCGGCACTCCGATCGAGACGTGCGACCGCTGCGGCGGCAGCGGCCAGGTTCGATCGGTGGCCCGCACCCCGTTCGGGCAAGTCGTGCGGGCGGCCGCGTGCGACGCGTGCCACGGCGATGGCCGCGTCGCCAAAGATCCGTGCCACACCTGCCGCGGCCGCGGGCGCAACGTCAACCGCACGAAGCTCACCGTCGAGATCCCCGCAGGAATCGCGGACGGCCAGCGGATCCGCCTCGCCGGTCGTGGGCATGCCGGTGATCACGGGGGCCCGGTCGGCGACCTGTACGTGCTAGTACGAATCCGCGAGGACACCCGCTTCCTGCGCGACGGCGACGACCTCGTCACCGCCGTCGACCTGTCCGCGCCGCTGGCGGCACTCGGCGCGACCGTAGAGGTACCGACGGTCGACGGCTCAGTCGAGCTCGAGGTTCCAGCGGGCACCCAGCCGCACGAGACGCTGATCGTGCGCGGTCAGGGCATGCCGGCATTGCGTGGCAGGCACCGGGGCGACCTGCGTGTGGTCGTCAACGTCGTCATCCCGCGGCGGCTGAAGCGCGAGCAGCGCGAGTTGCTACAACAGCTCGCCGACACGCTGACCGATGAGCATCTGAAGACGGACGAGGGCGTCTTCCACAAGCTCAAGCGCGCGTTCGGCGCGTAGCTGGGACGCCGTGCTGCGCCTGGCCATCCGGGTGCGACGAGAGGACGCCGAGCTGGTCCTGGCGGAACTGCTCGAGCTGGCGCCCGGCGGGGTGGAGGAGGTCGAGCTCGGCGACGGGATCGAGTATGCGGTGTACGGCGCTCCGGGTGAGCTGCCGGCGCTGCCGGACCTGCGGGCCGCCGTCGGCGCCGCGCTGGTCGAAGTGAGCACGCGCGAGATCCCCGACGACTGGGCCGAACGGTGGCGGGAGTTCCATCGCCCGCTGGTGCTGGGTGGCGCGATCACCGTCCGCCCGCCCTGGGAGCAACCGGGCGAGACTCCGATCGACGTCGTCATCGATCCCGGCCAGGCGTTCGGCACGGGCGCGCATGCGACCACCCGGCTGAGCCTCGAGCTGATGGTGGCGGCTGCGCCGCCATTGGGAGTTGGCCTGGCGGCCAACATCCCGGGGGACGCTTCGCGTCCATTGGGAGTTGGGGGCGGCTGCGCCGCCCTTGGGAGTTCGCTTGGCGGCGAACATCCCGGCCTGGCGGCCAACATCCCGGTGGACGCTTCGCGTCCATTGGGTCCGCTCCTCGACCTCGGCTGCGGCTCGGGAGTGCTCGGCATCGTTGGTGCCCGGCTCGGCTGGAAGCCGGTGGTCGCCGTCGACTTTGACCCGGCCAGCGTGGAGGCCGCCGGCGCGAACGCGGCGGTGAACGGCGTCGACCTCGACGTGCGCCGGCTGGACCTCCGAACCGATCCGCTGCCGGCGGCGCCCACTGTCGTCGCCAACCTGCTCTCGCCGCTGCTGATCGCGTGGGCTGCGCGGCTCGGGCGGGCTCAGCCGCGGCGCGTGATCGCAAGCGGGATCCTGGAGCCGGAGGCCGACGAGGTGGCTCGGGCGTTCGCCGCCAGCGGGCTACAGGTCACAGCACGGCGTGCACGTGGCGAGTGGGTGGCGCTCTTGCTGGAGCGCACGCCGACGCTCCTGAGGGAGCGTGCGCCGACGCCGTCACCCGGCTGACGTGGGTCGCGACCGCGTGGCCAAATGCGCGCGGGCTAATTCTGGACACCTGGAGGATGGCACCAGGCGGGGGATCGATCATCCTGCACGCAGACGATGTGATCCGGGTCCTCTTAGGAGGTGAGACCTGATGAATCCGCTCGCAATCGGCGTTACCCTCGGTGGCTTGCTCCTCGATCGGGTGGCGCCACGGCCCAAGCCCCGGGCTGGCTTGGCGTACGAGTCCCTCCGCTCGGCGCCGGCTGTCCCGAGGACACCGTGGCGCGGCCACGTATTCGTGGGGGACGGGGGGGCGCCGGGCGCGAGCGGTGGCTCCAAGTCGACTCGCGTTGCGTCGCGCTGACTGACAAGCAACGAAACGAAGCGCACGGCTACTCTGCGTAGCCGTGCGCTTCGCGGTTAAGTTCCTAGGCTGCAAGGTCTCTCAGGCGGACGCGATGATCGCGCGGCAGGCGTTGCTCGAAGCGGGGCACGAGGAGGTCGCCGAGGAGGACGCCGAACTCCACGTGATCAATACCTGCTGCATCACGAGCGCGGCGGAGGCCAAGTCGCGCCAGTCGGTGCGGCGGTCGCTGAAGCAGGGCTCGCGTGAGGTGTATGTGTCCGGTTGCGCGGTGAACTTGAATGCGAGCCCGTTCGGCGAGATCGACCCGAGAGTCAAGCCCTTTGCCGGCGTCGCGGAGGATGTGGCAAGCGCGATGGCGGGGCGCTTCGCGCCCTTGGGAGTTCGCCTGGCGGCGAACATCCCGGCGAACATCCCGCCTGGCGGCGAACGTCCGGGGGGACGTCCCGGGGCGTGCGCCGACGTGAAGCACCAGGTGGGAGCTCGCGCGGGGTCCTCCGCGCCGGACGCTCGGACCCGGGGTTTCCTGAAGGTCCAGGATGGCTGCGACTCCCAGTGCGCGTACTGCATCATTCCGACCGTGCGGGGCGGGGCGCGTTCGCGACCGGCGAGCGCGGTCCTGGGCGAGGCCCGTCGCCGGGTCGCGAACGGACAACCCGAGCTGGTGATGACCGGGATCAGCGTCGGCGATTACCGCGACCCCGAGCGCGGGCTCGAACTGGGGGAGCTGATGATGGAGGTGGCGGCCGTGCCAGGCGTGGAGCGCGTCCGGCTGTCGAGCGTCGAGGTGATCCACGTCAGGGACTCGCTGCTGAAGGCGCTGGCGTGCGAGCCGAAGGTATGCCCGCACCTCCACGTGCCACTGCAGTCCGGAGATGACGGCGTGCTGAAGGCGATGGGCCGCCATTACACCGCGGGCGAGTACCTGGACGCGATCGCCGCGCTCCGCGAGGCGGTCCCGCATGTCAACGTCACCACCGACGTGATCGTCGGCTTCCCGACCGAGGACGGGCGGGCGTTCGGGCGCACACTGGAGATGGTCGACGCCGCCGCGATCAGCCGAGTCCACGTCTTTCCGTACTCGCCCCGGCCCGGGACCGTCGCCGAGGCGCTCGGCGACCGCGTGCCGGCGGAGGAGAAGAAGCGCCGTTCGCAGGAGCTCCGCGGTCGCTCGGAGGTCCGCTCCCGCCACCACCGCAACGCCAAGCTCGGACGCCTGGAGCGCGTGCTCGCAGACAAGGTCGCCGACACCCAAGTCTCCGGCTACACCACCGACTACACCCGCTGCTACCTGCCCCGCGGCGCCGCGGCCCGAGGCGAGCTCGTGGACGTCGTCTGCGAGGCGCTCCACGCCGATGGCATCCGCTGCCGCCAGGCGCTTCCGGCGGACCTGAGCGGACGGACGCGGCCGGACCTCCGCGGAGCGGACGGACACGTCGTCCGGGCGGCGTATCCTTGATCCCGGCGATGACGATCACCGATCAAGTTCGAACCGAAATCACGAGAGCGATGAAGGCAGGCGAGAAGCAGCGCGTCGGCGCGCTGCGGATGGTGCTGTCCGAGCTCCAGAAGGCAGCCAAGGAAGGAAGCTCCGACGAGGTCTCCGTGCTGCGCCGCGAACGTAAGCGCCGCCTCGAAGCCGCCCAGCAGTTCCGTGACGGTGGCCGACCGGAGCTGGCCGAGCAGGAGGAGTCCGAGGCGGACCTGATCGACGGCTACCTCCCGTCCGAGCTGCCTGACGCGGAGATCGACGTGCTCGTGACGGCGGCGATCGAAGAGACGGGAGCGAGCTCGCCCAAGGACATGGGGCAGGTGATGAAGGCTGTGATGGCGAAGGTCGACGGCCGCGCAGACGGCAAGCGCGTCTCCGGGCGCGTTCGGGAGGTGTTGAGCGGCTCGCGTGCGTAGCAGAATCGAGCTCGATAACGCAATTGCAGCAGAGCTCGCGGGCAGCGAGGACGCTGTGCTTCGCGCGCTCGAGGGGCACCTCGAATGCGCGGTCTACCTGCGCGGGAACGTGCTCACCCTCGAGGGGGACGACGCCGCCGTGCAAGCCGCCGCCGCCGTAGTCCGGGAGCTGTCAGAGTTGATCGCCCAGGGCCACGAGATCGCGCCCGGGACGATCGAGGCGGTCACCCGCGCGCTCGATCAGCACGAGTCGCCGGCGAACATCCTCGAGGACGTGGTGTGGCGCCATCGGGCCACCAAGGTGGCGCCCAAGACGGTCAACCAGAAGCGCTACGTCGACTCAATCAGGCACAACACGATCACGTTCGGTATCGGCCCCGCGGGCACAGGCAAGACCTTCCTCGCCGTGGCGCTGGCGGCCGCCGCACTGAGCCGCAGAGAGGTCAACCGGATCATCCTCACAAGACCCGCGGTCGAGGCCGGCGAGCGGCTCGGATTCCTGCCGGGAGACCTGATGGCGAAGGTCGATCCCTATCTGCGCCCGCTGTTCGACGCGCTTCACGACATGCTCGATCCCGAGCGGGTCAGCCAGCACCTCGAGAAGGGCGTGATCGAGGTCGCGCCGCTGGCGTTCATGCGGGGAAGGGCCCAGCCGCTCTCCAGCGGTGTGCTCACACCGTCCGGGTTCCGCCCGATCGGGACCCTGCGCGTCGGCGATCTGGTGATCGGCTCGAACGGCAGTCCGACGCCGGTGATCGGCGTCTACCCACAGGGTCGTAAGGCCGTCTTCCGGCTCCGCACCCAGGACGGCGCGTCGACGCTCTGCTGCTCCGAGCATCTGTGGCAAGTGTTCACGCCGGAGGATCGTCGCCGGGGCAAGGCCGGGCGTGTCCTCGAGACCCAGCAGATGATCGGTCGCCTGCGCCGGATGCACCAGCACCGGTTTGAGCTTCCGGTCCTCTCGGCGCCGGCCGAGTTCCCGGCCCGGGATGTTCCCATCGACCCCTACGCCCTGGGCCTCCTGCTTGGCGATGGGTGTCTCACGACCGCTACGACACCCACTTTCTCCACCGCAGATCCGGAGCTGGCGATAGCCCTGGAGGCGTCGCTCGACCGGATCGAGCTGCAGGCGAAGAGCGGCGTCGACTACACCCTCCGCCACGTGGACGGCCACCGTGGTGGCGTTATCGTCGCCAATCCGGTGACGACCGCGCTCCGTCAACTCGGGCTGGCTGGGAGCAGGTCTCACACCAAGTTCGTGCCCGAGGTGTATCTGCACAACTCGGCCGCGGTCAGGGTCGCGTTGCTCCAGGGGCTGCTGGACAGCGATGGCGGGCCGGACCGCGGGGAGTCGGCATCCGTGCCGACTCCCTTGGTCGGTCGGACCTGCCGGATCCAGTACGCGTCATGCTCCGAGCGGCTGCGCGACGATCTCGCTTACCTGGTCCGCTCGCTCGGAGGGGTCGCGTACTCACGGCGGCGGGTAGCCGCCGGGCGAACTCCCGGACTCGCCAGGGGCCGGGCGGTCTATCACCGGCACGATGCCTTCGTGCTGGACCTTCGCCTTCCGGTCGGCGTTGAGCCCTTCCGCCTGAAGCGCAAGCAGGATCTCTACGACCGGTCCGGCGGCGGACGGCCGATGCGCTTTGTCGAAGCGATCGAGCCGGCCGGAGAGATGGAGACGGTCTGCATCCAGGTCGCCGCAGCCGATTCGCTCTACGTCACCGACGATTACCTCGTCACTCACAACACGCTCAACGACAGCTTCATCATCCTCGACGAGGCGCAAAACACGAGCCCCGAGCAGATGAAGATGTTCCTGACCCGGCTCGGCTTCAACTCGAGGATGGTCGTGACCGGCGACATCACGCAGGTCGACCTCCCACGCGATCAGGACTCCGGGCTCGTGGTCGTCAGCGAGATCCTCGAGGATGTCGAGGGAATCGAGTTCGTCCGCTTCGGCGAGGAGGACGTGGTTCGGCACAAGCTCGTCCGACGGATCGTCGCCGCATACACCGAGCACTCGCAGCGATCCGCGCCCGAGCTAAGGCCGCGTAAGCGCGCGTGACGCTCGAGATCGAGGTCATCGGAGTCGACTCCGGGCACCACGACGGCCTCACCGCGAACGAGGTCGAGCAGCTCAGCGCCCTCGCGCTCGCCTCCGCCGGGATCGAGGATGGGCACCTCGCCGTCGAGCTCGTCGACGAGTCACGCATGCGCGAGCTCAACCGCGAGTACCGCGGCTTCGACCAGGCGACCGACGTGCTCTCGTTCCCGGTCGACGAGGACGGCCCCGCAGTTGGCCCTCGGGAGCTGGGCGACGTCGTGATCTGCGCACCGCACGCCTCCGACCTTCGTGAGGCGGTGGTGCATGGCGTGCTGCACCTGACAGGAATGGACCATGAGACCGACAGCGGCGAGATGCTCGCGCTGCAGGCTGAGATCGTGCGGAGTCCGATCGGGCCCGGGCGGTCGGGAATGCTCTCAGCGTGAGTGCCCGCTCGGACTCCGTTGAACCGGCTCGTGGGGAACAGGTAGCCGGACCGTCTGGGGCCGGTTCTGCTGCTGGTGGGACGGGGGAGGGGCGGGACGTTGGAGCTTCTGGGGCCGGTTCTGCTGCTGCTGGGACGGTTAGGACCCGCTCTGGCTTCGTGGCGCTTGCGGGGCGACCGAATGTGGGCAAATCGACGCTGACGAATGCGATCGTTGGTACGAAGGTTGCGATCGTTTCCGATAAGCCGCAGACGACGCGCCGAGCCATTCGAGGTGTTGCGACTGCGGAGGACTGGCAGCTCGTGTTGATTGATCTGCCCGGTGTTCAGCGCCCGCGCGATGCCTTGACCGGGCGGATGCAGCGTCGCGTTGAACGGGAGCTCGGGGACGCAGATGGTTGCCTGCTCGTCGTCAATGCGGAGCAGGGCATCGGCCCCGGCGACTGCTTCATCGCGAATCTCCTGCGGAGCTCGGCGGTGCCAGTTGTGGTCGCCGTCAACAAGGTCGACCGCTGCGGCCGCGCGGCGATCGCGGCAACGCTACAAGCGGTATCCGACCTCGATGTCGGCGAAGAGATCTTTCCTGTCTCGGCGCGCACCGGCGCCGGCGTTCCACTGCTGGTCGAGCGACTGGTGTCGCTGCTTCCCGAGAGCCCGTTCTTCTTCTTGCCCGGTCAGATCTCAGACGTCCCCGAGTCGGTCTGGCTGGCGGAGCTGGTGCGAGAGCAGGTGCTCTCGCGCGTGCGTGCCGAGGTTCCGCACGCGGTCGAGGTCGAGGTCGAGGCGATCGAGCAGCGCCGTGAGGACCTCATCGCCGTGGTGGCGGTCGTCCTCGTCGAGACGGAGTCCCAGAAGGGGATCCTGATCGGGGCGGGCGGGAGCATGGTGAAGGCGATCGGGACCGCGGCCCGCCGCGCGATCGAGAGGGAGCTCGGCTCGCGGGTTCACCTGGAGCTGTCGGTGCGGGTGCGGCGGCACTGGCGAGGCGACGAACGGCTGCTCGACAGGTTGGGGATCGAATAGCAGCGATCGCGGGAACGCGCAACGGTCGCCAGCTTCGAGTTCAGTCGGACATTTGACGAGATTGAGCGCACGCAACTCAAGGTTGCCCGTAAGGTAATCCGCGCTCGGCGCCGATAAGGACTCCGAGGCCGGACGGGATCCGAGACTCCCGAGACCGAGGAGACGCGAAAGTGGAGGGTTGCGGGGGTCCTGCGCCCTGGCGACACGGTCGCGCGGATCGGCGGGGATGAGCTCGTCCGAGCTGCTGCGTAACGCCGACATCGCGATGTACGACGCCAAGCGACGTGGTCGCGCCTGCTGCGCGCTGTTCGACGAGAGCATGCACCGCCGCGTCGTCGACCGCCTCGAGCGGGAGAACGATCTACGCCATGCCGTGGACCATGCGCTGCTGGAGATTCATTATCAGCCGATCGTCGACCTCGCCACCGGGCGGATCGCGGCGCTGGAGGCTCTCGCGCGCTGGCCGAGCGACTGGCCAGCGGTCGCTCCACTCGACTTCATCCCGATCGCCGAGGAGACGGGCGTGATCGGTCCGCTCGGCCTGCACGTGCTGCGAGGGCACTCGATTCGCTCGCGCGCTGGCGCAGGATGGGACTGGTGGGCGAGGAAGTCCGCGTGAGCGTGAACATCTCCGCACGCCAGCTGGAGGACCCGAATCTGCCGGCGAACGTCCGCGCGGCGATCGCCGCCGCCGGCCTCGAGGGTGACGCGCTGCGGCTCGAGATCACTGAGAGCACGCTGATGCAGGAACCCGAACGGATGCAAGCCTGGGTCTGCACGTGATCGCCGAGGGGATCGAGAACCCCACTCAGCTCCAGCGGCTGAGGACGCTGGGATGCGAGTACGGTCAGGGATTTCTCTTCTCGAAGCCGCTTACCGCACCGGAAACCCGAGCGCTGCTTTCAGGCTCCTCACCGGCCTGGGCCGCTGCGCTCGGTGACGTGGTGGAATCGCCTGGCGGCGATTCCATTGGGGGATTTGGCAGAGCCAAATCCCCCGGGCCGGTGGTGGGACCGGTGCGCGCGGTCCCCGTAGTGGACCGGGCGGGTGGCTAGAGCTGCGGCGGCGCGCGTGGCGCGCGCGCTTAGAATCATCGGTCCGTGGACGACGCCGAGATCGCTTTCGATGAGCGCGGCCTCGTTCCGTGCGTGATGCAGGACTGGCGCACGGGCGAGGTACTCACGCTCGCGTACATGAACGCCGAGGCGCTGCGCCGCACTCGCGAGACCGGGGAGATGCACTTCTTCAGCCGTTCGCGTCAGGAGCTTTGGCACAAGGGCGCGACGTCTGGGAACACGATGGCTGTCAAGGCGATTCGCTACGACTGCGACGGCGACGCGCTACTCGCGCTGGTCGAGCCACGGGGCCCGGCATGCCACACGGGCGAGCGCAGCTGCTTTTACCGCGGGCAGTTCGATCAGGCTGCCCCTCACGAGGTGCTGCCGACGCTCGAGCGCACGATCGCCGCGCGGGCGGCGTCCCGGCCGGACGGCTCCTACACGGCGACCCTGCTCGCCGCGCCCGCACGGATCGGCGAGAAGGTGCAGGAAGAAGCCGAGGAGGTCGCTCGGGCCGCCAGGGAGGAATCCGATGAGCGTGTGGCCGAGGAGGCCGCCGACGTTCTTTACCACCTTGCGGTGCTCCTGCGTAGCCGTGAGCTGACGCTAGCCGACCCGCAGCAGGTGCTCGATGGCCGTCGCCGGCAATGAGGCTGCGGCGGCGGCGGCGACGCCGTCGCTCGAGCAGGTTCGAGAGCTCGCGCGCGACCACAACCTGATCCCGGTCCGCGAGACATTCGTCGACGACTGCGAGACGCCGGTCTCGGCCTTCCTGAAGCTGCGCGGGGACGGGCCCGCGTTCCTGCTCGAGTCCGCCGAGCAGGGGCGGGTGGGACGCTACTCGTTCATCGGCTTTCGTCCTCGCAAGGTGCTGCGCTGGTCACTGGGCGATGCGGGCGATCCGTACGCACTCGCCGCCGCCGAACTTGGCCGCTACCGGCCGGCCCCGCTCGAGGACCTGCCGCCGTTCGCCGGGGGCGCCGTCGGCGTGTTCGCCTACGACCTTGTCCGGACCGTTGAGCCGCTCGGCGAGCCGAACCCCGATCCGATCGGGGTGCCCGACCTCGCGCTGATGCTGACAGACACGCTGATCGTGTTCGACCATCTCAAGCACACCGTCACGGTGCTCGCCAACGTCTACTCGGACGACGACCTCGAGGAGTCATATGCGGCTGCGCTCGAGACGATCGCCGAGGTCCGGTGGCGGCTGTCCGGTCCGGTCCCGCGGCCGGCGCGCCCACCCGGAGCCGGCCGGACGGTTCCCGAGCTCATCCCAAACATGTCCCAGGAGCATTTCGAGTCGATGGTGGCGCGAATCATCGAGTACATCTACGCCGGCGACGCGTACCAGGTCGTGCCCTCGCAGCGGTGGTCGGCGGCGGTCCCGGTCGAGGCATTCTCGATCTACCGCGGTCTGCGCGTCGTGAACCCGAGCCCATACATGTATTTCCTCGACTTCGGCGACTTCGAGGTCGCGGGCGCCAGCCCCGAGCCACTGATCACCGTCAACGGCAGGCAGGTCCTGACCCGGCCGATTGCGGGTACCCGCCCGCGCGGCTCGAGCGCCGAGGAAGACCGCCGTATGGCCGACGAGCTGCTCGCCGATCCCAAGGAGCGGGCGGAGCACGTGATGATGGTGGACCTCGGGCGCAACGACCTCGGGCGCGTATGCGAGTACGGCACCGTCGCGGTCGAGGAGTTCATGGCGATCGAGCATTACAGCCACGTGATGCACATCGTGTCGAGCGTCACCGGGACATTGCGGCCGGGTATCGGCGCGCTTGACGCATTGCGTTCGGTACTGCCGGCAGGCACGCTCTCTGGTGCGCCGAAAGTGCGGGCGATGCAGATCATCGACGAGCTCGAGCCGGTCAAGCGTGGTGGCTACGGCGGCGCGATCGGGTACGTCAGCTACACGGGCGACCTCGACACCTGCATCCATATCCGTACCGTCGTCGTGAAGGACGGCGTCGCGCACGTCCAGGCCGGCGGCGGCACCGTCGCGGACGCCAAGCCAGCCTACGAGTACCGCGAATCGGTGGCGAAGTCCAAGGCCGTGCTTCAGGCGATCGCGGTGGCGGTCCAGCAGCCCTGGCCGTGAGCTCCGGGTGGGGGCTCCGGGTGGGGGCATCCACCGGCGGCCAGGCGCTTCCTGGGGCTTTTGGTGGGTGTGGGTGGTGGTGGTGGGTTCGGAAGCAACTGGCCAACGGTGGATACCCGCCAGCTCGTCCGACCCCAGCCGCCAGCTTGTCCGGCCGAGCGTGTCGGGGCCGCGCGGCTGGTCGGCCCGCTTGGCGCTCTTGAGCGGTCCCCGTTACCGTTCCGGCCTCATGCGCGTCCTTGTGGTCGACAACTACGACAGCTTCACCTACAACCTGGTGCAATACCTCGGTGAGCTTGGCGCCGAGGTGGAGGTCGTTCGGAACGATCAGTCTTCGGTGGAGGAGCTGCTGGTTCGGGGCTATGACCGGGTGATCGTGTCGCCGGGACCTTGCACGCCGAACGAGGCTGGGATCTCGCTCGAGGCGGTGCGGCGATTTCCGCTGGCACGAATCCCGACGCTCGGGGTCTGCCTCGGGCACCAGGCGCTTGTGCAGGCTTGGGGCGGCAAAGTGATCCAGCATCAGCCGATCCACGGCAAGACCTCCGAGATCGAGCACGATGGGAGGACGATCTTCCGCGGGTTGCGGACCCCGCTCACGGTCGGCCGCTACCACTCGCTGGTGGCTGACCCGGAGCTGCCCGAGGTACTCGAGCGCAGTGCCATCGGCGGCGAGGTGGTGATGGCAGTTCGTCACCGGGAGCTACCGGCGGAAGGGGTTCAGTTCCACCCCGAGTCGGTGCTGACCGAGCAGGGTCGCGAGCTGCTGGGAAACTTCCTCGAAGCGGGGCGAGGATGAGCGAGCAGCTGCTTACGAACGCGATCGACGCCCTCGCCTCCGGCCAGGACCTGAGTCTGGACGATGCGGCCGCGGTGCTGTCGGAGATCATGGCCGGCGCGGCGAGCGAGATCCAGATCGCGGGATTTCTGATCGCGCTGCGTACGAAAGGTGAGACCGTCGACGAGCTGGCCGGTCTCGCGCGCACGATGCGCAGGCTGGCGGCGCACGTCACGGTCGACCGCGACAACCTCGTCGACACCGCGGGCACCGGTGGCGGCCAGAGGACGTTTAACGTGTCGACCACAGCAGCGTTGATCGCCGCCGGCGCCGGATGCACGGTCGCCAAGCACGGCAACCGCTCCGCGACCGGTCTGTCCGGCTCTGCCGATGTGCTGGAGGCCCTCGGTGCTCGGATCGATCTCGGTCCGGACGCGGTTGCTCGCTGCATCGAGGACGTCGGGTTCGGATTCATGTTTGCCCCGACCCACCACCAGGCGACGCGCTATGTGATCCCGGTTCGTAGGGAGCTCGCGGTGCGAACGATCTTCAACTTCCTCGGGCCTCTGACCAACCCCGCCGGTGCCACCCGGCAGCTGATCGGCGTATCGGACGCTGCGTTCCTCGACACGGTCGCCGGTGCGCTCGCGCGGCTCGGGTCCGATCGCGCGCTCGTCGTCAGCAGTGAGGACGGCCTGGACGAGCTGTCGATCTCGGCCGCGACGGCCGTCGTCGAGGTCACAGGAACGCAGACGCGGAGCTACACCGTCTGCCCCGAGGAGTTCGGGCTCGACCGGGCACCGCTCGACGCGGTCAGCGGCGGTACTCCAGAGCAGAACGCGCAGACCGCTCGACGCATCCTTGCCGGGGAGATCGGTGCGCGGCGCGACATCGCCGTGCTCAACGCGGGCGCGGCGATTTACGCCGCCGGGGTCGCCGACACGCTCGCGGACGGAGTCCGTGCCGCCGCAGACGCGATCGACAGCGGTGCAGCGGCCGGCGCGCTCGACCGCTTCGTCGACCGGACCCGAGAGCTGGCCCCGGCATGAACGTGTTGGAGCGAATCGTGGCCGGGACCCGGGAGGAAGTCGAGCGGCGGCGGCGCGAGGTACCGGTCGCGGAGCTCGAGCGCAGCGTCGCGCAGCGTGGTCGGGAGCTAAGGCCGTTCGCGGCGGCCCTCGCCAGTCCAGGGCTCTCGCTGATCGCCGAGCATAAGCGGCGCTCGCCGTCGGGCGGCCTGATCCGGGACGGCGCCGCGATCGAGGAGGTCGTCGAGGCGTACGAGCGTGGTGGCGCGGCGGCCATCTCGATCCTGACCGAGGGGCCGAGCTTCGGTGGCTCGGTTTCAGATCTACAATCCGCGCGCGCCGCGACGGCCCTGCCGCTGCTCCGTAAGGACTTCATCGTCGACCCCTATCAGGTGACCGAGTCGCTCGCAGCCGGCGCCGACGCCATCCTGCTGATCGTCGCTGCACTCACGCTCTCCGAGCTGTCGACGCTGCATGCATCTGCGCGCGCGGTCGGGCTTGCGGTCCTCGTCGAGGTTCACGACGAGCGCGAGCTCGAAGCTGCGATCACGATCGGGGCCGAGATCGTGGGGGTCAACAACCGCGATCTCACGACGCTTGCGGTTGATACCGCCCGGACGTTCGAGCTGCTCCCACGCGTGCCCCCCGACGCCACCGTCGTGGCGGAGTCCGGGTTCAGCAAGCGGATCGAGCTGGACGAGCTCGAGCGCGCCGGCGTCCATGCTGTGCTCGTGGGCGAGGCGCTGATGCGCGCCCCCGAGATCGAGCCGGCGTGCCGTGCGCTCGCGGGTGACCGGGCGCTCGCGGGTGACCGGGCGCTCGCGGGTGGGCGATCAGTCGCGGGCGACTCCACGGCTGCGCTTTAAGTGCAGTTCAGCGCTCCGGCTCAGACTTCCGCAGCCGCATGAAGCGACTCCTGCGCTCCCCACTTGTGTCCGCGGCCGTCGGCGGCCTTTCCGTCGCCGCCTTGCTCCTCGCTCTCGGCGTGACCGGTCGTCGCACGACCACCACGGTGATCGACGAGGCGCCGCTCACAGCCGAGCCCGCCTCCGACGTCGGCACCGGACTGACGCCGTACGAGATCTACGAACGTGACGCGCCCAGCGTCGTGTTCGTGCGAGCCGAGGTGGACGAGAGCGTCCAGGATCCGTTCGCGATCTCCTCCGACCTTTCGGGCGTCTCGACCGGATCGGGATTCGTGGTCGACAGGCACGGAGACATCCTCACCAATTACGACGTGGTTGCGGGTGCCGGCAGCGGCGGAATCTCAGTGGAGTTCGAACACGGCGTGACGAAGGTGGCGCAGATCGTCGGCGAGGATCCGGACGACGATCTGGCGGTTCTGCGGGTTGCCGCTCGCGGACTCGGCCTTGCGCCGCTCGCGCTCGGCGACTCCGCCACCGCCCGGGTCGGTGACCCGACGCTCGCGATCGGCAACCCGTTCGGCCTCGACCGCACCCTGACCACCGGCATCGTCTCTGCGCTGCAGCGCCAGATCACCGCGTACGACGGGTTCGCGATCGACAACGTGATCCAGACGGACGCACCACCCGACGAGGGTTCCTCCGGCGGCCCGCTGATCGACGCCGCCGGCCAAGTGATCGGAGTCACCTCTCAGATCGAGACCGGCGAGGGTAGCGTCCCGATCGGATTTGCAGTTCCAAGTAACACCGCCAAGGCGCTGCTGCCGCGGCTGGAGGGCGTGAAAGCCCCGTGCGCCGAGGCGAATCCCCGTCCGACCGTACGATGTATACATGCCCGCCCCCGGCGTCCCGAGGATCAAGCTGTGCGGAATCACCACGCGTGAGGATGCCGAGCACGCCGCTTCCGTCGGCGCCTGGGCAGTCGGGCTGAACTTCTGGCCGCGGTCGGCGCGGCGCTGCGATCTCGACACGGCGGCGGAGATCGCTGCACTGCTGAAGCGGCGGGTGGAGGTCGTGGGCGTGTTCGTAAACCCGACGCTCGTGCAGGTCGCGGACATCGCGGACGCCGTTGGCCTGACGATGATCCAGCTCCACGGCGAGGAAGGTCCCGCCTTCTGCGCCGAGGTTGCGCGGCGCACAGGCTGCAAAGTGATCAAGGCCGCCCGCGTACACAGCGGCGCCGACATCCAGGCGCTGGCGGCGTTCCATGTCGACTACCACCTGCTGGACAGTCACTTGCCAGGGCAGTACGGCGGCACCGGCGAGACGTTCGCATGGGAGCTCGCCCGCGCGCATGGCGGGCGCGTGCCACTGATCCTGAGCGGCGGGCTTACGCCCGAGAACGTCGCCGAGGCGATCGTGGCCGTGCGCCCGTTCGCGGTCGACGTGGCGAGTGGCGTTGAGTCCGCACCGGGGCGCAAGGACCCGGCGAAGGTGGAGGGCTTTGTGAAAGCGGCGATGGAAGCGGGTGGTGACTCGGAAGCGCGTGGCGCCGCTTTCATTGGGAGTTCGGTCTTGGGCTCGGGCCGGGTGGCGGGCGCTGGTGCCGAACTCCCGGGCGAATCGGCGGGCGCCGAAGTCCCGGACCCGGAGGTCGTCGCGTGACCGCCGTCGAGCATCGGTTTGGTCCTTACGGTGGCCAGTACGTTCCCGAGACGTTGATGCCGGCGCTCGACGAGCTCGAGCGGGCTTGGATCGACGCCCGTGACGATCCCGGGTATCGCGCTGAGCTCGACGCGCTGCTGAACGACTTCGTCGGGCGCCCGACCCCGCTCTACCATGCTCGCCGCCTTAGCGCGGTCGCCGGCCATCCCGTGTACCTAAAGCGCGAAGATCTCAATCACACCGGCGCACACAAGATCAACAACGCGCTCGGCCAGGCTCTCCTCGCCGTCCGGATGGGCAAGCGACGGATCATCGCCGAGACGGGCGCGGGCCAGCACGGCGTCGCGAGCGCGACGGCGTGCGCGTTGCTCGGCCTCGAGTGCGTGGTTTACATGGGCACCGAGGACATGCGCCGCCAACATCCGAACGTCGCGCGGATGGGGCTGCTCGGCGCTCGCGTCGAGCCTGTCGAGGCTGGCGCAAAGACGCTCAAGGAGGCGGTCTCTGCGGCGATCCGCGACTGGGTTACCAACGTCGCAAGCACGCACTACATCATCGGCTCATGCGTCGGCCCGGCACCGTATCCGGCTCTGGTCCGCGACCTTCAGCGGGTGATCGGAGACGAGGCGCGGGCACAGGTGCTCGAACGCTGCGGGAGGCTGCCGCAACGGGTGATCGCGTGCGTCGGCGGCGGTTCGAACTCGATCGGCATGTTCACGCCGTTCGTCGCGGACACCGAGGTCGAATTGATCGGCGTCGAGGCGGCGGGCGAAGGGCTCGAGAGCGGGCGACACGGGGCGCCGCTGACCGCGGCGGGACTGCCCGGCGTCCTGCACGGAGCATTCTCGGCGCTGATGCAGGACGAGGACGGCCAGATTCTCGAGGCGCACTCGATCTCGGCCGGACTCGATTACCCGGGGAGCGGCCCGGAGCACGCCTGGCTGCGCGACTGCGGTCGGGCCCGATATGTCGCCGTCACCGACGGCCAGGCACTCGATGCGTTCGCGCGCACCGCGCGGCTGGAGGGGATCATCCCCGCGCTCGAGTCCGCGCACGCGCTGGCTTGGACGCTCTCGACAGGAGGCAGCGAGCTTGATCTGGTCTGCCTCTCCGGCCGCGGAGACAAGGATCTCGCCGAGGCGATCGCCAAGCTCGAGGGCTCCGGCGCGTGATGAGCGCGTCCGAGCCGATCGTGGCGCCCACCGCGCCCACCGCGCCCACCGCGCCCCCCGCGCCCACCGCGCCCACCGCGCCCACCGCGCCCCCCGCGCCCCCCGGGATCGACCGGATCGCCGAGGCGTTTGCGGCCGCCCGCGCCGACGGCCGCCGCGCCGCGCTGATGCCGTACATGATGGGCGGGTTCCCGGACCTGGACCGCTCGCGTGAGATCGCGCTGGCCTACGCTGACGCGGGAGCGGATCTGATCGAGCTCGGCGTCCCGTTCTCCGATCCGCTCGCCGACGGGCCGGTGATCCACGCGGCGGGCACCGCCGCTCTCCGTGCCGGGGTGCGCCTCCACGACGTGCTGGAGCTGGCCCGAACCGTCTCCGCTCGAGTTCCGGTCGTGGTCATGTGCTACGTCAATCCGATCTATGCGCGTGGCCTCGATCGGTTCGCCGACGCGCTCGCCGAAAGCGGTGCGAGCGGCCTGATCGTTCCCGACTTGCCGTATGAGGAGGCGCCCGAGATGCTCGAGGCGTGCGAGCAGCGAGGGCTCGCCCTCGTCCCGCTCGTCGCGCCGACGACCCCCGATGCGCGCCTGGCGCGGATCGGTGAGCGCGCCCGCGGTTTCCTTTACACCGTCTCGCTGACCGGAACAACCGGCGAGCGAGCGGGGCTCGCCGAGGGCCTGGACGCGGTGATAGCGCGTGCGAAGCGCTTCAGCTCAGTCCCGGTCGCGGTGGGGTTCGGAATCGCGACGCCCGAGCAGGCCGCTGCCGCGGCTGCGGCCGGCGCGGACGGGGTGATCGTCGGATCCCGGCTGGTCCGTGCCGCGGGGGAGTCATCGGACCCAGCCGGTGCCGTGCGCGAGCTGGTGCTCGCCCTCGGCCGCGCGCTCCGTTAGCATCCCGACCTTCATGTTCCTCCTGTTCACCACCGTCGCCGGGCTCTGCCTGTGGATCGTCCTCTGGGCGATGGGGATCAAGGCCATCGATGGCATCGCCATCGTCCTCGTGCTGGTCGCTCTCGCCGTTGGCATGCAGCAGATGCTGTCGTACCTGCCAGGCCGCCGCGAGTAGCACGGGCGCCGCCGGTCATGCGAATAGGTAACCGGGTAATCGCCGGGGCTGTCTGTGTAGCGCTGGCGGCCCTCCTCGCCGGATGCGGGACGACGACGACGACCACCACAACGATCACCGGCACGACGCTGACCGTCTACTCGAGCCTCCCGTTGCAGGGGCCGGAGAGCTCGGAGGCACAGAGCGTGCTCGACGGGGAGCGACTGGCGCTCAAGCAGGCGGGCGGCAAGGTCGGCCGCTACACGATCGACTTCGTCTCGCTGAACGACGCGACCAATGCGGGATGGAGCCCGAAGCTGATCGCCGCCAACGCGCGGACCGTGATCCAGAAGGACGACGCGATTGCGTACATCGGCGAGATCGACCCGAATGCCTCGGCCCAATCGATCCCGATCACCAACGCGGACCAGGTGCTGCAAGTGAGCCCGTACGACACGGCGATCGGTCTGACCGAGGCGACGGCCGCGGTCTCGGGGTCGCCCGGCAACTACTACCAGTCGCTCAGCACCTACGGGCGGACCTTCGGCCGCGTCGTACCGAACGACAGCTACCAGGCCAAGGCGCAGCTCCAGGAGATGAAGAGCCTGGGTGTCCATACGCTGTTCATCGCCGACGACGGTAAGGCGTACGGGGAGGCGATCGCGCTCGCCGTCAAGCAGTACGCGTCCACATACGGGATCACCGCGAGCACACCGGTGCAGGCGCCCGCCAAGATCGCCACATCCGGAGACGACGCGATGTTCTACGGCGGCGTCTCAAGCCCGGCAGCAGTAGCACTGTTCAACAGCGCGATCGCCGCCGACCCCCACCTGAAGCTGTTCGGCCCCGGTGGCCTTTACACCAGCTCGTTCACCTCTCAGCTCAGCCTGGCCGCGCAGCGCGCCACCTACCTGAGCGAGCCGGGGGAGACGACGAAGGAGCTCCCGTCCGCCGGTCGGGCGTTCCTCGCTGCCTACAAGGCGGCCTACCAACAGGTGCCGTGGACGCAGGCGATCTTCGGCTACGCGGCGATGGAGGCGGTGCTCACTGCGCTCCAGGGGTCCGACAACGGCGCCGACGCCGACAACCGAGCTGACGTCGTAAGCGCCTTCTTCGCGATCAAGAATCACGGCTCTGCGCTCGGCACCTACTCGATCAACAAGACGACCGGCGACACGTCGCTCGCTCCGTACATCTTCAGCCGGGTCAAGGGCGGCAAGCTCGTCGCCTTCAAAGGCCTGATCGTCCCCTGAGGGAACGCTGAGCGTTCGCGCTCCGTGAGCCTCGCGTTAGCGTCTGTTGGTCGTATCGGCGGTCGGCCCGAGTCCGTCGGGCCGGTCCATACGATGCGCCCGTGTCCACATTCGCAGAGGAGGGGGATGTGCGCGGCCTGCTGAGCATCCTTGCGGTGTGCGCGCTGGTGGCCGTCGCCGCGCTCGCGGGCTGTGGCGCTGGGTCCCCGTCGAGCGGCCGGATCTCAGGCCACAGGCTGACCATCTACGCGAGCCTTCCCGAGCAGGGCGAGTGGAGATCCCAGGCGCTCGCGGTCAAGCAAGGCGCGCAACTGGCGCTCGCCCAGGTGCACGGCAAGATCGGCAAGTACAAGATCGCCTACATCGCGCTCGACGACTCCACCGCTCAAGCCGGGACCTGGGTGCCCGGCCTGATCGCGAACAACGCGCACGAGGCAGCCGCCGACAAGACCACGATCGGCTACATCGGCGAGTTCAACCCGGACGCGAGCGCGATCTCGATCCCGGTCCTGAACCGCGCAACCATCCCGCAGATCAGTCCCGCTGACGGCGCCGCGGGCCTGACTGCAGCGACCGTGGGGGGCTTTCCCGGTGAGCCCGAGAAGTACTACCCGACTGGCGCGCGCACGTTCGCACGCGTTGTGCCCAGCGACAGCGTGGAGGCGCGCGCCCAAGTCCGCCTGCAGCTGAGCCTCGGCTGCGCGAAGACGTATGTGCTCGACGACGGGAGTGTCTACGGCTCTGACCTGGCGAACATATTCGAAAACGACGCCGACGAGGCGCGGCTGGGCACCGGCGGCCCGCAGTCCTATACGGTGACGCCGGGGACGAGCTACACCGCGCTGGCCGCCACCGTGGTCGCGTCAGGGGCTGACTGCGTGTTCCTCAGCGCGATCGCGGAGAGTAACGCAGCCACGCTCACGACGGCGCTCGGGGCGGCAATGCCTGCGGCGAAGATCTTCGCTTCGGACGGCGTAGCCAACGACAGCTATCTCGACCCGGCTAAGGGTGGCATCCCGTTCGGTCTCGACCACCGCGTTTACATCACGCTGGCGCCCCTGGCACACAGCGCCTACCCACCGGCGGCACGGGTGTTCTTCGCCGCATACAAGCGGCTGTACGGGGTTGCCCAGCCGTATGCCATCTTCGGTTACGCGGCGATGAGCCTGATGCTCGCCGCGATCGATCGGGCCACCGATCACGGCCGCCGCGTCGCCGAGCGCGGCGCCGTCCGGGCGGCGATCTTCGCCACCCGTAACCGTCACAGCGTGCTCGGCACCTACAGCATCGATCGTAACGGGGACACGACCTTGCGCCGGTACGGTGCATACCGGGTCGACAGAGGCCGTCTGATCTTTCTCCAAACCTTCACGGGTTAGTTTCGGGTTAGGGGCTGGTGGCATCGTCTATCCGGCGGGGCACGCCCTGAATAAGCTGTGAACGCCCTGTAACTGGGGAGGGCTTACTGAGGCGCCGGTCCACTACACAGAAGAGGGGTGGTCGAGTTGGTCGCAAGAAGGAAAGCTGGGATCTTGCTGGTTGGTGCGCTGGTAGCGCTCGCCGGCTGCGGTAGCAGCAGCAACACTACGAGCAGTACCACGAGCACGACGTCATCGAGCGGAAAGACGGTTGACATCTACTCGAGCCTGCCGCTCACCGGGGCGTCGACGGCGCAGACGATCCCGTTGGTCGACGGAATCAAGCTCGCGCTGTCGCAGGCCAAGGACAAGGCGGGACCATTCACGGTCAATTACACCTCGCTCAACGACGCCACGGCGGCGGCGGGCGAGTGGGATCCGACGCAGACCGGTGCAGACGCGCGCAAGGCTGCCGCGGACCCCAAGTCCGTGTACTACATCGGCGAGTTCAACTCCGGCGCGAGCGAGATCTCGATCCCGATCCTCAACGACGCCGGCATCCCGCAGGTCAGCCCCGCGAACACGTACGTCGGGCTGACGACCGACCTGCCCGGCAGCGCGCCGGGGGAACCGGGCAAGTACTACCCGACGGGTAAGCGGACCTACCTGCGGATCGTGCCGATCGACTCGATCCAGGCAGCAGCCGACCTGATCGCGATGAAGCAGGCAGGGTGCACACGGGTTGCGGTCGCCAACGACAAGGAGGCGTACGGCGCCGGCTTGGCCAAACTGCTCGAGCTCGAGAAGGGCTATTACGGCGTCGACATCGTCTCCAACACCGGGATCGACCCGAAGGCGCCCAACTTCCGCTCCTACGCGGCGACGATCAAGGGCGAGGGAGCCGACTGCTTCGAGTTCTCGGGAATCGTCTCCAACGGCGGTGTGCAGATCACCAAGGACGTCAACGCCGCGCTCCCGAAGGCCAAGATCTTCGGGCCTGACGGGATGTGCACCAGCACGTGGACCGATGCCAAGGACGGTGGCGTGCCGGCGAGCATCGATCCGCTGATCGAGTGCACGGTCGCGACCCAGAACCTGAGCGCCTATCCGGGCGGGAAGGCGTTCCTCGCCGCATACAAGGCGAAGTACGGGGTCGCCAACCCCGATCCGTACGCCATCTACGGCTATGAATCGATGGAGCTGGGTCTCAACACGATCGCGAGCCTGGGTGCGAACGGCGACAACAAGGCCGACATCCTGAAGGCGCTGTTCGCGATCAAGGACCGTCACTCGGTGCTTGGCACGTACGGCTTCGACGCCAACGGCGATACGACGCTCAAGTCCTACGGCCTGTACAAGGTCTCGGGCGGCCTTCCCGTCTTCCTGAAGACGATCACGCCGACCAAGACCGTCTCGTAACCACGCAATAGGAAAATGTGGAGGGGGCGGCATATCCGCCGCCCCCTCCATACTCCGCGCGGATCGTGGAAGGTCAATCGCTTACGCCGAGGATGGCGGCGGTCGCGGAGCGCCCGCTTGCGCTACTGCGCCGGTATCTGGGGCGCTGGGGGCTGTGGGTCGCGCTGGCGGCGCTGCCGATCTACTTCGGCATCCATGACCTGACGCACGGCTATCAGGCGGGGTTCGCCCACGGCCACGAGGTGATCCGGCACGATCTCTCCAACCTCGGCTTCAACCTGGTCGAGGGCCTCTCGAACGGCGCGATCTGGGCGCTGATCGCGATCGGCTACACGCTCGTGTACGGGATCATCGAGCTGATCAACTTCGCGCACGGCGACGTATTCATGATCGGCTCGCTCACGGCCACCGGTCTGTGGGGCACGCTCGGGCTCGGCCTCGCGACCGGCCCCGTCGGCCTGATCGCGGGCCTGCTGCTGACGCTGATCGTCTGCATGGCGGTCTGCGGCTCGCTCAACGTGCTGATCGAGCGGGTCGGGTATCGCCCGCTTCGCAACGCGCCCAAGCTCGCGCCGCTGATCACCGCCGTCGGTTTCTCGTTCATCCTCCAGAACGTCGGGTTGCTCTGGATCGGGGGCAACCCGATCGGCGTCAACGACCTGATTCGCGAGAACGACACCGTGTTCCACATCTCCGGCGTGATCGTCCACCGCGCCGATGTGCTGGCTCTCGCCGTGATGATCCCGCTCGTGATCGCGCTCACATGGTTTCTCAACAACACCCGGCCCGGCAAGGCGATGCGCGCGACCGCCCAGGACCCGGAGGCGGCGCGGCTGATGGGGATCAACGTCAACTCGACGATCTCGCTCACCTTCATGATCGGCGGCATGCTCGCCGGCGCCGCCGGACTTGTGTACGCGCTGTACGAGACCAACGTCTGGTACTTCCAGGGCTTCGAGGCCGGCCTGATCGCCTTCACCGCAGCGGTGATGGGCGGAATCGGTAACGTCCGCGGCGCAGTGCTCGGAGGGCTCCTGATCGGCTGCATCCAGGAGATGTCCGACTCTCGGCTGGGCCCGCAGTGGACCGAAGCGGTTGTGTTTGGGTACCTGATCCTGGTGATGGTGCTGCGACCTCGAGGGCTGCTCGGCGAGGAGACGAGGGAGGCCGGATGAGCACCGAGGTGACTCGACCTGACGAACAGGCCGACCAGATCGGCAAGCTGATCGCCCGGGCGCGCAGCCTGAACGTGCAGCTAGGCCAACGGCTCCACGCGATCGAGAAGCGGCTCCCCCGGTGGTGGCGCCGCGCGCTCACCGCGGCAGTGATCGTGGGCGGGACCGTGCTGCCGTTGTTCTTCTCGCAGACCAGTGGCTTCCTCGCGGCCACGCTGATCGCGCTCGCGTACGTGGTGATGGCGCTCGGGCTCAACGTGGTCGTCGGCTTCGCCGGCCTACTCGACCTGGGCTACGTCGCCTTCTACGCGATCGGCGCCTACTGCATGGCCTGGTTCGGCTCCGACTTCTTCTTCAAGGAGCACATCCACGTGCTGGTCTCGGGGATCGCCGCCCAAGAGATCGGGATTCACCTCAACTTCGTCCTGATCCTGATCGCCGCAGCGATCATCTGCTCGGCGATGGGGATGCTGATCGGCCTGCCGACGCTGCGTCTGCGGGGCGACTACATCGCGATCGTGACGCTCGCGTTCGGGGAGATCATCACCGTGCTCGCGGTCAACGGCACGAGCATCGGCCTTGGCGGCGGCCAGACGCTGACCAACGGCGCCCAGGGGATCTCTGCACTGGACGAGCCGTACTTCCCGGGGCTCGGTTCGTTCAACCTGCTGAAGCTGCGACCGTACTACTGGCTGATCTACGTGATCGTGCTGCTGGTCCTGTTCGTCAATCTGCGGCTCCGCGACTCGCGCCTCGGCCGGGCATGGATCGCCTTACGTGAGGACGAGGTGGCGGCCGTCTCGATGGGGATCCCGCTGGTGCGGACGAAGCTCAAGGCGTACTCGATCGGCGCGGCGTTCGGCGGGATCTCGGGCGTATTCCTGGGCGCGTACTACACGGACGTCAACTCCGACTACTTCCAGTTCACGTTCTCGATCTTCGTGCTCGCAATGATCATCGTTGGCGGGCTCGGCTCGATCTGGGGCGCCGTCGTCGGCGCGCTGCTGCTGTCCTACATCAACTACTACCTGATCCCCGACGTGATCAACTCGATCCCGCACGACTTCGGGCTGAACTTCAACCTCACCACGCTGTCGTACGGAATCTTCGGTTTCCTGCTCGTGCTCGTGATGGTCCTGCGCCCGCAGGGCCTGGTCCCCGAGCGAAGGCGCCGGCTCGAGCTGACAGGCGCGATCGCCGCCGACGATTCACAGCTTGTCGAGGGGCAGGAATGACGGTGCAAGCCCCGGCACTTGCGAGCGAACGGCTGGTGCTGCGCACCGAGCATGTCACGAAGGAGTTCGGTGGCCTGGTGGCGGTCGCCGACGTCTCGTTTGAACTGCCGAGCCGATCGATCGTGTCGCTGATCGGCCCGAACGGCGCCGGCAAGACCACTCTGTTCAACATGCTGACCGGCCTCTACAAGCCGACCAGCGGCCGGATCGTGCTCGGCGAACGCAACATCACGCGCGCGCGCCCGGACGTGATCACCAGCCTGGGGGTCGCGCGTACGTTCCAGAACATCCGCCTGTTCGGCGCCATGAGCGCGCTCGAGAACGTGATGATCGGCCGCCACAGCCGCATGCGCGCCGGCCTGTTCGGCTCGATCCTGCGGCCACCGTGGGTCCGTCGCGAGGAGCGCGAGGTCCGCGATCGCGCGGCCGAGCTGCTTGCCTACGTGGGCGTGCGCCGGAGCGCGTTCGGCCAGGGCGCGGCCCAGCTCTCCTACGGGGACCAGCGACGCGTCGAGATCGCTCGCGCGCTGGCCTCCGATCCGACGGTGCTGCTGCTCGACGAGCCGACCGCCGGGATGAACCCGCAGGAATCCCTGGCATTGACCGACTTCATGCGTAAGCTCCGCGACGAGCTGAAGCTGACGATCCTGCTGATCGAGCACGACATGAAGGTCGTGATGGGGGTCTCTGAGCGGGTGACGGTGCTCGACCACGGCGAGAAGATCGCCGAGGGGCCGCCGGCGGAGGTGCGCGCCTCGCCGCGGGTGATCGAGGCGTACCTGGGGAAGGATTCCACCAACCCACCCCCAACCACCTGATGGCACTCCTCGAGGTCTCCGACATTCGCACCAGCTACGGCACGATCGAGGCGCTGAAGGGCGTGTCGCTGACCGTCGAGGAGGGCGAGGTGGTGACGCTGATCGGGTCCAACGGGGCGGGCAAGTCGACCACGCTGCGCTCGATCTCGGGCCTGACACCCGCAAGCTCCGGTGCGATCAAGTTCGACGGCCATGACATCACGCGTACGCCGGCGCACGAGATCGTCAACCACGGCATTGCACTCTCGCCTGAGGGCCGGCATTGCTTCCCACGCATGACGGTGCGCGAGAACCTGGACCTCGGCGCGTACCGCCGCCGCGGTCCAGACGTGGCCGAGGACATGGATCGGGTGTTCACCCTGTTCCCCCGTCTGCAGGAGCGCGAGCGCCAGAAGGCAGGGACCATGTCCGGCGGAGAGCAGCAGATGCTCGCGATCGGCCGCGCCCTGATGGCAAGGCCCCGGCTGCTGATGCTCGACGAGCCCTCGATGGGCATCGCGCCGATCCTCGTCCAGCGGATCTACGGCACGATCGCAGAGATCAACCGCTCGGGCGTGGCGATCCTCCTGGTCGAGCAGAACGCCAACTACGCGCTCGACATCGCGAAGCGTGGCTATGTCCTCGAGACCGGCCGCGTGGTGCTCACGAACGCGTCGCGGGAGCTCCGCGACGACCCCGAAGTCCAGCGAGCGTATCTCGGGGCATGACCCTATACGCGGTCAACGGCCAGATCGGGGCGACCGGGCTCTATCTGCTGTTCGCCTGGCTGCTCTCGGCCGCGATCGGCTCGTGGCTGTCGGACCGCAAGGGCTACGGAGAGAAGGTCGGGCTCACCCTGGGACTCCTGCTCACCGTCGTCGGGCTGCTGATCGTGCTGCTGCTGCCGGGCCGCCCGGGCTCTCGCTGGAGAGTCGAGGGGCCGGTGCCGAAGCGGCTCCGCCGGGCGCGGCGCGAGTAGCGGTATCGATTCTGCGGGGGATTGAGGCTGAGAGACCGGGCGGCGTGCGTGATCGCGTTGGGGCGCCCGCGCGGGTTCTTCGCGTTGGTCTTATAACAATGTGACAACGCAGGGCCTGCGATGAGCCCCGTCCGGAGCCACCCAACTGCGCGTAGCGGGGGGCGTTAACTTTCGATGACAAGGGTGAAATTTCTGTGAATTGGGGCTAGGATGCGCGACCGATCGATTCGAGTAGCACGAACGCTTTGGGGGTACCGATGGCCGTCTCCTCACCTGCACCCGTCGCCGAGCTGGACGCTGAAGGGCTCGAACGCGGCGTCAGCTTCATCGGCCTGCTGTGGGCCTCGGAGACGTCGATCATCGGGTCTGGCTGGTTGTTCGGCGCGTTCACGGCCGTCGTCATCGCTGGGCCGTCGGCGATCCTTGGTTGGGTCCTCGGCTCGGTCATCATCCTCGTGCTGGCGCTCGTTCACGCCGAACTCGGGGGGCTGTTCCCGGTCAGCGGCGGCACGAGCCGCTTCCCCCACTACGCGTTCGGCAGCTTCGCCGGCGCGACGTTCGGGTGGGCGTCCTACCTGCAGGCCGCGAGCGTGGCGCCGATCGAGGTGCTGGCCGCGATCGAGTACCTCTCGACCTCCCATTGGGCCCGGAACTTCTTCCACAGCTCACTGGCTGCAGGCGCTGCCGGCGGGACGCTGCACGGCTGGGGGTACCTGGCCGCCGCGATCCTGTTGCTCCTGTTCGTGATCATCAACATCCTCGGCATCCGCTACTTCGCCATGATCAACAACGCGGTCACCACCTGGAAGGTCGCGATCCCGGTGGTGACGGTCCTGATCCTGCTGATCGGGCACTTCCACAGCTCGAACTTCGGCCACGCCGCCGGCGGCTTCTTCACCAGCCACAACGCGATCAAGAACATCCTGCTGACGCTGCCGGCCGGGATCATCTTCTCGCTGCTCGGTTTCGAGCAGGCGGTGCAGCTAGGCGGGGAGTCGGTCAATCCGGCGCGTGACCTTCCACGCGCGGTGATCCTGTCGATCATCATCGGCGCGGCCCTCTACATCCACATCCAGGTCGCGTTCATCGGGTCGCTGAACCCGAGTGTGCTGGCCGCCAACGGCGGGTGGGTCGCTCTGGGCACGAGCAAGAGCGCGATCGCCGGGAAGATCGCGGCCGGTCCCTTCTTCACCGTCGTGAGCATCGCGGGCATCTCGTGGCTGGCGACGGTGCTGAGGATCGACGCGGTGGTCTCCCCTGGGGGCACCGGGCTGATGTATGAGACGGCCTCCGCGCGGCTGTCGTTCGGCCTCAGTAAGAACGGGTTCGTCCCGACCGCCTTCGAGAGCGTGAGCGGCTCGAAGGTCCCGGTGTTCGGAGTGGTCATCGCCACTCTGATCGGGGTCCTGTTCCTGCTCCCGTTCCCGAGCTGGGCCAAGCTCGTCGGCATCGTCACGAGCGCTTCGGTGTTCATGTACGCGGGAGCGCCGGTCGCACTCGGCGCGCTGCGCCGGCAGAAGCCGGACCTGGCGCGGAGCTACCGGCTGCCGGCGGCCGAGATCCTCGCGCCGCTGGCCTTCGCCGGTGCGGGCTGGGTGATCCTGTTCTCCGGGTGGCAGACTTACAGCACGTTGGTCGTGGCCCTGCTGCTCGGATACGCGCTGATCGCGGTCTCCTACGCGCTGAAGCTCAACCCGCGCGCCCCCGCCATGGACTGGCAGGCCGCGCCGTGGATCATCACGTGGATCGTCGGCATGGGCGTGATCACGTACCTGAGCGCCTTCGGCCCGGGCGGGATCATCGGCGGCATCGGGCCTTTCAAGCATGTCCTCGACCAGGGCGGCACCGATGACATCGGCCTCTGGGGCGGGATCATCGCCTCGGGCGTGTTCAGCCTGATCATCTACTTCTGGGCCCTTGCCACACGTCTGCCTGACGAGAAGGTCGACGAGTACGTGCGCGAGGTGTATCCGCCGCCGGTAGCGGAGTAGACGGAACCGATCTCGGGGCGAGCGCTCGACAGCCGGCGTCAGCCGGCGAGCGCCGAGCGCAGTGCCTGATCGAGGTCCGCGTAGGCCCACCGGTACTCGAGCGAGCTCGCGCGCGCCGGGACCATCCGCTGGCCGCCGGTCACGATCGAGGCCATCTCGCCGTACATCGCGCGTAGCGCGAGCGCGGGTACCGGCAGCACGGCCGGCCGGTGGAGCGCTCGCCCGAGCGCGTGGGAGAAATCCGCGTTCGTCACCGCCACGGGCGCACATCCGTTGATCGGTCCCGACCACTCGTCGCCGTCGAGCGCTGCCAGGTACAGCCCGACCAGGTCATCGACGTGGATCCAAGACATGTACTGGCGGCCCCCGGCGACCGGCCCGCCGACGCCCGCGCGAAACGGTGGCAGCATCTTCGCGAGCGCGCCACCGCCGGCGTCGAGCACGATCCCAGTACGGATCTTCGCCACACGGATGCCCAGCGCCTCGGCGCCGTCGGCCGCAGCTTCCCAATCGGCGCAGACCCCGGCCAGGAAGTCGCTTCCTGTCGAGGCGCCCTCGTCGAGCTCCTCATCGCCCCGGTCGCCGTAGATCCCTGAGGCCGATGCGCTCACGAGCACGCGCGGGCGCGGGTCGGTAGCGGCGAGGCCGGCGACCAGGCTCGCCGTGCCCTGGGCCCGGCTCGCGCGGATCGCCTCGCGCGCCGTCGTGGTCCAGCGCTGGGCGACCGGCTCGCCGGCCAGATGGATCACGCCGTCCCGTCCGGCGAGCGCGTCCGCGGGCGCCGGGCCTGCGAGCGGATCCCATCGCTCGGCCGGCACGCCGAGCCGGTCCGTCGCTCTGGCCGGGTCCCGCGACAGCGTGGTGACCTCGTCCCCGCGGCCCTTCAAAGCGGCGACGAGGCGTGAGCCGATCAGCCCGGTCGCGCCGGTGATGGTGATTCTCATCGGGCTTGGGCTGTGGTGGCGGGCATGACGGCTGGGGAAAGCGTGTGGTCGCGGTCTGTGTCCCGTTGCCGGCCAGCGGTCCGTCTCTGACCAACTAGGCTCTGGAATATGGCCGACGAACTCTTCCTGATCGACGGTAACAGCCTCGCCTACCGGGCGTTCTTCGCGCTGCCGGAGTCGATCGCGACGTCTACCGGAGTGCCGACGAACGCGATCTTCGGGTTCGCGTCGATGCTGGTCAAGATCCTCACCGAGTACGGCCCGAAGGCGACGGTTGTGGTCTGGGACGCCGGTTCGTCTGGACGAAAGGAGATCTACCAGGAGTACAAGGCCCAGCGCAGCTCGCGGCCGGACCTGCTGCGCGAGCAGTGGCCGCACCTCGAGCCGCTCGTCGACGCGTTCGGCTACCGCAACCTGTCTGTTGCGGGCTTCGAAGCCGACGACGTGATCGCCTCGATCGCCGAGCAGGCCAAGCTGGCCTCGATCCCCGTCATGGTCGTGACCGGTGACCGCGACGCCTATCAGCTGGTCGACGACGAGGTGCGGATCATGACGACCTCGCGCGGCATCACCGACACCCGCATCTACGACCGCGACGGCGTCGTCGACCGCTACGGCATCCCGCCGGAGCTGGTACCCGACTTCATCGGCCTGAAGGGCGACACGAGCGACAACATTCCCGGCGTGCCGGGGATCGGGGACAAGACTGCCGCCGACCTGCTCCAGCGCTTCGGATCGCTTGAGGGCGTGCTCGAGCACGTCGATGAGGTCTCGGGCGCGAAACGGAAGCAGAACCTGATCGAGCACGCCGACAACGCGCGGATGTCGAAGCAGCTCGCGACCGCGAAGCGGGACATCCCCGTCGGGATCGACCTCGCGGAGTTCGTGTCCGCGCCGCCGGATCGCTCACGACTGCGTGATGTGTTCCGCGAGTTCGAGCTGCGCGACCCGCTGCGACGGCTCGAGGAGGCACTCGGCTCGGCCGACGTGGCTGCTCCGGCGCCGGCTGGCGGGGCGGGACCCGGGAGCGCCCTGACTGCGCGCGTGCGCGCGGGCTCAGTGTCGGACGTCGCGCGAATGGCAGGGCGCGAGCTCGCGATCGCCGTGCGGGCACCGTCCGTTCCCGACGATGCGCTGTTCGCCACCGACCCGGCCTGGCGCTTCGGCGCGTACGGGGGTGGGGCGGAGGTGCTCGCCGGGACGTGCTCGACGCCCGACGAGCTGGTCGCCGCGGCCGGCCGGCAGCCCGTGATCGCTCACGATGCCAAGAGCCTCGGGACGGTACCCGCCGTGCTCGCGCACGACACCGAGATCGGCGCCTACCTGCTCGAGCCTGCCCGCCGCGCCTATCCGTTCCGGGAGCTGTGCGAGGAGCGTGGGTTCGGCGTCGCCGCCGAGGTGAATGACGATGCCGCGGCCGATGTGCTGCTCGTGGACGCGCTGGCGAGCTGGCAGCGAGAGGAGATCCGCGGGCGCGGGCTGACCGACCTGTTCAACGATGTCGAGCTGCCGCTGGTCCGGATCCTGCGAAAGATGGAGCTGGCGGGACTGAAGCTCGATACCGGGCGCCTCGCCGAGATCTCCACCCGCGTCAAGGAGGAGGCGGACCAGCTCGAGCAAGAGATATTCGAGCTCGCCGACGAGGAGTTCACGCTCGGATCACCGAAGCAGCTCGAGGAGATCCTGTTCGGCAAGCTCGGCCTGTCGCGCAAACGCCGCGGCAAGACCGGGTACTCGACCGACGCGCGCGTGCTGCAGGCGATCCGGGACGAGCACCTGATCGTGCCGAAGATCGAGCGCTGGCGCGAGCTCACGAAGCTTGCCCAGACCTATCTCGATGCGTTACCCGAGCTGATCGCCGACGACGGCCGGCTGCACACGACGTTGAACCAGACGGCCGCGACGACCGGAAGGCTGTCGTCGAACAACCCGAACCTGCAGAACATCCCAATCCGCACCCCGCTCGGGCGCGAGATCCGGGCCTGCTTCATCCCGGAGCCGGGCAACCTGCTCGTCTCGGCCGACTACTCGCAGGTTGAGCTCCGGCTGCTGGCGCACATCGCCGGCGAGGACGTACTGAAGGAGATCTTCCGCCGCGGCGAGGACGTCCACACCGCGACCGCGTGCCGGGTGTTCGGCGTCACGCCCGATCAGATCGACCCCGCGATGCGCTCGAAGGCGAAGATGATCAACTACGGGATTGTGTACGGGCTCTCCGCGTACGGCATGGCCGATCGTCTCGACATCCCGCAAAGCGAGGCCGACGAGTTCATCCAGCGCTACCTCGCCGGGTTCCCGGCGGTGGGGCGGTTCATCGAGGAGACGATCGTCCAGGGAACCGAGCACGGCTACGTCTCGACCCTGTTCGGCCGTCGCCGCCAGGTGCCCGAGCTGCGAGCGCGGCGCTGGGAGCTGCGCAAGCAGGGCGAGCGGTTCGCGGTCAACATGGTGATCCAGGGCACCGCGGCGGACATCATGAAGATCGCGATGGTCCACTCCGACCGGGCCCTGGCCGAAGCCGGACTCCGGTCGCGCATGATCCTGCAGATCCACGACGAGCTGTTGTTCGAAGGTCCGGCCGAAGAGGCCGAAGACGTGAGGCAGCTGGCCGTCCGGGAAATGGCGGGGGCGTACGAGATGGACCCGCCGCTGGCTGTCGAGTCGGGGGTGGCGGTGAACTGGCTGGCGGCCAAGTAGGGCTTCGTGGCCGCCGGCTCAGTGCGCCCCCCGCTTTGCGCTGCGCCAGCGGGTCGGCGCGCGGTTGTCAGGCGGCCGGCAAAGCGGCGGCCGCGCGGGCGGGGGTGCGGCCGGTTGCCACGAAGTCCGGGTGGGCGATGTCGAGGTAGTGGTTGAAGGACCAGTCGACGAACCGCTTGGCGCCCATCGCGCGGAGCGAGGGGGCGAGCAGACGCGGGGCGACGCGGGGCACGAGGCGCTGGACGCGGAGCATCCACCGGAACGCCAGCGCATGCTCGGCTGAGAACCGGTGGTAGTTCACGAGTGCGGTGCCGCGGCTGTGGCGACCCTCGATCACGGCGCGCAACTCCCGCCCGCACGCAAGCCCGAAATACAGCGCCGTCCGGATCCCCTCTGCCGTGAGCGGCAGGCAGTGGCCGGCAGAATCGCCGACGAAGAAGATCCCATCCTCGGTCCCGTCGCGCAGCGCGTGCGGGATCCAGTTGCCCTGGTATCGGACCTTGTCGGCATTTAGATCATCGGCGAGACGCTCCGTTGGCTCGCGGACGTGGTGGCGGGGATCGAACGAGCCGATCCCGATTCGCAGCTCGCCGTCGGCAGGGAAGCTCCAGCCGTACCCGGCCGGCACGTAGGAGCGGTCGATCCAGACCTCGAGATCTTCCCCCGACCCGAACGGATGCACCTCGAGCCCGCGCGAGAGCAGCGCATCCGGCGGCTGGATGTTCGGTCCCGCTCCGAGTACCCGCCGCCAGCCGAGCGCGTCCACGATCAGCGGCGCGCTGATGTCGCCCCGGTCGGTATGTACCGTGTCGGCCGTGCGGCCGTTCACCTTCGCCGTCTCGAACTCGAACGAACCCATGCCGGCGAGGACGCGGCACAGCGTCCTGTAGTCGAAGGTGGAGAAGGTCCAGGGCAGGTCGAAGCGGACGGTGTTGTGCGGGGTGTGGATGACGAGCTCTCCGAAGGTCTGCTGCAACGCCTCGTCGAGCGCGAGCGCGTGCAACCAGGCGGTCGGAATGCCGCACGCGGAGGTTTGGCGCTCGCCGATCTCGTAGCGGTCCAGGACGAGGACGTCCGCGCCGCTGCCCGCGAGCTCGCGCGCGACCGCGAGACCAGCGAAGCTCGCACCGCAGATCAGCACGTCGCAGTCGCGCTGCAGCGGCGTCCGCTCGTGCCCGCGCTTCGTTGCCCGTGTCGGCATGGCGGTGATGATAGGGCGGCTAGGTTCACCCGACGCTCGTGGGCGCGGGCCCGGCGAGGCGCCGGAAAGGGGCGAGTCGGCCCGGTTCCCGCGGGACATGAGGAATCACCAGTCGCCCGGGGCGCTGTAACCTCTTTCGCTGATGTCACCCACAACCACTATGACGCCCCTCGACGAGATCCCCAATGCGCGGATCGTCGAGGGCTCGGACGGTCTCTTGCTCGAGATCGACGGGCAGATCGTCCCCAACTACGACGCAACCATTCATCCCTTCGCGGAGGGCGATGTCGTCACCGGCAACGTCGTCCGCATCGACAACGACGAGGTTCTCGTCGACATCGGCTACAAGTCCGAAGGGGTCATCCCCGCCGGCGAGCTGTCGATCCGCAAATCCGTCGACCCACACGACGAGGTCGAGCTGGGCGAGGAGGTCGACGCGCTGGTCCTCACCAAGGAGGACCAGGACGGCCGGCTCATCCTGTCCAAGAAGCGCGCCCGCTTCGAGCGCGCCTGGCGCAAGATCGAGGCGGCGGCCGAGTCCGGCGAGCCGGTCGACGGTCGCGTGATCGAGGTCGTCAAGGGCGGCCTGATCATCGACCTCGGCGTCCGCGGGTTCCTGCCCGCGTCGCTGGTCGACATTCGCCGGGTCCCGAACCTCGACGAATACCTCGATCAAACGATCGAGTGCAAGGTGATCGAGCTCAACCGCTCTCGGAACAATGTCGTCCTCTCGCGCCGCGCCGTGCTCGAGGAGCAGCGCAAGGAGGACCGCGAGCGGATCCTCGACCGGCTCCAGCCGGGCCAGGTAGTCGAGGGCACGATCTCGAACATCGTCGACTTCGGCGCGTTCGTCGACCTCGACGGGATCGATGGCCTGATCCACATCTCCGAGCTGTCGTGGTCGCACGTCAACCACCCGTCGGAGATCCTCGCGATCGGCGACACCGTCAGCGTCAAGGTGCTCGACATCGATCGCCAGCGCCAGCGGATCTCGCTCGGCCTCAAGCAGACGCAAGAGGACCCGTGGCAGCGCGTGATCGACACCTACAACATCGGCGACGAGCTCGAGGGAACAGTTACCAAGGTGGTCACGTTCGGCGCCTTCGTCGAGATCCTTGACGGCGTCGAGGGGCTGGTCCACATCTCGGAGCTTTCCCAGCAGCACGTCGAGAACCCGCGCGAGATCATCCAGCCGGGGGACGACGTTCGGGTCAAGATCCTCGAGATCGACTCTGAGCGGCGCAGGCTGTCGCTGTCCGTCAAGCGGGTCGAGGATCAGGTGCTGCCGGTCAGGCCGATCGAGCCGGGCACCGGCGACCTCGAAGACATGCCGGAGCTCGGCCTCTCGGAGGATGTCTTTGGGGAGCCGGCCGGTTTGGAATCTGCTGGCGATTCGGAATCTGCTGGGGCCGGCTCCCTTGCGAGTTCGGTCGAGCTGGTGGATGGTGGTGGTGAGGTTGGCGCCGAACTCGCGGGTGGTGAGGGGTCCGTTGAGGCGCCGACTGTGGATGTCGCCGAGTCGTCGGAGGCCGAGGCGGCCGTGGA
>Ga0302325_10003593_pt1 | contig 36423 bp, 34 predicted proteins | sample Palsa_T0_2_FD_201948 | JGI IMG/M metagenome (GOLD analysis project Ga0302325, IMG submission 201948) | Peat permafrost microbial communities from Stordalen Mire near Abisko, Sweden - Palsa_T0_2 | ecosystem: Environmental > Terrestrial > Soil > Palsa > Peat permafrost | place: Sweden: Abisko...
GGGGGGGGGGGGGCGGGGTTTGTTGGGGGGGGGGGTGGGGGTTGGGGGTGGGTTGGGGGGGGGGGGGGGGGGGTGGGGGGGGCGGGTTGGGGTGGGGGTTGGCTGGGTTTGGGAGTTTTGGGGAGTTTTTTGTGGGGGTTTGCGGTGGTGTTTGGCTTTCGCGGGGTGGCTGGGTTTGGGGGGTGTTTTTGTGGGGGTTTAGCCGGGTTTGGGGGCGGGAGTGTTACTGGGGAATTTTCAGCGTGCGATGGGTAGAATTCCTATGTGCATAACCTGGGTTTTGGTATAATTTTGGTCTTCTATGGGCATAGGGAGACTTTCGGATAAAGGGCCTTTGAGGTTCCATAGTCATTAAACCTTGTTCCAAACGGACCTACGGGTCCGTGCCCGAAGGGCCATCATTAGCCGTTTTTTGCGCCGAGGGCTAATTTTGTCAGAAGACCGCGGCGCAAATTGTATTTAGCGTAGCCCGGGGTGCCGGGGCGCGAATTGTGTTTGGAGCGTAGCCGGGGATGCCGGGGCGCGAATTGTTTTTAGAGCGTAGCCTGGGGTGCCGGGGCGTTAAGCATTAATTCGTAATCCGTTCCTGTATGAAAAAGACAATCTTCATCAACACGCTGCTTATTCTGGGCTATTATCTTGTTTTACAATTATTGATTTGGATCGCTATGGTCTTCCGTTAAGCCTCTAGGCGTCGTACCTCTGTGCGTCGCATTTTTTGGGGGGTTAGCGGACCTATGGGGTCCCGGCCTGTCGCCTGCCGATGTTGCCCATAACCTGGTGTACTGTGACCGCCGTTACGGGGCGGTCCTGCACCGATGTTGCCCACGGCCTGGTGTATTGTGACCGACGTTACGGGGCGGTCCTGCACCGACCTTATCCTTCCTCACCCTCCAGCAGATCGGGTCTTCGGTCCCGCGTCCGCTGGAGGCTTTGTTCATGTCGCCAGTCTTCGATCTTCCGGGGGTCGCCGCTCAACAGTACGGGAGGAATGCTCATCTCCCGCCATTCTGCCGGCCTGGTATAGACGGGCGGCGCCAGCAGGTCGTCCTGGAAAGAGTCGAACAGGGCCGAAGTCTCGTCGTTGAGCACGCCGGGGATCAGCCGGCCGATGGCATCCACCAGTACCGCCGCCGCCAGTTCGCCGCCACTCAGCACATAATCGCCGATGGACAATTCGAGGGTTACGTATTTATCGCGGATGCGCTGATCGATCCCTTTGTAATGACCGCAGATCAGGAGCAGATTGCCTTTTAGGGACAGGCCGTTGGCGATACGCTGGTCCAGCCGGCGTCCGTCCGGGGTAAGGTAAATGATCTCATCGTAGGTTCTTTCTTTTGACAGGGTTTCGATCGCCGCCGCCAGCGGCTCCGGCATCATCACCATCCCTGCTCCCCCGCCATATTGATAGTCATCCACCTGCCCGTATTCGTTCACCGCCCACTGCCGCAGTTGGTGGACCCGGATGTCCAGCAGGCCTTTTTCACGGGCGCGTTTCAAAATGGAGTGGCCGAAGGGAGATTCCAGCAGTTCCGGTAAGACGGTCAGGATGTCGATGTTCAGGCTCATGCTCATGGTGCAAACGTACTAATAAATGGAAACTCCGGGGGGTAGCGATTTGGGGGGCTGATTTCCGGATGGTGCAATTAAATTGCTATTAAACGCGGATGAGTGGGGGAATGGCTTGGCGTTTTGCCGGTAACTTGGGTAAAACTTTATTGTATGAAGATCGTCTATTCGGCCGTCGTGTTATTGATCGCCTTTGCGTTCGGGGCGCACGAAAGATCGGCGCCAGCCACGTACTACTATTTCTGTACTTCGCGTCCGGTGGTGAATGCCGGCCGGGGCGAAGTGATCTTTTATACGCCGGTAAAAAAGATCGTGTGCGAGCCCGATGGATTTGACCGGCTTTCAAAGGCGTGGGCGGATAGGGTAGTTGAGCTTCGTCACGGACAGGCTGGCACGAGTGATCTCAATTACTATAAGAAGGAGGATTTCGCTGATTCCGTGCTCCAGCAGGTCAAGCGTTATTACAGCGATACTACGAAATATACGGTGCGGGCGGATCTGCAATGAGTGTGCAGTTGCTATTCTTCCATGAAATCGTCGAGTTCGCGGCGTTGCTTTTTTGTGGGGCGGCCGATCTTGCTTTGGCGTTTGCCGGTGTTGAAGCTGGCTGATTGGAACTGGAGCCGTTCGATCTCCTCGGCGGGCGTGATGTCGATATAGTATTCGATGGCCTGGGAGTATTGCAGGCGGTGGTCGAGCAATTTGACGACCTTGATGCGCCAGCGTTTTGCTTCGGTCTTGACCTCGTATTCGTCGCCTACACTGACGGTCTTGGATGGTTTGGCGGCGTCGCCGTTGTACTTGACCTTGCCTTTAGCGCAGGCGTCGGTGGCTTCGGACCGGGTCTTGAAGAGACGGATGGACCAGAGGTATTTGTCGAGCCGGAGTTTTTCTTTTTCGGGCATAGGGCAAAATTAGGGAATTCGCGGGAGTGCGGGCGCAGGGGCCGCGGGTAAGGGTGGGGTAGGCGATCGGCGGCTGGGTGAGGCGCGGGGCCGCGGGTAAGGGTGGAGCACATGGGGTGGTGCGGTTAGTAGTAGCGGACTGCCACGCCGGCGGGGAGGAGGTGTTCGTAGGCGTGGAGGTTGCGGCGCAGGTTGGTCGTGTCCCATTCATCGACCGCATAAAAGGTGACGGTCTTCGATGGGCCGGGTGCGGGGCCGCTGTCTGGGATATTCCAGGAGGCCACCCGGTCCCACTTTGGCACCCGGTGGGCGTTGAACCAGGGATCGGCCACGATGGCTGCGCGGATGCCATCCAGACGGCTTAGCGAGTCGGCATATACCGGTGACCAGTAGTGCATTCTTTTGCTTCGGATCACATCGCGGTTCGCGACACCCGTGAAGTCCAGTTTTCGTCCTTCCGAGAACCAGGAGATCGCGCCCGGCTCATCGACACCGACCGCGGATCTGTAATAATAGAGATGCACGAAGCGCGCCGTAAGGTATTGCTGGTCGTACATGCGATCACAGTCCCGCCGAAAATGTTGCAGCGATTGGCCGTTGCGGACGGAGAAGGGGAGGAGTAACAGGAGGAGTAATTCGATTCGCTTGAATTTTGGGATGGATATGGCGATGGCGAACAGGGTGAGGGTTGCCAGGCCGAGGGCATAGCCGGGGTAAGGTCCGAGCAGTAAAGTGTTGGGTAGGAAATAGCTTTTCTTTAGGATGCTGATGACTCCGAAGATGAGGATGGGCGCAAGGGAGACGGCGGCCAGTTTCAGGGCTTTTTGGCGGTCGAGGAAGAGGCAGGCCAGGCCGATGATGAGGACGTCTTCGTAGCGGGCGGCGACGGCCAGGGCGGCATATAAATAGATCCGGCGGGTGAGGGGGTGGTCATCTTCGCGAGTGATGGGGTGGTCTTGTTGGCGAGTGATGGGGTGGTCTTGTTGGCGAGTGATGGGGCCGTCGTCTTTTAGCGCAGCGGCCAGGGCTTCTATGAACAGAAAGACAAAGAGCAGCTGGAGCACGTATTCCATGCCGCTTACGACGAGCAGGGGGAGGAGCGTGAAGGCCATGGCGGCAAGTAATATGAGCAATTGTTGTGGGGGGGTCAGGTTCCTGCGGAGGAGGGTCTGTTGAAGCCGGTAGAGAAAGAAGACTGCGGCCAGCAGATTGACGATCAGGGGAATCAGGAGATGGGCGCCTGCGATAAAGAACACGGGCGCCAGCACCAGTGGATAGAGCAACGAAGAAGAGGCCGATTGAAAGGAATGTTTGCTGATGCCCCAGACCTGGTAGAAGGCCAGGTTGCGGCCCACGCTGATATTGAGAAAAGCTCCGTCCAGCGGAAAGAGGATGCGGCCCTGTGTATGCAGCAGGACGGGGAGTTCGATCAGGCCAACCGAGATGAGCAGGGTAAGAACGACGGCGGCCAGGACGGCGAGGGCGGCACCGTGTGGCAGCGGGATTGTTGGACGAGCCGGCATAAGGGCGGCGCCGCCGGGCAGCGGGATTGTTGGACGAAGCGGCATAGCAGAGCAGGTTTAATGGAGGGCTAATGTAGGGCTGGGGGCTGCAACGGAGGGACAGGGGCGGGTGGGTGCCGAAGCGGAGCCGGGGCGGGCACAGCCGGGGTGCAATATGATGGGTGGATTAGGGGGATCGCGGTTTTTTTTCTAAGTTTATGCCTCATTAACCATAACTGTCTCCCATGTGGTATCATCATTATCATTCCTGGTGGCCTGTCAGTATCGTTGGCTGGTTTATCGCCATCGTTCTGCTTGTCCCTTATTTTCTGCCGACGATCGTCGCCATCCTTCGCCGAAAAGCCAATGCGGGCGGTATCTTCGTGCTTAACCTGCTACTGGGATGGACCCTGATCGGCTGGATCGGCGCGCTTGTCTGGGCCCTTTCGGCCGATGCACAGCCTACGATCATCGTGAACAATCAGCCCTCGTCTGCACCGCCACCGCCGCCACCGCAGGCCTATACCAATGTGACTGTCCGCAAGCCTGTCGCGTCCGGCGGCAATAGCGGGCAGGATAAGATCGATCAACTGCGGCAGCTCAAGCAATTGTTGGATGAAGGGATCCTGACGGAAGAGGAGTTCAACCGGCAGAAGGCGGCTATTTTGGGGTAAGGGGCGAAGGGGCGGGGACGGGTGAACGGCCGGGTGGGGGTTGGTGAAGGTTTGGGCAAAATGGCCTGGCGGGGACGGGTGAAGGTTGGGTCGAAAACGGACGGGAGGTTGGGCGAAAGTGGACAGGCGGCGGGTGAGTTTGGAGAGAACGGGTTGAGTGGCAAGGGAGTGTGAAACTGGCATGGAACGTGGGGGCTTTTGTCAACCAAACCATCCACATGCTTAGAATATATTTCCGCAACGGATTGCGAAGTATACTTCGCTTTCGGAGTTTTTCTTTTATAAACCTCTCCGGTCTGACATTGGGTTTTTCGGCGATCATGGTGATGAGCGTCCTGCTCTATCAATACCTGACCGCCAACGGGCAGTTCCAGAATAAAAGGAGGATGTTTTATGTGAAGATGCGCGGCGCTGATGGCGGCAGTATGATGCAGGCACCCTATCCATACCTGCTGGCGGTGCTGGCGGCCTGTCCCGAGATCGAAGCGGGCACGCATATCCAGAGTTTTTATTGGCCCTGGCTGAAGGCGGGTTCCAAGGAATTCCAGGAACAGACCTGGTTTGTGGATCCGGGTTTTTTCCGGGTCTTTAGTTTTCCGGTAGAATATGGCGACCCGACAACGGTACTCCACAACAAATATGATGTAGTACTTAGCCATGAAATGGCGGTGAAACTTTTTGGCTCGGCGGCCGCGGCACAGGGCAAGACCCTGACCATCGACGATAGCATCGGCGCGACCGTCGCCGCGGTGCTTCGACCCGTACCCAGCAACACCACCATCCGTCCGCAGGTGATCCTGACGACAGCACTGTTGCAGGACGATGCCTATTTTGCTCAGGGCGCGAACTGGTACAACACTTTTGCCGAGAACTATTTGCTGTTGCGACCCGGTGCGGACACGGCAAAGGTGAACAGGGAGCTGGCCCAGGTGTCGCAACTCAAATTCGATCCGGCACTTCGGGCTTCGACGCCTTTCCTGGCGCCTTATAGCCGCTTTGTACAGGAAGAGTCCGGCAACCTCACCATGGTCCTCGTAAAGGGGCAGGTGGGTACCATCCTCTTTATCCTGCTGCTGGTTGTCGCCAATTTGCTCAACCTGAACGCGGCGACCTTGCTTTCCCGGCAAAAGGAAATGGCCGTACGCAAGATGATGGGCAGCGGCCGTAAACATATTATCCTGCAGTTCGTGCTGGAGAATGCGATGATCGTCTTCGCCGCCCTCGTGCTGGCTTTCTGGTTATTCCGGGCTTTCTTGTTGCCGGCCATCAATGGTATCCTCAAGGATCAATTTGGTACGATCGCTGTCAATATCCACCATGACTACCCGCTTGTCGGCGTCTTTGTTTTTGCGGGATTGGCGATCGTCGTGCTGGCCGGCAGTTTGCCGGGTTTTCATTTCGGGTCGCTGCGAGCCGTCGATGCCCTTAAGGGTCGCATCACCCGCCACCGGGAGAAGCATGTCGCCCGCAATAGTTTTATCACGCTGCAATTCGTGCTGGCGACCATTTTTATCGGCGTATCCATGATCCTGCGCAGCCAGATCGCGCATATGCGGACCGCTGTATTGGGTTTTGACAAAGAACATGTGCTGGTGGCGCCGCTGAACCTTGCGTTTCACGATCCCAAGTCGGCGGCGGCGCGCTACGACGCGTTGCTGAACGACCTGCGCCATGATCCGGCCGTGGAGAATTTCTCGAGCAGCTGGAGTATCCCCACGCGGTACGACGATAATTTCAATACCTATTTTGATCCAGGAACCAATAGGGAGGTAAGCATGAGACAGGGCACCACCGATGACGGTATGCTGCCTACCTTTCATATCAGGCTGGTCGAAGGCCGGAACTTCGATGGCATCCATGACAGTCTCAACAAAAACAAGGTCATCATCAACCGTCGCGCTGCTTCGATGCTGGGCTGGACGAATGCGGTAGGCCGTACGCTTCGCGCCAAGGGCGATCCTTCCTTGTATACCGTGATCGGGGTGATGGATGATTTCCGCTATGGCACCAGCATGCGGGATATCGACCCCGTGATCCATTCCTTTGGCGGTCACCAGCAACTGGGTTATCGCTATCTGAGCATCCGGGTGGCCCCGGGTCATGAGGCAGATGTGCTGGCGTTGGTGCAGAAAGGTTTTCGCGACATGCCTTCGCGCAGGACCTTTAGTTATGAGAACCTGAGCGACCGGGTCGATAAACAGTACGCGTTCCTGGAAGGTCTTGCCGGCGTTACCAATTATGTGGCTATCCTCACGGTATTCATCGCTGCCATGGGCCTGTTCGGGCTCGTCGCGTTGTTTACCCGGCAGCGGGTGAAGGAAGTGGGGATCCGGAAGGTGCTTGGTGCGGGTACGGGGGATATCGTGGGTATGTTGTCCAGGAGTTTTTTGTTGTTGATCCTGTTATCGCTGGTGATCGCTTCGCCCATTGCCTGGTGGATCATGCACGCGTGGTTGCAGGACTTTGCCTATCGCATTACTATACAGTGGTGGATGTTGCTGGGTGCGGGCGGTATCGCCCTCGCGATCGGGGTGTTTACGATCGGCTGGCATGCATTGCGGACGGCGAGGGCCAATCCGGTGGATAGTTTGCGGTCTGAATAGGCCGGTAGGCCGCGTCGGGTGTACGCATTCGGGGGCACGGGCGGCGTTTTAATCTTATTTTAATGATTTGTTATTGACGGTGTGTTTGGTACGATGGGCTTCATTGTTGCTTTGAGTGGGACATAACTTAAAAGCATTTATGAAAAAGCCCTTCTTATTGTTTGCGCTGGTCGTCGGCCTGTCCGCTTGTTTGGTGAACAAGAGCAGCGCCCAGATCAGCTTCTCCATCAAGATCCTTCCGCCAGAGCCTTTTATCGAGCGTCCTCCTCCCCCCACGGCCAACCATGTCTGGATAGAGGGTGAGTGGGTACCCAAGGGTGGGCAGTACGTTCAGCAGCCGGGATACTGGACCGTGCCTGAAAAAGATCATATCTGGGTCAGGGGGGAATGGGTCAGGAATCCTGACGGCAGCGCCTATTGGCAGCCGGGTTATTGGAAACCGATCCCGCATGTCGGCGTAGCGATGTGGATACCCGAGCCTCATTATCTCCGTCCTCCCCGGCCAGGAAACAATACCGTGTGGGTGCATGGCGAATGGATCTGGAATAACAACCAGTACCTATATCAGACGGGTTATTGGACCGTGCCGGAGCCCAACAAGATCTTTGTCAATGGCCATTGGGCCCAATGGCCGAATGGCGAATGGTATTGGGTGATGGGTTACTGGAAGCGCATACCCGACAATGTGTTCGTGATGCAGATACCGCCCGAGCCGGCCTTTAATCGTCCTCCTCAGCCTTCGCCGGAGCATATCTGGGTAGATGGGGAATGGACCTGGCGGAACAATACATTCACCTGGCAGCCTGGTTATTGGATCGTGCGTGATCCGCATAAGGTATGGGTGCGGGGATACTGGCATCAGCGGCAGGATGGCAGCTTTTATTGGATAGGCGGGTACTGGGAATGGGTGTAGGCCTATAATTGCGGCGGCAGTGTTGAGTCGCGTTCTTCGATGACGCAGGTTTTAGTCCAGCGGTCGTGCCAGGGTTCGGCTTGGGCGCCGAGGGCCGAGAATGCTTCGAAGGGGACCATGCGGCTCAACCTGCGCTGCACCGCCGTTTTAAACGTGATGGGTGTACCATCGTCGTTGACCGCGCGGGTGCGGGTGAGTAATTTGCCGATGCTTCTGCCGCCGCCAACAAATTCGATGGCGGACATCAGGGATAGTTCGAATGCAAATGCCAGTAAGTAGACCTTGCCGTAGATGGCCACTCTGCCGTCGCCGTCGCCGATCATGGTCATGGCGATCTTCAGTCCGATATATCTGAAGAAGAGCTTCCACGCAATGTAGAAGACGATCATATCGACAATGTAGTTGGCGAATCGTTTGCCGGAGCGGGCCAGGACGAGGGTATAGTCCATGTCGTCCAGGAGGTTCTCCTGGTAGGGAGCGCCTTGTAGTGTGTTTTCCATGGGAGGGATCTTGGTCTATCAATATAGGCCAATTTTTTTGGATTAGCAAGTGGCTAATCCGCGAAGAATTTATGGAAGTAGGGGATGGTTTCGATGCCCTTGTAGAAGTTGGCGAGGTCGAACTTCTCGTTGGGTGAGTGCAGGTTGTCGCTGTCGAGGCCGAAACCCATGAAGACTATTTTTATCCCCAGGACTTGTTCGAAGAGGGCGCAGATGGGGATACTGCCGCCGCCGCGTACGGGGATGGGGGTCTTGTGGAAGACGGCTTCGATGGCTTTGGCCGCGGACTGGTAGGCCTTGCTGTCGATGGGTGTCATGTAGGGTTCGCCGCCGTGGTGTTCTTCGGCCTTTACGGTGACGCCTTTTGGCGCTATCTGTTTGAAATACGTGAGGAGTTTTTCGGTGATTACCTTCGACGATTGATTGGGTACGAGGCGGGCCGAGATCTTGGCCGTCGCTTTGGAGGGCAGGACGGTTTTGGCTCCTTCGCCGGTATAGCCACCCCAGATGCCATTGAGCTCTATGGTGGGACGGATGCCGGTGCGTTCATTGGTGGTATAGCCTTTTTCGCCCCAGAGCCCGGTTACGCCGAGGTCTTTTTTGTAGGCCGCTTCGTCAAAGGGTGCTTTGGCCATGAGTTCGCGTTCTGCCGGCGTCGCTTCCACTACATCATCATAGAAACCGGGAATAGTGATATGATTGTTCGCATCGTGGCAGGAGGCGATCATCTTCGCGAGCATCGTGATGGGGTTGGCCACGGCGCCGCCGTAAACACCACTATGCAGGTCGCGATTAGGGCCCGTGACTTCCACCTCGATATAGCTCAGGCCGCGTACACCGATATCGATAGAGGGCGTGTCGAGGCTGAGCATGGAGGTATCACTGATGAGGATGACATCGGCTTTTAACAGGTCTTTGTGGCTGCTCACGAACTTTGCCAGGTTGGGGCTGCCGATCTCTTCCTCTCCCTCGATAATAAATTTTATGTTAGTGGGCAGGGTCCCGGTTTGGATCATTGTTTCGAAGGCCTTCACGTGCATGTAGAACTGGCCTTTATCGTCGGCGCTGCCGCGGGCAAAGATCTTCCCGTCTTTGATGACCGGATCGAACGGGCCGCTATGCCAGAGGTTCAGCGGATCCGGCGGCTGCACGTCGTAGTGGCCATAGACCAGCACGGTGGGTTTGTTCTTGTCGATGATCTTTTCGCCGTAGACGACGGGATGACCTTCGGTAGGGAATATTTCGGCTTTGTCGACCCCGGCTTTTATGAGGCTCTGCCTGACGGCTTCGGCGCATTTGAGCATGTCATCTTTGTGTTCGCTTCGCGCGCTGATCGAAGGGATGCGCAACAGTTCGAGGAGTTCGCTAAGGAATCGGTCTTTATGTTTGGTCTGATAGTCTGTCCAGGATTGCATGACGCAAATATAGCGAGGGAAGGGGAAAAACGCTATTTCGTGGCAATCTCGTTTTTCCAGGGCGGGGCGTAGGTGGGGGTCAACTTTTTGGTTGATGGTGTGTAGATAGATTTATGAGCACGGTTCCTTTTTTGTCTGACGAGCACCTGACGCCTGGCGTCAAGGAGTTTTTAACCGTTGTTAACGGCGGCGGCTCAATGGATGCGTTGTCCGTGTCGGCCTCGCGGCAGGGGTTGGTCGAGCTGCAGAAGGCTTTTGCCGTTGACTATTCCGGTATCGAGGAATCCGAGAAGGGGATCACGGCTGATGGTTTCACGCTGAAATTGACTATTGTTCGGCCTTTGGGTTTCGGGGGGGAATTGCCGGCTTTTATATTTGTTCATGGGGGCGGCTGGGTCCTTGGGGACTATCCTACCCATCGGCGGCTTGTGCGGGACCTGGTGGTGGAATCCGGATGTGCGGCGGTGTTCGTGCATTACACGCTGTCGCCCGAGGCGCACTATCCACAGGCCATCAACGAGATCTATGCCACTACGAAATGGGTGGCATCGCATGGCGCTGAGATCGGTGTAGATGGTTCGCGGCTGGCCATTGCGGGCAATAGTGCGGGCGGCAACATGGCGGGTGCGACGAGTTTTATGGCCAAGGAGCAAAAGGGGCCTTCGCTTAGACTACAGATCATGATGTGGCCGGCGACCGATGCCAGTTTTACGGAGGCGTCGTATGAGTTGTATGGGGCGGGGCGTTTTCTTACGACGCCCTTGATGAAGTGGTCGTGGGACCAATATACTTCGGACCTTGGCGCCCGCAAGGAGGTCCATGCGTCTTTGCTGAACGCGAGTTTGGAGCAGCTTCGTGGGCTGCCGCCGACGCTGATCCAGGTAGCGGAGAACGATATCCTGCGGGATGAGGGTGAGGCCTTTGGCCGGAAGCTGGCGCTGGCCGGCGTAAACGTGACGACAGTCCGCTACAACGGAATGATCCATGACTTTGGCATGGTGAACGGCCTGGCGGGTGAGCCCGCGGCAAGGTCGTTGATCCGGCATGCCGCTTCGGAGCTTAAACATTATCTCGGGTAAGCTGTATTTTTGGAGTATGCGTACGAGGACCCTGTTATTGACGGTGGTGGCGAGTTTTTGCGATGCTTCGACATTCGTGGGGGCGGGGCAGCTTTTTTCCGCGCATGTCACGGGTAATTTTATTGTTTTGGCGTATGATCTGGTGCATGGGGCGGACCGGCATGAGTGGTCGAAGCTGTTGGCTTTTCCGATGTTTTTTGTGGCGGTGATGATTGCTGGGAAGGTGGATAAGTTGAGTAGTTGGCCACGGGATGACTACCGGCTGTTGCGTGTCGAGGGTTGGCTATTGCTGCTGGCGGCTGTTGCGGCGGCGGTGACCCGGCTGGCGGCCTGGCGGCCGGATCTTATTGTGGTGTTGATCGACATGCTGGTCATTACGGCCATGGGCTTTCAAAACGCCTTTAGCCGGCTCTATTCCAAGCTGGTTTTTGCGCCGACAACCGTTATGACCGGGAATACCACCTCTACCGCACTGGATATCGTCCAGGGCTGGCTGGCCCGGCCGCGCGATCCCGTGAAGGTGGAGCATCTCCGGGATAATGCCTGGCTGCTGCTCGTTTTCCTGTTGGGTTGTCTTGCGGGCGGGTTCCTGGCCTGGAAATTTGGATTGGCGGATCTGGTGCTGCCTGCGGGGGTGCTAGTGGTCTATTTTCGGTACATTCGTCCTGAAAAGGCGGATGCGGGCTGAAGTTCAGCAGACATTTGTGCTTAATCAAACCAACCTGTCGTTGTATGACCCATGATGAATCCGGTAAGGCGTTTCACTCCCTTGATTACTATCAGGCGCTTTTTGAGAACCCAAAAAAGAATTCGGTGCTCCTGCTGTCCGAGAGTGGCAGTATTTTAAAGGTCAACAGGGCCTTCCAGCTTTCTTTTGGTTATGACGAGGGGGACCTGCTGGGGGAGCATTTCGGCATGCTGTTTACCGAGGAGGATCAGCAAAAAGAACTGCCCCTGCGGGAGATCAAGACTGTCATGGACGAGGGGCAGTCGTTTGACAACAATTATCTGGTCAACAAGAATGGGGCGCGTACCTGGGTCTCGGGCGAGTCGGTGCTGTTGAAAAATGATTCCGGCAGGAGGTTCGTGCTCAAGGTCATCCAGAACATCCATACGCAGAAGGAATCGGAGCTATCGATCGTCAGGCTGAACAGCTTTAATGAGAATATCCTTGCTTCCATTGAGGATGCCGTGCTGGTGCTGGACCAGGAGGTGACAATCGTAAAGGCGAACCGGGCCTTTTTGACCTTATTCGGTCTGCCTGAGGCGCACTTGCGTCATGTAGATTTCGAGGGGTTGCTGCAATCCTTCGATCACCGGGAGGAACTGGAGAAGGCCATTACGGGGGCGCTGGCCGGGATCCTTCCCTCGCTTCCGTTGCACCTCGAATTGAAAGACGCGGAAGGGGTGGAGAAATATTTTGAGGTGAGCGTGTTGAGGTTGGAGAGTTTGCTGGGGGAGACGAATGCTTTATTGATCTTTCATGACGTGACTACCCAGAAGAGCCAGGAGCGGCAGCGCGAAGATATCCTCAACTTCGTGGCGCATGAGTTGCGGAACCCGCTGACCAACATTATGCTGAACATCGACTGGATGGACCAGCTTTGCAAGGAGAAGGGGGTCGACGGGTTTGGCGATTTTATTTCGCGGACGAAGCGGAATGCGGAGCGGCTGAAGAAGCTGGTGAACGAACTGTACAATTCGACCAAACTGATCAGCGGCAATTACGACTTGCAGGGCGAGGTCTTCGACTTCGACGAGTTGGTGGAAGAGACTGTGGCTGCGATCTGGCAAGCGCATCCTTCGTATCACATTGAGCTCCGGGGGAAGGCGGAGTTGACGCTGTCGGCTGACAGAGACAAATTGATGCAGGTATTGACCAATTACCTGACCAATGCCGTGAAATATTCGGGTGGGAACACGCATATCGAGGTGTCGGTGGTCGTACGCGACGGGTCCCTGGTGGTGGCTGTGACGGATCGCGGGAAGGGGATACCGGCGAAAGAGCTGCCTTTTGTGTTCAATCGGTTTTATCGGGCGGAGAAGACACGCAATCTGGAGGGTTTGGGGATAGGATTGTTTCTATCGCGGCAGATCGTCGAGGCGCATCAGGGGCGGACCTGGGTGGAGAGTACGGAGGGGGAGGGGTCGACGTTTTATTTTAGTTTGCCGTCGAAGGGGAATGAGGGGGTGTGAGCCTGTTGCCGGTTCATAGTTTATCAGGGCCTGTTCGGGGCCTTCGAGCAGGTCGTCCACGTTATTTGTCTTTTACGAAGTTCAGGTCGTCGAAACTGATATCGGAAGCGGGGTCGATGATCTTTAGTTTACATGATTCCACCTCACCGTCCGGGCCCAGGGTAAAAGATATGTATGAGTCGGCCCTGAGTGCCGGGTTTTGGAATACGGCCTTAAAAGTCTCGTCTTGAAACGGCTGCAGGCGGGCGACGAACTGCGGTGTTTGGGTGAATTGGAGCGTGAGGCCGGTGGAGTCTCTTCCTATGAGGATGTCGCCGTAGAAGCGGTCGCTGTATTTGCCCAGGTAGGCCAGGGCGGGGACAGGGGCCGGGGCGGTTGTCTGCCGTTTGATGAGGGTCTTCGTCCACGCCCGCTGCAAGATCGCGCGGGAGCTATCCAGCTGGCGTTTGTAGCCTGCGATCCAGTCGAAACGGGCGTTTCCCATGAAGTAGTCGAGCAGATGGTAGGTGATCGACCAATAGGCGCCCGTGGTTTCCTGGTTGGTGAGCACGGCGATGCCCAGTCTTAGCTTTGGCACCAGGATCACCTGCGACACATATCCATCGAGTTTGCCGCCGTGGCCGGCGACTTTGTACGGGCCATAGTTGAAGATGCGCATCCCGAGGGCATAGCCGCAAAAGTCCATTTGGGCGGGTGCTAATTCGTCGGGCATGTCGCCGACGTCGATGGGGGTTACTATTTTCCAGAGATCGCTGGTGGCGCCGGGTCCGCGGCCGGAGTCGAGTTGGGCCCGGAGCCATTTGCCCATGTCTACGGCGTTGCTGCAGATGCCGCCGGCGGGGTCGGCGGCATCGCCGATCTCCTGTTCGATGTAGTGGTCGACGGCGAGGATGCCTGGGGCCTGGGTATTTCGGATGTGGCCGGTTGCGGTGTTGTTTGCCTGGCGGAGGGTGGAAAAACGGGATATGCTCTCGGTCATGCCCATTTTGTCCAGGATCTTTTTGCGGATGAAGTCTTCCCAGTCCATGTGGCTCACGTTGCTGATGACCTCGCCTGCGGCTACGTAGAGGATATTATCGTAGGCGTAGGTGGTGCGGAAGCTGTTGACGAGGGGGATCTTTTTTACTTTTTCGAGGATCTCCCTGCGGGTATAGGTGGATGGGGGGAAGAGGAGGATGTCGCCGGCGAAGGCGGGGATGCCGCTGTGATGGACGAGGAGGTCGCGGATCGTCATTTCCATGGTTACCCAGGGGTCTGACATGCGGAACCAGGGGAGGTGGTCGATGACGGGGTCGTCCCATTTTAGTTTTCCTTCGTCGACCAGGATGGCGAGGGCCATGGCGGTGAAGGCCTTGGTGTTGGAAGCGATGGGGAAGAGGGTATGTTCGTCTATTTTTTCGGGGTGGCCGGTGCGTTTGACGCCATAGCCTTTGGCCAGGAGCAGTTTGCCGTCTTTGACGATGGCGAGGCTGATGCCGGGGACGTTGAATGTGCGGAGGATGGTGTCGATGTAGTGGTCGAGGTTGGCGGGGAGGTTTGCCTGGGGTCGGGAGTTCGCTTGTTGTTGGGCGTTTGCGGGGAGGTCGGCGTTGACTGGGGGTTGGCCGTTTGCGTGGCTTCGGGCGTTTGCGGGGAGTTGGGGCCTCGCGGTGGTTGGGAGGCTTAGGAAGCCTGCCAGGATAGCGGCAATGATGCCGGGATGTTTAGGGACACGGAATTGGGTCATGCAGTCGATTTGGTGGTACAAGCCAATCCGGGCGTGGATGGGCTGTGGTCGGAAGATACTGCTTTTTTGGGAGTCCGGCAACTGGCGGAGGGCTAGTTCCAGGTCTTTTCGCCTTTTTTCATTTTGTCGATGGTGGCCTGGTAGCCGGCTTTTTCGTCGTTGGTGGCGGAGTTGTCGACGGCCTTTTGTTCCCAGGTAAGGGCGTCGTCCTTTTTGCCCATTTTATAGAGGATGTTGGCGTAGGTGTCCATGAAGGCAGGAACGGGTTTATCGGCGAACGAGCGTTTGCTCCATTCGAGGGCGTCGGCAACGCAGGTCATATCGCGGCAGTTTTGAAAGACGGTCCATGCGTAGTCGTTGAGGGACTGGGGCCTGACATGTGCGCCGTATTCCTGCATGTAGGCGATGATGGCGGTTTGGAAATGGGGCCAGTCATTGAGGGACTGGTAATGTTCCACTTTTGTTTTCGCCGTGACTTCGGCGGCGTAGGCCGGATATTTTTGACTGATGGTCTTTTGCATGGCCTTCCAGTCCGGTGTTCCGCCGTGTGCCGCCTTGACAGCGGGGTTGTAGTAAGCACTAAAGAGGAGGTTGACGATGCGGTTTTGGGCATAGCCTGGTCCCATGATCGAATCGACTTCGCGGGCATGATCAGTGAAGACCGCGAAGGTCTTGTCATTGGGGCTCGTGGTATAGCTGTCCAGGAGCTGGAAGGCGCCGATCTCGCTGTAGGGATGCGTTTGGGTGGCGAGCCAGGTGTCGAAGATGGCGCGGCCATCTTTGAGGTCGTAGACGCTGACGCATTGGAAGGCAAGTTTCATGACAAAGGCGGTGTCGCGGCGGCCGGCCTGGTATTGCGCTAGCTGCGTGTAAAAGGCGGTGCTGGTGTCGAAGGCCTGGCCGATGACCTGGATGAACATGCCGGGGTCTCCGATGGAGCCTACGGTGCGATGCAGGGGCTGGCCGTCAGGGGTGAAGACCAGGTAGGTTGGAAAGGCGCGGACGTTGTATTGCGTCATCAGGTTATGTGCGTCGGCGTACCAGGACTTTGTATGGGCGTCGTCCTTTGCGGTGGTATCGAGCTGGATCTTGACGTTGATGAATTTGGAATTGAAGTAGTTGCCGGCCTGTTCCGTGGGGAAGATGGTCGTGCTCATAAACCTGCAGGGGCCGCACCAGGTGGTATAGCAATCCACGAAAATGTATTTGTTCTCCGCCCTGGCTTTGGCCTGGATGGCGGTCCAGCTGAGTTCGTGTTCGAAGTGGATGCCTTTGTCCTGCGCCGGGGCCAGGAAAGGCAGGAGGAGGAGGGGGATAAGGCTGGCTTTCATGATGACCTGTTTTTGATGAGTTACACGACGCCGGCGGGTTGACCGCCACTAACGGGCTTGGTCTTTCGCAGGCGCGCGAGCAAAGGTCTGATTTTTCGCGAGAGCCGGAAATAAAATTCTTTATTGAACAATTGCGAGTCGTTGAGGGCTTTGTAGATGAGGAAAATGCCTATTGGTGTCAGGACATATGTTGCCATCCACATGCCCTCTAACGGGGAGAGGACGGACTGGCCTGCCAGTTTTTTGCCAAAGTTGTTCAGCAGGAAGAAGATGACGAAGAAGACCACGGCGAAGACCAGGGGCAAGCCGATGCCGCCCTTGCGGATGATGGAGCCCAGGGGTGCGCCTATGATGAACATGACCATGCAGGCGATCGCCAGGGTTATCTTTTCGTGCCAGGCCACTTCGTGTTGCAGGAGGTTTTTCTCCCCTGCGGTGTAGAGGGCTATCGGCTGGTAGAGGGCGACCTTGCTTTGGTTGACGGCGCTGATGGATCTTGTGGTGATGTCCAGGCGGACGCTGTCGGGGATGAGGTCGGTGAAGGTGGGTTGGGGTGGATCTTTGGGGACGGCGTGGAGGGCGACGGGTGGGGTGTAGCCGGGGTAGTTGATGTGGGGGACTGTGGGGGCGGTCCCGGGGTGAGACGGGGTGATCGCGGTGGTCGGCGGATTTTTGGTGACGGGCGAGGTCGCGGTGGTTGGCGGGTGCGCCGCGGCGGCTGCGAGGGGGTGCCCTGTCGTCGCGGGGGTGGCTGTGTTTGCGTGGGCGCCTGTCGTCGCAGGGTTGCCTGCGCCTGGGGGGGGGCCGGGTTTGGCGCCTTTGACTGCGGAGGCCAGGTTTTTTTGGGCTTTTTTCACGGAGTCTGTGACCCGTTGCAGGGAGTCCTGGGTTTTTTTGTCTGCTACCCAGAGCTTACGCAGGGAATCGCGTGCCCAGTCGATGTTTAGCAGGAAGCGGGATGGTGCGGGCTTTTTTTCGATGGCATCCCAGCCCGTGCTGTCGAGCCAGGCCGGAAATTGCAGGTTGAGGGCGAGTGAATGGGTGGACTGTTTGATGAAGCCCTTATCGACCTTTTTAATCGAGTCGATGTTACGGCCCAGCTGGATGATGGTGAGCATCTGGAAATTGTTCTTGAAGGCGCTGTCATCGGTCTTATTCATCTTGAAGGACGTGAGGTCCATGACCTTCTTGTATTCTTTGAAACCCATGCGGATGAGCTGGGTGCCGCTGGTGACGTAGCGTTCGCCTTTTTCCTGGTAGCGCCAACCGCTTTTGAGGGTAAAGATCAGGTTTTGTTTGTCGGGGGTGACGACCATCTTGCCGCTATCGGCAACGATCATATTATCCTGCTGGCCGGTGTTGTTTTGTTCGTAGATAACGATGTTACGGATCACGGAGTCATTGGCTTCCTTTTTACCGATCTTTATCACATAGCCCTCGATCCGGTCGAAGAAGACGCCTTCCTTGATATCGAAGGCGGGTTTGGTATAGATGATGTCGTACTTGAGGGTCTGCATCTTCAGGTTGGCGACGGGATAGACGTTGTTGTTGAAGAAGAAGGCCAGGAGGGTGATCACGACGGTGACGACGAAGAGGGGGCGCAAGAAGCGGAGCAGGGAGATGCCGGCCGATTTGATCGCTACGAGTTCGTAGGTTTCGCCGAGGTTGCCCAGGGTCATGATGCTGCTGAGCAGGACGGCCAGGGGCAGGGCCAGGGGGACGACGGTGGCGGCGATGTACATGAGCATCCTGAGGACGGTGAAGGCGTCGAGTCCTTTGCCCACCATATCGTCAATGTACAGCCACATGAACTGGAGCACCAGTACGAAGGTGGTGATAAAGAACGTAGCGATAAAAGGCCCTAAGAAGGCCTTTACAATGAGGATATCCAGCTTTTTGAACAGGCGGCTAAACACTAGTGACTATCTTTAGATTATGGCGGCAAATTTACAACTATTACCAGAGGAAATTGCGCTCATCAGCGATCCGAAGTGGATTTTAACGAAGAATTCCGTTATGGAGAAGGTGGTGGGAATGATGGCGGGGCTTAGTGAGGTATATAAGGGTTTATGGGCGGGGGACATCGAGCCGGGGAATGCGAAGATCTCGCGGGGCGAAAATTATCTGGGTCTGCCCTGGGTGATCCTGGACTATCCGCGCATTTTTGGCCGGGAGGATGTGCTGGCCATCCGGACGATGTTCTGGTGGGGGCATGCGTTCAGTATTACTTTACACCTGAAGGGGAAGTATCAGCAAATATACCTGCCCGTTATAGTTGCCCGGCGGGCCGGATTGGCGGCGGCGGGTTTTCATATTGGCATCGGCGACGATGAGTGGCGGCATGAACTTGTAGCGGAAAATTATGCCCCGCTGGACGCGGTGGATGCAATTGGGGCGGGGCGGCCCTTTTTGAAATTATCCGCAGCGGTTGGGCTGGACCGTTGGGTGGAGGCTCCCCAATTGCTGGGAGAGCTTTTTGACCTGCTGGCAGGAATGTCAACCCACTAATTACCCAAGCGGTGGAAGAGGTCTTTCACCTGGTAGCTCCAGAGTTGGCTTTGGTCTTTCACCTCGACCTTGCTGCCGGCAAAATCCTTGATGACTAAAATGGTTTGATTGGTCACTTCCGACTTTTCTATCCGGAACTCGAAGAATTCTTCAACCGGAGCTTCCATCCAGTGGAACCGGATGAATTTTTCGGATTCGCTCTCGGTGACTTCCGCTTTATCGGTTGTCCCGTTCCAGGAAAAGCTGAACACATTGTCCCGTTCGTCTACTTTATCTGCAAACCACTCCTGTAATCCCGCAGCGGTGCTTAAAAATTCGTATAAGATCGAGGGTGAACATCTAACCGGATACTCTAATGTAAATAATTGTTTCTTACTCATCTATTGCATTTGATTCTTTGACACCAAACAGGGGACCTGAATGAATTTCAGAGCCTGGAAGTCCGGTACTGCCCGTTGCAATAATAAAAAAATTATTCAACCATCAAAATTTTTTTTAGCACCAATTTCCCTAAGGTAAGTGGGTATAATTTAATGAAATTTTAACATATTGCAATTGATAATCAATTAGTTGTTAAAATTAATTGGTGGTCCTTGGCCAATTAGTTAAATTGCTAGTAGATCGTAAGGCGCAGTTGACGAATCAATTGATATAAGAAAAGCTTGATTAATACGTTTTTCACCAAGACTAAATTTTTGATTGTTTCCTTTTAAAACAGCCTTAAACCTAAAAAACCCTTTAAAGACCTCTGCCTATGAGCATGCGTCAACTGAAGATCACGAAGAGTATTACGAATCGTGAATCTCAGAGCCTGGAGAAGTACCTGCAGGAGATCGGTAAAGTTGAGTTGATCAGTCCCGAAGAAGAAGTCAAGCTCGCCATCCGTATCAAGCAGGGAGATCAAAAAGCTCTCGATAAACTTACCAAAGCCAATCTCCGCTTTGTTGTGTCCGTAGCCAAGCAGTATCAGAATCAAGGGCTTTCTCTTCCCGATCTGATCAATGAGGGCAACTTAGGCCTTATTAAGGCTGCTCAACGCTTTGACGAGACACGTGGTTTCAAATTCATTTCATATGCAGTGTGGTGGATACGCCAGAGTATCCTTCAGGCCCTTGCCGAGCAGTCGCGTATTGTGCGGCTTCCGCTGAATAAGGTGGGTCTTACGAACCGGATCCAGAAGGCTTATAGTCATCTCGAGCAGGAGTTCGAGCGGGAGCCATCTGCCGAGGAGCTTGCCGAGTTGCTGGAACTGGATATCGAAGAGGTGTCGAGCACGATGGGTATCGCCGGGCGTCATGTGAGCATGGACACGCCGTTGTCGGAAGGAGAGGATAACACATTGATCGACGTGATGGAGAATCCCAATGCGGAGCGGGCCGAGACGAATATCGAGCATAAAGAATCGCTGAAGCAGGAGATCGACCGGTCGTTGCGGACGTTGACGGAGCGTCAGAAAGAGGTGATCTGCTTTTTCTTTGGGATTGGGGTGGATCATCCCATGAGCCTGGAGGATATCGGGGAGCGGTTCAATCTGACCCGGGAGCGGGTGCGGCAGATCAAGGATAAGGCGATCACCAAGCTTCGGAGTAATAGCCGAAGCAAGATGCTCAGGAGCTATCTTGGGGTATAGGGGGCTGGTTTTTGGCCTTTAGTTTGTTGATAATTAATACATTAGACATTTGAAGAGATAAATACATTCATTTTCCTTACTTTTGACGTCTTTCGGGTGAATATAACGAGCTTATATTCACTTTTTTATTTTCAACGGATACAAAGGAAACTACCATGTTTGAGAACCTGTCGGAGCGGTTGGAGTCAGCGTTCAAGCAGATAAAGGGCGAGGGACGGATCACGGAGTTGAACATCGCGGCAACGGTGAAAGACATTCGCCGGGCGTTGATAGATGCCGATGTCAACTTCAAAATAGCCAAAGAATTTACAGATACGATCAGGGAGAAGGCCCTGGGTCAAAAAGTGCTAACGGCGGTTAGTCCGGGCCAGCTCATGGTCAAGGTCGTCAAAGACGAGTTGGTCGAACTCATGGGCGGCGTTGAGAGTGAGTTGAATGCCAAGGGCAGTCCTGCGGTCATCCTGATAGCGGGTCTGCAGGGTAGTGGTAAGACGACGTTCAGCGGGAAATTGGCCAATTATCTGAAGACACGGAAGGGGTTGTCGCCTTTGTTGGTGGCTGCGGATGTTTATCGTCCGGCAGCTGTCGAGCAATTACAGGTTTTGGGGGGACAGATCGGTGTAGATGTGTATAGTGAACCGGAGAGTAAGGATGCCGTGGCGATCGCTGTGAATGCCGTGCGAGAGGCGCGGAGTAAGAATAAGAACGTGGTGATTATCGATACGGCGGGTCGTCTCGCGGTGGATGAAGTGATGATGAAAGAAGTGGAGGCGATCAAGAAGGCGGTTTCGCCCGGGGAGATCTTGTTTGTCGTGGACAGCATGACGGGTCAGGATGCCGTGAACACGGCCAAGACGTTTAACGAGCGGCTTGATTTTTCCGGTGTCGTGTTGACGAAGCTGGATGGAGATACCCGTGGTGGTGCGGCTTTGTCGATCAAGTATACGGTCAATAAGCCGATCAAGTTTATCAGTTCGGGGGAGAAGATGGACACGCTGGATGTGTTCTATCCCGAGCGTATGGCGCAGCGTATTTTGGGGATGGGGGATATCACGACCCTTGTGGAGAAGGCGCAGGCGCAATTTGACGAGGCCGAGGCGAAGAAGCTGGAGAAGAAGATCCGCAAGAATCAATTTGATTTTGAGGATTTCAAGCAGCAGCTGGAGCAGATCAAGAAGATGGGTAATATCAAAGATCTGATGGGGATGATCCCTGGTGTGGGGAAGGCCATCAAAGACGTCGATATCAGTGATGATTCTTTCAAGGGGATCGAGGCGATCATCAATTCTATGACGCCGCATGAGCGGCATAATCCGGATGTGATCGATCAGAGCAGGCGGCGGCGGTTGGCGAAGGGTTGTGGAAAAGATATTGGCGAGATCAATGCCTTTCTCAAGCAGTTCGAACAGATGAAGCAGATGATGAAGATGATGAATAAAATGCCCATGGGTATGGGCGGGATGAAGAGAAGGTAGGTGGCGGAGCCGCGGCGGACGCGGGTTTTGCGCGGTTTGCGGTGGTGCTAAAGGGCTGTAGCAGAGGGGCCAGTGGGTGAGACGTCGGCCGGGAGGGGTGAAATAGCGGACAAAGCAGTGGTTTTTGTGGATGAAGGATGTCGTGGAACAGTGCGAAAGGTAGTTGGCGCAGGATTTGATTGACAATTGACAAACTTACTATCGGGAATGTTAAGTTAAATATTCGGCTGGTGATAAAATTATCCCTGCAAGATTCGCTCTTTAATTCCTGAAGTATTATTTTTGAAATGTGATATCGGATTGCTAGTTTTGCAATCCCAATTTATTTGGAAAGGTAACCTTATTGTTCACGCATTTAAATTTCTATTTAAGATGCCAGTTAAAATCAGACTGCAACGCCATGGGTCTAAGAAGCGGCCATTCTACTTCATCGTAGTCGCTGACGCCCGGGCACCCAGGGATGGTAAATTCATCCAGAAAATCGGTACGTACAATCCATTGACAGTTCCTGCTTCCGTTCAACTTGATCGCCAGAAGGCGCTCGATTGGCTGCACAAAGGTGCTCAGCCGACGGATACTGTACGCCGGATCCTCTCTTACAAGGGTGTGCTTTATTTGAAACACTTATTAAGGGGCGTGAAGTTAGGGTTATTCGATGACGCCGCTGCTATGGAGAAGTTCCAGAAGTGGCATGGCGAGCACGAGATCCAGATGAAGAAGCGCCAGGAGGAGAACAAGGGCAGAGGCCGGCCCGGTGGCGGCGGCAGAAGGGGTCCTGGTGGTCCTCCGATGAGAAGGGTCGAGCGTACAGAACGCACAGAACGCACGGAAAGAAAGAGCGAAGGCGGTCCTGCAACGACGACTGAAGCATAGCTTTGCGGTCCGGGTCTTCCATGACTGGAAGGCTGTGACGGGATGGCGGGCGCTTTGGTTGATTTGTTGACAGTGAATGGCTTAACTAATATTCCTGTTGATTTTGTAAATTGTTATGACAGGGGGCTGGTGCCTCCTGTCATTTTTTTTGAGCCGGGGATGGTGTTAAATTTGTGGGTCGGGGACGGCAGGAGGGTAATTTATGGCGGATAATTATAGAAATATTGGCAAATTGGTTGCTGTGCATGGATTGCAGGGTGAGCTTGTATTGCAGCATCGGCTGGGCAGGAAGACGAGCCTTAAGGGGTTGACGATGTTGTTCCTGGAAGAAAAGAAGGATGAGATGCTGCCGTGGTTTATTGCGGGCACGCGAGTGAAGGGGGATGACGACTTGTTTGTGAAGTTGGAGGGTTTGGACAGCAAGGAGGCGGCGCGGCGGGTGGTGCAGAAAGAAGTGTGGCTGCGGGAAGCGGATTTCGAGCATTTTGCGGGTAAGTCGGCGCCTATTTCCATGGTGGGGTTTCGGCTTTTTGATGGGGAGGTTGATCTTGGGGAGATATTGGAGGTGATCGAGCAGCCGCACCAGGTGTTGTGTAGGATCGATCTTGGTGGCAAGGAGGCGTTGATACCGATGCATGAGCAGACGCTGCGTCGTGTCGATCAGCGGAAGCGGGAGGTGCATGTGGAGTTGCCGGATGGGTTGTTGGATGTATATAGATGATTTTTTCCGAGAGGGTTCCTCGATGTATAGCTGATCATTTCCCAGGTGATCATTTCTCAGCTGATCATTTCCGTTGGGCTTTGCTGTTGTTGGCGCGGATGACGGCGAGGGCGGAGTCGACGTTGAAGTTGGCTTCGATGGCGTTGTAATTTTCCCAATAATTGTCGTTGACGGTTGTGTTTTCGCGGACCTGGTGTTCGATGGTTTTGTCTGTCTTTATCTTTTTGCCGATTTTGGAGTAGGCGGTGAAGCCGGTATCGATGCGGGTGACGAGATAATTCAGCTTGATCAGGCCGGTGTCGTATAATCTGCCGGTGATCCGGTAAAAGCCGGTCGATACGAAGGGCCGGGTCGGATAGTTGTCGGGGATCCTGCCGATGGCGCTGTCGATGAGGGTGAGTGCATGGATGGGCCTTACTGTTACATCGGGCAATTGGATGGCGGTTGGATGGAGGTTGATGGTCTTTGAGGCCGTGTCGGCGGCATCGCTGATGCGAATGACGGGTTCGTCCTGGGCGGTGGCGGCCAGGCGGGTGCAGAGGAGGAGGGCTGTCAGGAAGGTTGGGATCTTTGGCATCGTACCGGTATAATGCGGTTGACGGCGGCGAGGTTGCTTTGTTTTGCCTAAATTTAATGATGATTGCTATCATTCGTTCTTTTGGTACGCTTGTTATGGTGCTTTTGATATTGCGTCTTGGGGCGCAAACACCGACGTTGACAAACCGGGCCCCGTTACGGGGAAATGCTTATCTGGAGCTGCCGCTCGGCGTCATCCAGCCTGAGGGCTGGCTGCGGGAGATGCTTGTGCGGCAGGCAGCGGGGTCTACGGGACGGCTCGATGTCCTTTATCCTTCGGTGATGGGCGTGCGCAATGGCTGGCGGGGCGGCGACGGGGACCAATGGGAGCGTGGTCCTTATTGGCTGGACGGGTTGTTGCCGCTGGCGTATATCCTGCATGACACTGCTTTGATCGCCAAGACGAAACCTTTTATTGAGTGGACGCTTGGCAGCCAGCAGGCCGACGGGTATTTTGGGCCGGCGAGGGATTATCCCGCAGAGCCGGGGCTGCAACGCGATAACTGCCGCGACTGGTGGCCGCATATGGTGATGCTGAAAGTGCTGCAGCAGTATTATTCCGCGACGGGGGATAAACGCGTCATCCGGTTGATGACAAATTATTTTCGTTACCAGCTGGCGCGGCTGCCTGCCGAGCCATTGGATCATTGGACTTTCTGGGCGAGGTATCGTGCGGGAGACAACCTGCAGGCGGTGTACTGGCTTTACAATATCACGGGGGATGGTTTTTTGTTGGATCTGGCGGATGTGCTGCACCGGCAGACCTTTGATTATACCGAAGCCTTTCTGCATACGGCTTTATTGTCTACGCCCGGGTCCATCCATGGGGTCAACCTGGCGGAGGGTATGAAGGAGCCGTTGGTCTACTCTCAGCAACATCCGGAGCAGCGGTATGTGGATGCGACGGACAAGGCGCTTGCCGATCTGCGGCGTTTTGATGGTATGGCGCATGGGCTTTTTGGGGCGGATGAGTCCTTGCACGGTTCCGACCCCACGCAGGGTTCCGAGCTTTGCACGGCGGTGGAGATGATGTATACGCTGGAGAATATGGTCTGCATCACGGGTAAGACGAGTTATGCAGACCAACTTGAGCGGATCGCCTTTAATGCGTTGCCTGCGCAGATTGACAGTAATTTCATGGTCCGGCAATATTTTCAGCAGGCCAACCAGGTCATGGTTACGCGTCATTACCGCAACTTCGATTTCAACCACGACGGCACGGATCTTTGTTATGGATTGTTTACCGGTTATTCCTGTTGTACTTCGAATATGCATCAGGGTTGGCCAAAGTTTACGCAAAATTTGTGGTATGCGACGCCGGATGACGGGTTGGCGGCGATGGTGTATGCGCCGAATACGGTGCGGGCGTTTGTGAAGGGTAAGGAAGTGGTCGTGCATGAAGAAACGAATTATCCGTTTGGGGAGACCATTCGGTTTAGGGTCGGGGTGTCGGGCGGTGGCCTGGCGTTCCCACTGCGGATGAGGATACCCGGGTGGTGCAGGGGTGCGAGTGTTTCTGTCAATGGGGCTCCGATGCCGTTGGCGGTTGGCGATAGCGTTGCTGTGGTTAGCCGGGTGTGGAAACAGGGAGATGTTGTTGTGTTGAAGCTGCCCATGCAGCTGTCTACGCAGACCTGGCATGAGAATTCGGTGTCAGTCGAACGGGGGCCGATCGTTTATGCCTTAAAGATCGGGGAGTCAGTGAGTAGTGTGGTGGATACGACGGGGTATGGAACGTTTGAGGAGATCAGGCCGACGACGCATTGGAATTATGCGTTGATCGATATGCGGTCGCCCGCTTTCGGGAAGGAGTTTTCGATACAGGAGGACACGGTGTTGGCGCGGTATCCGTGGACACTCGGCGGTGCGCCGGTGGTGATCCATGCGAGGGCGAAGCGGCTGCCCGACTGGCAGTTGTACAATGAATCGGCGGGGCCGCAGCCTTTGTCGTTTATCAATAACCAGGTCGTCGCGCCGCAGGTGGAGGCGATCACGCTTGTGCCTTATGGGTGTACGAGGTTGAGGATCTCGGAGTTTCCGGTGGTGGAGAAGTGAGGCGTTGATCGATTACCGACTATTGAACAGGGTTTGATCGCAGCGAATCCCAGGTGGTGAGGGCGGGTTTGGGGATGAAGTTGCTGTCGACCAGGCCGAGGAAGGCGAAGGGGATGAGTTCGGCGGAGTCGGTGGCGGGCCAGGCGTCCAGCGAGAGATCGGTGAAGGTGAGTTGGAAGAGGCCGATGGCATTGGCCTGGGTGAGGAGTTGGGCCTGGCGGCGGATGTAGGCTTGTTGTTGGACCGGGCTACTTTGGACATTTTGCGCCGTTAGGTTTGCGGAGGTCCAGCCACCTTCGGAGACGAAGACCGGCGTGTTGTGGCCGGTGCTCAACTGGGCATAATAGTTTAGCGGGATGTCTGTTGGGTTCGTGTAGGTTAAATATGGATAGGAGGAGATGCCGAGTTCCTGGATAAAGGGGAAGTCGGTGTAGTCGGCGGAGATGCCTATATAGGTGCTGCTGGCGCTTGTGGCGCCGATCCTGCCCCAGGCGACTTCGGCCTGGACGCTGACACTCATGGGTATTTTGGTGTCGATTGCTCTTACCTGGGCGGCGGCTGCGTTGGCCGCTTGTTTGACGCCCTGATAGATGGAGTCGGGGGCGGCGAGTCTTATGAGGTTGGTTTCAAGGGCCAGGCCGAGATGGTCGGGATGTAGGACGCTATCCATGACGACGACGAATCGCTCGTAGATCTGTTGGATTTTTGGCTGGGCGATACTTTTTCCTGCTGCTATTAATGGATCGGAGTCTTTTTGGCGGGCCAGGCCGTTCTCGGGATCGATATAGACCCAGAGTTTGAGGTTGGCTGAGCGGTAGATATTGACGAGGGCGGTGTAGTTCTGCGTGACGTAATTGATGGGGTCTTCGCCGTTTAGCAGGGAGTCCCAGGGTACTTCGGTGCTGATGATGGCGGCGTCGGCGTGGGTGGTCCAGCTATCGAGCGATTTTATGATCTCGTTGATATTGGGTTGTGGGGCGGAGGTGGCGAAGCCCATGCGGTAGGTTCTCCCGGTGGAGTTTGAGGTGCCGTGTTTTTTGCAGGCGAAGGAGAGGCCGATGAGGGCTATGAGGAGGAGGATTGTATGGTTGGTGCGGGCCATGCCATTTGTTTAACGTCTGGTGGGACGATAAATTGCCGGCGCTGGTTACAGCGGGGCGCGGCCGTGCTACTTATAGGCGGCGAGGAGTTGTTGGCGGAGCCGGGATTTGATCTTTTCGGTAGTGAAGGCGTGGTCGACGGCTGCGAGGTTGGCCGCGAGGAAGTCGGATGTTGTCCAGTGAAATTGTTGTTCGAGCAGGGTATATTCCCGGTTCAGGGTGGTATTCGAGATGGTGCGGCAGTCGGTGCTGATGCTAAGGGGGACTTTGAGTTTGCGGAGGCTGTCGACGGGGTGGTGGGCCAGGTCGGGGTACATATTGGTTTGGAGGTTGCTGCTGGGGCAGACTTCGAGCAGGATGTTGGATTCTTTCAGGTAGCGGGTCAGCGTAGGGTCTTCGATGCTTCTGACGCCATGGCCGATGCGGGTCGGGTGGAAGTTATTCAATGATGACCAAACACTATTTGGGCCTGCGGCTTCGCCAGCGTGGGCGGTGCAGGGGATGTTGTGGGCGTTGGCATATTTGAATGCGGCAATGTGTGAATGGCAGGCTGATCGCGCCCTAAAAAAATTAGTATATTTGGGGTTGATGACGCAGGCGCAAAGATATATTGCCCATTTCGATCTGGACGCATTTTTTGTGAGTGTGGAGTGTATTCTCAACCCTTCGCTGAAGGGGAAGCCGTTGTTGGTGGGGGGCAGGGAGCGGGGGGTGGTTGCGGCGTGTAGTTATGAGGCGCGGAAGTTTGGCATCCACAGCGCGATGCCGATGAAGACGGCGATGCGGCTTTGTCCGCAGGCGACGGTGGTGGGGAGTACGAGGGGGGAGTATAGCCGGTATTCGCGGTGGGTGACGGAGATCATTGCGGCCAAGGCGCCACTGTTCGAGAAGGCGTCGATCGACGAGTTCTACCTGGACTTAACGGGGATGGATCGATTTTTTGATCCCTACCAATGGACGATCGCGCTGCGGGAGGAGATCATGGGGGCGACGGGGCTGCCGATCTCGTTTGCGCTTGCTTCCAACAAAATGATCTCGAAGATCGCCACGCAGGAGGCCAAGCCTAACGGGTATATACACGTGCCCAATGGGATGGAGCAGGAGTTCCTGGCGCCGTTGCCTGTGAATAAGATCCCGGGTGTGGGCGAGCATACGTATCAACAGATGAAGGAGATGGGAATTGTGACCATTCGCGATCTGAGTGCTGTTTCGGTCGAGGTGTTGGAGCGCCGGTTTGGGAAGTATGGGGCCGAGTTGTGGAGTAAGAGCCGCGGCATACATACCGGTGAAGTGGTTGCGTATCATGAGGCGAAGTCGATCTCCACTGAAAATACCTTTGAGGAGAATACAATCGATATGGATTTCCTGATGGCGGAGTTGGTGCGGATGACGGAGCGGGTTGGGTATGAACTCCGGCAGGACAATAAGACGGCGGGTTGTGTTGCGGTGAAGATCCGGTATGCTGATTTTGAGACGACTTCGCGGCAGGTGACGATCCCGTATACGTTTTATGATGATGAGCTGATAGCGAAGGCTAAGGAGTTGTTTCATAAACTTTGGCGGAAGGGGGAGCCGATCCGGTTGATGGGGGTTAGGCTTAGTGAGCTGACGTCGGAGGCGGTGCAGACGAATCTTTTTGTGGATACGCGGAAGAAGACGGAGTTGTATAAGGCCATTGACGATGTGAAGGGGCGGTTTGGGAAGGATGCGGTGATCAAGGCCGGTGGTATGCGGGAGGAGGATAGTTAGTAAGCGATCTCTACGGTGGTCCTGAAGGTCTGTTCATTTTCGAGGTTATCGAGCATAAAGTGGCCGACATCGGCCCGGGAAATTGTCAGGCATCGCCTTAAGTACGCGTTTATAGCTACCCGGTACTTGCCGGTGGCCGGCCCGTCGGTCAACCTTGGCGGGCGCATGATGGTCCAGTCAGCGTCGCTGGCTTTTATGTTGTCTTCCATTATGCGGATATCGGCGTACATGTTCCGGAGGATCTTTTGCAGTACATATTTGGTAAGCACCCGGACAAAAAAAGGCTGCAACGGGCTGACTTCCACGCCTGACGCGGAAATAAAAAAGATGCGGCGGGCGCCCGCTTTTTTCATTTCCTGCAAGAGGATCGCATTTCCCCGCGAATACAATGTTGTCGGTTGGGTGCTTTTTATGCCCAGGGCTGAGATAACCGCTATCTTACCCGTCAGGTGTGCGGCATAGGTATCCGGCAATAGTACATCGCCTTTTATCAAAGTAAGTTTGGGGTGGATCAATGGCAGGTTGGCAGGATTGCGCACTACCGCGGTAACGTGATATCCCGCAGCGAGCGCCAATTGTACCGCTTGGCGGCCGATGCCGCCGTTTGCGCCTATCACGAGCAGGCCTGGGTTGTTATCCATGCGGATCAGAATTTAAAGATGCTCAGTACGAATACGATGGCAAAAAGGATCAATTGCAGGATATAGATAGCCCGGAGCCGGTCGCGGATCCGGCCGATGCGGGGGTTAGCGGCCAGGTCGCCCTCGATCAGGAGGCGTTTCAGTTTCAGGGCATTTGGCCGGGCGAGTGCGACACCATTGAGGATGATCAGCAGCACCAGCGGCATTTTGATCCGGAACCAGGTCGTCTGCAGGACGGCGTCTTTCAAAAGGATGGTCATGGCTGTGCCGGTCAATACCAACAGGGCGGCGCCAAAGCCGATAAGCCTTGGCAGCCCCAATGATCCTTCCAGCAGCACGAGTGCTCTTCCCTTATCGGTGAACAGGTATTTGTTGAGGCGGGCATTGATCGAGAAGTCAGCAAGGACTACGCCGGCCATCATCGTAAAACCGACGAGATGCACGACGAGATAGATGGGTAAAGTTGTCATAAAACATTCAATTATTCGATTTGAATTGCCGGAGTTTAGCCGGGTTGGTTTGGATATACATATTGCTGATCTGTTGGCCGTCCGAGTCAAGTGAGATCAGGCTGAACGGTTCTGTGCCTCTTGAAGAAAGGATGGAGGGCAGGCCATTGACAAGGATGATTGTCCATTGGAGGTCGGGTAAGTGTCTGAAGAGTTTGGAAACGACAATGGATACCAGATTGGCCACGTTCTTTTTGCCGTAGATGGGACGGCCAAGGGCCGACAGCCGCTGGCCGTTTATTTCGAGGGGCTGGCTTCCGCCTTCTGCCAGGAGGATGATGTCTTCTTTGAGCAGGAGAATGAGGTCGTCTACGGTGCCTTCGGTGACGGCGCGCAGAAAATTATGGAGGATCTTCTCATGGACCTTGAGATCCACTTCGAAGCGGTGGCTGTCCTGGCCCAGGTGTTCTTTTGCCCGCCGGAGGATCTGCCTGGCGTTGTCGGTCGTGATCTCTAAGATGTCGGCGAGTTCAGCGTAATCGTAAGAAAAGACCTCTTTTAAGAGGAAGACTGCTCTTTCCCGGGGATTGAGCCGTTCAAGGAGCACCATCAGTCCGATCGAGAGCGCGTGATATGATTCGATCTTCCCCATCGCCGTATCCGGAGCGGTATCCTGGAGCGGTTCGGGCAGCCATACGCCGATGTAGTTTTCGCGGCTGGCTTGTGCGCTATTCCCGTAATTGATGCACTTGTTGGTGAGGATCTTTACCAGGAATGCCTTTGGATGCCGGATGGCAGAGGAGTTGACTTCCATCCATTTCAGGAAGGTATCCTGGACGAGATCCTGGGCGACGTCGACCCGGCCAAGCATATTGTAGGCCAGTGAGAACAATAGATTTCGGTATTCGAGAAAAATGGTTGTAGTTTGATCCATATGCATATTAGACAAGAGGAGGAGGGTTTTTGTGACAAGGGCGGGAATATTGAGGTCGCGGAGGAGGTGTTGACCCGGCTGGGCAACGGGGCGGTGCTGGAAGACTTCGTTATGCGTAAATGTGTTGATAGATAAGGTGTTGTGGCCGTCCGGGCGCTACGGCGGAAAAATTAACATTAAAGTCTACCGGATTAGTGGGGAATTGATATCTTTATCGTCTAATTAAATACAAAGTATATGAGTTTACGTCTCGGGGACAAGGCCCCCAACTTCCAGGCCAAGACATCTATTGGCGACATCGATTTTTACGATTTTCTGGGTGATTCCTGGGGGATTCTGTTCTCCCACCCTGCCGACTATACTCCTGTGTGTACGACCGAGCTTGGCCGCACGGCGGCGTTGAAGGACGAGTTCGCCAAGCGTAATGTAAAAGTGTTGGCGTTGAGTGTTGATCCTGTCGACAAGCATCTTGGCTGGATAAAAGATATCAATGAAACGCAGAAGGTTAGTGTTGAGTTCCCGATCATCGCGGATGAAGACAGGAAGGTCAGCACGCTGTATGAGTTTATTCACCCGAATGCTTCGGCTACGGCTACGGTGCGGAGCCTGGTGGTGATCGGGCCGGATAAGCTGGTGAAGCTGATCATTACCTATCCTGCGTCGACGGGCCGTAATTTTGTGGAGGTGCTGCGCGTGGTGGATAGTTTGCAGCTGACTGCCAATTATAGTGTTGCTACGCCGGCGGATTGGAAGGAAGGGGAGGATGTGATCGTGGTGCCGGCGGTTAGTACGGAAGATGCGCAGAAGAAGTTCCCGAAGGGCGTGAAGATCGTGAAGCCGTATCTGCGGTATACGCCGCAGCCGAATAAATAGTTATAAATAGTTAATTGTGTGATTCATCAGGGCCACTCGGGAGACCGGGTGGCTTTTTTTTGTGCGTTTTACGGGGCGTTGAAGAAGTCGAGGACGGTTTTGTTGAAGGTTGCGGGGTGGTCGGCGGGTTCGTAGTGGGTGCCGCCGGGGAAGATGATGAGTTGGGACCCGGGGATATGGGCGGCGATCTGGCGGGTATGTTCGTCTTTGATGATGTCGTACTGGCCGGCCATGACGAGGACGGGGCAGTGGATGGTCTGGAGTTGATCGAAACTGTGACGGGGTTCGGTTAGGAGGAGGGTGATGAGGCGGTTGCGATTGGTGCTCCTGGGGAATTTGTCGTGTTTGAGTTCGTGTTGCTCCTTGTGGAGGATGCGGTAGACGGAGTCGTCGACGACGGTATGGTCGATGAAGATATTGGCGCCCATGGCGGCAAGGCGGCGAACCTTGCGGGGGTAGTTCATGGCCATGATGAGGCCGGTGTTGCCGCCGTCGCTCCAGCCGAAGATATCAACGCTATCGAGGTGGAGGGAGTCGAGGAAGGCGTTCATGTCTTCGGCGAAGAGGTCGTACGTATAGGTCTTCCCGTCTTCGCCTGATCTGCCCTGGCCGCGGGTGTCGACGGCGATGACCTGGTACTGTTTGGAGAACTCGGGGATCTGCTTTTCAAAGAGGGAAATAGAACTTGAGTTGCCGTGGAGCAGGAGGAGCGGTTGTCCCTGGCCGTACGTTTCATAGTACAGTTTTATGCCGTTGGCGGTGATGAAGTGTCCGGCGGTGTCATTGTTGCCGTAGGTTAGGGTCTTGGTGAAGGTCGATCCGTCGACTTTGATGGCTTGTTTGCCTTCGTAGGGGTTGTCGGTGCTGAGGCGGGGGGTGAAGAAGCTGCGTTTTTTCAGGTAGAACCAGTTTTTGCTGAAGGCGGCGGTGTCGTCTTCGAAGCCGGCGTCGGGCAGGGGGATCTGCTGCCATTTGTTGTGGCCGGTCTCGATGAAGACCTGGAAGTCGTCGAAGTGGAAATAGCCTTTGTGCTGGTAGAGGCCGCCGAAGTAGAGCCATTTGGCGTTCCTGTCGATCTTGCCGCGGACGGTATAGACCTTCCATGTGCTGTCTTTGATGGGTTTGTCCATCATGTTGTAGAAGAACCCCATGGTCTTGTCTGCTTTGTCGATGCGGACCCAGAGTTCGGCGCCGGCCTTGGGGTCGAGGGGTTGGGTGCGGATGGCTGCGCTGACTTTGAAATGGTGGCCCTGCCAGGCTGTGACATCGACGTGTTGGTTGAAGGCGCCCCAGTCGGGCGGGGTGTTGTCCTGGGCCTGGGTGGTTTGGGTGGCGAGGATCAGGAGGGCGGTGGTCAGGATGCGGGTTAGGTGTCGTGCGTTGGCGATTCGTGGGCAGGCCGGGAGATTGGTGGTCAGGATGCGGGTCATGTGGCAGGTTTAATATGGAAACAAGATAGTATATTAGACATATGAAGCCAAAACTACTACTACTCATGCCGGCCCTGCTTTGGGCCTTTTGCGTTTTTTCCCAGAAAACAATCTTGTACTGCGGTCGGTTGATCGAGCCGAAGTCGGGCCAGGTGTTGACCGAGATGACCGTGGTGGTTACCGGCAACAGCATTGTCTCGGTGGACAAAGGGTATACCGCCGCAGCTGCGGGGGATAAGGTCATCGATTTGAAAAGTCGTACGGTGATGCCGGGGCTGATCGACTCGCATGTTCACCTGGAGAGTGAGACGAGCCCGAATGCGCAGTTGCTGGAGTTTACGACGAGCACGGCCGATATTGCTTTTCAGAGCACCGTATATGCGAGGATCACGCTGATGGCGGGTTTTACGACGGTGCGGGATGTCGGCGGCAGCGGTGTGAATATTCGCCTGCGGAATGCGATCAAGCGCGGGCTGGTGGTTGGGCCGCGCGTTTACACGGCGGGAAAGATACTGTCTTCGACGGGAGGGCATGGCGATCCTACGCATGGCTACCGGGATGGGTTATATGCAGAGCCTTCTTATACGGAGACGGTTTGCGATGGCAAGGAAAGCTGTATCAAGGCGGTGCGGCAGATGTATAAGGAGGGGGCCGATCTGATCAAGATCACGGCTTCGGGCGGGGTGCTTTCGTTGGAAAAGGATGGGTTGGGGGCGCAATTCTCCGATGAAGAGTTGAAAGCCATTGTAGAGACGGCCAAAGATTATGGCATGCCGGTGGCTGCGCATGCACATGGGGCGGAGGCTATCAAGCGGGCGATACGGGCCGGCGTTACTTCGATAGAACATGGGACGTTTATGGATGATGAGGCGATAGCTCTTTTTAAGGAGCATGGGACGTGGTATGTGCCGACGATCATTGCGGGGAAGTCGGTGGCCGACAGCGCGAAGAAGCCGGGGTATTTTCCGCCGGTTATCGCGGGTAAGGCGTTGTTGGTGGGTCCGATCATCCAGGGGACGTTTGCGAAGGCGTATAAGGCGGGGGTGAAGATCGCGTTTGGCACGGATGCGGGCGTGTATGCGCATGGGAAGAACTGGATGGAGTTCGTGTATATGACGGAGGCGGGGATGCCGGCGTTGGAAGCGATCAAATGTGCGACGGTGAATGCGGCGACGTTGATCGGGATAGCTGACAAGGCGGGGACGATCGAGCCGGGTAAGTGGGCGGATATTGTGGCGGTGGAGGGTGATCCGGTAAAGGATATTCGTGCGATGGGGCAGGTGAGGTTTGTGATGAAGGATGGGGTGGTGTATAAGAACGAGTAGGGGGGGAGGGTGGCGAAAAATTCCGCCAAAATAGTTTTGCTTAATCGATTAAATTATTACATTTGGGTGCGCTATGCGGAAAAAGGCAAGTTTGAAAGACATTGCGACCCAGGTTGGGGTATCGACTGCCCTGGTGTCATATGTTTTGAATAATCAGGATGAGGAGAAGCGGGTGGGTAAGGAGATCGCCGTAAAGATCCGGGAGGTGGCCAGTGCATTAAACTATACGCCGAATCAGATCGCGCGAAGTCTGAAAACAAGAAAAACCAATACCATCGGCATTGTGGTGGCTGATATCAACTACCGGTATACCAGTGGCGTTACGAAAGCGATCGAGGCGGCGTGTCAGAAATTTGATTACACGGTGATCTATGGCAGCAGCGGGGAGAGTGCCGCAAAATTCGAGCGGCTGGTGAATTTGCTGGTCGACAGGCAAGTGGATGGATTGATCCTGGTCCCGGTCGAAGGGGCTGCGCCGGCTATCGAGCGGTTGAAAAGACAAGATATCCCGTTTGTGCTCATCGATCGGATATTACCTGACGTGAATGCCAACATCATTGCCGTAGACAATGCCGCAACGGCCTATCAATGTGCCACGCAGCTGATCAAATACGGGAGCAAGCGGATCGGCTTTATTTCTTACCGGTCGGGGCTTTTGAACCTGGCTGATAGGAAGAATGGGTATTTGACGGCGCTTGCTGCGGCAGGTCTGGAGGCGGATGCGGCGTTGATCAAGGCGATAGCTGATCCGGCGGGAATGGGAGCGAAGGGTTTTGGGGAGCAGGTGCGGGGGGCGATGGATGAATTGTTGGCTTTGGCTGCGCCCTGCGATTCGATATTTTTTGCGACGGATACACTCGCAGTTGAGGGATTGAGGTATATCAATGCGCTGAACATCAGGGTACCGGAGCGCCTGGGGATCGTGAGCTTTGATGATTCGGAAGCTTTTGAACTTTTTTATTGTCCTATTACGCACGGTGTCCAGCCACTGGAAGAGATCGGGCGGGTCGCAGTGGACAGTTTGCTGGATGTGATGAAGCATCCGAAAACCAGGAGGAAGATATTATTGGAGACGGAGTTTAAGGTCGGCCGATCGTGTGGGGAGGGGTTGGAGGTCGCGGGAGGAACGATTTGACGGGCCTGCGGGGAGAAGGGGTAACGATATTTTTTTGGAGATTCGCTTAAACGATTAAACAAACGATTGCTATGCGCATAAAACCTAACGTTTTACTGATCGCCATCATTGCGGCCACCGGTGGTTTGCTTTTCGGTTTTGATACTGGGGTCATTTCGGGGGCCCTGCCTTTCCTGAGAGACAACTGGGCATTGAACGACCGGAGTATTGCACTGCTGACGACGGGGGTCTTAATTGGGGCGGTGATCGGGGCCTTATTCAGCGGGAGATTGGCGGACCGGCTTGGCCGAAAGAGAATGATCATCGTGAACGCCTTGATCTTTGCCGTTGGCGCGGTAGGCTGTGGCTATGCGCCTTCGATCGGGATGCTGATCGCCATGCGGGTGTTGGTAGGCATCGCGATCGGAATCACTTCCTATGTAGTTCCCATGTATATCGCGGAGATCTCGCCTATGGCGCATCGGGGGATGCTGGTCACGCTTAATCAGCTGATGATCACCATCGGGCTGCTTGCCTCATACATTGCAGATTATTGT
>Ga0302325_10003594_pt1 | contig 36422 bp, 28 predicted proteins | sample Palsa_T0_2_FD_201948 | JGI IMG/M metagenome (GOLD analysis project Ga0302325, IMG submission 201948) | Peat permafrost microbial communities from Stordalen Mire near Abisko, Sweden - Palsa_T0_2 | ecosystem: Environmental > Terrestrial > Soil > Palsa > Peat permafrost | place: Sweden: Abisko...
CGCGCGGCCGATGCCGCGCGCCCTTCTCAATTGAGATCAGAAAACCATGGATCACTGAAACCTCACCGAGGTTTCAGACTTCCCTTTGGGAATGACGCTCGCGATGCTCGGGTAGATGCGAAGGCGGAACCGTTGAGCCTTGCCAAATTTGGCCTGAATCTGTCTATGGCGAAAGCGGCCGCAAAGATGGCGGTCACCAAACCGCCAGAGCCGGTTACCTGGTCAGGGATAGCGGCGACAGACTTCGCGCTTGGATGCGACGTTCGTAGCGAAGTTACGCCTGCGCGGACCGCCAGGAGACGCCGCGAGGCGATAGTGGTCGGGCGCTTGGGGTTTACTAGAACGTGCGAACTTGATCCGGCTACAGACGAACCAAGCGAGGCGATTAGAGATTCAACGGTTGGTCTTAATTCCAGTCGTTTGTATCACTATAAACATTCTCTTATCGGAGCGAGACTGCGCCGTTCTGTACTCTAGTTCGATAAGTTCCATCGCCTCTTCGATCCGCCGCGCCGCGTGAAATTCGGCGCACTGAATGGAGATGCGGCTCAACCTTCTAAAACGTGCGCGCGTGCCTTTTAGTATGCGTGATGCGATCGCGTTAAAATCGTGGTCGCAACTCACGAGGATAGCACCGTCCATATCCGCCACCGCGCGACAACAGGATCGGGCGAATCGACAGCCATAATGTCGCGAAGAAATACGACACTATGGCCGTGGTTACGAAACACTTGCGCAACTGAGTCAGGGACGTTGTGGTCGAACAGCAGATGCAACCGCGTCGCCCGTATGCCAGTGTTAGCTGGCTTTGCGCGCTAGTCCCCGTTCGTGTGAAATCGCCTTAGCAATATCCGCCGGCGTCAGCAGCGGATAATCCTGAATTATCGAAGCGGCTTCATAGCCGGCCTGGTGATAGCGCCAGACCGTTTTTGTGGGGATACGCGTACCCGCGATTACCCATGCGTTATGAACCACATAGCGGTGCCGTTCCAGATGTCCAATTTGATCCTCTCGCCGGTGCCGGAGAGCGTCAGCTTTGGACTGCATGTCGGTAGTTACTCGATCCAGTGCGATGGTGGTCAGCTGGTACTGGGGATGTCCGGTTTTTCGGACCTGCTGGGTATCCGGTTCTTTAAAAAAGACATCCTTGCCGAGGACATAAAGGATCAGGCCCGACCAAGGGCGAGAGTGATAAATACTCAATTGCTCAGCGATTTTGCGGAGCTTTTGAAGTGGAATCTTCTGTTCGTTGCGCAGTATCGCGACAACCCGCAAGCCCACCAGGTCTTCGAATGAGTAGATTCGGCTAAATGTGCTTCGAGAATTTTCCGATGGGTAATATGGCGAGAAAAACGCGGTATCATCCCAATAGGTGAGCTGCCGCAACGAGAGTCCCGTGAGGCGGCACACATGAGACGTACTGAAGGCTCGAATTACGCTAGCCATGGTTTCGGATTCTGACGGAAACGATCTGCTTGTCAATCGTTAGACCTTTGCAGACCTCGGAGAGGCTGTCCCAGAATCGACAAGTCGGTCCGCAGGGCGCAGGCTTCCGTTCAGGCGAGGGAAATAGTGGTGAGTTGATGTTCCAGCGTACGCAGGAGGGTCGAGACGTGTTTGCGGGCGGAAACGTCGGAGGTTGAACCGGAGGCCCCCAACACCTCGAAAGCCGATTCGAAATCGCCGGCGGCTGAATCCGATTGGAGGGCCGCGCCGAGGTGAGAGGAAGTCGTACTTGCATCGAGTGGTGGCGGGGCTGTAGCGGGGTGCGTTGCAGTCGCGATTATCCTGGGTGGTGGCAGGGGCGCCTCGGGGTGTGTGCCGGTGGCGGTCGAGACCATCGTGCGCAGCGGCGCGGGGGTCAATTGGCCGGGCTCGAGTTGCCATCGGATGTTAGTCAGCCATGAAGCTAGCCGCGACTGGACGGCTCGATCGAAGGTATTCGTGCCGGCGGGGGTATTGGCTGGAACGGCGGCGGGGTCGTTCGTAGTTGGTTCGGGTTGGTGAAGGGAGAGGTTGCCGAGGACGAAGGCGAGGCGGCGCATCGTATCGAGAGCGTCCACGAGGTTGCGGGCGTCGATGCCGGCGGAAGCTCCTTGCAACTGCGCGTCGGCGGCGACGGTCAACATCTCCTGAATGCCGGCCATCACTGCCAATTCGTTGACCGCGACGGTACGGGTAATCAGCGACAATTCGTTCGCCGAAATCATATCGCGTCTCAGAAGTGATTCGTTGGCTGCGGCAACTCCAGGGGACAGAGGTAATTCCTTAGTCTCAACATTGCCTGGAATCACTCGCGATTCGTTGGCCGTAACAGCGCTGCGAGGCGCCGGTGATTCGTTGGGCGCGACAATGTGGGCGGACGATCTCTGCAACCGAGCGTTGGCGGCGATGCTCAACTCCTCCTGAATGCCGGAAGGCAGAGGTGGCTCGCTGGGCGCGACGATGCCGCCCTGTTCCGAGCGAGGCGAGGCCAGCCGCACGAGGGCCTCCAGGGGACGCTCGACTTCTTCGGCCAGCGTGCGATTCGGCCGTTCGATCGAGACCACCGAAATTACCGCGCGAATAATCAGCCCGAGGCTGACTCCCCAGATGGTCCACAGTGAGCCCAGGAGATCCGGCCGTGGTCCGGGTCCGCTGACGGCGATGACGAAAGCGGTCGCGCCGATGCCGAGATACGAGAGCTGGCCGCCGCCCTCGCCGACGTAGGTGATCAATAGGACGCCGATGAAGATCGCAGCCATGTAGGGTGGCAGGGTGGTGAAGTTGGGCGAGACGACGAGGATCGCGAGTGCTGCGAAGAGGAGCGCGCCGGAGGCCCCAATCGCGCGCATCGTGAACTTTTTCGCGGTGGCGCCGTGGCTGGGAGGACCGCCGATCATCAGGAGCCAGAGGGCGGCGTGGAGGGCGGCGCGGTTGTCGTAGAGGCCGGCGATGAACGCGAGGGTCATCGAGACGGTGTGGCGCGCGCAAAAGCGGACGAGGAATTTGTTGAGCCGGAAGGTGGCCGAGTGCGCTCGCGGACGCGGCGGCAGCGGGATTGACGCGTCGGGGAGGTCGGCGTCGTTGAGGGCGAGGAGATCGGCGATGGCGACCAGGTGGCGGGCGGCCGGGTCGAGCGATGGGGGCAGGCGCGCGGCGCATCCGCGGAAACGTTGGAGGGAATCGGCCTGCGCGGACGGCGTCACCTGAGAGGACCGATCGATGCCGGCGATGAAGTTATCGAAGGCGAGTCCGAGGGCAACGGCGGCTTCGAGAAGCGCGGCGCGTGCAGCTTCGTCATAAGTGGGATTGGCGTGGCTGCGGGCCGTCTCGGCAAGGCGGCCGATCTCGTGACGGAGGCGCTCCTCGGCAATGACGGCTGTCAGCAGCGCGGCTGGCTCGCGCAGGCTTTTGGCGTTGCGGATAGCAGGATGCATCAGGGTCAGGTGATAGGCGAGCTTGGAGGCGACCTCACGATCGTCGGAGGGTGGCGCATCACCGAGAAGAATCGTCATCAACAGAGTGAGCCGGCGGCGCGAACGCGAGAGCGTGCTGCGAATTGAGCTTAAGAGGATCGACGCAGCGGGCTGGGGCCAGATGACGGTGTTGAAGAGCCACAACAAGGAGACCGCGATGGCGAGACCGGCGAACATCTGAGCGGAGTCGGAGCCGAGGGCGCGTTGATCGAAGAGGACGAGGTAGAAGGCGGTTACGGCGGGAATCTGGATCCAGAGCCAGAGGCGGCCGAGCCTCGGGACGCCATAGATGAGATAGGTGGTGACGCCGGCAAAGGCGATGAAGGCGCATAGGTGGATGACGGGGTTGTCGATGGTTGCGCCGACCGTGAAGAGCATCAAGAGCTGGATGGCGGCGGCGGCGATCAGGAAGGTGACGCCGGTGGCTAGGCTGAAGGCGAATTCGGGGGCGGCGAGGCTGACCAGCATGGTGAGGCCGAGAGGATTCGCGAGTTGCATCGCAGCCATCAGGCCGGCACCGAGCGCAGTGACGAAGGCGACGCGGGCCGCGCGACGCCATCGATTAGGGACGGGCGCGAGTTCGGCGGCATAGGTACGGAGCGTCAAGCCAAGCGATAAGGCATCGGGTGCGCGACCGGCGAGCGGTGCAGAGAAGCTGCTACGAGCAGAGGCCATGGGTCAGCAGCGTCGTGCGAGACGCTGGACCTCGTGCGTGATTTTGCAGAGCGTAGGAATCGTTTGACGTTGAAACTTCAACAGTAACTCGTTGGTGGAATCGTGATGCATTGTTATTCGAGCGGCAACCAGAGGCCAGTAGAGCGAGCGACTATGTTGCGTATAGCAAGGCGCACGCTTCGAGTGAGTATCTGCGCAGCGATCGCGTTGGCGGGATGTGCGCAGCATACGGAGGAGCTGGAGTTGAATCCGGAGGCGTGGGCGCCCCCGGCAGTAGGACGTGAGTGGGCGCCGGTGAGGGGATCAAGCGAGGTGGTCGGTTCGGCGACGGAAGTTGCGGCGTTGTCGGATATGCCGTCATCGGAGCAGGGACGGCGGCTAGGCCTCGACGAACTGATCAATTTCGCGTTGGCGAGAAACCCGGGGACGCGGCGGGCGTGGGATGAGGCACAGGGTGCGGCGGCAACGGCGGCGTCGGCGCGGGCATCGTACTACCCGGCGGTGAGCGTCGAGAGCGACAACGGCTATCAGCGGCTGGTCGATCTGGTGCCGAAACATTGGGGGACGCTGAAGGCATGGCAGAGCCGGAGCCTGGTGTCGATGGACTATGACCTGATCGACTTCGGGAGGCGGGATGCGCAGGCGGCGTCGGCGCTGAATCAACTGGTGGCGGCGAATCTGATCTTCAATCGGCAGGTGCAGCAAGTGGTGTTCGATGTCGAGCGGGGGTACTACGAGGTCGATGCGGCGCGCGCGAACGTTACGGCGTCGGAGGCGGCGGCGAAACTCGCATCGACGGACAGGACGAATGCGGAACGGCGGCAGCATAACGGCCTCGCGACGCAGCCCGACGTATTGCTGGCACGGCAACGGGAGGCGCAGGCGGAGTTCGATTTGGAAAACGCGCGGCTAGGAGTGAGCCTCGCGCAGGCAGACCTGGCGGTAGCACTGGGTATAAGGGCAGATGAGGCGCCGGAGGTCGAGCCATTAACGGATCAGCCACTGCCGAAGTCGCTAGGGACCGACGTCGATCAGCTTATCGATGAAGCGGTGCGCGAGCGTCCGGACCTGGCGGCGAAGGTGTCGGCAGTGAGAACTCGGCAGGCCGACGAGGCATTGGCGCGTGCGGCGTTCTATCCAACAATCGGGATCACGAGTTTCTATGGAGAGGAAGCGTTCAACTATAAGCTGTCGAATCCTCCGACGACGACCTTTACCGCGATGGCGCCCGAGTATGGCGCGGGAGTGACTCTGAAGTGGGACATTTTCACGGGATTTTCGCGACTCAATTCGCTCAAGCAGTCTGAGGCGGCGCAGGATGCGGCTCGCGCCGACCTTGAAAGCGCAGAAATCGATGTAGCCGCAAACGTGTGGCGCGCCTACTACAGTTATCGGACCGCGCGACGGAAGTACGACTATGCGCAAGCCTTGCTAGCGGCCTCGCAGTCGTCGTACGACTCGAATGTGAAATCGTACGGACATGGGCTCGCGACAATCATCGACTTACTATCGGCAGAACGGGAGCTAGCGACGGCGCGTTACACGATCATCCAGAGTAAGGCGGACCTGCTGGTGTCGGCGGCAGCGGTAACGTTCGCTACCGGTGCGATACCGGCTGCGGCTGCACCGGCGGCCAGCCCTTGATGGTAACCACCGCAGTCTCACCCATACGGAATGGATAGCGCGGATCGGAATCCTCGAGCGTGACGCGCACCGGAAAGCGCTGTGCGAGGCGCACCCAGTTGAGCGTCGGATCGACTCGAGGCAGCCCTTCGACGCTCGCTCCATTGTCCTGGAAAAGCGCCCAGCCAACACCCTCGATCCGTCCACGAAAGCGCACATTGGGGTAGCCCAGGAGAAAAATCTCGGCGATCATCCCGGGGCGAATCCGAGCCAGGAACGTCTCGCGAAAATTAGCTATCACGTACCAGTTACGATCATCGACGAGGCTTACGACCTGTTTACCCTCGTTGGCGTACTGGCCGGCCGCGATATTGAGGTTGGTCACGTAGCCGTCGAAGGGGGCGTGGACATAGCAGTACTCGACGTTGAGTCTTGCCCGGTAGGCGGCGGCCTCTGCGGCTTTCCGGCGGGCGTTGATATCGCCGTACTTGCCTAGTTCATTAGTCGCGCGAGCCACTTCGCTGCGGGCATTAGCGACTGCAGCGATGGCGCCGGCCAGCTTGCTGCGAGCGCTGGAAACATCGTTCGCGGTGACGAAATTCTCCGGCAGCAGCGGAGTAAGCCGATCAAGGTACTGCTGATCGTAGGCACGATCGGCCTCAAGCTGGACCTCACGCGCCTTGGCCCCGGCGATCGAGTTATCGAGCGCGCTGATTTGCAGATCGGTCAGATCGACGTTAGCTTCGGCGGCGGCCAAATCGGCCTGGTAAGGCCGCGGATCAATGACGAAGAGCAGATCACCGTTCTTCACTTGTTGATTGTCGCGGATAGGAAGTTCGACAATCGGGCCGCTGACGTGAGGCGCGAGGCCGACGGTATTGGCGCGCACGTAAGCGTCGTCGGTCTGTGGAAATTGCAGATAGATGCGCGTCACATAAACGGCGAGGACGACAGTCGCCACATAGACGACGGCAGCGAGCAGCGCTCCGGCGACGCGCATGCCCGTACCGGGCTGCGTGTAGATTCGATCACCGGTCATCGCGAAATTATACCCGGTTGAAGAGCAGCACCCACATGACCATCGCGAACATGGCGATCAGACTTGGATAGAAAATAGTAAGCGGTCCCACATGAGATTCGAGACCGGTGATTATCAGCAGCGGCCGCGTCAGTGCGGCGAGAGCGGCGCCGACGATCATGCATAACAGCCAGCCCGGGAAGTTCGCCCCGGCGATGGTAACGATGGGATCACAAGCGGCCAATGTCAGAACGACAAAGCTGCTGGCCACCGAAATTAACGCTACCCTGATCGAAGACCGCTGTTTCACAGAGATGTTTGTACGCTGATTATTCGATTGTCACCAACAGGATAGCAAGCGCGGACGATTCGGAAGAGCCGCGTTGCCAGCCAGAGACTGTCAATAGCAAGTCATCGAAACCGGCTGAGTGAATGGCGTCGGGTGCGACAGAATTTGAATCGTCAATCGCAAGCTGGCGGCGACTCAGTTTTGGTGGAAAGGAGAGAACGAATCAGCGGCAGGTGTTGGCGTCCGAGGAATACATCATCGTTGAGCAGATAAGTCGGGACCTCGAACACGCCCAAATCACGGAGGTCAGATTGGATTCGCGCAAGCTGCGTTGGGCCATCTCCTTTTACGAATGCTTCAAACCCCGATTCCGGCGCCCCGATCTTAGTAAGCAAGCCACTTATCGAGTGAACATCTTCGATGTCAAGGTTATCTTGCGCGTAGCGCTTGAAGACCTGCTCGACATAGGTTCGTGCGAGTGACGGCCCCTCACGTTGCGCCCATAACAGGCCGACGGCAGCGAGAGTTGAATCCTTGCGCCGAAGTAGTCCGTCAATCACGAGACCGCGATCCGCTGCGTAACGGGCGATATCGCGATCCATGTAAGTGGCACGATACCGGCGATGGCGCGCGCCACGGTCGTCTCCAGAAGGTCGTGCCGCTGCTGCTTTCGATGGAGTAACGACCAGCGGCTGCCAATCGATTGTGACCCCGAGTTTATCCGCTAAAGCGCAGGTCGGTCCAATTGCCAGATATGCTTGAGGACTCTTGAAATCAATCACGACCGGGAGATGACCCTTGATGGTTGCTCCCCTAGCCGGCCGCCCGGTTGCGAAATTCGGATATGAGATGTCTGGTGGCGGGCCGGAACGCCCCGTGAGGATCCATCGAATCCGCGGAAGATGCTCCCGGCCGAAAAACAGTTCGCCATCGATGACGTAAGTCGGCACTCCGAAGATTCCCGCTTCGAACGCCGCACGCTGGATGCAGTCGTGTAACAGGCGACCCTCACCTACCACGTAGTCCTGGAAGCCCGCAGTTCGCGCACCAATCTCACTAAGTAAGCGCTCGATAGCTGCAGCGTCTTCGGGATTGAGCTCGCGCTTCCAGAAACGCTCGAACACAAGGCTCGAATATGCACGGAGTACCGTTGCGCCCTGATCTTTAGCCCATAGCATACCGATACCGGTGATCGATGAATCCCACATTCTGGTAGCGCCGCGGATGACGAGGCCGCGGAGAGCACCGTACCGCCTCACATCGTGATAGGCGTACTTGACTTTGGTCCATTGCCCCGGCGTGCGCTCGTTCTCGACAACCTTGCCCTCATGACCGAGGCGAGCGGAGCCGAGATAGCTTGGAATGTCTAGTGTGAACGGACGCCATTCAATCTCGAAGCCTAGTTCGTCGGCGATCGCGTAGGTCGGGTCCATGGCGAGGTAGGCATAGGGACTCTTGTAGTCGATGTAGGCGATTAACGTCGCCGAGGAAGCGAGCGGGTTGAAAGAATCCGAGGACATGGTCGAACATTCTCCTTGCCGACAGCTATACTCTGTGGCAGCCGTTTTGCGCAATCGGCGCTTGCTCTGCCCACGAGAGCCACCACTTGGTAGTGGCACGTATTCATGGAATTTCCTTCAAAGCCATTCAGCCAATGAAAATTGACTCGTTGGAAATGCCGTAATTTTTCTGCGCCCATGAGCGGGCGCGATAGTTCGAGCATTGCGTTGGAAGATCTGACGTTCCGGGTTACGCATTGCGCTAATATTCAACTCGGGTGCTTAACGCGTTAGGTCAGCGTGATGTGGCTCTGCCGGAGTGGAATGCGGCTCATAGGTAGCGTAGCTCTTAGTTACGCGATCGCATAGTCGCAAATGGCTGAGCAGTTTATGTGTCGCGATAGAATTCCAGCCCTGATGGTTTGTGCGCGCACGGCTCATGCGATCGCATGCGGGCCTCAGTTAAGGTGCCGGTCTTGTCCGTGCAGAGCGCGTCCATTGCGCCAAGGTTGTGAATAGCAGCCAGCCGCTTGACGATCACCCGTCGTCGCGCCATGCGCACGGCGCCGCGTCCGAGCGTAACGGTCACGATCATTGGTAGTAGCTCGGGCGTCAGTCCCACCGCCAGCGCCAATGCGAACAACAGGGATTGCAGCCAGCCGCGGTGAAACCAGAGGCTCTCGGTCAGTACGAACAACACCATCAGCACGGTGATCTTCAGGATCAGTTCGCTGAACCGGCGCAGCCCGATTTCAAATGCCGCGGGAGGCGGCTTCGCGATCAGGGTGTCGGCAAGCAGGCCCAGCGCCGTGTGCCGGCCAGTCGTACAGACGAGCAACGTAGCGGTGCCACTAACCACCGAGGTGCCTGCGAGAGCCACTCCCTCGGCGGTCGTAACCGACGACGCGGCCTCGGGTTCTTCGACAGAGTGCTTCTCAGTCGGATAGGATTCGCCTGTCAGCAGCGCCTCGTTAACGAAGAAGTCGCGGGCAGCCAGAAGTCGTCCATCCGCCGGCACCAGATCCCGGCGCGCAAATTCACCACATCGCCGGGCACCAGTTCGGCAACGAGAACCGTAACCTCCTGCCCGCCGCGAACTGCGCGGGCGTGCAGGGCTTCATGGTCAATCCGCGATGGCTTGATTCGGCGCAGGGAAGCGGAATAGGAATACCGGGAGCGGCGCTCCAAACCGGCGGCTTTGAGTTGGACTTCGCAGGTTCGCAGACGACTTTGGTCGCGACAGGCGGTCGACCTATTCCGCAAATTCATCAGTGCTAGACTCATTGGGTACAGGCCTTGCTTGACCTGTGTCTAGTCCGAGACTTCACCAGCGAAAAGATACGCATTTTGCCGGAGCCGTAAATGGATACCAATTGGTCCGTACTAATCGTTGATGACGATCCAGGTGTGCGGCAATCGATGCGTTTGTGCCTCGAGGTGGACAACGCTCGGGTGATGGGGGTCGCGACACCGGCTGGCGCTTTGGAAGCAGTAGAGCGGGGTTACTTCGACGCCGTCTTTCTCGACCTTTGGCTGCATTCCGAATCGGGACTGACCGTCCTGCCTGAAATCATACGCCGGCAGCCCGGAATCGGTGTGGTGGTTATCACCGCCTTCGCCTCATTCGAAACGGCGGTGGAAGCGATGAGATTGGGCGCCGTCGACTACCTGCCGAAGCCGTTCACTCCCGAACAGGTGCGACATGCCGCGCGTCGGGTAGCGGCGGCGAGCGTGCTGCGCCGTCAGATTTCCGAATTGCAGGAACGGCTCGATGAGAGCGAGGGAGAGGCGACCTTCGACACGCGTAGTCCAGTCTTTGCGGCCTTCCAGCAGACGGCTTTGCGCGCCGCCGCCTCCGATTCAGTCGTGTTGCTGCGTGGGGAAAGTGGCACCGGCAAGAACGTGCTGGCGCGATGGATTCGCGAGCGGAGCAAGCGCGCCAATCGCGCCTTCGTGACGGTCCACTGCCCCATGTTGTCCAGCGATCTAATGAGCAGCACGCTGTTCGGCCACAAAAAAGGAGCTTTTACCGGCGCCGTCTCGGATGCGATCGGTAAGGTGGAAGCGGCGGAAGGCGGGACGCTCTTTCTCGACGAAGTGGCCGATCTTACGCCAGATGCACAAGCGCGGCTGTTGCGCTTCCTCAATGATCGTCGCTATGAGCGGCTCGGAGAAAACGTCGAGCGAAGGGCTGACGTTCGCTTGATCGCCGCCAGCAACAAGTCGCTGGAGGACGAGGTCAAATTTGGTCACTTTCGCGAGGATCTGTTCTTTCGTCTCAACGTAATCGCCCTTACTGTGCCTCCCCTGCGGGAGCGGCATGAAGACCTTTTGCCGCTCGCATCGCATTACCTGAGGTTTTTTGAACGGCATCAAGGCCGTTCGCATCTCCTTTTCTCCGATCGTTGCAAAGAAGGAATTTCGAGCTACCGATGGCCCGGTAATCTGCGCGAGCTGCGCAATGCGGTGGAACGCGCCGTGATTCTTTCCCCTGCGAGCGTGCTCGAGTTGCAAGACCTCGGAATAGGGCTCGCGATAACGGACGGCGAGCATCGGGCCGCGAGACCCGATGGTTCATCGAACGGGAACTCGGCGGTGCTTGGCGCTAATTTCTCTGTCGAGGAAATCGAAAAGGAGCACATTGCGCGGGTCGTCGCCCACGCCGCTTCATTCGAGGCCGCAGCGCACATCCTCGGGATCGATCCGACCACCTTGCAGCGTAAGCGCAAACGCTACGGGCTGGCTTGAGACTATGGGGATGAGAGATTCGCGACTAGAAATTGCCCCTATATGAAGACTCGGCATCTCCAGACGCGATTCATGCTGGCAGGCGTGCTCCTCGTGATGACCACGATTGTTTCGGGCATCTGGAGTGCGTGGACCTTTGCCCGGCTCACGGCCATCGCCGGGAATACCCTGGAGGTCAGTCAGCAGACGATCGACCTCACGGCAGTCCTGGCGAACGCGTTGGAACGCGAGGATGACGCCCTGTTGCTGGCGGTGACGGGGGAGCGTGCGCAGGCCCAAGCCAAGCTTCTGGCGGAGCGCCGCCAATTTACTGAAGCTTATTCTGGTCTGTTGGGAACACTCGACGAACCTCACGAAAAGGGCGCGGCGGCGGACTTGCGGAACCACGAGAACCTGTACCGTACTGCGGGAGACGCTTTCTTATCAATGGCTGGCCAGCAGGACGCGATGACCGTCTACTATCGGCGCGTCAACCCCGCGCTCCGTCAAGCAGTTGCGGATTGCGCCAGGATCAGGGAGTCCAACATCCACGCGATGCAGCTGGCCGCGACTCGGGCGCGCGATGAGGCCCATCGAGCTACGATCCTGGTAACGGTTATTTCGGCGATTGCGTTGATCATTTCAACCATCGTCGCCCTGGCCTTGGCTCGATCCATACTCCATCCAATTCAGGAGCTCACCGATTCTGTAGAGGCGCTGCGTGCAGGCGACTTCGAGCGACGCGTTCCGGTGGTTTCTGACGATGAACTGGGCAGTCTCGCGCTCGGTTTCAATCGCATGGCAGAAGCACTCGCGGAGTTTCGCCGGTCAAATCTCTCGGAAGTCTTGCGGGCCAAAGAGACGTTGGAAGCTACCATCGCGACTCTCCCAGATGCTGTCCTGGTGATCGACCCGGAGGAACACATCGTTACATCTAATCCCCTCGCCCGATCGGTCCTGCAGGCAACTGGCGCCGCAGGGGCAATCTCGATTGCCGAGTTACCCTTTCCCGCCCACAGCCTTTCTGCTATCCGAGCGGCGCTTCGCGGAGAATCTGGCACCCAAGCACGCGCTGAGTTCGATCAAGCGTTCTTGGTCTCCCTGGAAGATCGCCGTCGGAAGTTCATTCTAACGGTTGTGCCCATCCCGGAATTTCGGAACGAGGAGTTTGGCGCGGTCGCCATACTCTATGATGTCACCGACTTCGCGCGGTTGGACGAATTACGGACGGAGCTCATAGGGGTGGCGTCGCACGAGCTGAAGACGCCGCTTACGACCTTGCGTATGAACCTGCTGTTGCTCCATGAGAAAGCCGAAAATCTCACCGACCGGCAGCACGAGATTCTAGCCACAGCTATCCTCGGATGCCACGAGCTTGCAAGTACCATTGACGAGCTGCTCGATTTGACCCGGATAGAGGCGGGGCAGCTTCGACTCACACGTGAGAATGTCGATCTTAGGGCCGTAATCGATCGCGCGGTGACATCCCTCCGCCCGCGCTTCGAGGATGCAGAGGTGACACTGAGCGTCGTTTGTAACGGGCAGGCCGCCCTCCTTTGCGGCGACCCCGCAAGATTGACAATGGTGCTCACCAACCTCTTGAGCAACGCGCTCAAATACACACCGCGTACTGGCACGGTGTCAATCAACGCGTCCATGCAAAACGCCGGAAGTAACGGAAAAGCGATGCTGCAAATCGCCGTGACGGACAGCGGACCTGGAGTTCCAGCTGTATTTCGCGAGCGCGTCTTTGACAAATTCTTTCGCGTGGAACAACAAACCATTGGCGATCAAAGTGGAACCTGGGGTGCCGGCATTGGGCTTTATCTGTGCCGGCAGATTGTGGAGGCGCACGGTGGGGCGATCTCATGCCTGGTGGGCGAGAACGGAAGAGGAACACGCATATCGCTAGTCCTCCCGGCGGGGGAGCCGATTTCATAGCCTCGTCCGTGGGCCACGTGCCGCGACCTGACACCTGCAAATTGCCGGAACGAACTCCCGTTTTCCTCTTACCGCCAGATGCAGCTTCGCTCAGCTCGCGAGTTATTTTCTCGCTTTTAGCGCAGTAACACCACTTGCGCATTCCCGTTTCACGATCGACTGAGCATGGCACGCAAATTGGGTTCCGAGCGAGGGATCTAAATCACGCACCTTGAGCAGTCGAGGCGCTCGAATGGCTCAATCTCGAGCGCAGCGCGGAGAGAGAATGCGAACCATAAGCCTACTTTCCGTCGCAGTTGTTCTCGGACTGATGATAGTGCCGGCGTTGGCATTCGCCCAGATGATGTCTCTGGATCAAGCTGTTGTTCAGGCTCAGACGGTCAATCCGCAGGTCCGGGGCGCACGCTTTCGATGGGAATCGGCGAAGCACCAGATCATCCAAAACTATACACCGGCTGACCCGCAGTTTGGCTTTTCAAATCAGGATAGTTGGAGAGGCTTCCTTTCAGACTCAGGACTTCACAACCTGACCATCACTCAAGCTCTGCAGTTTCCAGGGAAGGGCGTGCTGCAGGGCCGAACCGCCGAGCGAACTGCCGAGATCGCTGGCCTCACCTATAGGGCGGCAGTTCGGGACGTGACGGCGCAGGCCAAAACCGCCTACTACCAAATCCAGCTTGATCTGGCTCTGAACGACTTGATCAATGAAAACCTCACGAACCTAGAGCGGGTGCTGAAGGTCACCCAGATCGCCTATACCGCAAACCTCGCTACTCAAGGCGACTATATAAATGCGAAATTCGCACTAGAAGCCAGTCGCGAACTTGCGCGACAGCAGGTAGTAACTATCGCTAACGACAAAACCGCCCTCAACATTCTGCTTGATCGAAGGCCGGATGAGCCCCTGGAAGTTGATCCAACTTTCGATCTCGCCAGTTTCGAGGCAACGCTCGACCAGGTGATCGATCGGGCCGTGAGCAGCCGCCAGGAAATACTGCAGGCGGCATTGACAGAGCAAAATCAAGATACTGCGGTCACGCTCGCGCAACTCGAGTACGCCCCCGATTACACGTTGGGATTCGGTTTCGACCATTGGTTGATCGCGAGCTTCGCCCCCGCTCCAAATCACACCCAGGACTGGAATTTCCAGGTTGGGTTTAACCTGCCGCTCTTCTTTTGGGCCAAGAACGAGGATATCAAGCGGGCACATCAGGATCTCGATGCCGCAAGGGAGGACCTCGAGTCCGTTCGCATCCAAACTGCAGGACAGGTGACCACTATCTATCGGCAAATTCTGCGTTCGCGTGAAACCGCGCTTCTGTATCGTAATACTCTCATTCCTCTAGCTCGCCAGGCATTTCAAGTAATGTTGGTTACGTACCAGGGTGGCAAGACTGACTTCACTACCCTTATTAGTACGTTTCGTCAGCAAAGCGACGCGCGCTCGACCTATCTGCAGGCAGTGAATCAGCTACTCGCTCAAAAGGTCGCTTTGGAGCAAGCGGCAGGAGGCACTCTCCAGTGAGTAAGTGGTCGTGCCAAGGATCGCGATCGCTTCTTTTCGTTTGCGGACTGATTTCGTTGGTCGCGGCCCTTAGTGTTGGTTGTAATAGCTCGGAGAATGCGAGCGAGGGCTCAGGCCAACCGACTACCACGAATCCCAGATTAGTCCGTCAGAGCGGAGGCCCCGAGCTGCTTCAGTTGGAAGTTAGAACACCACCTGCAACGGGGACTGTGCAGATGGTCCAGTTGCCAGGCATGGTGGTCACCACCGGCCAGATTAGTTTCGACGACCGCCGCGTTGCCAACATAATTTCCCGGGTATCTGGCCGAATCGAAGAAGTACGCGTGTCCCAGTGGGATTCGGTGCGTCGGGGGCAGCCTATTTTAACGCTGTATAGTCCGGACTTGATGACCGCGGAAGCGGAATATCTTCAGGCTAAAATGTCCGTACCGGCGTTGGCAGACGGAAGCGCGGGCGATCAGGAGTTCGCGGACTCGATGGTCGAAGCGGCCAAAAAAAAGCTTGAGCTTTTGGGCGTCGAGCCAGACCAGATCGAAATGATCAAAACCGCATCCCCAACCTTTGTTATGCGGGCGCCAATCAGCGGAACGGTAGTGCAGAATCAGGCGCTACGCGGGTCGGCGGTGAATCCCGGGGACGTGCTTTATTCCGTGGGCACACTCGATGATGTCTGGATCACTGGTGACATTTACGAGGACGAGTTGGCCCGTGTGCAAGTCGGGCAGCAACTCGAAGCCGTAACCACCGCTTATCCTGATCAAGTTTTCCGTGGGACCATCGCGCGCATCAGCCCGAACATCGATCCGAACACGCACACGCTCCAGGTCCGTTGCCAGGTTAACAATCCGGGACTCAGACTGAAGCCGCAGATGCTCGCGACAATGAAAATCATGGTACGGCCGGGGCAGGCGCTCATCGTGCCGCTCGAATCCGTGATCTTCGAGACTGAAAATTACTTCGTATATGTGGCCCTGGGCGATAACCGATTCGAGCGGCGCGAGGTGGTCATCGGTTCATGGAGCCAGCAGGGCTATGCGCGAGTGATCTCGGGGCTCGATCCGGGCGATCGCGTCGTTACCACTGAAGCACTTCAAGTAGATGAAATGTGGCACGAAGCGCAGGGCGAGAGCTCTTAACTGCCGGATTTTTCGGGCCATCAGGATGGTTGCAACACGACAATGATTCAGTGGCTAATGGCCATCGCGCTCCGTGAGCGGGTCGTAGTGATCGCCGCGGCGGTTCTGCTCCTGTTTGCAGGGATGTATTCGTTTACCCAATTAGACATCGAAGCCTATCCCGATCCGGTTCAACCGATGACAGAGATACTAACGCTCCCAACCGGGCTGAGCGCCGAGGAAGTCGAGCGGTTAGTCACCGTTCCGACTGAGTACGGAATGAGCGGGATGCTTCATCTGACTTCGATGGAATCGATTTCACTCTATGGGCTATCCGATATCCGGCTATATTTCGACTGGGGGAGCGATTACGAATTCGATCGGACCCAGACCATCGATCAATTGACTTTCGTCACGCTGCCGCAAGGCATACAGCCAGGTCTCTCGCCGGAAAATCCGATCGGCGAGATCTATCGATATACTGTGCAAGGCCCTGATCATGATCTCGTCAAAGAGAAAGAAGTCGAAGACTGGATCTGCGAAAAACAGCTAAAGACGGTGCCCGGAGTACTCGACGTGTCGGGCTTTGGTGGGCTAACCAAGGAGTATCACGTCGATCTTGATCCGGCGAAACTCAACTACTATGCCATCCCGCTATCACAGGTCATCGCCGCGATTCAGAACTCTAACACTAATTCGGGAGGTAGTTACCTCAACGTCGGGCAACAGGCCTTTGATGTCCGCGGCCTTGGCATGATCCATTCGCTCGACGACATCAGTAACATCGTGCTCGCCACCAACAAGTCCACACCAATCAAGATCAGTAATGTTGGTGACGTTTCGGTTGGTTGGTCACCGCGACTGGGGATCGTGGGGATGAACTACCAGGATGAGGTGGTCTCTGGCATTGTCCTGATGCGCAAGTACGGCAACACGCTCAAGACCCTGCAGGGCGTCGAGGAGAAGGTCAAGCAACTCAATGAGACGGGGATTCTGCCGAAGGGCTATAAGATAGTCCCGTACTATGACCGTACGGGGCTGGTGTATACCACGCTTCGCACCGTTTTTGAAAACTTATCACTGGGAATGATACTGGTCTTCATCGTCTTGCTTTTCTTCCTCGGCAATCTGCGTACCGCGATCATCGCGGCGATAAATATTCCACTGGCGATGTTCGGCGCCTTCATCCTGCTTCATCTCACGGATACACCAGCGAATCTGTTGTCACTCGGAGCGGTCGACTTCGGTATCATCATCGACTCCACAATCATCGTGGTCGAGAACATCTTTCGCCAGCTGACGGCCAATGAGTTTGCTTCAGAGAATACGCTCGGTTGCATTGGGCGCGCGGCTCAGGAGGTCGGCGGCCCGATGTTCTTCTCAACGTTGATTTTCCTGATCGCTTTTTTGCCCTTGTTCACGATGCGCGGAGTGGAAGGCGCGATTTTTTCTCCGATGTCCCACACCTACTCATACGCTTTGGTGACGGCGATCCTTCTGGCTGTGACGCTATCTCCGGCGCTGAGTTCCCTATTGCTCCACAAAGGGATGAAGGAGACCCACAACTTTATCTGGGAGGCTTTTTCGCGTTTCTATCACCAGCTATTCATCCGGATTCTCCAATGGCCGCGCCTCACTTTGACGATCATCACATTGCTCGTGATTGGAGGGTTGTCATTGTTCCCCCGCTTAGGGGGAGAATTTCTGCCGAAATTGGAAGAGGGGAATATCTGGGCGCACGCCATCATGCCGACCACTATAAATCTACCGCGTGGAGCTGCGCTCGTGAGCCAGATGCGTAACGTATTCTTATCGTTTCCTGAGGTTGCCAGCGTTGTATCGCAGTTGGGACGCCCCGATGACGGTACTGAGACGACCAGTTTCTTCAGCATTGAGTTTCCAGTGGACCTCAAACCCGCATCGGAATGGCCGGAAGGCATGACTAAGGAGCGCCTCGTCAACCAGATGGACGCAAAGCTTCGCGCACGATTTCCCGGAGTGAGCTTTTCATATTCACAGAACATCGAGGACAACATTGACGAGGCGCTTTCAGGAGTTAAGGCTGGTTCGAATGCGGTCAAGGTCTTCGGCTATGATCTCGATACCGACGAAGCAATTGCCAACCACATTACCGCGATCCTAAAGCGAGTGCGGGGCGTAACCGACGTCTTCATGTTCCGCTCCCTCGGTCAGCCCAACATCGTCGTCGAGCCTGATCGTGCTGCAGCGGCGCGTTACGGACTCAATACCGGTGACGTTGCGGCGATCGTGCAGGCCGCAATCGGCGGTCAGGCGGTAACGCACGTACTCGAGGGTGATCGCGAATTCAATTTAGTGGTGCGCTGGAAACCGGAATACCGCCAAACGATCGATGCGATGCGCGACATTCGCGTCAATGTGCCGACCGGCGGAAACGTTCCGCTTGGCCAGATCTCGCGGGTCGAGGCCTCGGAAGGAGCGTCATTCATTTATCGGGGAAACCTGCAACGCTACGTACCGGTGCGCTTCTCGGTGACCGGCCGGGACCTGCAGGGAGCTGTGGCCGAAGCCAAATCGCGGGTCGCTCAGGAAGTTCACCTGCCCGAAGGTACCCACCTGGAATGGGCCGGTGAGTATGGCGAGTTGCAGGCCGCGAACCGGCGTCTGGCGGTCGTCGTTCCGATTGCTCTGATTTTGATCATGGGGGTCCTGTTCGCCGCAACGCAGTCAGTCATCAACACCCTCATCTTGATGGCGCAGGTTCCGCTCGCATGCCTGGGCGGGGTTCTCGCACTCGTCGTCACAGGCACCCCGTTCAGCGTCTCCGCCGGAGTAGGATTCATTTCGATTTTTGCAATCGCCATCATGGATGGCATTTTGTTGAACTTCTACATTCGCCAGCTTTGGGAAGATGGCTATTCCTCGTTCGATTCCATCGTAATGGGCGCCGATCGACGTTTTCGAGCAGTCATGATGACGGCATTGGTCGATGGCTTGGGCTTACTCCCGGCGGCACTCTCCACCCGGATAGGGTCACAGACGCAACGTCCCTTGGCGATCGTCGTAATCGGTGGAGCGATCTCAATTGCTCTCCTGACCCGGGTGTTTCAGCCGACGCTTATGTACCTGCTCCGCAACCAAATTGGACTTCGCGACGAACGCAACAGCCAGTGATGCAATGAGCGCGCTCGCCCCGCTGTTTTGGTTCAACGGGCTGTCCGCCGTTGTCGACAATGCGACCAACGGCGGTATACTTATCCCGAAATCCTCGTTTGCCTAATTTCGTCGCACTTGTTTACTTATGTCACTCACTGTAGGAGGGCATCTCAGGCTCTTTGACAAGCTTGCCGGCTCGTGCCGGGACCTTTGCCCTCGACAATTTTTGAACCGGACGCTGACAGCAAAGGCCGCTTTCGCAGTAATACTAGCTCTGTCTTTCCCGATTCCCTCTCACAAGACTGTCCGAACGGGCGTTCGCCCCTCTCGCACTAACTATCTCGGACATACAGCAGCGGGAATCCTCGGCACGCGATGAGCGGCCATTGATTCCCACGGTGCGCCCTTCCGGTCGGCTAAGCCCAAGACTGCACGTCGCTCTGACCGCCGCGATGAAATGCAGGAGGGAGATGTGCCTTTGTGGGTTGCCATTAGCTTGGTGTTTCTCATGACTTCGATTGGAACAGTGAAGGCAGCGGAAGTGCCGCCGTTGACGGTCGAAGAGTTGGTCGAGGTTGCCATCGAAGTGAATCCACTTGTGAAAGCCTCGAAAGAGCAATGGGACGCCGCTCAACATCAAATCTTGCAGAACTATGCGCCGGCGGATCCGACGTTCACTTACTCGAATCTTGACAGCAGCAAGGATTTCAACGCGTCGGAGCACGCCCATTCACTGAGCGAGAGTTTCCAGTTTCCGGGAAAAGCGCTGTTACAGGTGGACGAAGCCAGGCGGGCTGCCAAGATCGCAGATTTAACGTATGAGGCCGCGATACGCGATCTGCGAGCTGGCGTCGAGACAGCGTACTACCAGGTATTGCTCGATGAGGCGTTGATTGGAATCAACGCCGAAAATATCGCGAATCTCAAGCAGGTCGTTCACGTGGCCGAAACCCAATACGCGGCTGGCCAGGCGACCCAATCTGATCTCGTGGGTGCCGAATTCGCTCTCGCTCAGGCTCAATTGCAGCAGCGTCAGTACGAGACCAACCGAGCCAACGACCGCGTGGGGCTGAATCACTTGCTCGATCGAAGACCCGCCTCACCGTTGAACATTGACGAGAAGATCCAGCTGAAACGTCTGGAATTGTCGCTAGATAAAGCGGTCGATACCGCAACGCACGCGCGCCAGGAAATACTCGAAGCCGCGCTGACGGAGAAAAATTCCAGCACGGCGCTGAAACTGGCTGAGATGGAATATCTGCCCGACTATACGGTCGGATATGAGTTCGACTACATCCTGCAGCCCGGGGCGCAGCCGCTGCCCACTGTGACGCAGGGAAATACATTCTCCATCGGATTTAACCTCCCGATATTTTTCTGGATCCATCAACGCGAGGACGTGCACTCGGGGCAACATTCGTTGCAAGCCGCTCGTTACGGTGTGAACTCCGACCTGAGCCAAACTGAAGCAACCGTCACCCAATTATACCAGTCCGCCCAATTCGCCTACGAGTCAGCGCAGGAATACAGCGGATCGCTGATCCCTTTGGCCGACAAGAACTTTGAAGTGTCGTTGGTGGCTTACCGGACGAGCAAAGTTGACTTCCTGACATTGTCTTCGGCGTTGCAGAGCGCCTACGCGGCGCGCATCACCTACCTTCAGAATGCCAACCAGTTTTTCGCCGGAGAAGTGGCGTTGGAGCAGGCGATGGGGGTCTCGTTTCAAAAATGAAGCACACTTCCACAGCTGCAATATCTGCAACCAAGAGAGCACATGTTAGGGCCCTATCGGGTTGCGCTGATTACCTATCAAAACCAGAAACTTTAATTTCGAGGTTTGGTCAGGCGCTCCCTGGGGAGCGCGAGGGGGCCGCCCCCTCGCCGCTCCGTATAGAAGCCACCACCTTCATGCGTCTGCGGGGCTGACGAGTTTAGGTCTGATCAGTCCGGCCTTGAGCTTCTCCTTGAGTCTGAAGCTTTCGCCTTTGATGTTGATCGTGATCGAATGGTGGAGCAGACGGTCGAGGATGGCGCTGATTGGGGTCTTGCACGGGTAGTCTATGATCAGCTGGTGCCGCATCGTTTCACAGAACTGACCGACGAAGTGCGAGTATACCTGGAGTACACTCCAAGTGATGGCCCCGAATGGTTGGGTGAGGCGATTACTAGACAACCTACGCAGGTGGACGTGGCATTCGAGGTATATCGCGGCTCGGTACCATTAGGTTTTCTTCTGATCGAGGTGAAGTTGTCCGAGCGTTTGGGACATGTCGGGGATTCAAGCACCAGAAGAAGATGCACATGGATCCGTCGCCTTGCTTGGATGCGAGGGCTGTGCTCGCAAATCCCGAAGCGAATTGCTGGATGGTTTCAGAAGAGAAACGACGCTATTGGGAGATCTTGAAGTCTACAAACCCGCCACCCACATTTGAGTCGCTTGCTCCACAGGCAGCTTGTCCATTTCGCTGCGGGCTCTATCAACTCATGCGCAATAGGGTCTTGGCGCAGTCTCTAGTAAAGAAAGGCGGGGCGAAATGGGCCGACTTCGCAGTGTGTTTACATCCAAGCAATGATTCCGGTAGCACGGAAGCCATCGAAGAGTTTCGTTCTCTGTTCGGAAGGGTGGAGCTGCTGAGCATCGATCCGGGCGTTGTGATCTCTGCCGTCGCTGGTTCTGACCCGCGACGAGATTCGTGGGCGAAGTACATGCGCGAGCGCTATGGTCTGTGAGGCTTCGAACAAATCTGAAGATGCGCTCATCAGCTCCTCGGCATGAGGCGTCCGCGGCGCGTCGTAGTGGACCGCGTTAGGATAGAGAAGGGTGTACCTTATCGAGCGGAACGACACCTCCGCCACCCGATGTCGAACCTTTTCAGAGCGAAATCCCCTAGGACTTCGCTCTTTGGACCTCGGTAGATGCCTCGGGGTTCCATAGAAAGATGCCGCTTCGACGTGGTTTAAGGTACATCATATTTGTCTAATCTGATTGGTTGATATGAGTAATTTTCAACTACGCGTTTCGGTTTGACTTTGTGCTAATATATCAAAGATGGCTGGACAACAAACTCAGCACTTAGACCTCCTCGAAAAGCAGCTCCCCGAAGGACTACTCGTTACTTCGTCCTGGCTCATACGGCACGGCTATTCGCGCCAGCTCCTCAGCCATTACGTGCGGACTGGCTGGCTGCGACAGCCAACGCGCGGCGTCTATCAGCGGCCCCGCGGCTCCTTAAGCTGGCAGCAGATCGTGATCTCGCTTCAGACGATTCTGAAAGAACCTCTGGTGGTTGGCGGACGTACTGCGCTCGAAATACAAGGGTAGGCGCACTACCTGCGGCCAACGATGAAAGAGGTCTACCTCTACGGACCGGAACGCCGCCAAATTGGCTCAGCAAGCTGCCGGGGGAAGGTCCGTTTCATCTATCGCAACAGGCGCAGACTCTTCACGGCCGAAGCGGATCAAAAGTCGTTCATGAACTTGATCATGGGCGTCAAGGCGCAACCGAGCCGGGGGGCGGACGCCGGCTTTCTCGTCCTGCCTTGGGGGGGGGTGGGAATGGGGCCTCGTTCTATCGGCACCCGAGCGGGCGATCCTTGAAGCGCTCGATGAGTTGCCGGGGCGAGAGAGTTTTGAACAAGCGGACAAATTGATGGAGGGGCTCTCGAATATGCGTCCGCAGCAGCTCCAAAAGCTGCTGACTCGCTGTCGGAGCATCAAGGTAAAAAGGCTTTTCTTCTTCTTTGCCGACCGTCATCAGCACGCGTGGTTGAAACGGATCGATCGGGCCGCCGTCGACCTCGGCAAAGGCAAGCGCATGCTTGTAAAAGGCGGCAAGCTAGACCGTGCCTATCAGATAACGGTGCCGGAGAACCTCGATGCCGTTCAGTGAAGTCTATCGCAAGCAGGCCGCGCTGGTCGTGCGAGCCCTGCCCGAAGTTGCGCGCGAAGACTGCTTCGCGCTCAAGGGAGGCACTGGCATCAATCTGTTCATTCGCGACATGCCGCGTCTGTCGGTCGATATCGATCTGACGTATTTGTCAGTTCAAGGGCGCGAGCAATCGCGGGCATCTGGATGTAGATGTGCGTGCCGTCATCGAATGCTCGGACCGGCTTCCACGGCAGCTTTGGTCCAGACACCGTGTAAGAAAAATTGAGAGCGCCCGGATCGAGCGAAGCCAGAGAAGCGACCACTACGTCCGGCTGCGATTGAGGGTCACGCGCCTCGGCGGCTGTGTGGTCGGCATTCTGCATCGCCTGTTCGAGATCTTCCGGGTAATAGAAGGCAACTTCCTGTATTTCGCGTCCGGCGCGCGAGCGCAGCATCAGGTGGTAAATGTGCTTCGTCGTGTAGATCGTCAGATTGGTGCTGATGCCCGCGGCTGTAGGTTTGATCGCAAGATGCGGAGTGGGATTGCGCGGATCGCCTGATGAAGCGGGCGTCACGAGCCAGCGTTCGCTGTCGCCGCTTGCAACGTCGGTGATCGTCTCGCCTGGCTCAAGCTGGATGTCTGTCGTGCGAAGCGGAGCGCAGTCAACCGCAGGCTCTTGTCCTTCATCGTACGGGTAAAAATCGCGGCGCGGCGTCTTATAGACCTGCCACGCGCCGTCCTGCTGATGTTGCTTGACCGCCTCCTGAACCTCTTGGGGCTGTTGTGCGAGTAGCTGAGCGCCGGTGAGCGGTGCGGGCTCCGGCTCGGGAGGTGGTACGGCCTTAGTGACTAGCGTCAGCGGCGGTGGTGGTGGCGCTTGCTTCGCCGAGCAGGCGCCGAGCGTCAGCGAGAGCGCGATGAAACCGAATTTGCCGATGAACTTCATGGTGATCGCCTCCTAACTCCGCTGCTCGGTCCAATTGAGCTGCGTGACATAGAAGCCGAGCGGGTTCTCCAGGATCGAGGAGTCCGAGGTTTCGGAAATGATCGAGGTATCGAGCGCCGCTTCCCAATGACTCGTGGCGACAGGAGACCCGTCGAGCCCTGATGCTTCCTCGGTCCATCGCACCTGCCACGTCGCCTTCGACAAGGGCAGGATCGAATCAATCTGGACGCTGACGGATTGGTGCTGAGCAACCTTGAACGGATCATGTTCGAGGTCGTTCTCATGGTAGTAGTTCTCGAGAAACTTGTAAGCCGGTCCACGAGCGCGGCTGTACACTTGTCCGATGAGTTGATGCTCGGCTGCTGGATCGGTGATCACCTCGCGAGCATTGCGGATGAAAGCCGCAAGCTCGTACCGCACCATCCGGTCAGTGCTGATCCGCGAGGTGTTCTCGGTGAGCGCGCTCGGCGCGCCGATCGCATAGCCCAGCTTGTCGACTTCGACGACGTATGGAACGAACTTGCTTCGCGTGCTGACCCAGACCATCCCGAAGGCCAGCACTAGCGTTATGGCCATCATGCCGGCGGCGGTGATCTGCCAGTTACGTTTGCCGAGAACCAGATCAGCGTAGCGCTCGTCCCATTCCTGCCGCGCTTTGAGATAGACGCTGCCTTCCATACTGACGCTCCGTTGCTACGGTCGAGCACTTGCTATGAATTTGTGCTCGCTGGCTTCAGCAGTTCAGCAGATTCTGTGCCACTTGCCTGTGTCAGGAGGGTTGCCTATCGTCGTGACGTGAAGAACGCTCGATAAACGCGTCGGTCCCCGGAGAAGGCGCTAGTCCTAGTGCAGCGAGTAGGACGGCGGATAGAGGGGCAAATGGAGAAGCCACCGAAAGAAGGAAAAGGTGCGATCGCTTTGAAGATCGCGGAGGCGGGAATATCCGCTATACCAGTCATCGGTGGCCCGCTTGCTGTATTGTCAGAGTTCCTGGCCGAGCCTTACTCGCGAAGGCAGCAAAGTTGGTTGGAGCAACTGGCTGGAGTCGTTTCCGAACTTCAAGATCGCGTCTCTGACCTTTCAAAGCCACTCGACGACAATGAGCAATTTCTCACTGCTGTTCTCCACGCGAACCAGATCGCGATGCGAACGCATCAAGAGGAAAAGCTGCGCGCTTTGCGGAACGCGGTTCGAAACTCTGCGTTGAAGTCCGCACCTGACGATGATCGACAACTGATCTTTCTCCGGTTTATTGATGAGTTGACGATATCGCACATTCGCGTTCTCGCCGTGTTCGATGATCCGGTGGCTGTCGTGGCAGCAGCGGGTAAACGGTTTCAGATCCTTGGCGGCGGACTCCAGTTGCTGCTCTTCCATTGCGTGCCGGAGTTAAATGGGCAGGGTCCTTTCTGCGAGCAGTTGTGCAGAGACCTCGAGAATCGGGGGTTGATTGCTCAGGGATCCAAGGTGAACGTAATGATGACGCCACAGGGGATGCTCACGCCGCGCACGACCGATCTGGGAAAGCAGTTTTTGGCGTTCATCAGCTGACGGTTGCGCGGTGGTGAGGACCGAGACCTGTGCGGTCGTCGGATAGTCCAAGCTAGGCCTGTTGATTAGCATTGAGCGGGTCCGCGAGCCGAGGGGCATTGAAGTCACTGTACCGTTCTTGGTGGTGACACAGTGGTGACACAGAATGAAGATGGTTATCCAGCGGATTCACTAGCTTCATAACTATCTGATTTCATTGGATCTCTGGAGCCACCCGTCGGATTCGAACCGACGACCTGCTGATTACGAATCAGCTGCTCTACCAACTGAGCTAGGGTGGCTCTCCCGTCGACGCCAATGTACGCGACCTTTTTGGCTCATCACGCGCGCCATTAACGCGAAAGCGACGATCCACGCCGGTGTCCTATTTGCGGACGCTTCAAGAATTGATTGAAAGCGAATTCAAATTAGGACACTACCACCATCCGCGCAAATCTTTGAAGTCCTGCCTTACTTCGGTTGCGCCGAGCTGCACCCCTAAGGAGGCTCTGCACAAGGCCCATCCGTCATTCTAGCGCAGCGAAAATCCCCGGATTCCTGACTCCGCAGACTCCGTTCAGAATGACGACCCGGTTGTGCAGAGCTTCACTAGTGGCATGTTACAGCTGAATAGCATCGCGGTTCTGCAGCCCACGGCGCTCTGCTTTTCCTTGCCGACGTTCGCACGGCGCAGGATATTGAGGCCGTCCGCGTTGGCCGCCATAAGGCCGATTAAAATTTAGAACTGTGCTTTAGCCTCGTAAATTGTCCACTTCTAATGTTACAGACCGGTAGAGACGCACTTTGGCTCAACACCGCAGCTCATAGAGCGCCGAAAACGCGTCCTTCACCGGCAAGCGAACAAACCGCGTAAAGCCCGCCTCCGCTGCGAGTTCCCGCGCTTTTTCCTCGCCCATCAACGCACCGATACCCGCGCCACCATGCGCCAACGATACCGTCATGCAGTAGAGCGTGCTCGCCGCGTACATCATCCGCCCGATCGGATTAATGTTCTCTTCGGGACGCGCCGATACATTCATCTCGACCATCAGGAACGCGCCGTCGGGCTTGAGCGCCCCACGAATCGACTTCAAAAGACCGACCGGATCTATCGAGTCGTGAATCACGTCGAAGCAAGAGATGAAGTCGAACTTTTCCGCTGGCAGCCTGGTGCAATCGACAACACCGAACTCGACCCGATCGGCGACGCCCGCCGCCGTGGCATTCGCGCGCGCACGATCCACCGACCCCTGATGCGCATCGTAGCCATGGAAGCGCGAGTTCGGGAAGGCGGCCGCCATCGCGATTACGCCGCGCCCGCTGCCGCAGCCGACGTCCAACGCGAGCGCCCCTTCCTTCAACCGCGCCTCGACTTCGGCCATCGTCGGAATCCATTTGCGCACCAGTTGATGCCGATAAATGGGCGCCGAACCGCGCTCGATCGCCTCGAATACTTCCGGCGGATACTCGCTTTGCGGCAGTCCCTTGCCCGTGCGGAACGACTCGATCAGCTTCGGCGCCATCGAGACTTCCGGCACGATCATCTGCATGAATCCGCCCATGAAAAACGGCGACTCTTCATTCGCAAGGATCATCGCGTGCTCGGGCGCCATCGTATAGCGCGCACTACCCGGATCGTACTCGATATATTTCGCCGCCGTCATCGCGCCGAGCCATTCCCGCAGGTAGCGTTCGTTGAGATTCGTGCGCGCCGCGAGTTCCCCCACCGTGACTGACCCCGCCGCGGCGAGCGCCTTGAAAATGCCCAGCCGATCGCCGATATAGGTGAGCGCACCCTGCATCGCCGCGCCCAGATCGTTGGTCATCTGGCCCGCGAAGGCCTTGACCTTATTCCAGTCGAGTGTTGCCTGCTGCTCCGGATTTTGTGTCTGCGCCATCCTCGTATGACTCCCGAATGCCTGGGCGCATCACAATCGCGCCACGCTATGTTGTAGCGTCATTGTGCGCGATTCTCCAGCTTCGCATAAAATAAACGCCGAAATTCGACGCACGCCCTATCCTTCCGCCAACTCTGCGACGACGCTCGGAAACAACTCCAGCTGATTCCCCGCCTCCGGCGCCTCCGGTTCAATCTCGGCAGGCGAAAACAGTCCTGCACGTTCGGCGAACGGTCGGAATTTCTCGTACAGGTCCGCGATCTTCGCCAGGTAGTACTCCACGTTCTCGTCGGGATTCGCCGGATTGTACTCGGCGGCCATCTTCGCACCCGCGCTCACCTTCACTCCGGCGCCGCGTCCGATCACATAGTACGAAATCTGATCGCCGCTCAGATACGGCCGCGACGCCTTCAACGCCAGTTCGTACGCCGCCGACACGTTGCGCCGCCCGCCGCCGATTTTATCGCGGTAAGTCTCGGGAGAATCCTGCAGCGTCTCGGTTTTCATCAGGTCTCTAATGCCGATTTCATGCCGAGCGATACGCCCTCGCCAATCTTCGTAGAGCTTGGGAATCTCCGCGCGCCGATCCTCCAGCAACAGGCCGAACAGCTCCTCCATGAACTGCCGCTGAAAGCGTTCAAGCCCGCGCGACTTGAGCCCCGACCCGCGAATCGTCATCTCGCCGCGATCGTCGCGCAGCACATAATTCTTCATCTTGTAGCTGAACATCGCGGGATAACGGCCGTCGATTTCCAGCCTGATTCCCGCCGGCATAGCAGTGCCGATCTGTTCGATCAGCGCCTGCGCAGCCGCCTCGTCGTCCAGCGCAAACGGTGCTACAAAGTAGATCCCGTCGGTATCGACCTCGATCACCTCCGCGCCCCGCGTTTCGAGTTCCGCCACCGCCCGCTGGATCAATTCGCGCCCGCTGCGGGTGACGGTATTGGCGACCGCGAAGTCGTTGAAATGGCCAAGCGCAAAACCGAGGTAGCCGTAAAACGAGTTGATCAGGATCTTGAAAGTCTGCTGCAGCGCCTCCAGATCGCGCCGCTCGGAACCCTCGAGTTCGCGCGCCGCCGCTTTGGCCTGCACGCGAAAGCTCCGCAGGTCGGTCAGCATTTTGAGGAACACGCCCAGCCGATCCGACGCCGGCCGATGGCTCCCTTCGATCATGAGCGACGGATACAGCGACGTCACGTCGCAATGCAGCACGTTGCGCGCGACGCCGCACCGCCGTACTTCGGTGTAGCCGCCCAGAACTTCGCTCGGCGCCGACGGTGCACTGATCGAGTGCCGCGCCGCAAGATATGCCCGCATCAATAGCGCGTTAATCTTCGTCGCGTTTCCTCGCAGCACCGCGTTCTGAAACGAATATGGAAAAATCTGCGCCTGCACGAAGTAGCTCGGCGACAGCACTTCCGCCAGCGCCTGCGTCTCCCGCACGTCGTCGAGTGCGTAGGCAAACAGCTCTTCCGGCCGATGCTCGAAATGCTCGCTCACCCGCGACGCATCCAGATACACCCGGCCCTCGCGCGCCAGTCCGAAATGAATCGCGAGATCCTTCAGGCCAAAACTCTCCAGCGCGCGGCTCGCGATATCGTAATGCTGCGCGAGAATCCACGTGTCGATAATGCTGCGTCCGTAAATGTCGTAGCGGCGAAACGCGATCGATCGCTCCGCTATCTGCATGCGCGAGGGGCGTCCGCGCAGGCCGCTGCCGTCGCGCCCCAGCGCCAGCTTCACTCGATGCCTGCGCGCGCGCTCTTCCAGGTATTCCAAGTCGAAGCGAAACAGGTTATGCCCTTCGATTACGTCCGGATCGCGCTCGCGCACGACCTTCACCAGCTCTTCGATCATCGCGCGCTCGTCCATCGCGTCGCCGCGCAGCACCCGCTCGAAGCCCTCGCTGTCGCTCATCGCGATCGCGACGATGCGGTCGCCCTCGCGCGCCGCCGTCGGGAACTCGAAGCCCGGGCTGATGTAGGTCTCGAGATCGATCTGCATACGCCGCAGGTCGCCGAACTGCAGGCCCATGAAAAATGTCGTCCCGGTCAGCATCAGGTACTGCTCGACCGGATCCGTCAGTGCGAACCACGGCGCGTCGGTCGCTCCGCCGGTCATGCCGCTGGTCATCCGTAGGTGACGCCGCGCGGCCTCGAAAGCGTCGTTATTCTCGAACATCACGGCATGGCGAAAATGGAAGTCGCCGGCCAGATCGACGATCTGATGCGCGCCCGAAAATCCATTCAGCAGGCTGCGATCCGCGATCAGGATGAACAGCCTGAGCGGCCGCCGCTCGCGAACTATTTCAGTACCGTTCGCACCGGCGCGACGCTTGAAGACCTCGACTTCATTGCGTGACGCGATTTCCACCGCGACCACGCCCGCGTCGGCAGGATCGCCGAAGAGCAGCCGATTGCCGTAAAACTGCTCCGAAATTGATTGATAGCGATTCATTTGGCGGGGTCCTGTGCGCCTATCCCATCGCTCGTGCCTTCAAAAGAGCCCCAACAATCCCAGCCCCGCGATAAATACCACGTAGCCGAGTCCACCGATCATCAGGGTCGGGGTGCCGAGTTCACCGTCGCGCACGTTGATATAGAAGATCGCGCTCGAGATCAGCCCGATCGCGCCCGCGAGCAATTCCGGCGGCGTCAGATGCCACTCCGAAAACGCCAGCCCGAGGGCCACCGGGATACACGACTGAAAGACCATCGCCCCGGTGATATTGGCGAGCGCCAGATGGTCCTTGCTCTGGCGAATCCACACCACCGAGTTGTATTTTTCAGGCAATTCGGTCGCCAGCGGACTCAAAATCAATGATAGCACGCCGGGATTGAGATTTGCGCGATGAGAAAACAGCACGATCTGATCCACGAACGCATTTGCTCCGATCAAAATCGCCAGCACTCCCACGATCACTTGCACCAGCGTCATACTGATGCGCGGCGCCAACGGCTTGCCCCGAAAAATGCGCTCGAAATAGAGTCCGTGCTCCAGTTCGATTCCTTCCGCGCGCTTCTGCCGCAGCATCGTCACGCCGTACGCGCCATATATGAGGATCAGGCCGGCCGCAGCCGCCCGCCGTGCCACAACGCCGGGATTCAGCATCCCCAGCGCTATCAGCACCAGGAACACCGGTAGAAAGAAGGCCAGGTCGCGCCGCACGTCCTCGGGCGGGACGATCATCGCGATCTGTCGGCGGCGCTTGCGAAACCCGATCGCCGCCACCCCCATCACGAACAAGGCCAGCGTTGACAGCATCAGCGGCGCCCCGATTATCGCGCCGACCCCCACCGCGCTATGCGCCGCGTGATCGTTCGGACCGCTCAGCAGCGCCACCGCAGGTATCAACGTCTCCGGCAACGCGGTCCCGACAGCGGCCAGCAGGCTGCCGACCGCCGCCTCCGAGATCTTCAGCCGCTCTCCCACCCATTCGACGCCGTTGGTGAACATCTCGGCGCCCGCCAGGATAATCGCGAAGCTCAATAACAGGATGAGGATGTGGATCAGCAATTAGTGACTCCAGCCCCGAAGACGCTGCCAGACTAGCAGGCGTACTTATCCACGACACCGCCCCGGCCCCGTTGATTTCACAAACCTGTTCACAATCAGGCGACCTTGGCGCTTTTCCGGCGTATAATCGGCTGGCTGGCTCGAACGCCTGCTCAAATTAATACCAACGGCGAGCGGTTTCGTTGTTATAATAAGAAGTGTGGGATTAGTTCGGGAGTGCCGGGATGATTCGGCTTTGACTATAGCTAAGCTGATCAGTATATTCGGACGCTTTGGCAACTCCAGCCGCTTCTGCTATGGATTCGCATTCGCGCGCACCGCGAACTCATAACCTCAACGCGCCGCGGCACGACTCTGTGACCGTCGCGCTCCACCGCGCATGGACCGGTGCGCATCACGCCGGCCAGGACGGACGCGAGAAAGCATGAAACAGAAGTACGAAGGGAAAGATTTGCAGGGTCTGGTTGATCTCGGCCGCGAGCAGGGCTACCTGACTTTCGACCAGGTCAATGACTTCCTGCCCCAGGACGTCGCCTCGCCGACCGACCTGCGCGCGGCGCTCGAGAGCTTCGAGGATATGGACATCAAGGTCCTCGACGAAGTTCCGACCGCGGGCAGCGACGACGACAGCGACGTCGAGTCCAAGGAAGAGCCCGAAGAAGAGGCCGCAACCCCCGCCGTTGCCGATTCACTCAGCGAATCCTCCGATCCGGTCCGCCTCTATCTCAAGGAAATGGGCAACTTCCAGCTGCTCTCCCGCGAGCAGGAAGTGGAGATCGCCAAGCGTATCGAGGCCGGCGAAAACGAGGTCGAAAACGAGGTCCTGCGCTCCCCGGTGACGCTCGATTTCGTCATCGAGGTCGGCGATCGCATCGAGGCCGGTGAAACCGATCTTCGTGAAAGCGGCCTGTTCGAGGAAAACGAGCCCGATCCGAACGCCGATCCCGACGAGGAGCGCGGTCCCGAGGCCAACGAGAAGCAGCTCAAGAAGCTCTTCGCTTCGGTCAAGAAGCTCAAGCTCCTCCGCGCAAAAGTCGAGGACACCGAAGAAAAGCTCAGGGAGAAGCCGAAGGGTCCCAATAAAACCAGGCTCGAAAAGCTCTTCATCAAGCTCAAGGACGGCATCAAGGAAGAACTGGCTGACCTTGACCTCTCACGCCACGTCCATGAAGCCGTCATCGGCGAGATGCGCCGCCTGCTGAAGGACGCGCGCGAGTCGCAGCGCCGCATCCAGCGCTATGAAGACGCGACCGGCCGCAGCAAAACCCAGTTGATTCGCGAGGCCGCCGACGCCGACGACCGCCGCCACGTCCTCAAGGTCAACGGCACCCGCGAGAACCTGGTCGATATCGCCGCACGCATCAAGGAAGCGCAGAAGATCATTCGCGAGGTCGAACGCCGGGTCAAAGTTCCCACCGACGACTTCGCGCGCTCGATCGAGACTATCGCGTCCGGTCAGGACAAGAGCCGCCGCGCCAAAAAGGAATTGACCGAGGCCAATTTACGCCTCGTCGTCAGCCTCGCCAAACGCTACACCAATCGCGGCCTCGGCTTCCTCGATCTCATCCAGGAAGGCAACATCGGCCTGATGCGCGCGGTGGACAAGTTCGAGTATCAGCGCGGCTACAAGTTCTCGACCTATGCGACCTGGTGGATTCGCCAGTCGATGTCTCGCGCGATTGCCGATCAGGGCCGCACCATCCGCATCCCGGTGCACATGGTCGAGACCATCAACAAACTCCTGCGCGTGACCCGGCTGCTGGTTCAGCGCCTCGGTCGCGAACCCAGCCCCGAGGAGATCGCGGAACAGATGGAGATGCCGCTGGACAAGGTCCAGAAGGTGCTCAAGATCGTCAAGGAGCCCATCTCGCTCGAAACTCCCATCGGCGACGAAGAGGAAAGCTCGCTCGGCGATTTCGTCGAGGACGAGCTCGCGCCTTCGCCGGTCGAGGCCGCTATTCAGGGCAACCTCGGCGAGCAGACCCGCAAGGTGCTGGCGACGTTGACGCCGCGCGAGGAGCAAATCCTGCGGATGCGCTTCGGTATCGGTCAGAAGACCGACTACACCCTCGAAGAGGTCGGCAAGCAGTTCGCCGTCACGCGCGAACGCATCCGGCAAATCGAGGCGAAGGCGCTGCGCAAGCTGCGCCAGACCGGCCGCTCGCGCAACCTCGAAGGCTTCATGGAACGCGAATCCTAACGCGCCGCCGCCCAGTGGTATCAGGCCCTCTATACCTGATGGAGACTCACCCGGTATTTGATAAAGAAACCCAGCGCGCGGTTTCTCCACGAACCCGCTAAGGGCGGCCTCGATTTCCTCGTTTCCGCCGCCTCCCTCAAGAGCTACGCGGCTAGGAACTTGATGATAGGGCGCGAGCGGGTTGCCTTGGCAAACCTCAATAGCGTGTTCACGCTCGGCATCCGAGTGCCGCTTTCGAGCCGCGCGACTACTGACTGCGTAGTCCCCATACGCTCCGCGACTTCGGCTTGGGTCAGCCCTGCACGGACGCGGGCCGCGATCAGTTCGCAGGCGAGGTCGAATTCATTCGCCAGTGCATCGTATGCGGCACGCACGTCACTATCGGCGAACATTTTCTTCTTGATTCTCGGCAGGCGCTTCGTCACAAATCTGCCCCCTTCAAACGCTTAAGTGCCAGGTCGATCGCACGCCGCGGCGTCTTTTGAGTCTTCTTCACAAACACGTGCAGGACGATCAATCGTCTCCCCGGTACCGCCGTATATATCGCGCGACCGATTCCCTCCCTTCCGGTCAGGCGCATTTCCCACAGCTTCTCACCCAAGGGTCTCACGCGCCGGCAAACCAACAAGTTGCGGTCCCAAGCTTTCTAGAAGTTCCGCGATTCTGAGGAAGCGAGCCTGCATATCCTTTGGCAAGGAAAGCAACTCGCCTCCCACCGCGTCGTCCAAGACCTCAACTGTCCACTCCGCCGCCGCCCTTTTATAGCACTTTTGCTATATGAACAATAGATCCTCGGCTACCACATCTGTGTTCAAATCGGGTCGTGGTAGCGCAGGAAAGAAGAAATGGAGGGTGCGGTCGTCTTTTATAGCATTCGGGCGAATTGAAGCCGGCCGATTCCCCAATTGACCCCGTCACGCGGACTTTTGACGTTCGCCGTTCGAAACTCACGTTTCGATCCAATGAGTGGGGGGCTTCGGCGAGGCGCCCGAGTCAAGAGTGTAGGATTTCCCCACAAACGGCAGGCGAAAATGTTTCACGTGAAACATTTTCGCCGTCCGTTCGTTTTTGCGACGTATGGATGACCTGCGGCTGCTAAACAGTGCTTCTTTTTTGCCGAATCTGCGGAGATCGCCCCCGGGTTGCCGTAGCGCCTCCTTCGCGGGCTTCAGCGGATGGCTTTGAGGGCGCGCAGGTGAGCGATCTCCTCGGGCGTAAAGCCGTGCGACGTCAGGACGTCGTCGGTATGCTCGCCGACCAGCGGCGGCCGCGCGATGTGACCCGGCGTGTCACTCAGCTTGACGCCGAGGCCGGTGGTCTTGAACTCGCCGAGTTTCGGATGCGCCAGCTTCACCAGCATCTCGCGCGCCGCCGATTGCGGGTGCAGGAACATCTCCTCGATAGTCAGAATCGGCCCTGAAGGAATGCCGGTCTCGTTGAAGAGGTCGATCCAGTGCTGAGCCGTTTGAGCCTTGAGCGCGGAGTTGATCTCGGCGGTCAACTCGTCGCGATTCCTGATGCGCCGGCCGAGCTTGGTAAAGCGCTCGTCGGAAGAGAGTTCGGGTCGTCCGATGACCTTCACGAACGATCGCCACATCGCCTCGTTGCCGACCGCTATATTGAAGGGCCGATCGGAACCCATGAAGACGCCGTGCGGCGACGACAACGGATGATGATTGCCGGCGGGTCCCGGCGTTTTGCCGGTATCGAAGTAGATGCCCGCCGACCAGCTCAGAGTGCTGACGATCGCTTCCAGCAGCGAGGTCTCGACGCGCTGTCCGCGGCCGGTCCGATGACGCGCTTCGAGCGCGAGCAGGATACCCTGCGCCGCATAGATGCCACCAAGCAGATCGCAGATGGCGATGCCGACGCGGGTGGGACCGCTGGCTGCGGTGCCGGTCACACTCATCAGGCCGGAGAAGCCCTGCGCAATCTGGTCGAAGCCCGGATAGTCGCGCATCGGACCGGTCGCTCCGAATCCCGAAATGCTGCATGCGATGAGGCGCGGGTTGCGCGCCGCGATCTGTTCGTAGCCGAAGCCGATCGCCTCCATCACGCCCGGCCGGAAGTTGTCGATGACGACGTCGGCGCCGTCGATCAGCCGCTGCAGGACGGCGCGGCCTTCGGGCGACTTGGTCGAGACCTGGATACTCTTCTTCGAGCGATTGGTGCTGAGGAAGAAGTAGGTGTCTTTGCCGCTGTCGTCGCCCATCTCGCCGCGCGCGCCTTCGACGGGTTCGACCTTGAGGATTTCGGCGCCGTAGTCGCCCAGAATCTGCGTGCAGAACGGCCCCGCGAGATAGCGCGTGAAGTCAACGACTTTGATACCGGCGAGCGGCGGACTTTCGGCCATGGCTGGTTACTCCTCAACTTTGGCTAACATAAGCGAAACGCCATCCGGCCGTCGATGGCTCGCGCGCGCTACTGAGGTCGCGATTGAAACCACCGATGGCCTGATTCGTCTGATCGTATTGAACATGGAAACCGCCACTGGAATCGCTTCCCGTTCACTTCCTATATTCGATCGATCCTCTATGACGTCACGGTTCGGCAAGCGGTTCTGGCGTATCGCCCTGGTGGTGCTGATCGCCGCCTCGGCGATCTACTACTACACACGCAGCGGAACGGCCGAGCCGAAGTACGTTACGGCGACGGTGGATCGCGGACCGATCGTGCGGTCGGTGATCGCGACCGGCACCGTCAACCCTGTCACCACGGTACAGGTCGGGTCATACGTATCGGGTCCGATCTCGGCGATCTACGCCGACTTCAACTCCCCGGTCAAAGCCGGGCAGTTAATCGCGAAGATCGATCCCCGGCCGTTTCAGGCGCAGGTGGACCTTTCACGAGCGGCGGTCGCCAACAGCCGCGCGCAACTGCGTAAGGATCAAGCCAACCTCAGCTATCAGAAGATTACGTGGCAGCGGGACTCGCGACTGCTCAAAGAGAACGTCATTTCGCAGGACGCGCTCGATAGTCAGTTCAGTACCTACAACCAGGCCCTGGCGCAGGTCGGTCTGGACGAGGCGAGTATTGAGCAGCAGCAGGCCAGCCTGAAAGCGGCCGAGCTGAATCTGAATTACACCAACATCATCTCGCCGGTGGACGGAACGGTGGTCTCGCGCAACGTTGACGTGGGCCAGACGGTGGCGTCGAGTTTTCAGACGCCGACCTTGTTTCTGATCGCGAGGGACCTCACCAAGATGCAGGTCGATACCAACGTCAGCGAATCCGATATCGGCGATATTCGATCGGGACAATCCGCGGCCTTCACGGTTGACGCGTTTCCGGGGCGCGAATTCGAGGCCACCGTCGGGCAGGTGCGGCAGGCGCCGATAACCGTGCAGAACGTGGTGACCTATGACGTCGTCGTCGAGGTAGCGAATCCCGAGATGCAGCTTAAGCCAGGAATGACCGCGAACGTCACGATGGTCACGGCCCAGCGCGACGACGTGCT
>Ga0302325_10003596_pt1 | contig 36411 bp, 44 predicted proteins | sample Palsa_T0_2_FD_201948 | JGI IMG/M metagenome (GOLD analysis project Ga0302325, IMG submission 201948) | Peat permafrost microbial communities from Stordalen Mire near Abisko, Sweden - Palsa_T0_2 | ecosystem: Environmental > Terrestrial > Soil > Palsa > Peat permafrost | place: Sweden: Abisko...
TCTTGGCCGGTTGACCCCTGTCGAGTACGAGGCCATCATGACTCCACTGATCACCGAAGCTGCCTAACCGAACCTGTCACCGAATCGTGCAGCAGTCCCGAACCCGAGGTCATCGATCTCAAGCTAGGGATCGATCGTGCCGTCTCAGAGTTGAGGCGGTCGTTGAGCATGGTCGTCAATCTCGAGCTGATCGATGGTGCCACTGCCTGCGGTGTCCTTGGCGCCGTGAACTCGGACGTCCTCATCCTCGAGCACTGGGACGACTCGTGGCCGGGGCCGAACGGAGATCCGTTTGTCATTTCGATCCAATCCGTGCGCCGAATCACCGTTCCCTAGCCAGCGGCTCTAGGGCTAGCCAGTGATACGGCGGTCGCACCCGCCTCGTGGCTTGAGCTGACGTACTGCACACTCCTGTGGCGGATCAAGGTCTCCACGAAGAAGAGATTGCCGTCTCCGGCAACGCCGAATACGGCATCAACTCCGTAATCCGTCAGAGCCCGTTCGACTGCTTCAAAGACCTGCACGAGATGGTTTTCGGACGATGGTCGAAGTGGTGGTCTCTCGTTGGACGATCAGCACGGAGGGCCGTCCGCGAAAGACGGCGCGTACGAGTGTGTCTTAGCCGAGCTGCGTCACGCGACTACCTGCGCTTCGACCTCGGGGAGCGAGAAGAAGTCGGCGGGTGGCACTGGGTGGCGGTACAGCCTCGACGCATTGCCGTAGCAGATCTTGCGCACGGTGCTCGGTGGGAGGTGTTCTAGTGATGACCTGATAAGCGCCTGGGAGTCCGGCCAGGAACTATCGCTGTGCGGGTAGTCAGTCTCGACCATCACCTTGTCCTCCCCAATGAGGTCGAGCAGCTGGAAGGCTGAAGGATCCTCAATGGAAGCAAACCAAAAGTTTCTGTGAAGAACGTCAACGGGCGAAGGGTCGGTCGCATACCAAGTAACGGATGCGCCTAGTTGGCGATGCACGCGCGCGAGCCTTTCAATGATCATTGGAACCCACGACACGCCTCCCTCCGACATCGCAATCCTTATGGTCGGAAAACGTAGCGGAACACGCGAGTAGATCCAGTCCACCAAGGCGGCCATCGAGTTGACTGGAAACAGTGCCAGCGACACCTCTTTAGGGGACGCTTCGGAGGGGACAGTTACAGAGCCGCGGGACCCGACATGGAGGTTGATCACCGTCTCGGTGTCGGCGCAGGCTATGAAGAATGGATCCCAGTAGTCGGTGTACAAGCTCGGCAGGCCCAGTCCCTCCGGGTTTTCCATGAATGAGATGGCTTTGAATCCTCGCTCGGCATTCCGTCGCACCTCTGCAGCTGCGACGGTGGGGTCGCCCAGCCAGGCGCACTGGGACGGGATGTAGCGATCTGGTGCCGCCGCAGTCCACTCTTCAATCATCCAGTCGTTATATGCACGAAGTGAGTGAAGGCCAGCTTCTTTGTTCTGCATTCTCACGAAGCGTGTACCGGCGAATCCCCAGATGGTGGATGGAAATAGGACTGAAGCCCAGACGCCATTTAAGTCCATGTCCGCGAGCCGGGCCGTCGGGTCCCAGACTCCGACCCGAAAGTCCTCATACTTCTGGGCTTCGTTGTTCCACTCAGCGATTGGCCGACCGGAAGAGCCATTTCCCGTCGTTATTCCAAGGCGCGTGTCTTCGATTGTCCATATCGGCAGGCCGTCAGGCATGTACTCGATATAAGGCACGGCGTCCCGCAGGCTTGCGGGAACACGCTTGGAAAAGATGTCCGGTGGCTCAAGAACGTGGTCATCGACCGAAATCAGCGGACAAAAGACGTCTCGGGGTGCTGGTTCGGGAAGAAACGATGTGGGGTGCCGCTCTTTCTGAACAGCTGCCTTTTGCTTCTCGTCAATGTCTCGCATGGTGGAACGACCTCATTTCTCTATCGGGGGCAAAGGTGCGATGGGGTCCGGACGACTCGAACAGTCGAGCGCATGGAGTTCATGGTACGCAGGTCTCGAACGACCTGGCCTCATCGGTCTGTTCTCATGAGCATGGCGACGCTGTTGGAGAATAACCCTTCAATTCCGAGCAGCGCAGTTGTGGCGTTGACTGTTTGTCGAGGTCCGGCGTCGCCGCGCAGCTGCGTGACGGCTTCTCGGATGTGTCCAGCGCCCTGGGTAGGTCCGTCAGACAGAGACCCACCATGAGTGTTCATGAGGACTCGGCCGTCGATCTCGGCGATCTGTCTGTCGTCGTTCCAGGCATCTCGAAGCAGATTTCCCGCGTCACTAATATCGCAAAATCCGAAACGCTCGAGCCAGCGAAGTGTGATGACCGTGAATCCATCGCACGGATAAACGAAGTCGACGTCGTTGAGATTCAGGGCGCTTCTGCCCCACAAGGTATTCATGGCGATCACCTGGCCCACTGGGGATTGACCGTTGCGTGTGACCGGTTGTTCACAGCGACGAGGCCGAAACTCTCACGTGGTACGTGATATTCGTTCACGTACCGATTCATGTATCCCGCGTACGAGCCTCGCCTACCGCCGTATGGCCGATAGTACTGCGCGTCGGAATGGTGATCGAAGGAACGGCCCCGATCCGGAACGGATCGGACGGGGTCAGTCATGTCCACGGAGGACGACGTTCTGACCGTTCGCACCTGTCCTTGGTAGACAACAGCAACAGAGCAGGCGCCAGCGAAAACAGCATGAACCGCCTCGGAGAGGAGCTGGGTAAACGGACCCCACGCCGAACACCACCAGGTGAGCGCGGGTACACCGAGATCCTTCTGGACATATTGCGGGGACTCTTGATCAAACGGATCAAACGCATCGGCTTCGGGTTCCGCGACTTCGAGAATTACGACTCATCGGATTCTGGCGGGGCCGCGACTTCATCGGACCACTATTAATGTTCCGTCCACGGAACCGACGCAAGATCAACTTAGGCCGAACAATCCAAGTGTCCAATCGGAGTCCCCTGGGCGGGTCAGCCCTCAACGAGATCGCCTATCTGGCGAATGTGTTCCGGGGTCAGGTCGGTCAGGGTCGACGCGGCGTTCTCCCGAACCTGCGCCTCAGAGGTTGCACCGGCGATCACTGAGCCGACAACAGGCTGGCTGGCCAACCATGAGAGCGTTAAGCGGGTAAGGCTCCAACCGCTCCCTTCGGCATAGGAACGAAGCCGCTCGACCCTCGTCAGGTTCTGCTCAGTTATGACAGCACCGAAAGCCTTACTCGAGAGGCGACTCTCTTTGGGAGGAGTGGCGGATCGCATCTTGCCAGTGAGAAGTCCGGATGCCAGTGGATAGTAAGGAAGGATGCTCATCCCGAAGTGGGCCGCAGCCTTCGCGACCTCCACTTCGACATCGCGCTGGAGAAGGCTCCATTCGTTCTGAGTGGAGACGAACCCGGCGATCTGCTGTGTAGCCGCGAGCCAGTGTGCGTCCGCGATCATCCACCCCCCAAAGTTCGAGCATCCCGCGTAACGTACTTTCCCACTTCGAATGAGCTCATCGAGAGCATGCAGCGTTTCTTCGAGCGGAGTGTCGGGATCAGGGAAGTGCAACTGCAACAGGTCGATGTAGTCGGTATCGAGCACACTGAGACTTGCTTCCAACGAGCGAATCATTGCGCGCCGAGTGGCTCCGCCTGACCCTTCGCTCCGAGCACCGAACTTCGTTGCCAGGACCACGCGATCACGGGTTCTCTTCAGAGCGACTCCAAGGAATTCTTCGGATCGACCATCTCCATACGAGCGAGCAGTGTCGAAGAGGGTGATTCCCGCGTCAAGAGCTGCGTTCACAACCTGGATCGAACGCTCGCGATCTATCCGCATCCCAAAGTTGTTGCAGCCGAGACCAGCAATTGAGACCTCAAGGTCGGAAGTACCAAGGCGGCGCGTTTCCATATGTCACCGCAACTGAGCCATGAGCGCACTACCAGATGCGTGGACGTCAGCGCTGAGCATTGAGTGCGACGGAGAATTGCTCGTGGTCACCAGCTTCGGCCGTTGCGCGCAATGGTCCGAACAAAACAAGGCAGAACGCGTCGCGTCAGATCCCATGCTCACTCTGCGCTCGACCTCGATGAGAGCTACGGCAGTACCGAACGCCATTGTCTACACATTTAGTATACAATGTAAACTGTTGCAACAAAGGAGGTCGCCATGCCTCGACGACTGGGACCTATCCGGATTTCGCCACCGAGCGCCTTTTTCGGAAGCAGCGACTCGCGGCAGCTTTCCGGCTCTTTGCTCGATTTGGCTATGTTGAGGGTGTTGCGGATCACATCACAGCTCCGTGATCCCGAGGACTCCGAGACATTTTGGGTCAATCCGTTCGACGTACAATTCGATTCGCCAGAATTTCAGTATCTGATCTCATCCAAGTCAACGCTCGCGGTGAAGTGATGACGGGTACGAGGCCCGTGAACAGAGCGGCATTCGCCATCCACTCCGAGGTTCACGCCGCCAGGCCCGACGTGGTGGCGGCTGCGCACGCCCATTCGGTGCATGGAAAGGGATGGTCGGCACTTGGGCGGCTATTGGATCCGATCACGCAAGACGTGTGTGCCTTCTATCAGGACCATTCACTTTTCGATGACTACAGGGGAGTAGTTCAAGATCTCGATGAGGGAAAACGAATTGTGCGCACGTCCTTGCAGGTAACAAGGCAGTCATTCTTCGCAACCACGGGCTTCTCACCGTTGGAGGTTCGGAGAGGAGGCCGCGTGGTGGTTCATTGCAATGGATCGATCATGTCACGCAGAGTTGCTGGCCCGAGCGGCCGGACCATTTGTACTGATTGATCCCGAAGAAGCGGAACTCACACACTCTCAGGTCGGCAACGCTTCCCTGGGCAAGTTAAACTTTGATCCTCTGCTCGATCTAATTCTTCACGAGCAGCCGGGGTTATTGGACTGATCCGATCCATATCATGTCAGGCATCTGAAAGATTTGAGACTCTATGGGCATGGCTCCTCTGAGCGATCAGCAGCGAAGGCTGCGCGACCAGTTCGTCGAGACCCGCGGCTACTGGAACGCCTTCTGGGATGGACTGCTGGCTCTTGATCCGGATTTCTTCGAGTCGTATCTGGCGTTCTCCGGTGTGCCCTGGAAAAAGGGTGTGCTCGAACCCAAAGTAAAAGAACTTATTTACACCGCCATCGATGCGTCGACGACGCATCTCTACGAGCCTGGTCTGCGTCAGCACATCCGGAATGCCCTCGGCTACGGGGCAAGCAAAGAGGAGATCCTCGAGGTGCTCGAGCTCACGAGTGTGCTGGGCATCCATTCCTGTACGATGGGGGTGCCGGTGTTGCTCGAAGAGCTCAATGCGGCCGGGCTCGGGAACGCCGTCGAACTCGGAGAGCGAGCAGCCATTCTCAAGCGCGACTTCGTCGAGACCCGCGGCTACTGGAACGCCTTCTGGGATGGACTGCTGGCTCTTGATCCGGATTTCTTCGAGTCGTATCTGGCGTTTTCCGGTGTGCCCTGGAAAAAGGGTGTGCTCGAACCCAAGGTCAAAGAACTGATCTACACCGCCATCGACGCGTCGACGACGCATCTCTACGAGCCTGGTCTGCGTCAGCACATCCGGAACGCCCTCGGCTACGGGGCAAGCAAAGAGGAGATTCTCGAGGTGCTTGAGCTCACCAGTGTGCTGGGCATCCATTCCTGCACGATGGGGGTGCCGGTGTTGCTCGAAGAGCTCAATGCGGATTGAGCCTGCGACCTCCTGCTTTCGCTGCATGAGCGCCCCGCCAACGGAAAATTCGAGACACGGGTGAGACGGTTGGTGATTGACGCCGGTTACGAGGAGTCCGTCCATGTCCCGGACCGCGATATTCACGGACGTCAACGCACCAAGTGGTGGCTCTCCGCGCCTTTGTGGAGGTTAGCCCTTCACGACCATCCGCGCACCCTGCCAGAAGTCTTGACTTCGTTGCTGTTGCTCGACGACATCAACGAAGGAGACCCCTGACGATGGATCAAGCTAGTGGGCAGATCCAGGCGCTACTGGGACTATCTGAGTTTCGGGTTCTGGTTGAGGAGTTCCCCGAAGAGCAGTGGATCAGCGCCGAGACGACGGCCGACGTGCGCTTATCGACTCGAACATGTTGGCGCCGCCATGATCCGGTTCGGAGGCGGTTTTTCGCTGTTTCGACGATGTAAGCGACCGAGCGGCACCCGCGCTTGGCGCATAATGCGCTGCCACGGCGGGCCAAAAATGTTGTGCAGGATGGCGCTGTTGACCTCGGCTGACGAAGTGTAGAAGGCCGAACAAGGGGTGGTGGGTGGTCGACTACTCCTACTTCTGGGGCATTCGTATTCCTCCATCGAGGCGAATTACTTCACCATTAAGATAACTGTTGCTGGCAATGTGCAGCACCAACGCTCCAAACTCAACCGGATATCCGAGTCGCCTCGGGAACAGGACCTCCCTACTCAGCCCAGTTCGAACAGCTTCGGGAAGACCCGACAGAAGTGGGGTGTCGAACGTTCCGGGGGCGATCGCAACAACACGAATGCCGACAGGTGCAAGGTCGCGGGCCGAAGGAAGTGTCATCGCCACCACCGCACCCTTCGAGGCGGAGTAGGCGATCTGACCAATTTGGCCGTCAAATGCCGCCACGGAGGCAGTATTAACGATCACGCCTCGTTCCCCATCGGCTGTCGGCTCGCGAGAAGCCATTTCGGCTGCCGCTTTGCACAAGACGTTGAACGTGCCGATGACGTTTAGCCGTAGAACGGAGTCAAAAGAGTCCAGTTGGTGAACCCTTCCTCCTGCGCCGACGACGCGCTCACCCCAAGCCTTGCCGGCGCAATTGACGACGATACGAAGTGGGTACTCACCGCGCGTTCGATCGACAGCGCGCTGGCAGTCATCGGGGTCGACGACATCCCCGATGACCGGGGTTCCTTCAATTTCTTCGGCCAGTTGCCGGACTGCATCGCCATTGCGGTCGAACGCAACCACATGGATTCCCGCGGCCGCCAAGCGCCGTGCAGCTCCCTCTCCGAGACCCGATGCGGCTCCGGTCACCAGGGCACACGATCTCTCTAGATCCACTGCTGTTTCCTTTCGCCGTGACGTTGCGCAGTGGGTGCGTCCCCTACCGAGGCAACAGACGCCACGCCGTCTCCTTGGGCAACGCGGTCGGTTCAGATGCTAGGCCAAGAACGCATTCTGCGGCTTGGTAACCTAGAATCTCTGAGCTTCCTCCTTCGATCGAGTTGGCGCGTGTGCGCAGAAAGGCTTTGGCGTCGTCATCGGGACCAGACAGAACGGCGCGGTCGGGGCGGGTGTTCGCATAGTCATGAGGGGATCCCGATAGTTGGTCCAGCCCTTATGTGAGTTGGGGTTGGTGTCGGTTGGTCCATGCTCGGGCGAACTCGTTGGGGCTGAGCCAGCCGTGCGCACTGTGTGGACGGTTCATGTTGTAGTCGATCCGCCAGTCTTCGATGAGTACCTGGGCTTCGAAGAGAGAGTCGAAGCGGTGGCCGTTGAGGAACTCGTCGCGTAGCCGGCCGTTGAAAGACTCGATCCAGGCGTTTTGCCAGGGTGATCCCGGATCGATGAAGACGGTCCCCGTGCCGTTGAACCGGCTCCAGTCGGCCACGGCGTTGGCGATGAATTCGGGACCGTTGTCGAAGCGCAGATACATGGGTGCACCGCGTTCTGCCGCGATTGTTTCGAGGCAGGCGACCACGCCGTCGGCGTCGATGTTGCGGGCCACGACGATGGCTGGGCACTCCCGGGTGAACTCGTCGATGACGTTGAGGAGCTTGAGGGTCTTGCCATTTGATGTCTGGTCGAACTGGAAGTCGAGGGCCCACAGCACATTGGGCCGAATCGGGCACATGGCCCCCATCACCACGCCCTTGCCGCGGAATGGCTTCTTGCGCTTGCGATAAGGGACTTTGAGCCCTTCAGAGCGCCAAAGGCGCTGTATGCGCTTGTTGTTGACCCTCCAGCCTTGCGTCCGGGCGATGACCGCGGCCCGTCTCCAGCCCCAGCGCGGACGTGACAGTGCGAAAGCGCGCAGCCAGGCCCGGAGCGCCATCTCGTCGTCGCTCGGGAGGGTTGGGCTGTTGCGCTGGGTGGCCCGATGCTGGCCGACGACCCGGCAGGCGTGACGCTGGGAGACCCCGAACCGATCGATGAGCGTGACGACCGCTCGCCGACGACGGTCCGGGGTTAGAAGTTTCCCTCAGCCAGCTCCTTGAGCATGTCGATGTCAAGCGCCTGGTTGGCCACCAGCTTCTTGAGGCGCTGGTTCTCCTTCTCGAGCTCCTTGAGGCGCTTGGCGTCGTCGGCCTTCATGCCGCCGTACTGGTTTCGCCAGCGATGCCAGGTCTGCTCGGAGATCTCAAGGTGCCGAGAGACCTCTTCGATCGTCTTGCCCTCGGCCAAGAGCTTCTCGTCCTCGGCGAGCTTGCGGATCACCTGTTCGGGCGTATGGCGGCGTTGCTTCATCTTGTGCTGTCCTCCTTGCCCAATCTTGGGGCATCGGACTCACACAAGGGGTGGACTACTTCAACGGGACCCGGTCAGTCATTAGTCAACATGCCGCCGGCAGCACGGACCTGCAGTATGAAATTCAGCGTTGATCTATTGAGATCGGCCATTGCAATCTTGCCCAGCGCTGCCGCAGCCCCTGTTGCCTTTGCCTGATCGCCTCAGCGGAACGCATGCTCGTTAGCCTCAGAACTTCCGCTCGAACTCACAAGTCCATGAGTGTGGCCCCTGTCTGCCATCGCCAACGAGTCAATCCCCATCTTGACCAAGGTCGTTCTGGGCATCCTGAACTGGCCCTATCAGTGGTACTCACCCAATGGCCTTCTGCCGAGGAGCTCGCGAGCATCTTGGCGAATAGGGCTCTCGCCGCCTTGCGGCACTTCGTAGCGACACCGGTTCTCGAGCCGGGCGCGGACGGGTTCTTGAACGCGCCAAGAGTCCGTCCAGACGGATCTACGAGAAGGAGGCACGTAGTCGGAACACCTGAAGCCGCGAGCCCTATCAATAGCAATTAATACGGCGTACAATAAGGACGACCTCGGCCAACGGGAGGGAACACACCCATGTCATCACAGGCTCCGAATCTGCAATCCAGGACCGACACTTCTTCGAGTGAGCCACCGGAGAATTCGCCGCTAGGCAACCATTTGCACCCATTGGGCGAGGTCAGCGTGAACAGGCCGATCGCCCCCCTCGAGGCGTGTACGACCTACTTCGATGCGGGCACCGTTCGATTTGGCGTCGAACACCGAGAACTGAATGAGCAGATCATCAACGAAAACTTCGGGTCCGATCCAGCCGCCCTGGCCAGGGTGGTGGCAATGCACGCCGACAACGGTTTTCCCGACGATGAAGGTCTTTCCCTGCATGTGTTCGATTGCCAACGGGAAATCGAAGTCTTGCGATTCGACATGTTCGCGACCGACCCCCATTATCACTACATGCCGGGATCCTCGTATCACATCGTCGTTCCGTACGATCCGGCGGCGAGTGGCGACATGCTCAAGTGGACGCTTTCTGCGCTGACAAACCGCCTACCGCAATTGCTTAGGAATGGCGGTCACGACGATCTCGCCCAACATTTGGATCCCGAGCTCATTGCTGGCGCGCTTGACGAGGTCGCTTCGCATGTAGAAAAAATCGATCCACCGATCGTTGGACGGGTCTGAACCGCCGGAGACGAGAGCTCAAGAGGCGGCCTCGGCGGGAGTCGATTCTGCGATCCGGCTGAAGCCCTTGGAAAATTGTTCATAGAGGTCCAGGAAGGCAGCCCGGTCCGTAGTGGAGAAGTCCTTGAGGGCCTCACCGAGAAGCTCATCCCACACTGCGAGCAGCCCTTTGTAGAGAGCGAGTCCATCCTTTGTCAGAGCTATCCTGATTTCCCGCTTGTCGGCTTCTCCCGGAGAACGGCGAACAAGTCCCAGCTGAACCAGTCGGGCGATGTGACGACTCACGGTAGACGTGTCGAGACCCAAGTCGCTTGCGACGTCGCTGACACGACCTGACGGGTGCTGACCGACAGAGGTCAGTACAGGGTGCAGTGCTCGGTCCAGCTCACTTCCGAGCCTGTCAACCAGGTACCCCGACACATGCAGTTGTTCGACTGAGCGCGAGAAGCGAATGAGGGAGTCGAGGAGCGGCGGCACGCGCCTTAACCGTACCAGTAGGAATGGCGTATTACGTGCGTGTATCACGCAAATGCATCGTGAGATTCCGGGCCGCGCGAGGGCTCTTGACCAGCGGTTTCTTGTACTTTACTATGCACAAACTGACAGAACTCGACGCCTTCCGTCAACCCAAGGTCCTTCACAGGCGTTTGATCGGAGTCTCCAGATGAGAACGGTGGATGAGATGGTGGAGGAATTCGATCATCACGCCCCGGACATGGCTCAGCACCTCTTCAATGTGCATGAAAGAATGCGAATGGAGTGCCCTGTCCACCACACGAATAAGCATGGCGGCTACTGGGTGCTCACCCGCTACCGAGATATCGCCCGAGTGGCAAGAGACGACGACACGTTCTGCTCACGCGACGGCATTCTTATTCCTGGTGCAACTCGCGACATACCTATTGAGGTTGATCCGCCGGATTTCTATCGGTATCGGCGATTTCTGAACACGCTGTTTTCACCACACGCAATCGCCAAAACAGAGTCCTTTATGCACCGTCTCGCCGACGAGCTCATTGATCGGTTTTGCACCGAGGGTAGGGCCGATCTTCACAAGGACTTTGCACTTCCCTTTCCTGCAATCGTGACGCTTCGCTTGCTGGGCTTTCCTACGGAGAATTGGGAGGAGCTAACAACGTTCGATGTTGATCCATCCAACTACAACGACACGCATCCCGAGGGAATGGACAACGGCGAAGTCGAACCGCACGCGCCGATCTACGACATGATCGCGAAACTCGCTGCCGAACGACGCCGTGACGGGCGAGACGATGTGATCTCAGCGCTCGTCCGGGCGGACATAGACGGCGAGCCCTTTACGGACGACGAGCTCCATCGGATGATGCGGATCCTCATAAATGGCGGTCTTCTCACCACGACAGACGCGATCGGGAACGCCCTTCACCTGATGTCGTTACAACCCGACATACGTCACGAGCTGCAAACAGATGAATCGCAGCTTGACGTGGCAGTTGAAGAGTTCCTTCGTCTGGAGGCACCAGTCGTCGGTCTCGCGCGGACGGTCACGAGACCGGTCGAGGTCGAGGGGAGGGCGATGGAACCTGGGGACAAGGTGCTGATGGTGTGGGCGTCTGCCAATCGTGACGAGGACGTGTTCACGAGGGCCGGCGAATTTGTACTTGGGCGAAAATCGAACAGGCACATGAGCTTCGGTGTGGGCATTCACCGCTGTCTGGGATCACATCTTGCCAGACTTGAGATCCGCGTGGCCCTCGAGCATCTCTTGCGACGGCTGCCCGATTACACGATCGACGAGGCAGGCATCGAGTGGCCGGATGACGTCGGCTCCGTCTATGGGAAGAAAGCCTTACCAGCGCGGTTCGCTCCACGGCCCGGCCCGACATCTCGGACCCGGACGCACTATGTCTGAGCACTTTCGGTACGAGGAGCAGGCGTCGTATTGGACGAATCCATCCGATCTGCAGTGGCTGGCCGAGCGTCCCATCGCTTCAGCCGTACGTGTTCGATACGTACCCATGACAACGGACTACCTGAAACCAGGGGCGATCATGCTGGAAATGCCACCTGGCTACACGATCGTCCGCCATTCGCATCCTTGTGCTCGTGTTGAGATCGTGATTCGAGGGTCACTCCAGACTACCGAAGGATCATTCGGTCCTGGGGATGTCATGACCGCCAAACCCGGTGAGGCGTACGGTCCTCATACCGCCGGTCCTGAAGGATGTCTGACGGTCGAGTTCTTCGAACGGATGGAAGCGTCTTGGCACACGACATTTGAGGATGAAGTGCAAACGTAGGACGATGGAAGCCATCCAGAGGGTTCAGTGGACCGTCAAACGGAAAGGCCACCGTCGACGGGGAGCACCGCACCAGTGATATAGGCCGCGTCGTTTGAGGCGAGAAACATGACTGCGCCGACCATCTCGCGAGGCTCTCCAAACCGCTGCATCGGAATGTCTTGTTCCAGCGCAGCCCGTTTTTCGGTCGGTATTGCGTCTACCATTGCTGTGAGAGCATTGGGTGAGATCGCGTTCACGGTTATGTTGAACCGTGCTACTTCCTTGGCGACAGTTTTCGTGAAGCCAATGACTCCGGCCTTGGCAGCTGCGTAGTTTGCCTGTCCGATGTTTCCGCGAAGGCCCGAGTAGGAAGTCACGTTGATCACCCGGCCGCGGCCCGAGGCGCGCATCAATGGGAGAACTGCACGTGTCATGTTGAAAGTCCCAGTCAAGTGCACATCCAAGACCTGCCGCCAGTCATCGTCGCTCATCTTCCAGACGATGGCATCTCGGGTGATGCCGGCGTTGTTGATAAGCACATCGATGGTTCCTGACCAATCGCGGACTGCGGCCACGCTTGCCTCAACGGCAGCCCGGTCGGACACGTCGGCGATGAGCGCGAGAACGTTCGCACCGTTCAGGGGTGGGGGATCCATCCTCGAGCCCAGTTGCAGATCGATGACGGCTACCCGGGCACCCGCGGCAACAAAAGCTTCGACGACCGCTGCGCCTATACCTTGCGCTCCTCCGGTAACCACTACGGTTGCTCCGGAAAAGTCGGGATGCAGTTCCAATGCGGCCTCCCATTTCGTCTTCTCGCGCCCGGACGCCAGACCGCAGCTAATCGCATTGTCCAAGCTGCCAGACGACTTGATCGGCACCCCCATGGACAGAGACCCGATCCCCCTGGCCAGATGGCTCTTTACACTGTATTGTACACCGTAAATGAATCGAGAACACCTTTCATACGGAGTCGCCAGAGCTCCCTACGGCGGACCAGGGGTCACTAGGTCGGCCTGCGGATCTGAAAGGAGGTAGCCAAGTGAACGGAATACTCCCTCTCGGAACACGGTGGAAAGGAGAACCCATTCCGCCTGTGCCAGAGATGACCACGTATTTTGTTTCGGGACCTCTTCGGCTTGGAGTCGAGTACAGGTATCTGAACGACGATGTCGTCGAAAAGGATCTTGCAGCCCGCACCGAGGAGACCTATCCCATCACCAGCATGCGTCGTGAAACGAAATTGCGCGGATTCGACACACAGGGACTGAGCCTGCACGTCGGTGACCTGGCTGGTAACGAATATCTGAGGTTCGACTTCTTCGGCGACGATCCGCACTATCACTACGTATTGCCGGGTGATGGCCATGTGGTGATCATGTATGACCAGGCGGCGAACGGGCCCATGTTGGATTGGGCGATGGAGTGTTTGAGAAATCGTCTGAGTTCCATGCTGAATCAAGCTGGTGCAGACGAACTGGTCGAACAGCTCGACGAGGTGGATGTCGATTACACCATCACGCGAGTGAAGGAACTTGCCGCCAGCATCGAGGAGGGCGTGGCGCTGCAAGCTCGGTAACGTCGAAGAGTCAACAGCGCTTTAGAGCGTGTCAAAGTGGAGAACGTATCGGTGAGTGAACTGAACATCTTTGATCACCGGGTCTTGTCTGAGGGCAGCCATCCCATTCCGACCTGTGAGATTGCGCGAGGGTTCACCTCGTCGCAAACCCAGCCGCGCAATCCGCTCTGGATCTATCGGGTGCGTTTGGACCGGGGGGGATCTGTCAGATGGTCCGGCCGGCACGACAATGAGGTCTTGCTTCTGACCGAGGGATCGATGACCAGGGAAACTGAGGATGCGGCGGTTGGCGATGCAATTGTTGTCGAGCGCAACGTATCGACCGAGGTCGTCTCGCGTAACGGCTGCGAGTTCTTGCATTTTGGTGGTGCGAACGAACGCTATCGCGGACCACTTGGACCACCAGGTGAATCTCGACGAACTAGTTACGTCGTGCACGGCGAAAAACGGGCTGCCAGAGAGTCCGTCTCCGAGACCGGCGTTCGCGTGACCATCCGCTATTGGGCGGACTCTAAGAGCCTCACCAGCCGATTGGCGCTCTTTGAGGTCACGGCCGCACAGGGGCATCGTGCGCCTTCGCATAGCCATAGCGCCGACGAGATCATCTGCATGCTCGATGGGGAACTCTCCATAGGCCGGAACACGCTGTCGGCCGGTATGTCCATCTTCATTCCTGGCGATTTTCGGTATGGCTTCACGGCAAAGGGACCGTATCGCTTTGTGAACTTTCGCGCGGACTCCTCATTGGTAACGACGCGTCCCAAGGATCCGCCAGTCCTGGAGACTGCGGACGGACGGCCGAGGTAGATGAGCGGAAATCTCATTCGTATCGATGGGACCGCTAGCGGTGCGGGTCATACGTGACTGATGCATATGAGAAGGACAGAATGGAACTTCGCATGACGACAGAGATCGACATCATCGATGCTGATTCACACATCATCGAGCCAGCCGACTTGTGGACGTCCCGTGTGCCGACCCGACTCCAGCATTTTGTCCCCCAGGTGGACGTGAAGCCCGGGTCGACTTCGGGCACGCCTCGCTGGCGAATTCAGGGCACGTGGTTGTCACCGGTTGGGGCACACAACTACGCCGGTTGGCCTCATTATCCGCCCGACCTTCCTTCGACCCTGGCGGACGGCGATCCGGCCGGCTGGGATCCAACCATCAGGCTCGAGCGAATGGACGAGTATGGAATCCATGCGCAGGTTCTGTATCCGAACATCATCGGTATGTACACGGAGGCGTTTATCGCTGCAGGACCCGAAGTGTCACTCGCATGCACTCAGGCGTATAACGACTATCTCATCGAGTTCGTAGCCACGGATCCATCTCGTTTTATACCCATCGCCATGATCCCATTCTGGGATTTAGACGAGGCGATCCGCGAGATCGAACGATGTGCGGACAAGGGACACAAGGGACTGCTCTTCCCCAACCAACTCGAGAGAGTCGGTCTTCCGCATTTTACCGACCCCTACTGGGACCGTGTATACGCCGCCGCACAAGCGAGCCATCTTTCAATAAACTTCCACGTGGGCTTTGGCCTCGAGGACCTCGAGCACAGCGACGCCGAGCGTAGGGAAACATTCGATCCTCGTTGGACGGCAAGGCGAAATGCCGTGGCCATGATGGTCAGCAATGGGGTCGGACTGTCCCACCTATTGACCAGCGGACTATGCGATCGCTTTCCCAATCTGTGGTTTGTGTCGGTTGAGAGTGGAATGGGCTACGTCCCTTACCTCATTGATTCGCTTGATTGGCATTGGCGCGGCCACGGCGCGCACCTGCGACACGAGCTGCTTCCCAGCGAGTACTTCCGTCGTCAGTGCGCGGGCACGTTCTGGTTCGAGACTTCGACCCTGGATCTACTCGAGCTCTACCCGGACAATTTCATGTTTGAAACGGACTTTCCGCACCCTACGAGCCTCAGCCCGGGCCCGGCCTCTCCAGCTGAGGTTCCGAGGGACCATGTGAAAAGGCACCTAGCACACATCAATGTAAATGTGCTTCGAAAGGTTCTTTACGAGAACGCGGCGCGGATCTACGGGCTTTGATGGGCGTAACCGAGAGCGTCTTAGCCCGAGTTGACACAACTGGACGTATTGCTGAGGTTATTCTGAACCGCAGTCAGAAGCTCAACGCACTGACGGAAGCTATGGAGCAGCGTCTCTTCGCAGAGCTCCGCAGACTGGCAGCCGACCCCGACATTTCCTGCATCGTCGTGCGCGGCAATGGCGAGGCCTTTTGCGCCGGGTACGACATAGAGGAACACATCGGAGCAAAGGGTCAGGAGGTTCCGTTGCCCAGGTCCGCGTTGGAGGACTGGGTCTCCTTTCGCGATCTCCTCGCCCGCTGGGTGTCTGTGAGAGAACTGCCTATTCCGACGATCGCCGCGATCCACGGGTATTGCTTCGGGATCGCTACTGTATTCGCGAGCCTCGTCGATCTCGTTGTCATTGCAGAAGACGCAGTCTGGGGTGCGGCCCAGTTGCGTGGCGGCGGCGGATCCACTGGCCCAGTGTTGGCAAGCCTCATTGGTCAGCGTAAGGCGAGAGAAATCGAGTTCCGTGCGGCCCGTCTGTCCGGCGTTGACGCGGTGAATATCGGATGGGCCAATTACGCAGTGCCCTGCGAGGAGGTTGAGCGCTACGCGAGGGAGTTGGCTCTTGATATTGCTCGAACTCCCCGTGAAGCGTTGATCGCCAAGAAGGCCGCGTTCAACCGAATGATGGACGCACAAGGCTTTGCGGCATCGATCGAGGATGCGGCTCTTGTGCATACGATTCTGAACTACAGCGACCCGGTTCAGGCCCTCAGAAAGCGCGTGGCATCGGACGGATTCAAGGGTGTGACTGATGCAGGATGAGGATGCTCAAAGCTGGCCGTTGCGGGGACTCCGTGTCCTGGACTTCACGCATCTCGTAGCGGGACCTCTCTGCACGATGCTCCTCGCTGATGCGGGCGCTCATGTCATAAAGGTGGAACCGCCTCACGGGGATCGTGCTCGTTTTCGAGGTGCAGAGTGCAAACGCCCAGATGGAACCGTTCTAAGCGGGTATCACGCCGCCTACAACCGGGGCAAAAAGTCGGTGGTAATTGACCTGAAGCACCCAAAGTCGACGCAGGTCATTCACCGAATACTGTCGACATGCGACGTTCTCGTTGAGAATTTCTCGCCCGGAACGATGGATCGGCTAGGGCTCAGTCTCAAGGAGATACGTGAAGCACACCCGACGCTGGTCATCGGTTCGATCGGCGTGTTTCCCGAAGACGCCTCGAGGAAGTCATCGCAAGAGACTGACGCGCGTCGAGGACTTGCGCTGATTGCCGAAGCCGAAAGCGGAATCATGGCCGTTCGCAATATGCCCCCAGCTGATCTCGGCTTTCAGCTTGGGGACCAAGCAACCGGACTGTTTGCATATTCGGCTATCCTTACGGCGCTTTACCGTCGAGCAGTCCGGGGGTGCGGCTCTCATCTGTCCATTTCAATGACCCAATCGTTGGCGGCGCTCAATGCGAGTGCCTTTGCGAACTTCAGCATCGGTGGGGAGCAAGCTGTGGAGACTCCCAATGCCGTCTATGACTACTTCGAAACTGCGGACGGATTTGTCGCAATCGGACTGAGCACGGATGATCAGTGGTCGCGGTTTGTCGACGCTTTGAACGATCCCGAGTTGAAGGACGACTCAAGATTTTCTACCTATCACCTCCGAAACGACAACCGAGTCTTCATCTGCGAAAGAGTCAATCGCTGGAGTAGGTCCCGCAGCTGTGACGAGATCGTCGCCATATTGCAACCCGCCCGCATTCCTTGCGGGAAAAGAAGGACTGTTCCCGAGGTCGCAAGTGGGTCGTTTGGTTGCGAATTCTTGGATGCGTCCGATCGTTACGGAGTCTCCGTTCGCGTTCCCCGGAACCCCATGGGGTTTGGCTCAAGGTTCGTGGACCTCCCCGAGCTGGGTGAACACACGAGTGAAATCCTGAAGGGAGCGGGAGGATATCAAGACCGGGAAATTGCGACGTTGCTCAATGAAGGTGTGGTTGTCCAAGGTTCCTCTAGCTGATGGCGGAGATTGACACGCGCATGACGACATCGATTGATCACTTGCTCGAGACGAATCTCGACGGGAGTGCGGAGCCTGTCTCGTTCTTGCCGGAGCCTGAAAAACGCGAGGCCATCTACACCGTCATCTCTGTCGATGATCACATCGTGGAGCCTCCGTGGACGTTTGAGGGGCGGTTTCCGGAACGGTTGCAGAAAATGGCACCGCGGATTGTCGAGCTTCCGAACGGCAGAGAGGCATGGATCTTTAATGACGATCTGCATCCAAACGTCGGATTTAATGCAGTTGCCGGCAGGCCCGCGTCTGAATACAGAAAGAATCCGACGCGCTTCAATGAAATGAGACGCGGCGCTTGGGATATCGGAGAACGAATCCTAGATATGGACATCAACGGCGTCTACGCGTCCCTCAAGTTTCCTTCGAGTCTCCCCGGCTCGGTGGGCAGCGGTTCAGCCAGGTGAAGGATCCCGAGGTTGGCCTTGCCGCCGTTCGGGCTTGGAACCTGTCGCACATTGAGGAGTGGGCCGGACAGCCCGGCAATCGCATCATTCCCTGTCAAATCACATGGCTCCAGGATCCTTCAATCGCAGCGGAAGAGGTTCGCCTGAACGCAGAGCGAGGTTTCAAGGCGGTGAGCTTTCCGGAGTCACCAGCAAAGCTCGGCTTTCCTTCTGTCCACACCAGAGCCTGGGATCCCTTCTTTCAGGCATGCCAAGAAACTGAGACGGTAGTGTGCTTGCACATCGGGTCCTCCTCCGACGTGCTGTCGACATCCGCGGACGCGCCATTGGCAGTGGTCAATGCATTGCTCTATGTCGGAGCCCCCATCACTGCCGTGGATTGGGTTTACTCATTGATCCCTGTGAGATTTCCGGATTTGAGGATCGCCCTGTCTGAGGGAGGAATTGGGTGGGTTCCTTCGCTGATCGACCGCCTTGACCACAATATGACCCATCAAGCCTACGAACCCACTTGGAAGGGAATTGCAGACAGTCCTGCTGACGTGCTCCGACGGAACTTCTGGTTTTCGACGATTGATGATTCGGCTGGATTTGAACAACGCGAGCGAATCGGTGTGGAGAACATTTTGGTGGAGGCTGATTATCCACACGCAGACTCAAGGTGGCCCGACACCCAGACTGTCCTTCATGAACAAATCGGAATGTGCCCGGTTGAGCAAGTTGAAATGATAACGCACAAGAATGCGTCTCGTCTGTTCAGGCATCCGTTGCCTGTCTGATCCGCGATCTACCCTCCCGTCGTTCGTCAGCTCCAACGACCCAGCCAGGAGAATCGATGCAGTCAACCCTTCAACACCGGGTCGTCGCCATTTCCGGTGGGAACGGCGGTATAGGCCTGGCGATCGCCCAAGGAGTGGCCCTCGCGGGCGGGGTGCCGGTCATATGGGGACGTAACGAAAAGAAGACCGATCAAGCAATTGAGTGGCTTCGGGCAGACGGGGCAGAGGCATATGGAGTGCCGTTCGATCAGTCTGAGCAACACGCGGCCCGCCAAGCGTTGCAGCGAACCCTGGACCTTGCCGGACACTTGGATTCGTTGATCGCGAATGCTGGAGTGGCTGGCCAAGCGAAGAAAGTCACGGATGTCGACTTCGATTCGTGGGTTCAAGTCATCGACACGAATCTCAATGGAACGTTTAGAACGCTACAAGAGGTGAGTCGTTATCTCATCGACCGCCAGCAGGGTGGGGCTCTGGTGGCGGTCACTTCTGTGGCCGTGCAGTTTGGAGCACCTCGAGAAGCGCACTATGCCGCGGCGAAGGCAGCAATTACATCCCTGGTGCGTAGTTTCGCCGTCCAGCTTGGTCCGGATCGGATTCGGGTCAATGCCTTGGCTCCTGGGTGGATCGACACCGAATTTATTGGCTCAGGGAGTGCATTTGCGGGAGAATCGTCGCACAAACTCAAAGCAGTCACTGAGGCCCGAACGCCTGTTGGTCGTTGGGGTACTCCGGCCGATGTGGTTCCGATCGCGCTCTATCTCGCCAACCCTGAACCGCATTTCCATACAGGTGACGTGATCACCGTAGACGGGGCATACAGCATCGCGTAGCGGAGTTCTCATCCAGGGATTTCCGTTTCCGGTGGGTACCGGAGCCGCTCCGTCTAGAGTGCGTCCAAAAGGGCCCTCGCCTTGATCCCAGCCATGAGGACATCCACGGCAAATTCCTCGAAGTCATCACCGTGCAGCGGCCGGTCCAGGGGTGGAAAGTAAAAATCCCGCCGCTCGGCGTGACCGTGTGACCGAATCCGTTCCCGAATGCCGACCCGGCCAAAGATGTAGGCGTGTACCAAGGCATAGGCCTGATGCGCATCGGGCCGTTCGAAACCCGCCTCAAGAAGCATCTCGACGATCTCATGCATGAGACGCCGGGCACGCGGCGTCAGATGGACCGTCAAGCAAACTTCTCCAAGACCGGGATACTCGGCAAATCTGCTCAGCGCATCCCGGATCTGCTTTTTCCAACGCTCAGCCCAGTCACCGTATTCGGGCGGAGGGAGCGACAGATCGGCGATCGCTTCGTCTGCAACGAACTCGAGGAGTTGGGTCTTGTTGCTGATGTAGTAGTAGGGCGCCATCTGGCTGACCCCAAGCTCTGTGGCCAGCCGTCGCATTGTGATGGCGTCTATCCCCTCGGCACGGACAAGATCCAAGGCGACAGACACAATGCGGTCAACGCTGAGCTCGTTCGGTTCCGGAGGGGGGCGTTTTGCCACGTGGAGATTGTACTCTGTATGACAACATACGGAATCACCTGTTGACTCGCGTGATTTGTTCCTAAGGATGTGCGGCAAGACCGCCGAGCTGCGTTGCAGTTCATCAATACGGCACGTAAGGGCTGAAGAATCCGGACACCCTTTTGCCAGATCGGATTCGCCGGCTTGGTAGAAATGCCGAAACGACCTCAGGCAGACAGATCACGGGGCGCGGACAACCTGCCCGGGCACGTCACTGGTTCCCGCCGGCTGGACCACCCCCAGAAGTCGAGTCTTTGGCCCCCGGCATTTTCCAAGTCCGATTGCCTTGACGGTTTCGAGCCGGCTGTCATACACTGTAAAGCAATCCGTACTAGGAAGAACGCCTGCAGAGAAACTCAACCGTGACCGCCCTCTCGCCCTCTCCAACCCCCGTCATCGGTACCGACAGCCATGCCATCGAGTCTCTCGACTCGCCGACGTCAGGGCTTCCGGCCGGACCGAGGGGTCAAGGACCGTACGTCGAATCGGGAGGAGCTGGGTTAAACATCTGTGGCGTGACCGCCCAGGCGGACTCTCCGGGGTCGATCAATGTCGCCCGGCCGACACCCGAGGGGGTCGACCCGCTGTGCTGAAAAAGCGAGCCAGGCCTCACGACCAATCGGGATCACTTGCCGTTCATATGTCGTTGAGCGGGTTCTCTACAACAAGGTTCGTGGGCCTTTTCACCTCGATCCCTGACGCGCTTTTGTCTCGAATTCGTCGTCAAAACTGTCAAAAGGAGCAATATGAAGTTTGGGATGTTTATTCTCGGCGACAACCGAAGGCCAAATGACTCATTTCACACGCGGTACGAGCAGTTCCTCCGGCAAATCGATCTGGCGGAGGAACTGGGATTCGACTCCGTGTGGTTCGCTGAGCATCACTTTACCGAGTACGGAGCGGTGCCCAATATCCTCACGATGGCTGCTGTTGCTGCAACTCGAACGGAACGCCTGCGGATCGGGACGGGAGTCGTCATCGCGCCCTTCATGCATCCGCTCCGGCTCGCCGAAGAGGCCGCGATGGTCGATGTGCTCTCCAATGGTCGATTAGACCTTGGCTTGGGCCGCGGTTATCAACCTCTTGAGTTCAAGAAATTCGGCCTGCAGATGGAAGAATCACAAGGTCGTTTCGATGAGACAGTCAAGATCCTCGAGCTTGCAGCGAGTGGAGAGCCCTTCTCTTTTGACGGAGACTTTTGGTCATTTGAAGATGTTTGCATACGACCCGTCTCCGTTCAGCAGCCCATCCCCCTCTGGATTGCAGCGGCAAGTCCTTCGACGTTCGAGAGGCTTGGCAAGGAAGGTCGCCGTATCCTGACCTCGCCCAACTTCACGCCAGCTGAACTTGTCCTGTCCCTTAACAAGACCTATATGGAAGCGTACAAATCCAGCGGTTCGGGGGACGAACCTGCCATCCCAATGTTGAAGCAAGTGTACGTAGACGTAAATGACAAGGACTCAACAGAGGTTCCGAAAGAACATTCGGTTTCGTTCTTTCGGCTCCTCGGCACGCTGATTGCTGACAGCGAGGAACATGCGACATACGAGAACTATGCAAGGACCAAGCGAAGCTTGGAGAAAGTGTCGTACGAGACCTTACTGAGAGATGGAGTGGTCTTCGGGACTCCGGATGCCGTGGTCAACCAGGTTGTTGAGCACTGGACAACGCTCGGCGTCAGTGAATTCTTGGCGTGGTTCGATTTCGGAGGACTCCCGATCGAGAAGGCCGAGGCTTCTATTCGGCTCTTCGCTCAGGAGGTGATGCCTGCTGTGCGGGAGCAAACGTCTGCAGTGCCCAGATGGCAAGGATAGGTAACTTCCGTTGCTGGAAGTGGACCCTCTACCCCATATCGCCCAAGGTGAGTCAGAGTTTCGATGGGCCTGTCGTGATTTTCTTTCGACGCAGACCTTCAACGACGATCACATCCTGGATGCCGATCGCGCAGTCTCCGTAGCTCGCGACTTCCAACGGCAGCGTTATGGCGCCGGCTTGGCCGGACTGGAGTATCCAGTTGAATTCGGTGGTCGCGGGATGGGCGACCAGTACGAGTTGTGGTGGCAAGAGGAGGCAGCGGCCTTTCCCCGTATGGATGAGCCGTTGGATGTGGGAATGGGAATGTGCCTACCAACGGTCTACATGTTCGGATCTGTCGAACAGAAGCGCACGTTCATCCCGTCACTTCTTCGGGGTGATGCCCTGTGGTGCCAACTGTTTTCAGAACCTGAAGCCGGATCAGATCTTGCATCGCTCCGAACCACGGCAGAACCTACCGATCAAGGTTGGCTGATAAACGGAGAGAAGATCTGGACGACCTTCGGTCACCGGGCCGATATGGGACTCCTGTTGGCTCGTACGGATGCCAAAGTCGGAAAACACCAAGGCCTGTCAATGTTTCTGCTCGATTTGAGCAGCGACGGCGTATGGCGGCAACCGCTTCCCGACCTGAGTCGCCAGAGCCGATTCAGCCAGATTCGCCTCGATGACGTATTCGTTGAGGACACTGCGCTGTTGGGGGAGCTGAACCAGGGATGGCAGCAGGCCAGCATGACGCTCGTGTTCGAACGGTATTTCGTCCGCACCGCGGTCATGCGTGAAGGTCGTACGCCGCGTTTCGATCAAGCCCTCCGCGACGCAAGACAGCAGAATCGCACGTATGACCCGCTCGTTCGTAGCCGGCTCGTGGACCTTTACATAAGAGAGACCCTGTTGGCGATCGGTGGCGAACGTGATCTCGCCTCGGGCGGCAATCCTGGACCCCATGGTTCGCTCGCCAAGCTATCGACGTCACTGATTTGCTCGGACTACCGAAATTTGGCCTTTCACATCTTGGGTGCAGACGCCATAGCCTGGCGACCCGGCACGAGCGGAGAGCAATGGTTGACCAAAGTTCTGACAACGATTCAATACGGCATCGGCGGCGGGACCAACGAAATCCAGCGAAACATCATCGCAGAACGAATCCTGAGTCTTCCCCGGGACTCCAGGCGATGACTGTCAAACTTGACCTCCCAGGATCAGTGAGCGATACGCCCAGGAAGACAGTGCCTTCGGCGCATGGCGAAGTCGCGGTTGAGGAACTGGGATGGACGCTTATGCACGAACACGTTTTCGTTCTGGATATTGAAGCCGAAGCTAACTATGGCGCCGCGCGGGACGACAAGGCCTGGGTGGATGAGGCGGTCAGTGGATTATCCAGCCTTGTACAGGCGGGCATCAGCACGATTGTAGACATGACGGTGTTGGGACTAGGACGGTTTGTACCCAGGATCAAGGAGGTCGCCGAGCGCACCGGTCTCAACATCATCGTCGCTACCGGCCTCTACACCTTCAATGACATTCCACAATTCTTCGGATTCGGCGGAACCGAAAAAGCAGTGTCAAAAATGACGCAGTTTTTTATACGCGACATTCAAGAGGGCATCGGGTCGTCCAGCATACGAGCAGGTGTCCTCAAGTGCGCGAGTGACATGGAGGGCTTGACAGAAGGTGTGACTTCAGTATTTCGTGCCGTGGCCGCTGCGCACCTCGAGACTGCTGTCCCTATTTCGACCCATAGCGCCGCCACGGTTCAAGGTGGTCTGGCCCAACAGGACCTACTCGAGCGCCTCGGCGTGGATCTGACGCGGGTTGTCATCGGCCATTCCGGGGATACGAAGGACCTGAGTTACCTGGAAGAGCTTGTTCAGCGAGGGTCGTTTGTGGGGCTGGACCGATTCGGTCTTGACCACATATTGACTACGGAAGAGCGCATAGATGTCCTGGTGGCGCTGTGTGAGCGTGGGTTTATCGATCACGTTGTGATCTCACAGGATGCAAGCTGTCATTGCAATTGGTACAGCTCCCAAACAATGGCACGTGTGAACCCGCGTTGGCACCACCTGCATCTGATCAACGATGTCGTGCCAGCACTCAGGGAGCGCGGCTTTACCAGGGAGGACTTGTCGACCATCTTTGAGGTCAATCCGAGAAAGGTGTTTTCCGGGCTACCGCCCCGGTCAGGAAGGTCAGAAGCACCATGATCGTATTGCACGTCCAATTGCTGACCCAAGAGGGAAAATTCGGCGAACTCGAGCAGCTACTACTCGAAATGGCCCGGAGTTCCCGAGCCGAGTCGAGGTGCCTTTGGTATCACATCTATCGGGATCTGGAGGAACCGCGGAAATTCTCGGTCGTCGAAGCGTATGAGGATGAACGTGCGTTGGCTCACCACCTCGAGACGGCACACATCGGGAAATATCGCGAAAGCTTGCCGAGGTTGGTGCAAGAACGCGAGGTGAGCAAGTGGTTCACCGCTGAGTACGAGACATTGGCTTAGGCCATGACGGGGGAGTCAGCTCTGGTTCAGCGGGTACGTGCTCGGATGAAGATTCGCAGCAACCCGGCTTGGGAGCACGAAACGTTGAATTCCTATTTGTTCGCCGACTCCGAAGTGGCCCCGATGTCGTTTGTCGTGGACGGTACGCAAGAGATCAGCTACACGGAGTTCATCCAACGCGTCCGCGGGTTTGCGGGCTTCTTGGTCAACAACGGCGTCGAGACGGGTGATGTTGTCACTGTGATGCTTCCAAATTGGTGGGAAGCACTTGTTGCTTGTCATGCGGTGTTATGGGCTGGAGCTATTGTCAACCCGATTGTTCCGATTTACCGGGAGCACGAGGTTTCTTTCGTGCTAGCGCAGGCACGGCCGAGGATGATCTTGCTGCCTGACGAGTTCCGCGGATTCTCCTACGTGCCCATGCTGCAGCGAGCGCAAGAACTGGCGAACCACCGGGTGCAACTTGTGATCGTGAGAGGGCACGCGGATTCCGCTCCTTCCGGAGCTATCGACTTTGAAGAGGCGTCCGGTTCGGATCGAATGGATGCGATGGCCCAAGCGGATCCTGACGACCCCGCCCTTCTCTTGTACACGTCGGGCACCACTGGAAACCCCAAGGGTGTTCTACACACGCACAACACACTTGTCTACGAAAACCGATCGATCATCGATCTGTATGCACTGCAGAGGGGCAAGGCCATTTTCATGCCCTCACCCGTGACACACATCACCGGGTTTCTCTACGGCGTGCTACTCCCCGTCATGTTGGGAGCTCCAGTCGTGCTCCAAGACGTATGGGATCCCATTCATGCGGTTGACCTGGTCGAGATGCATGCGTGCCAGTTTTCGCTTGGCGCGACGCCCTTTCTTCAAGGTCTGTTCGACGCCTATCAGGGGCGTCCCGAGTTCTCACGCTCGGCATTGGCTGTGTTTCCATGTGGAGGGGCGCCTGTGCCTCCCGATCTCGTCCTTCGGGCACGTGAGCGGATGGGGACGGACATCGTTCGCGTGTACGGTTCATCCGAGTTTCCAACCTTCTGCTCCGGTCGGCGTAATGAAGAGCCCGACATCGCCAGCCAAACCGAGGGTAGACCGATTGGTCCCGTGGTGTTCAGGCTCGAGAACTCGGACCACAACGGTGTTGGTGAACTCGTTGTCAATGGACCAGAACTGTTTGCGGGGTATTTCGATATGCGCGACGAGAAATTGGCTTTCACGGAGGACGGACTCTTCAAAACCGGCGATCTCGCTCGGTTGTTCGACGAAATCAATCTGGTGATCTGCGGGCGATCGAAGGACATCGTCATTCGCAAGGGCGAAAACATCAGTGCCCGCGAAATCGAAGACCTGCTCTTCGAACACGAAGACATCGCGGAGGTAGCTGTTGTCGGGGTCCCTGATGTGTCATCGGGTGAACGTGTGGTTGCCTTCATCGTCGCGAAGAGTCCGGACAGCCTGATTCGGCTCGAAGCCATTGCACAGTTCCTCGGTGAAAAGGGAATCGCCAGACAGAAGATTCCGGAACAAATCGAACATATCGACGAGCTACCAAAGACTCCAAGCGGAAAGGTTAAGAAGTTTGTCCTACGTGACCTGGCCACGTCGCACTCCAGCTGACACGACTGGAGACGTTGCGAGAGTGCTTTCCAAGCTGGCTGACAGGGGAGAGATACCCCAAGTCATCGAGAGGCTCGCTAACAGCTCTGCCCATTTTCGACCGCTCATTCTCTACACAAGCAGTATTCTTGAGGATGGGGTACTTCCAGTCCGACCACGTGAGCTGGTCATCCTTCGGTTGGCGAGTGGAGGCGAGTGCGCTTACATGCTCGCGGAACATGAACCTGCGGCTCGAGCTCTAGGGATATCCGAAGAAGAGATCTCTTTTGCACTGGATGGAATGAACGAGTCGCCCTCCTCGCTCAGCCAAGCGGAGATGGCGGCGCTTGCCTTCGCTGGGCGAACTCGAAGCGAGGAGCAGCGGATGCGCAAGAGCGAGTTCGAGTTGCTCGCTGCGGAATGGGGAGCAGAGGCTCCCATCGAACTTCTGTTTGTGTGCTCGTATTGGGGCGGCCTCATGCCGTCATTCATCGCGAGCCTGGGTATCAAGTGATCCACTCCGATATGGAGGTAAGACATCAGGATGAAATGACGAGGGACAGGAACGCAGGCTCTTCCTGTTGCAATCAGAATGTCTTCTAACGGGCTCGAGGTGCCCGAGCGTGACGAATTGCCTCTCGCGAGGTTGTCGGTGCTCGAGATCTCTTCTCTTGAGGCCGTTCAGTACGCGGGACGTCTTCTCCAGGTTTTGGGCGCAGATGTCGTGAAGCTCGAACCGAAAGGTGGTGATCCGCAACGAGCATCTGAACCGATTCTGAGAGATCGCTTCGGAACACCTCGCTCGCTCAGATTCGAATTCTTCAACGCTGGAAAGTCCAGCGCGGGCAGTCTTGCTCCACCCGATAGGTCGACCGATCGAGGTGGTTGGCTCGCGTTTGCAAAGCGCTTTGATCTCGTCATTGGGGACGGGCAGAGTAGCGGGATCCTAAGTGAGCTGGGCAGTGCTGATCAGGATGAACGACAACTCCTTCTTCTTGCAGACATCTACGGCGATCCGATGAGGGCGGTGCCCGCACGATCCTCCCCGCTCACACGGTTTCATGCCTCGACGACCGGATCGATTGTTCCCGCCGAAAAGGATGAGACCTCGCCCCCATCATGGTCCGGGCCGAATCTCTTTGAGTGTATGCACGGGACCGGCATTGCGGTAGCGGCGCTTGCCGAGCTCCGACGGCCCGAAGGTGGAGCGATCAACTATTCGATTCAGGCGTATGGAATTTGGCTGGACAAGATGATCTTTCCTCGGGTCGCAGTCAACAAGACGCCCATGGACCGCCGCTCCAACGCGTACCCGTTTGGAGGAAATCTGTTGTGCCGCGATGGCTACGTCACCATTTTCGTGATCGAGGAGAAGCAATGGAGGGGACTCTGCCATCTCGTTGGTGAAGATGAGTGGATTGAGGATCCACGATTCCGTGATGGCGTGGCCCGGGTTGCGAACCAGGAAATCATCGATCAGCGGCTGAAGAAATGGTGCGAAGAGCACAGCGTCAATGAGGTGATGGTCGCGGCCCGGCGATTCGATGTGCCGTGTGGAGCGGTGCGGACCATAGGGGATGTGGTCCAACGCGAATCTTGCAAAGAACGAAGGTTCGTCTCGATGCGCGAGTCGGCGTTCGGTCCTGTCCGCGAAATGCGGCTCCCGTTCGGACCCTCATTTCCTCAGCGCTCACCTGGGGACGCGCCGGCGCGTGATTCTCATTCATCAGAATTGCGTGACTCACCGTCACGTATGAGTGGGAAGACTTTCCAGAAGGCAAAGGTCGGACCGCTCGAGGGCTTGAAAGTTCTCGACTTCACGTGGGCGGCTGCGGGTCCGATCGTCACCTCGTACATGGCATGGTTAGGTGCCGATGTCGTCAAGGTCGAATTCCGTGAGCGTCCCGATCTAATGCGGACCGCGAACAAACAGTACGGCTATCCCGGTGATCAGGATCTCAATAGTTCGCCGAGTTTCAACGAAATTGCGGCGGGAAAGCGCTCCATCGAATTGGATCTTCGCCAAGAAGTCGATCGGCAATTGGCTCTCCAGTTGGCGGACATCGCAGACGTCCTGGTCGAGAACATGCGCCCGGGAAAGATCGAAGCGCTCGGTTTGGGTTACGCCGATGTTGCACGTAGAAATCCAAGGATCGTAATGTGTTCAGTCTCGGCCACCGGGCGCTCGAGTGAAGCTATCAGCGGATACGCGCCGATTTTCTGGGCAGAGGGCGGTGGCGCATGGTTGACTGGTTGGCCTTCGGCGAATCCCGGAGTCGTGCGTGGTCCTGTCGACCTTCATGTGGCAGCGATGGCGACGTTGGGAACCTTGGCGCTGCTCTGGAGGCGAGACGAAGTTGGTGTTGGGGGCTATGTGGATTGCTCGGGAATTGAGGCCGTAGCGAACTGCATCGGTGCGGAGTTGCTGGAATGTGACGTGACGAATAGCCCAGTTCAGAGGTCCGGCAACGATCAGGCCGGAACCATTGTCAATGGACTGTTTCCGACCTCGGACGCCGGCTATGCAGCGATCACTGTGTATCGAGAGGATGAGCTGGACAACTTATTAGAGGTTCTTCAAATTCAGTCCTTGATGGATCGCGATGAGGGCCTCTATGAAGCTATTGCGGACGCCACACAAGCTCGTACCGCCGTTGAGATCGAGCGGGCTTTTGTCGAGGCGGGCATGGCATGCGCCCGAATGAGATCGCTCAACGAAGCACTTCTGGACCCAGCGCTTCACGAGGCCGGTGTATTTCAGCGCATCGAGCACGGGCGAATCGGTGAGCAGACGATCGTCGGACTTCCCTGGCGATTTGATGGCGAACCCTATCGAATGGCCCGCCCTGCTCCGGACCTCGGAGCTGATACGAGCGCCATTCTTCGGGATTGGCTTGGTCAAGGCGATGTGTCGGTCTGACCATGGACTTCACGATGGATTACGACAGCAGAGAGTTCTGGAGTGGCTGTGAGGCGCGTCAGCTTCTACTGCCGTTTTGTCGTCAGTGTGAAATATTCCTTCACTTTCCGCGGTCTCGTTGTCCGTCCTGTTGGTCTACCGAACTGGAGTGGCGTGAAGTGATCGGCACGTGGATTCTCTACACATGGGTGGTTTCGTCGGACCCAAAGGTTCCCGCGATGGCGTTGGTCGAGCTCGAACAGCAAATGGGACTGCGGATTCCCGCCCCAGTCGAGACGAACGATCCGGGTGACCTGTTTCATGGTCAACCAATGGATCTCAACTGGACGCGCGTGGATGGTCGGTTGGTGCCGACCTTTGCGCCGAAGACGGCTTAAGAGCGGTGTATTACCCCATCCGCGACGAGATCGCAGTGATCGGAGTGGGTACGACACGCTATGTGCGGTCAGGTGGATCCTTGTCGAAGGGTCGCTTGGCCGTTGATGCCGTCATTGCTGCCCTCGAGGACTCGGGACTAGAGCGGCAGCAAATTGACGGCCTAGCAGGTGGGTCCCTTCAGGCCAGTCCCCAATATGTGCAGGAAGGGGTGGGTATACCGCATCTCACGTGGTGGTCCACGCCCCCCTTGCCTGCATCACTGCCGTTTCTCGAAGCGGCTCAAGCAGTGTTTAGCGGTTCATGCTCAGTGGCGGTGGCCTATCACTCTCAGCTTCGGCCTCCCTCGAGGCAATCGAGTGACGTCGATCGAAGCATGAGAAGGGAGGATGCTCTACGTATCGCGGATCTACACTCTCACAACCAATACTACGACGTCTACGGAGCTCGGCCGTTGGCGTACGCCGGCTACATGCGGCGATATATGCACGAGTTCGAGGTCGGTCGCGAGTGTTTCGGAAAGATAGCCCTCAATTCGCGATCGCACGCTCGCGAAAACGAGCATGCGTGTGCGAGAGCGGAGCTGACGCTGTCCGATTACCTCTCCAGCCCGATGGTTCGTGATCCGATGTGCCTTCTGGACATGGACTATGCAGTTGACGGCGGAGACGCCTTCGTGCTCACTACGCGAGCAACTGCTGAGAGTTGGGGCGTCCCCCACGTAGTTCTCCATGCGGCTGCCTACGGGTCCAACGAGCACCCCGAAGCCGACAAGTATCGAACGATACACAGCATCGGCCAGGAACTCGCGATGCGGACTCTCTGGGAGCGCTCAGAGTTGACACTCGATGAGATGGATCTGCTGTACCCGTACGACGGATTCACGATCATCGCTCTTCGGTGGCTCGAGAGTTTCGGATGGTGTAAGACGGGCGAAGGGCCCGATCTTGTTGCACGGTCGTGGTCTGACCAGGCCGGCCAGGTTAGGATCAACAACAGGGTCCCGGTCAACACGCACGGTGGCTCGCTTTCGGAGGGCGCAACACAGGGAGCAGGTCACATCAGAGAGGCGATTGTGCAGCTTCGAGGCTCGGCGGGGCCGCGCCAAGTCCCGGCCAAGACGGCACTCTTGGGCGTCGGGGGATTGTTCTTCAACGCCGTGGCCCTCATTCTCCGGTCGCAAAATTGACCGATCACCTGCGGTTGGACGCTTTTACCTGTGGCTCCAGCACTTCTTGACGAAGGCACGAGACTGTGTCAGAATAAGATGTATTCAGCAACCAACTACTCTTCCCGAGAACCTAGCGTCCAATCTGACTTATCTGCGCGAGCTCCTACGGGCAGATGGAGCCGATCTGATCGTTAAGGAGTTCGACCGGGCCGCAAGGCAGCTTTGCCTCGAGGTTGATGTGTCTGACGTTCGGTGCGCCGAATGCCTACTGCCGGCGGAGCTCCTCAGTGATCTGATCATTGGCCGCATCACGCGTGAGTCGGACGACCTTCGAGTTGTCGTCGTGGACTCTCGTACCGACGCGGAATCAGGACCTAGTTGAAGTCAACCAGCCAAGAAGGTAGGGAGCCATGCCGCAGGGCCTCGTAGTTGATCCCACAGCTCAGTTTTCAGTGCCCGCCACGGTCACGAACACAACCATCGGCGTCAATGGTGAGGATACCGTTTCGCTTGCCGGCCGAAAGATTGGGCTGCGGCAGGACCCTTACTGGCTGTCCTGGGAATGGGTTGTTGACGAATGGGCTCAATTGTGTCGCAACGATGGAGCCGATGTGCTCCTGCATCGCCACTATCCATCCGTCGGCAAGGCGGCTGAGGAGTCTTTGTCCCAACTAGACAGCTTTGTAGCCTCCTCGGACGTCGTGGTCTCCGGTCTTGCGACATGCGGAGGTTGCACAATGTGGACAGTCCATGATGCGGTTCGGGCTTTGGACAATGGGAAACCAGCAGTCATCGTCGCCACCGAGCATTTCGTCGAACTCGCTCAAAACCTGTCCTCTCGAGCTGGACATCCTGGAGCTCGTATTGTCGTCATGCCCTATCCGCTCGAAGGTCGCTCGGAGGCCGAAGTCCGCCAGATTGCTCGCGACAAATTTGCCGAGTTGGCAAGGACCTTGGGAGTCCGAGCGTGACAGCGTTGGTCGAAGTTGAACTCGATGCCTGGGGATTTACAAACGAGCTCGACCGCCTTGGATGGGGTGACGGTCTACCGTGTCTTCCCCCAACGCCTGAAGTCGTAGCCGAGTACGTCGCCGCGTCGGGCCTCGATGGCGACCACGTAGTTGGCCAGCTTCCGTCGTCGATGGCCGACTGCACGGTCACGACCATCGCGGCCAATGCAGCAATGACGGGCATGCCGCGAGAGGCGATGCCCCTCTTGTGCGCTGCGGTCGTAGCTATCGCGAATCCCGACTTCTGCCTCGCCTCGGTGAATGCAACTACGGCATCGGTCTGTCCCGCCCTGATCGTCAACGGGCCAATTCGTCATACGCTACAGATTCCGTTCGGATCGTCTTGCTTAGGCGGCGCTCGCGGATCGGCCCCGTCGATCGGGCGAGCCTTGCGACTGATAATCCGGCACGTCGCCGGACAGAACATCCGTGCGAACGAGGTTGATCCGTCCTCTATCACTTCCGAGACCATTTTTGGACAGCCGGCTCGCGTCGTGTCCATCGTCGTTGGCGAGTGGGAGGAACGTTCCCCCTGGGCCCCGCTCAGCGAGCGTCGTGGTATCCCCGGCGATGCAGTGACCGCGTTTGCCCATATGGGGACCGACAACATCTGTGACACTACGGCTGACAGCGGCGTCAAGCTCCTTGAGGTGATTGGCAAATCTGCCGCGTCCATAGGAGCCAATCCATTCCTCGCCGCAACACCATTCTCCGAAGTCGCTTTTGCCATCAATCCCATTTGGGCGGACATCATCGCCCGTGATGTGCCGACGATCGAAGACGTGATGTACCTGATCTGGGATCACGCAGCAGTGCCCATCACCTGGATTCCCGAAGCGAATCGAGGACCAATTGAAGAACTGGGCAGAGTTCACAGTGACGGGAGAGTTCATCTGCTGGCCTCACCCGACGAACTGATCATCTTTGTGGCAGGTGGTCTTGGCTCACTGCATTCTGCGCTACTGCCAGGTTTTTCCGGCGTGCTCGCGGTAACGCAGTCAATTGAGCGATGATCGTCACGAACGGTCACGTCTGACAAGGAATGAGCGACAGCCGAACAGGGAACGTTGCAAGGGGGACAAGTGGCGCTGCCTTCGAAGCGAAGAAGGCCACAGAGCAGGATTTCCGATTCGGGTCGGGGGTTCTTGCGGAGATGTCGAGACAGTGGCCCTCTTTCGTCGCTGTAAGTAGTCCGAGTGCGTTCGCGCTGGCAAAGCCGTTGCTCGCACAAGATCCACCCAACGTAATTACTCCGAAATCGCTACTTCCTTCGCACCTTGCATCCTTGGCGTCTGAAGTCTTGCCGGGTACCGAGCTTGTCGTGGGTCTTGGAGGTGGGCTTGCTCTCGATGCGGCCAAGTCGATCGCTTTAGCAACAGGACAGCCACTTGTGCTTGTTCCGGCCATTACCTCCACCGGCGCCATGGTTCATTCGATGTGGGCCAATCAGAATGAAAACGGGGTGGTCGTTGGCTCGTTGGCGCAGTGGCCCTGGTGTGATCCGGATTATGTCCTCATCGATTACGACCTGATCCTCTCATCGCCGACCCACCTCAACTCGGCCGGACTGGGTGATGTGCTCTGCAGCTTTGCGGGTATTGCGGAATTGATCTCGTCAGAGCGCACCCTGTCCGAGGCGGAACTAGAAGAAGTCGATGCTGGCGTCGAATGGTTGCGCTCAATGGTCGGCGATTTCGAGAATTCCCTCTCGAATGGATCTATGTCCGCTGAGACTGTGCGCCTGATTGTCGAGGCCATTCGAGACAGACCCCTCTTGTCACTTGCTCAGAGGTTCGAGCTGTCGTTGGGCGATCATGCTTTTGAGCGCTACCTCGAGGCCAGTTCGGGCAGACGTTGGATCCATGGCGAAGTGACTGCGCTCGGAATGGTCATCGTTGTATGGGGTTGCGGACAGTCCGTCGACGAGCCGATCCAGTGGTTGGATCGCAGTCTTGTCCGATGGCGACCGATGGACCAAGGAATCACCAGGGAGGAACTGGAGTCCGCATTGACGTTGGCGCCAACCTTCGACCACACGGACGGACCTTACGTGGATCACTCCAATCTCATAGCAAGGCCGATCGCCGGTGCCCGCTTCGACGAATTATGGAACGTTCTATCGTGAACACCCATCGTGGAGGAGTCGTCGTCGACACACTGCTCCACATTGCAACGTTGGACCAGAACTCGAAGTCTCCCTACCCGGGTGCGAGGTCAGTCGCTCCGGAGGAAATGATTCGCTTGATGGACGAATGCGGAGTCAGCTGGGGATTGCAAGTGACCCCGAGTTACCACCAGTTCGACAACGCTGCATCGATTGGACTGGCCAGTCGCTATCCGGACCGCTTTGCCGTAGTGGCTACTCTGGATCCCTACGCTCAGTCATCGCTCAAACATCTACAGAGTCTTTGGACGATTCCCTCTGTCTGCTCCATACGACTCTGCTATCCATTTGGGAGTAAGACGGCGCCGGGCGACGACGACGCCAGCTTCTTTGCGCTCGCGGAGGAGCTCAGGGTCCCAATCTCGCTCTTGGTTCCGCATGACATTTCTTCCATCGCACACCTGGCTCAGTCATTTCCATCTCTCGTCCTCATCGTCGATCATGTTGGAATGTCATGGTCAGCCGATGATCCGTTTAAATGTTGGGATCAGTTGCAACTGCTCCGGTCTCAGGAGAACATCTTCATTCGCGTTTCGGCCCTACCAGAGCTTACGCGAGAGAGATATCCATTTCCGGTCGCAGCTGCGCGTGTGCGAGAGCTCTACAACCTGTTCGGAGCGGGGAGGCTTGTGTGGGGATCAAATTTTCCCACGATTGAGCGCTTTGCGTCCTATGGCGAGAGCATCGGTCTTGTCGGCGACCTTTGCACCTTCCTCACCTCCCATGAAATGGAGAGTATTTTGAGCGGAACGGCGCTTGAATTGCTGAAGCTGCCGGCGGATCCGGACTCTACAGAAGTCCGACCATCCCGAGCTTTCCAGCACGTGGACGAAGGCGCCTGATGGTAAGGGACTGCTGCACGATTCGGTGACAACTGACCTGTGGTGCCGAGAGGCATTGCTTGGAAGGATGTCGCCATGCCCAAGCCCTATCCAAAGGAGTTCCGCGACGACGTCGTAGCTGTCGCCCGGAGCCGGCCGAAGGACACCACGCTCAAGCAGATCGCGGTCGACTTCGGGATCTCGGACTCGTGTCTGGCCAACTGGTTGGCCATCGCCGACGCTGACGAAGGTCGCAGGTCTGGTCCGAGCAGCGAGGAGATCTCCGAGCTGCGGGCGGCCAAACGCCGGATCCGCCTGCTCGAGCAGGAGAACGAGGTCCTGCGCCGAGCGGCGGCCTATTTGTCCCAGGGGAACCTGCCCCCAAAATGATGTACCCGCTCGTCTCTGAATTGGCCGTTGACGGGGTTCCCGTCACGGTGACGTGCCGGGTGCTCAAGCTGGTCCGCCAGGACTACTACCGCTGGCTGGCTTCACCGATCACCGCCAGTGAGCTCGAGGAGGCCTATCTGGCCAACGCCCTCTTCGACGCCCACCGTGACGATCCCGAGTTCGGCTATCGCTTCTTGGCCGACGAGGTCAAGGACTCGGGCTTCAGGGCCTGCGAGCGCACGATCTGGAAGGTGTGCTCGACCAACGGCTGGTGGTCGAGCTTCGGCAAGAAGAAGACGAGGAAGAAAGCGAAGGTGCACACGCCCGCCCACGACGATCTCGTGAGACGTCGCTTCTCAGCTGGTGCGCTGGACCAGCTCTGGCTGGGCGACATCACTGAGCACCAGACCACTTGGATTCCAGCGATCGTCGCAACACCTCATGGAGGTGATGGTGATGGCTGGCCCGAAGTACACCAAGAAGCAAAAGGAGCAGTTCTTCGATCTGATCGACAAAGGTGGAACGGTCAGAGCGGCGGCAAGGTCAGTGGGCGTGCATCCCGGGGCTGCCTACACATGGCTGCGCAACGCTGGCCTGACGATGCAGCGAGCGACACCGAGGATCTATACCGACGCCGAGAAAGCGGAGTTCTTTCGTCTCCTCGAAGAACGAAAGAACGTGTCAGCGGTGGCTCGAGAGCTCGGGTTCCCCCGGGTGACCTGTTATGCGTGGGCACACAAGGCGGGGATCTTCACGAGCGAGGCCAGGAGAGTAAATCCGCGCAGGGAAGAGTTCCTGCGGCTCAGGGCGGAGGGTCTCACCCGCGCTCAGGCCGCTGCTCGCGTGAACGCCGATAAGCGATCGGCGATCGATTGGGACAAGGGCATCACGATCATCCATCGAGGCCGGATCTATCCCGATGGCCGCATTGTGCGCTATCCCGAGCCCACACTCAAGGGCATGACACCGCCACGAACCTCTCGTGCCATCGGTGGCCGCGTCGACCTCGACCGGGTTGAAAAGGTCATCGATGCCCGTTATCTGAGCCTGGTCGAGCGTGAGCAGCTCAGGGATCTGCGCAGAGCCGGAAGATCGATGCGCCAGGTCGCCGCCGAACTCGGCCGTTCGCCATCGACGATCAGTCGGGAACTACGGCGCAACACGGTGTCGAACCGTGAATAACTTCCCCACACGGCCCACCGGCTCTCGGTCCAGCGGCGCAGACGGCCCCGAACACCCAAGATTCTCGCCAATGCGGAACTTCGCTCCTACATCGAGGCACGACTGAAGAAGCGGTGGTCACCGCGCC
>Ga0302325_10003597_pt1 | contig 36409 bp, 33 predicted proteins | sample Palsa_T0_2_FD_201948 | JGI IMG/M metagenome (GOLD analysis project Ga0302325, IMG submission 201948) | Peat permafrost microbial communities from Stordalen Mire near Abisko, Sweden - Palsa_T0_2 | ecosystem: Environmental > Terrestrial > Soil > Palsa > Peat permafrost | place: Sweden: Abisko...
GCGGCTTTGTACTGAGTGCCACGATCAACCGGTATGCCCACGGGCTGCTGCGTCCGCGTAACGACCAGACGATTACGGTTGAGTCCCTTGACCTGGAACTGGCGGTGGCCTTCGCCGCCGGTGAGTCAGTGAGCGCCGACGGCGAGCTCGCCCTGGTCAAGGCGGCCATCCGGCGCATTGCAGCCCTGGACCAAGCCCATGGGTTCGACCTGCTCCTCGACACCGACGCGCCCCCGGGCTCGGGCCTGGGCGCCTCCTCGGCGCTGATGGTTGCGCTCATCGTCCTGCTCGCCGAGCAGCACAAGCTCTCGCTGAGCAGCTACGACATCGCCGAGCTCGCGTATGACGTCGAGCGGCATGACCTCGGCCTTCAGGGCGGGATGCAGGATCAGTACGCGGCCGCCTTCGGAGGCTTCAACTTCATCGAGTTCCATGCCGACCGTGTCGTAGTCAATCCGCTGCGCATCCGTCCCGAGGTCCTCAACGAGCTCGAGGCAAATCTGCTTCTGTGCTTCACCGGAGCGACGCGCAAGGGTGACCAGATCATCGAGGACCAGACGCGGCGCTTCATGGCCGGTGAGAGCGAGGCGCTGACCGGCCTACGGCGCCAGAAGCAGCTCGCCGTCGAGATGAAGGAGACGCTGATGCGGGGCCGGCTGACCCGCTTCGGCGAGCTCATGAACGAGTCCTGGACGGAGAAGCAGCGGATGTCGCCCAGGATCTCGACGCCCGAGATCGCCGAGGCGTACTCCGCCGCGACCGAGGCCGGGGCGATCGGAGGTAAGGTCACGGGCGCCGGTGGGGGTGGCTTCATGCTCTTCTACTGTCGCCCGGGGACGCGGCACAAGGTCGCCGCCGCGCTGCGCAAGCTGGCCTTCGAGCCCGCCGACTTCGCCTTCGAGTCACGCGCCGCGCACAGCTGGAGCTATGTCGAGCCCTGAGCCCGACGCCCAAGGGCTTTGGAGCGCTCTGATCGACGAGAGCATCACCGCGCGCGAGGCGATGCGCGACTCGTTGCAGGCCCCCTTTCAACGGGCGTGCGACAGCGTCGTGGCCGCGCTGCGGGCGGGGAACAAACTGCTCCTCTTGGGCAACGGCGGTAGCGCCGCCGACGCGCAGCACGTGGCCGCCGAATTCGTGGGACGCTTCCGGCTCGAGCGACGAGCGTGGCCCGCCCTGGCGCTGAGCGAGAACATCTCGAGCCTGACCGGCATCAGCAACGACTACGCCTACGAGACCGTCTTCGTTCGCCAGCTCGAGGCCTTTGCCCGCGCCGGCGACGTTCTCATCGCGCTGAGCACGAGCGGCACATCGGCGAGTGTCGTGCAGGCGCTCGAATGCGCTGGACGCCTGGGCCTCACGAGCATCGCCCTGACGGGGCCGTCACCCAACCTCGCCGCCGAGCGCGCGGACATCGCGGTGTGCGTGCCCGCGCCCACGACCGCGTCGGTCCAAGAGGGTTACATGCTCGTCCTGCACGCGATCTGCCACTTCTGCGAGGAGACCCTGGAACGGGTGTGATGATGCGTGTCGCCCTGCTCGACCGTGACGGCACGATCAACCTCAAGGCGCCCGAGGGTGACTACGTGAAGAGCCCGCAGGAAGTAACCATGATCGCCGGGGCGGCGGAAGCGATCGGCGCGCTCAACGCCGGTGGCGTGCGCGTCGCGGTCGTCTCCAACCAGCGAGGCATCGCGCGGGGCAGGATGACCGAAGCCGATCTCGCTGCCGTCAACGCGCACATCGCCCGCCTGCTCTCGGCGCGCGGTGCCCACGTCGATCTCTGGCTGCACTGCCCGCACGAAGGGGGTAGTTGCACTTGTCGCAAGCCGCTGCCCGGCATGCTCCTGGAGGCGCTGGACCGGCTCGATGGCGATCGGTCCTCGAGTGCCATGTTCGGTGACAGCGACTCCGACATCGCCGCGGGCCGGGCCGCGGGCATCTGGACGGCTCGAATCGCCGCCGCCGAGGATCCATGCGCCGACGCCACGGCGCCGAGCCTGCGCTGCGCGGTCGAAGGCTGGCTTGCGCCGGCGTAGAGAGAGCTCGCGCGAGCTGTGCGTCCAGTTCGTGGGCTGCACCGACGGCGGGCCCGGATGGGACGCGGCTCGCCTGGCGCCGCATGTGGGTCGCCGGGGCTGGAAGATCTTCGAGCTCTGGTTGCCGCGCGAGGGAGTGCCCGTGCTCGTGGCCTTGGGCGCCTGGCGTCGCACACGGGCCCAGAGGCGAGCGGCGGACATCGTGCACGTCGAGTTGGGCAAGCTCGACCTGGCCTGCTTCTGGTACGCCCTGCTGGTGGCCTTGTCGGGAGCACGCGTGAGCGTGACCGGTCACGACGCTCCCGAAGTCGTGCTCCATCCGGCGGCCGGCCTGATCCGGCTGCGCCCCCGGGTGCTGAGTACGTTCGCCTATCGCGTTCTCTGTCCCCTGCTGGACCGGCCCTTGATCTGGATCCTGAACCGTCTCCTGAGCACGGGGGTGGTGCTCTCGGACAATGCCAGGGAGCGGTGGCGCGCGGCGGGCGGGCCCGAGCTGGTGGGCGTGATGCCCCACGGCGCGGATCCGCGCGGACCGCAGGGCCCTCCGAGCGATGGCGAGGCGGTGCTCATGGCGGGGTTCCTCGGTCCGGGAAAGGGCCTCGACATACTGCTCGCCGCGTGGAGGGAGGTCGGGCCGACCACGGCGCTTCCCCTGTGGATCATGGGAGGGACGACGGACGGCACCTGGAGCGCGTGGCTCCGGGATCTCCAGACCGGGACGGCGCCGTGGCCGAACGCGCCGGTCTGGCTTGGGGCCGTATCCGACGAGGAATGGCGTGATCGCTTTCGCCGCGCGTCGATCGTCGCCCTGCCCTACCGGGTCTCCAACCCGGCCAGCGGGCCGCTGGTCAAGGCGATGGTCGAGGGGCGCGCGATCGTCATGACCCGCGTGGTCGCCGCCGACGGACTCGTGGTGGACGGAGAAACCGGTCTGCTCGTCACCCCCGAGGACCCCGAAGAGCTGGCCCGAGCCCTGTCGCGGCTGCTCGGGGACGCGTCCCTGCGCGACCGCCTCGGGGACGGCGCGGGCCGGGCGGCGGCGGAGCGCTTCAGTTGGGAGGGGCATGCCGCCGGACTGGACCGAGCCCTGCGGACCGCCATCGAGCGCACTCCGTGCCGGCGCTACGTCGTGTAACCCGGCGGCTCGCTGCGCACGATGTAGTGGAAGCTGCGCCACCCCGCGCCCGCGGCCTCGTCCTCGATGCAAGCGACCACGCACCCGCCGTGACGCTCGACGAACCGGAGGACCTTGGGTCGTGGAATGCCGTGCATGGGGAGGTCGCGCGCCCCCTTCGGACCGCGGCGGCGATACATCTCCTCGCGCCACTGCGACGGTAGCGCGTTCACCGCTATCCCGACCAGCGGATTGCTGTGGGTGCTGCGGTGCCTGCTCGCGGACGGGACTTGGAAGATCACGACACCGGCGGGGCGGAGGACCCGGAGAAATTCACGAATGTAGCCTTGGGCGAGGCTCGGAGGCATGTGTTGCAAGACGATGTTCGTGAGCACGAAGTCGAAGGAGCCGCTGGGAAATGGGAGCCGGCGCTCGGTGTTGACAACGAACGTGGTGTTGGGGTGCTCGCCCGCCACGAGGCGGTTCGCCTGCTCGACCATCGCCGCTGACACATCGACGCCGGTGACGCGGTCAAAGCGCTTGGCCAGAGCTCGGGACAGCCGCCCAACACCGCACCCGAAGTCGAGGGCGTCACCATAAGCGGGATCCGCTCCGACCAGGCGAGCCTCGGTGAGAAACGTGTCCACCTCGTGCTCGCCGTGAGCAAAGAACTCCTCGACATCCCACTTGCCGAACTCGGTGCCTTCCCAGGAGAGGACGGCCCACAGGGGATCGTCGCGGCCGACCCGCTCCCACGTTGCCCGGACGTCGTCGAGTCCCACGCTGCCATGATAGAGCGCGTGACGAAGATCGTGCTGGCATCGACCTCCCTGCACCGTGGCGGTGTATGGCGACACATCGAGGATCTCGGGCTCGGTCTTCAGCAGGCAGGCCTCGACGTCACCGTTGGGCTGCTCGGCGACGCGAATGAGCTACAGCAGGCGGCGCAACGAGCAGGCCTACCCTGGGACGCCTTGCACCGCACGGTGCGCACCGGCGATCTATGGCACATACATCTGCACGACACCTATGACCGGCGGGCCTTTCTGGCCCTGGCCGCGCGTCGCCTGGCGGGCCCGTCGGTGATCACCGAGCATCTGCCGCGCAACCACGCCTCCGACGAGCGGCTGGAGCCCGAGCATCCGCGCACCCGCTACGCCGCCGAGGCGAAAACCATCTTCAAGCGGCTCGAGTTCGCGCTCGCGGGTACCGTCATCGCGGTGGGCGCGAGCTCGGCCCGCTTCCTGCAGGAGCGCTACGCGCCGCCCGCGGGAACGGTCATGACCGTGCATAACGGTCTCGACGCATCAGCGGCGCCCGCCGAACCGGGCGCACCCGGGGAGGCTGATCATCCCCTGCGGATCGTGGCCGTCGGCCGACTGGACCGCCAGAAGGGCATCGACGTGCTCCTGGACGCTGCGCGCCTATCGTCTCACCCGTGGGAGGTGACGGTGGTGGGAAGCGGCCCGCAGCTCCCGCGCCTGCTCGAGATCGCATCCGACCTTCCCAGCGGGCGGGTCAGCTTCGCCGGCTGGGTCGACGATCCCCGCGCGCTCGTCGAAGCTGCTGATGTCCTTTGCATGCCTTCGCGATGGGAGTCGTTTCCCTACGCGGCGCTCGAGGCGTGTTCACTGGCCAGGCCGGTGGTGGCCTCGCGGGTGGACGGCCTGGACGAGATCGTCCTCGACGGCGAGAGCGGGATCCTCGTCGCCCCCGACCGCCCCGGCGAGCTCGCGGCTGCGCTCGACGGGCTGGCCGCCGATCGCGAGCTCGTCGGCGCCTATGGCCGCGCGGCCCGTGCCCGCGTTCGCGGGCTCTTCACGCTGCCCCGGATGGTCGACGGCGCGATCGCGGCCTACGCGCACGCCGGGTGCCGAGTGGCCTGAGGCCGCCGCCACTCAGGCGCGGGTGAGCCTGCGGTGGAAGCGGGCGGGGAGGAGATCCGCGGGCCACGCCTTCAGGGCGGTCATGACGGCGAGGAAGGTGACCACCGAGGCCGCGACCGCTCCCGGCCCGCCCGCCCCCAGCGCCAGGCCCAGCCCGCCTGCAAGCGCCACCGCGGCCAGGGGCCGCCACAGGCGACCCACCACGATCCTGTAGCTCAGCCGCTTGCGGAGGGTGACGATCCCGTAGCTGACCACGATCGTCTCCGAAGCGACCGTGAACCAAGCTGAGGCGATCACGCCGTAGCGCGGGACGAACACGATGTTCCCGGTTACGTTCACGGCGAGGCTGATGAGGTTGAATATGAGCTGGGGGCGGATGATCGACAGGGCGGAGAGGGTGATGCCCGTGAGGTTTGAGACGAGGGCGAGCACTCCGGCGACCATGAGGACGCGGAGCAGGTGCGCCGATTGGGCGTAAGCCGGTCCGAACACGAGGCGGATCACGGGGGACGCGAACACGGCCAGGCCCACGCAGATGGGCAGCGCTGTCACTGCCAGCCAGTGCCCGAGGGTTCCCGCGAACCGGCTCAGGGCCTCCCGGTCGCCGGCGTTGCGGGCCAGGCCGGGCAGGCCGGCGGCCATCACGTAGCCGGGAATCATCACCACCACCGAGAGCAGGCGCACCGCGGCCGCGTATTGGCCGAGCTCGCGGGAGGCAACGATGAAGCTGAGGATGAGCTGATCGATGGTGAAGTACAGGGAGGCGAGCACCGACACGATCCCGAGCGGAAGCGCCATCCGCAGGATCCGGAGGCGCTCGCCCTTGAGCGGGGACTCGAAGCGGACCACGCGGCGGGCCAGGAGCGTGCTCGCGATCCCGGTGATGCACCACGCTGCGCTCAGGACGGCGGCGATGGGCACGATCCCGGCGTGGGCGACGGCGAAAGCGATCATGAAGCTGGCCTGGAGGACCCCAAGGGAGATGTCGAGGATCACCAGCGGCGTGGCCCGGTAGCGGACCATGAAGATCTGCCTCGATGCACTGAGCCCGGCGAGGGCCACGGCGGGGCAGAGAACGAGCTCCACCTCCCCTCGCGTGCCGCCCGTTCCGATGGCCAGGGCCAGCAGGCCGAGCGCGATGGCCATGCTCCACAGGAGCTGGATCTGCACCGCCGCGGGCAGCAGGCGCCCCTGCTCGTCGGGCCGTTTGGCCATCTCGCGCGAAGCAACCACGCTGAAGCCGAGATCGGTGAGCGCGAGGGCAAAGTTGAAGGCGGCCGTGCCTCCTGCGTAGAGGCCGTAGTTGGTGGCTCCGAGCAAGCGGGCGACCACGGCAGCGGTTACGGCCAGCAACCCGGTCGAGATAATCTGGCGCAGCCCGGCCACCGACGCCATACGCGCGGTTCCGCGCGTGATCGTGCCCATCTCGTCCCGAACCTCGGGAGCGGTGTCTCTGAGCAGCGTGTCCAACCGCCGGGCAGCCTCACTGTCCGGCGTGGTGGGCAGGTCCGTCTCGTCGCGAACCGGAGGCGTCGCGCGCCTCACTTTCCCCTATGAGGTCTCGGCACAGGGAGCACGCGTGTGGCGGGATTCTACTCCACGGGCAGAGGCGAAAGTACGCGACAATCACTCTGTGCGAGTTGCACTCCTAACCGAAGGCCCCGAGCATGTCGGCTCGACCTATTGGCGCGCGCTTCAGCACCTCCCCCGGTTAGAGCAGCGGGGTTTGGAGGTAGATCTCTTCGTACCTCGCAATGTCCCGCGGCGCCGGCCGGGCCGCGTCGGGCAGGCTGCTTACTTCGGTGAGCATGCGGCGAGGTACATGGAGCTGGGCGCGCGGCTGCGCGGGCGCTTGGACCGCTATGACGCAGTCCTCGTGCAGCGTGGCGGCTACCCGATGGGACCGGCCTGGATCGTCAGGGCGCTGGAGCGGTTCTCGGGGCGAGTGGTACTCGATCTCGACGACAACGTGTTCGCCACCTCACCGCGGCTCGCGACCAAGTCACGCGCTGCGCGCTGGCTCTACGGCGACCACCAGGCTCGGTATCTTCTGGGCCGTGCCGACGTCGTCGTGGTGAGTACCGCAGAGCTCGCTAACTCCCTTCCCGGCCGGCGCGCTGACATCATTCTGCCCACCGTTCCCGACGTCGCGAACTATCCCACCGTTACGCCCCGCGATGAGCTCCCGATCCAGGTCGGATGGATAGGCAACGCGGGCAACCTGATCTATCTCGACCCACTGCGAGAGGTCTTCGAGCGCATGCGGCGCGAGCAGCTCGCGGAGCTCGAGGTGCTGTCACCCGAACCGTGGCACGGGCCGGCCACGCATCGGCTGTGGCGCAGAAGCGACGAGGTCTCGGACATCGCGCGGTATGACGTTGGGATCATGCCGCTCCCCGACACGACCTACACGCGGTCCAAAGCAGGATTCAAGCTCCTGATGTACATGGGAGTGGGAAGCGCGGTCATCGCCGGTCCCGTGGGTGTCAATGAGGAACTGGTGCGAAGATCAGGAGCCGGGATCCTCGCGGACACACCCGAGGAGTGGGACGCGGCGCTGCGCCAGCTCGCGAGCGATCGGCCCAGGCGAGAAGCAATGGGCCGTGCCGGTCAACGGTTCATCCGCTCGTACGCCGATATGGGTGCTCAGGCCGACACGCTCGCCGGCGCTCTCCGGGGAGCCGCGCGCGGCGCTCGACGGCCCGGCTAAGCCACGGCTACGTCGCCGTCAGCCCGGCCTGTGCCATGTAGTCGGACAGCGCGTCCCGCCACGATGGCAGGGGGGCAAGGCCGAGCGAGGCGGCGCGCTCGAGCGCGAGCACCCCGTTCAGGGGCCGGTCGACGCCGCCGGGCGGCACCGTCGTGTTCACCGGCTCGACCGGTACCTCGAGCCCGGCCTCTTCCATGATCGCGAGGGTGAAGTCATACCAGGAGCAGGCACCGTCGGCGGCGAGGTGGAGCACGCCGGTGGCCTGCTTATCGACCGCCTCGACGAGGACGCGCGCGAGATCCTGGGTGAAGGTGGGTTGGAGGCGCTGATCGGCGACCATGCGCAGGGCCCCGTCGGCGCGGGCCCGGGCCACCATCCTCTGCACGAAGTTGCCCCCCTTGCTCGCGCTTCCGTGCAGGCCGTAGAGGCCGGCGCTGCGCACGACGAGCGGATCGACTCCGTAAGCGAGCGCCGCGTACTCTCCGGCAAGCTTGGTCAGCGCGTACACGGAGCGCGGGGCCGGGAGATCGTCTTCGCCGTAGGGCTCCCCGCGCCGTCCGTCGAAGACGTAGTTGGTCGAGAGGTGAACTATCTTGACGCCGCGGCTCGCCAGTCCGCGTACCGCCTCGACGTTCACCGCCCACGATGTCTCCGGCTCGCGCTCGCACTGATCGACGTTATGGAACGCCGCGCAGTTGAAGATCACGTCGGGATCGACCTCGCCGAAGGCCCGGTCGAGCATCCCGGCGTTCGTGATGTCAAGCTCGGCGTGAGTAAAGTCGCGCGCCGAGTCTCCGAGGAGAGCTACGAGGTCAGAGGCGAGCTGACCGCCGCCACCGGTGATAAGCGCCTTCACAGGACCTGCGGGAAAGCGTCTAGAACGGGCTTCATGTCGAAGAGGAGCTCGAGCCACCGGATGTTGTAGCACCGAGGATTGGTGAGCGCGAGCTTATCCTCGGGGTCGATCTGGTCGAGGAGATCGCTCACCGCTTCGAGCACGGACCGGCTGGGAACGAAACCCAGGGTGGTTGACAGCTTGGCATTGGCGCACTCATAGTCACGCGTGAGCGCGGGCGCGGGTGCCTCCTGGAGAGTGACGGTTCGGCCCGTGAGCTGAACCGAGCCGGCGACGATCATCGCCAGTTCGCGGATCTGATAGTTGGAATGGACGACGTTGAAGATCTCGCCTCGTACCTTCGCGGCCGGGGCCTCATAGGCCGCGATCATCGCGTCCGCGCAATCCTGAATGTCCACCAACGGCCGCCACATCCACCCCCCGCCGTGAAGGGTGAGAGCCCCCCCGAGCAGGGCATCCTTGACAAAGGTATTCACCACGAGGTCAAAGCGGATTCTCGGGCTCCACCCGTACACGGTGCCGTTGCGCAGGATGACGGGGCAGAGCCCCTGCTCCACCAGGGCGATCAGGCGCTCTTCGCCGTACCGCTTCGAGGTCGCGTATGCCGCGCGCGGGCTGATGTCGGCGTCCTCGGCGTGCATACCCGGCGGCATGCCGTCGTAGAGCGAGCATGACGAAGCGAAGACGTAGCGCTCGATCCCATGCTCGATGCAGGCAAGCCCCAGCTTCTCGGTGGCGATCGCGTTCATCTCCCAGTTCGCCTGGGGGTTGAACTCGGCCGTAGGGTCGTTGCTCAGGCCGGAGAGGTTGATAACGCCGTCAATACCATCGAAGGCGGAGGATGGAATGTCGCGGACGTCCGCGGAGATGAGCTCGATCTGATCACGTACCCCGTCGAGACCGGACTCTCCGAAGTAGAGACGGTCGAGCACGCGTACGTGGTAACCCCGAGACAGTAACTTCGGGACGAGCACGGAGCCGATGTAGCCGGCGCCGCCGGCCACGAGGATGGTCCCGCCCGGGTTCGGTGCATGCGCACTGAGGCCGTTGGAGCGTCCGTGGGTCCGAGGCGAGGCCGCCGTGCTGTTGGTGTTGGCGCTCCCGTCCATTGCGCTTCGATCATAGCCCACGGGCGGGGTCAGGATTCCAGATAGGTGAAGGGTAGGTCGCCGGCGATCTCGGCCAAGGTGGGCGCGGCGCTGTCGCGCCCGGAGGGCTGGAGCTCATCAGTGCTCAGCGGCCACTCGATTCCGACCGCCGGGTCGTCGTATCTGATGCCGCGCTCGGTGGCGTCGGCGTAATAGCGATCCTGCTTGTACATGACATCGGCAAAATCACTGAGAACGCAGAATCCGTGTGCGAAGCCAACAGGTACATAGAGCATGTGCATGTTCTCATCGGTGAGATCGAATCCTTCCCAATGGCCAAAGTGGGGCGATCCCTTACGCAGATCGACGATGACGTCGAAGATGTGACCACGCGCGGTACGGACGAGCTTCGCCGCTCCGCGTCCGATCTGAAAATGCATACCCCTGACGATCCCGCGCCCCGAGCGTGAGTGGTTGTCTTGCACCATCTCCTCCTCGATCCCCAGGGCGCTGAAATCGCTTCTACGGTACGTCTCGCAGAAGAACCCTCGCTCATCTCCGATCACCTTCGGCGCGAGCAACATCGGGCCGCTGATCCTGGTCTCGAGTATCTCGAATGGCATGGCGGGAACTGTGGCACATCTCCGGAGCTGATGGACGGCTCGCGCGCGGACCCGCCCGCGCGTCTAAAGGACCAGTTTACGGAGTAATGCGTCAGGGATCCGACGGCGGGGGTCACGCAGCTCCTCGAGCGCCGAGATGTCAGCTGGCTAACAGTCCCTATGGATCGCGGCGGGCATTCATGTTCGGCCATTTGGCTATCCCCGGGAAACCTGATAGAACCTAATCTGTCGTTACGTCAACTGGCGACTGTGTTTCTGTAGCAGGGGTGCCGGGTCAGACGTCCATTTACGGGGCGTGTTGATCGGTCCTGCGCGGGCAGGTCGCGGCTGATGAGCGTGTGCTCGGTGACGCGTGGGGAGCAGGGGCAGTTAAGGCAATCGTCAGTCCCAAAGTTCTCGGGAAGGACGTCCGGTGGCGACGACAGCAAGGATCAGGGTGACGCGCGCAGTCGAACCAGAATTTTCACACGGTGGTAACCGGGTGGGCGAATGTTGACACAGCGCTCCGATTACGACCGTGACGCGGAGACCACCGAGTCCAGGGTCCTCGGGTCGAGCACGATCGCGTTCCTACGCCGCCGGCGGGGCGGTGGCTCCGCGCGGGCGCGCGCGGCCACCAAGCTCGTCTCGGCCGACGTCTCTCCTGTCTGGGAGAGCCTGCCGATCGTGCACAACACCGCCCCGGACACCGGGTGCTCGGTGTCGCTCCGGCGCGACGGCACCTTTCGCCGCGCGCTGGTGGTGGCCGATCTCGCCGCCGCCTACCTCGCGCTCCTGCTCGCGATCTCCGTCGTGGGGACGGTGCCGGTGTCGCTACGTCTCGCCGCGGCGTTGGTCGGCCCGTTCGTCGTCCTCGTAAGCAAGGTCATCGGGCTCTACGACCGCGACCAGCACGTCCTGCGCAAGACGACGATCGACGAGCTGCCGTCGATTCTCCAGCTCTCGGTCCTCTACGCCCTCGCCGCCTGGTTCGCCGAGGCCTTCCTCTTCCATGGTCAGCTCGAGCGTTCGCAGGTTTTCGTGCTCGCCGCCACGACCTTCGTGCTGATCACCGGCGGTCGCTGGCTCGCCCGCCACGTGGCCCGGACGATCACTCCGCCCGAGCGCTATATCGTGCTCGGCAGCGACGCCGAGACCGCGCGCATCACGCGCAAGCTCTCGTCCTCGACCGATGTGCGCGCGAGCCTGGTCGGCCGGGTGGCGCTCCACGGCGACACCAAGCACACCTCGACCGATCACGTGGTCCTGGGTAAGACGGAGGTGCTCGCCGAGGTCATCGACCAGTACCGGGTCGAGCGCGTGATCATCGCCTCCGACAGCCACGACCAGGAGGAGATTCTCCACGCGGTCCGGCTCAGCAAGGCGCTGGGTGCCAAGGTGAGCGTCCTCCCCCGCCTCCTGGAAGTGGTGGGGTCCTCCTCGACCTACGACGACGTCGACGGGATGACGCTGCTGGGCGTGCGCCAGTACGGCTTGTCGAAGTCCTCGGAGCTGCTCAAGCGGACCATGGACGTGATCGGAGGGACGATTGGCCTCGTCTTCCTGGCGCCGCTTCTGCTCGTGCTCGCGGTCGCCATCAAGCTGGACACGAGCGGCCCCGTGTTCTTCCGCCAGCCGCGGATCGGGCGCAACGGCAGCCACTTCAACATGTTCAAGTTCCGCTCCATGGTGCGCGACGCCGAACGGAGCAAGGCCGACCTTCGCGAGCGAAACGAAGCGGAGGGCGGGCTCTTCAAGATCAGCGATGACCCGAGGATCACGCGCGTGGGCCGGCTCCTGCGCCGGACCTCGCTGGACGAGCTGCCCCAGCTCCTCAACGTGATCCAGGGCAGCATGAGCCTCGTGGGCCCGCGTCCCCTGGTGCCCGACGAAGACGCGCTGATCGAAGGCTGGGAGCGGCGGCGGCTGACCGTCAGGCCGGGAATGACCGGGCTGTGGCAGATCTTCGGATCTTCGCGCGTGCCCAAGAGCGAGATGGTCAAGATCGACTACCTGTACAGCGCGAACTGGTCGATGTGGCTCGACCTGAAGATCCTCCTCAGGACCGTGCCCTACGTCCTGAGCCAGCGCGGCCTCTAACGCTAGCGGTCAGGGCTCGACGAGGCCCCGCCGGATCGCGTAGCGCACCAGCTCCACCCGATCTCGCATCCCGAGCTTGCGCAGCACGTTGGCCCGGTGCGACTCCACCGTCTTGGCGGACAGATGCAGCATCGCGGCGATCTGCGTATTGGTGTGTGCCTCGGCGATGAGCTTGACCACCTCTTCCTCGCGGGGGGTCAGGGGGACCGTGGGCCCGCTCGTATCGTCGGACATCCACTCCCGGATCAGCGATCGCTCGGCCGCGTTGGTCAGGAAGGCCTCGCCTCGTCCGACGGCGCGAATGGCGCCGACGAGGTCCTGGTCGGCTTCGCGCTTGAGCACGTAGCCCGACGCGCCCGCCTTGAGCGCCTCGAACAGGTAGCGCTCGTCGTCGTGCATCGAGAGCATGAGGACGCGGACGTCCGGCAGGTGGGAGCGAATCCCGCGGGCCGCTTGCAGCCCGGTCATACGCGGCATCCCGACGTCGAGGATGCACAGGTCCGGACGGGTGGCGAGCGCCTGCTCGATCGCCTCGATGCCGTCGGCGGCCTCGGCGACGACATCGAGGTCCGGCTGGATCTCGAGCAGGAGCTTGATCCCGGCCCTGACGATGCCGTGGTCATCGGCTACGAGGATGCGCGTGCTCATCGTCCGATCGTCAGCTCCACTCGGGTTCCCTGGCTCTGGCCCGACCAGATCGCGAGCTGTCCACCCGCGAGCAGCGCCCGCTCGCGCATCCCCGAGAGGCCGAGCCCGCCGTTGCGCGAGGTGGCAAAGCCGCGACCGTCGTCGCTGACCCGCAGAATCGTCCGGCCGATGAAGGAGAGCTCGACCTCGACCTGGTGCGCCTCGGCGTGCTGGGCGATGTTGGACAGGCTCTCCTGGGTCACGCGGTAGATCACGAGCTGCTGCTCGGGCGTGAGCCTGGGCACGGTCCCGCGGGCATGGAAGGCGGCGCGAATGCCGGTCTGATCGCTGAAGTCTCGGATCTGGCTCTGGAGGGCCGGCAGCAGCCCGTGGTCGTCGAGCAGCGTGGGACGGAGCTGGCGGGCGAGGGCGAGGAGCTCCTCCATCGCCTGTGCGGAGAGCCGCTTGGTCTCGGTGAGCTCGACGCGCAGCTCGGGCGGGGCGTGCTCGATCGAGGCCTGGAGGCGTAACGACACGGCGGTCAGCGCCTGATTGACCTCATCGTGAAGGTCCTGGGCGATGCGGCGGCGTTCCTGCTCCTGAGCGCGGATGGCCGCGCGCCCGGCCTCCTTGCGCTCGGTCTCCAGGCGGGCGATCATGCGCCGGAAGGCGGCACTCAGACGCTCGACCTCCGCGCTCTCGACCACGACCTCCAGGGCATTTTCGTGCGGCGCGGCGAGGTCGACCGCCTCCATCGTCGAGATCATCCGCTCCAGGGGCGCGAAGCGCCGGCGCAGGAGCAGCCAGTTCCCGAGCAGCGTGGCGACGACCGCGAGCGCGAGCACGACGGCCTCGCGCCCGCGCTCGAGCTCGCCGGAGTGCAGGTCGACGGCGAGGGTGGCGACGAGGACCGTCCCGGCGACGAGCAGGAGGTTGACGGCCAGGACTTGGACCAGGAGCGAGCGCGGCTTCATGTTTTCCGAGAATGGGGTCTTGACCTGATATCGACCGATTCGCGGTCCGCCGATACCCCTAATGCAAGCCCTCACAGAAAGACTTCCCGCACAGCACGGGCAGGGCATTGCGACGACAGCTATTGGGCCTGGTTTACGGGACGCCCCCGCGGCATGGGGGCGTCCCGGTTTATGAGCGGCCCGTCTTAGGAGAGCTTGGCGCTCGCCGAGGCCAGCTGCTTGAAGGACTTGCCTTTGAGCACGATCAGATACACGCACGCGTAGTGCGGCGTGGGCTTGGAGAGATGGAGCGCGGACCGCCTGATCGCGTACCTGAAGGCCCCCTTCTTGGTCCCCCGGATGTCCGAGTACTCGGTCTCCCGCTTCTGCTCGCCCGCGTAGGACACGCACCTCTTCGGGTCGTAGTTGATCTGAACGGCCTCGCCGGCGACGCCGCGCGATCCGGTGATCGTGATCGCCTTCTTGGTGACCGTGACGTGGACGCGGCCCGAAGCGGCGATGGCCAAGCCGCCCGTCGCGAGGACGCCGAGGATCACGAGCACCACGAGGAGCAAGAGAAACGGGTTGCTGGGGCGGGTACGCCGACTGTCTGGCATCGCTGCTCCCGGTTCGCGTTCCGCTACAGGTAGGTCAGGAGCCGGAACTCGTCGAACGCGAGCGTTTCTGCGAGCTCGGCGCTCAGCGGTCCGGGCCGCACCGGGACGATGGTGATGATCAGCTCCGGCGCGCTGATCCGCTGGAGCGCCTCGGTGATGATCACCGTCCTGGTCTGGCGGGTGAGGGCGTGGGGGGGCCTGACGTCGAAGGGGTCGGCCGGGCCGGTGGGGACGTCGCAGTGACCGGCATCGCCGGCGCATCCCGCGTGACCGAAGATGGTGAAGGACCCGGCGAAGCCCGCCTCGGGATCGCGGGGGGTGCTCAGGCCGGCCTCGGGACTGTTGAGGAAGATCCGCGCTTCGAAGCTCGGACCCGAGTGGTCGACGCCGTAGAAGACGAGGTCGGCGCGCGTGAACGCGGGCTCGCCCTCGGCGGCCGGGTTGAGAACGGGCTCGGAGACGAAGAGGCCGGCCATCACCCGGTCCCCGCTCCCGTGGAGCCCCGCACGGCGTAGTCGTAGCCCAGGGTGTTCGAGTCGAGCGTCTGATGGACCGTCATCCCGAACGGGGGCAGGGCCTCGCCGAGCAGGCGGTGCGGGACGCCGATCGACGGGTGCCGGAGCTGCCACAAGCGCCAGACGCGGTCGATCATCGCGTGGTGGGCGTAGAAGATCGGGTCGAAGGCGGCGAAGGGGATATCGCCCATGTGGCCGCCGACCCAGACGTGAACGTTGTTGTGGTACTGCTCGAGCTGCTGGGTGAAGTCGAGGAAGTCCCGGAGCGCGAGGAGGTCGTTGATCTCCTTGGCCGTGGGGAGCGGCGGGGCGCCGGCCGCTCCCGGCTCCCGCCGGGTGACGTCTCCCTTGCGGTCGCCCTCCTCGGCCCCTTGCTGGACGGCCAGCGGATCGACCTTGGCCGAGAAAAGCGGGTTCGGCTGGCCGTCGGCGTCGCGCTCGCTGTAGGCGGGGGGAACGTGGCGATCGGCCGTCCAATCCCACCAGGGCAGGGTCACGTCGGGCTGGAGATCGCGGAGGGTCAACTCGAAGAAGTAGAGATAGGCGCGGTGCCAGGGCAGGAAGATCGGACGACCATGAGCGACATCGCATGAGATCGGCAGCGGGAGGCCGTGGATGCCGGCTTGGTCGTTGTACCCGCGCTCGTCGGAGATGCCCATCGCGCCGCTGATCGCCGCTCTGAACGTCGCCAGCTGCGCGGCGCTCAGCTTGTCGATGTTCAGTCTGTGCCGTAGCGGCACCGCCGGGTGCTGCGGGCTGACCGCTCCCGTACTCATCGGCCGCGGCTATCGTCTGAGTTCATCCCCACGCTAGGACCCTAATGTACTTCGGGAAGCGTGTGTGATCGATTTGGAATCTGGAGAGCCAGCCTCGTCCGAGGCGCTATACTTCCTGAAGCTTTGAATCCAGAGAGAGATTGAGGAGTTTTAGCCATGAGTCCGTCCGGTGCAGAGGTCCTTCGCGGCATCAAGAGCCGGATCGACGAGGTCGATCCCGGCATCGTGCGCGAGCAGATCACCAATGGTGCGGTGCTCGTCGACGTCCGCGAGACCGATGAGTTCGCCGCGGGCCACATCCCCGGTGCCCGGCATGTGCCGCGCTCGAACCTCGAGTCGCGGATCGAAGGCGCGGTCCGCGATCGCTCGCAGCACGTGATCCTCTACTGCGCCTCGGGCAACCGCTCGGCATGGGCGGCGCGCACGCTGCTCGACGACCTCGGCTACGAGAACGTCGAGTCGATGACCGGCGGCTTCACCCTGTGGAAGGACCGCGGCTACGAGGTCGAGGTCCCGCGCACGCTGAGCGCCGAGCAGCGCGAGCGCTACTCACGCCACCTGCTCTTGGATGAGGTCGGCATCGAGGGCCAGCAGAAGCTCCTCGACGCCAAGGTCCTCCTGCTCGGCGCCGGTGGCCTCGGATCCCCGACCGCCCTCTACCTGGCGGCCGCCGGCGTGGGCACGCTCGGGATCGTCGACAACGACACCGTCGACATCTCGAACCTCCAGCGCCAGGTGATCCACACCACCGACCGGGTGGGCGTGGCGAAGGTCGATTCGGCCGAGGAGACGATCAAGGCGCTCAACCCCGACGTCAATGTCGTCAAGTACCCGGTCCGTCTCGACGGCGAGAACATCATGGAGATCCTCCCCGGCTACGACGTCATCGTCGACGGCCTCGACAACTTCCCGACCCGCTACCTGCTCAACGACGCGTCGGTCCGCCTGCGGATTCCCGTCGTGTCGGCGGCGATTCTCGGCTTCGAGGGCCAGCTTTCGGTATTCAAGCCCTACGACGGCCCGTGCTACCGGTGCCTGTTCCCGGTGCCGCCGCCGGCGGAGCTGGCGCCCTCGTGCGGCGCCAACGGCGTCCTCGGCGTGCTGCCGGGAACGATGGGGCTGCTCCAGGCCACCGAGGTGATCAAGCTCATCCTCGACGTGGGCGATCCGCTCATCGGGCGGCTGCTTATGTACGACGCGCTCGCCGCCCGGGTCACCGAGGTCAGGGTCCGCCGTGACCCGGAGTGCCCGATCTGCTCGCGCGCCCCCGAGGAAATCGGCGACGACGAGCTCGGCGTCTTCCCCGACTACGAAGCGTTCTGCGCCGGAGCCCACTAGGGTTCCGGGTCACGCCATGGCCACCGTGCGAATCCCACCCGTGTTGCGCCCGTCGGTTGGCGGCGAGAAGGAGCTGAGCGCCGACGGCTCCTCGGTCGGAGAGATCCTCCGCTCGCTCGCCGAGTCGCATCCGGATACCCAGTCCCAGCTCTTCGCGGCTGACGGCGGCCTGAACCGCTACGTGAACGTGTACCTCAACGACGAGGACGTTCGCGTCCTCGACGGGCTCGACACCTCCGTGGGCGAGACCGACACACTGGTCATCCTGCCGGCCATGGCCGGCGGCGCGCTCTAGCCGAGCCCCGAGCGAACCTCGTCCAGCAGGCGATCGATGGCCGAGGCCGACGCCGGCCAGTTCCAGCGCCGGGCGTGCGCGGCCGCCGCGGCGGAGGCGTTCTCACGCGTGGCGCCGTCCTCCAGGAGGTCGATGATCCTCGCCACCTGGGCCGGGTCGCGCGGCGTCTTCCAGCCGGTGACGCCGTCGACGATCGTCTCGGGCAGTCCGCCCTCGTCGGAGACGATCACGGGACAACCGCACGCCTGCGCCTCCAGCGAGACCAATCCGAGCGGCTCGCGCTGCGCCAGGTACAGGGTTGCCTGCGCGGTCTCGTAGAGCTCACCGAGCTCGGCGTCCGTGATCCCGACCCGTAGGTCCATGTCGAGGCCGAGCTCCGCGGCGAGCGCGCGCAGCCGGCTCTCTTCGTCGGGCTCCGGCCGCGGGGCGACGACGGTCAAGGGCCGGCGCCGTGCGGTCAGGGCGATCGAGCGCAGCGCCAGGTCGTGGCCCTTCCCCTGGACCAGCGCGCCCACGGAGAGCAGGTTTGACCCCGGCGGCCGGCGCTCCGTGGCCGAGAGCAGGGATTCGGCCACACCCATGGTGACCACCTCAGCCGTGCGGTGATAGACACGATCGATCTCCGACGCGGTGTAGTGCGAGTTCGTAGCCCAACGGGCGGCCCGGCTCGCCGCGAGCCGGTCAAGACACCTCTCCGCCGCATACATCGGCGCGTAGATCGGAGTAGTTGGCCCTTGGCGGGTCGCTCGTGCCGCGGGTTCGGTGTCCACTCTGCGCGTCTCGTCGCAGAAGTAGAGCGCGGGCGGGATGCGCTCCAGGACGACCGCCGGAGCCTGGAGATAACGACAGGGATTGAGAAAGACGACCTCGGCTCCGCTCTCGCGAATGGGCCGGGCCGCTCGGCGCCACGCATGCGCGAGCGCGGCAAGGTCGATATAGCGCAGGGGGGGTCGGAAGAGCCGCGAGCGAAGCGGCGCCCGCCGACGGAACGGCACGATGATCGCGCCAGAGGTGATCGGCGCCGCCGACTCGAGGCAGATCTCGACCGTGTCGCACGTCATGTGCGCCATCTGGTTGGACAGGCGCCTGCGAGCTCCGCCCTCCTGCATGTTGTGGACGATGGCGACCATCATCGATCGAGCACGCCGTCGGTGCGGCTGTCGAATACGTCGACCGTGCTCGGCTCCTCGCGGCCGCCCAGCGAGCGCCGGAGCTCGTCGGCCAGACGCAGGGTCAGAGCCACCAGGGTGAAGGTCGGATTGACGTGTCCGCTCGTGGTGAACACCGAGCTGCCGGCCACGTAGAGATTGTCAACCGAGTGCACGCGGCAGTTGCCATCGACGACCCCGGTTCGAGGATCCAGCGACATTCGCGTCGTGCCCATGTGGTGCGGACCACCCCTGATCATGTCCGCCCAGCCCTCGGGCGCTTTGATCACATGACCGATCGACCTGCGCCGGACGTCGGCATCGAACTCGTCCAGCCAGGCCTCGATGCTCCCGGTGTCGTAGTCGCTCACGCGCCAGTCGAGCCGGGCTCGGGGAAGACCGAGCTCGTCCTTGCTCTCGCTGAGCGAGATGCGGCTCGCCGGGTCCGGAGCCTGCTCGGCGCGGACGTAGAGCGAGAACACCTGCTTGGGCCGCGGGCCCGAGGCGGCCGAGTCGCGGCTCCGAGCCGCACGCGTCAACCGCCAGGTCTCGAGCCTGCGCGACGCGTTCCAGGCGTGGTCGAGGCCGCCTTGGACCTTTCCTGCCGCTCGTCGGTGCCCGCCCCGCTGGAGTCGTGAATAGGTCCAATAGGGAACGGTGGTGACGGCCGGAGGCCAGCCGTCGAATGGCGTGCCGTAGGTGTAGCTCGGCTCCTCGATGGCGATCGAGCACCCCAGCAGGCGGTGGCGGGCCTGAGCCTCCGGCGTGGGCGTCAGCAGCCCGCGGACGCGGGCGCCGTCGTAGGCGGCCTTACGATAGAAGTCGCGCTCGATCGGGCCCGGGTGCACCGCGAGATGCCCGGCCGGAACGTGGAGATGCTCCATGAAGAAGCGGCCGACGAGGTCGTTCTCATTTCCCACGCCGGCGGGGCGCCTCCCGCGCGAGGCGAGCAGCAGCCGAGCGTTCTCGATCCCGCCGGCCGCGAGCACCACGGTGCGACCATGGACGCGGCAGGAGCGACCGCCCAGGGTCCGCACGAGCACGGCCTCGATACGGCGGTCGTCGGGACCGAGGATGAGCTCGGTGGCGTTGCCGTAGAGGAGCGTGGTCACGTCCTTCGCGGCACGGACGCGATCGCGGTGCGTTATCCCGAGCGCGGTCACCGGGCTGTAGCGGACGATGGCGTTCTCGAAGCTCGACTGCGACATGTCGAGCGGCGGTGGCATCCCCGCCGGCCACGCGGCGGAATCGAAGTGCGAGCTCGGCAGCTCCAGAACCTCGGCGGCGTCGGCGAAGTAGCGCTCGAAGTCGGCGTAATCGGCCGGCCAACCGCTCCAGGGGAGCCATTCGCGGCGATCGAAGTCGATCGGGGTCAGCGGCCAGGACGCCCCGCCCCAGTGGTTGCAGCTGCCGCCGAACTGCCGGAAGCGACAGGCGTCGAGGCGAAAGTACGGGGCGCCCACGGATTCGCCGCGGTACAGGCGCTGGGTGCGGAGCTCGGGCGTGAATCCGCCGGCCTCGATCAGGCAGATGGAGAGCCCGGAGGTTCGCAGGCGATCGACGATGCTGATGCCGGCGATCCCCGCGCCGACCACGACGAGGTCCGCGGTGAGCTCGGCGCCGTCGTCGAGCTGGCGCGCGTCGATCAGCACGTGGCCCCTGACGTGTGTAGTTGCGAGCGCAAAGTCCGGTGGATGATAGGTCCAACGGACCCTGGAGCACGAACGAGGGGGCCGCTCGCGCGGCCCCCTCGTGTGTGGACTTCGTGGATGTCGTCTCGAGCGTTCGCTAGCAGCCTTCCACGTCGCTCTCGGCGTTCCCGACGACGACGCTCACGAGGCCGCCGAGCAGGCTGATGTTGATCGCCTGGACCGTTTGGCTGTCGCTGGTCGTAGTCGTGTCATCCAGCGTGATCGTTCCGAGCCCGGCGACGGGGATCACATACGGCGCCGTGAGCGTCGTATTGGCCGGGAGCAGACCGCCGGCCCCGACGATGACCTTGCCACCGAGACTCAGCGTGGCGATCGTCGTAGAACCGACGGAGGTGTCCTTCCCCGTCGATACGTTGCACGACGTCGTCGTCGTGTCCGTGATCTCGCCGGTGCTGAGGCCGCCCGTCCCGAGCAGCCCGAGCGGATTGGCCGACAGGCCGTTGATCGCCGTGTAGGCGGTCGAGGCGTCGCCTCCGGTCGTGACGCCGCTGGTTACCTGCCCTCCGCTAATGCTGATCGGCGATGGGAAGGACTCCAACACGACCGTGCTCGAGGGACTCTCGCTGGTCATGGTCGAGATCGGCCCGATCTGGTTGAACGGTGGCACCGTGACCGCGCCATTCAGCAAATTGACGCTGAGGTTGTAGGCGTCGCCCGTATAGGTCACCGGACACGACAGGGTGATCGTCGTGTACGGCTTGGTCGTGTTGTATGACCCGTTGGCCCCGTTCGTGCTCCACGTCGCCTGGGGGATAACGACCTCGCCGTTAAACCCTCCGATGACCGGGATCGTGGTGGTACCCGACGAGCCATTGAACGAGCCCGTCGCTGTGTTATTGACCGTCGTACCGTTTGAGTCGAGGACGGTCTCCTTGATGGTGTTGCCGGGGTCGTTGGGGAACCCCGCGTAGCTGTAGGTGATGCTCGCGCACCCGGTCGCCGTTACGCCGGAGACATGGTTTGCGAACGCTGCCGGAGCAGCGACCGCAAGCAGCCCACACGCCAGCACCCCGGCGGTAGCCAACCGCCTGCCCGTATTACGAAGTGGACGCATTGTCCCTCCTGGATTGATTCTCCCTGCATCGCGAACTGCGAAGCGCCCCTAGTTACCGCGGTACTTCCCGCCCGCCACATCAGCCCGCCAGATGCCCTAGGCGGTGAATGTACCGCAAGATGATGAGCTATTGTGAAGATTGAGTTACGAATGTCAGGATTCTGCCCTCGATGCCGCCCTTCCGTCAGAACGCTGACATGGGAGGTTTCAGCCGAGGCTTTCGGCGCAGCGACCGCTCGGCTCGGTGATCCGGTTTGGACGCTGGGTCGTATCCCAGACATATGCGGCTTGCGCGCGAACCGAGCTGGCTAGACTTGTAGGGCGATGGGCGCCGAGCTGCTTCAGAACCGGCCGTGTGGCGGCCGCTATGGCGACCTCATTCAGTCGATCGGCAATACGCCGCTGATCGAGCTCAAGCGCTTGAGTCCCAAGCCGGGAGTAAGGCTGTGGGCGAAGCTCGAGTCGCGCAACCCGACCGGATCGGTCAAGGACCGCGTCGCCCGCTCGATGATCGAGGACGCGGAGGCCAAGGGGGCGATCAGGCCGGGCCAGACGATCCTCGAGCCCACCTCGGGGAACACCGGGATCTCGCTGGCCATGATCTGCTCGCGAAAGGGCTATCCGCTCAAGGTCGTGATGCCGGACAACGTGACCCCGGAGCGCACCCAGCTCCTGAAGATGTACGGGGCCGAGATCGTCTATTCGGAGGGATCCAAGGGGTCGAACGGGGCCGTCGAGCTCGCGCTCGACCTGGCCGAGGCCAACGCTTCGTACTACATGCCCTACCAGTACGGCAACGAAGCCAACCCACTCGCCCACTACAACGGGACCGCGCCCGAGATCCTCGCCGAGCTCGACGAGGTCGCGGCCTTCGTCGCCGGTCTGGGCACGGGCGGGACACTGATGGGCAACGGCCGGCGGCTCAAGGAGGAGTTCGGAGACCAGGTCAAGATCGTCGCCGCGGAGCCCATGCAGGGCGAGCCGGTGCAGGGATTGCGCTCCCTCGACGATGGCTTCATCCCGCCCATCATCGACATCTCCCTGCTCGACCGGAAGATCTTCGTCACCAATCGCGATGCCATCATGTGGACGCGCAAGCTGCTCGACGAGGAGGGCATTTTCGCGGGGGTGTCGAGCGGGGCGATCGCCCGCGTGGCGGTGCGGATCGCCGGCGAGCTCGACGAGGGCAACGTCGTCTTCGTCGTCGCCGACGACGGCTGGAAGTACCTCTCATCGGGCATCTACACCCGGCCCGTCGACGAGATCGCGAACCTGGACTCCACCGTCTGGTGGTAGGCCCGCCGGGCGTTAGGCGATAGCGTGGCACCGGCCACGCGCGCACCGTGGCGCGCGGGACGTTCCAGCCACGACTATGGCCCTTGACGAGCACCTTCCCGATGGCCCCTCGCGCCGAGCGCTCCTGCGCACCGCCGGCGCGGGGATCGCCGCGGGCTCGAGCCTGCTGCTCGCAGGGTGCGGCGGCGCCGCGAAACCGAGGCGGAAGCTGGTCGCGGGCTCCGACCCCGTGGCCGTGCGCGACGAAGACATCGCGGTCCTGAACGAAGTGCTCGACCTCGAGAATGAGGCGATCGCCTCCTACGAGGCGGGGATCCAGCTCCTCAGCGGGCATGGTCGTGCCGCCGCGGCGCAGTTCCTCGGGCAGGAGCTCGCGCACGCGACGAAGCTCGAGAGCACGATCCGCGCGGCGGGGGCCAAGCCTCATCCACCACGGTCGAGCTACCCGCTCGGTAATCCCAGCGATGAGGCCGCGGTGCTCAGGCAGCTGAGCACGACCGAAGCGTCGCTGGTCAACGCCTACCTCCTCGCCATCCCCAAGCTCACGCCCGGTTGGCTGCGGGCGGTCGCGGCGGGGATCCTCGCCAACGAGAGCCAGCACGTGTCCGTCCTGCGGATGCTGCGAGGCCGACCGCCCGTTCCCGGCGCGTTCGTGACCGCAGCGGAGTGAGCCTGCGGCCGTGACCGATCCGCGCACGACGAGACGAGAGCTGGTGCGCAGGGGCGCCGCCACCACGGCGGCCGTCACGCTGGCGGCCGCGGTGCCCTCCCTGCTCGAACCGGTGAGCGCGCTCGCCAAGCCGGTGGACGACGCGACCGTCCTCGCGTCCCTGCTCCGTGTCGAGCAGGTGATGGTCTTCGCCTACGAGCGCGCACTCGAGGTCGGGGTCGGGGTCGGGGTCGGGGTCGAGGTTGGGGTCCTGTCCGCTTCGGCGCAGCCGGTGCTGAGCTCGTTTGCCGGTCAGGAGCGGGCGCACGTGCGGGCCCTGTCGGCAAGCCTGCGGAGCCTCGCGGGCACGGTTCCCGCCCCGCCCACGACGGTGGCGGCCTTCGAGTCCGAGCTGCGCCACCTCCGCGTGCGGCGAAGCCCTGCCACGCTGCGCACCGAGCGCCAGCACCTGCGCTTCCTCATCGGTCTGGAGACGCTCATCGCCCGCCACTACCGCTACGCGATCGCCAGGCTGAGCGCCGAGAAGCAGCTCCTGATCGCCGCGGAGATCATGGCCAACGAAGCGCAGCACGCGACGCTCCTGCGCGAGCTGGTGACCCCGGGGAACTTCAGGCGCGCGGTGCCGAGCGGATTTGTGGCCGGCATGACGTAGCTTGGCGGGCAAAGCGCCACCGAATCTCCCGGGGGTGAACGGGCCCGCCGGGGCACGCCACAGTCGCTAGATCGAGCCTCCAGGAGCTAGACCAAACGTCCACGCGCCGGGGCATGATCGAGGCATTCCATGCCGGACCGCCGATCACGTTCCGGTCATGTTCAGAAGCGCACTCAGCCGCAGCGCAGCTCAGCTCGCCGGCGCCCTCGCCCTCACCGGGGCCCTGATGGCGTCGCAGGCGATCTCCACCCCGGTTGCGCTCGCCGCGAGCCACGGCCACGCGCCGCTGGTCTGGAGAGTGTCTGGCGAACACGCGATGGCGCCCGGGCCGGTGGGTCGGGTGGCGTCCGCGCCGGCGCCGTGCCCCAACGCGAACCTCACCCCGACGAGCGCCAACATCCCGCAGATCGAGGCCGCCACCATGTGCCTGATCAACCAGCAGCGCGTACTCCGCCACGAGCACCCGCTCCGCGAGAACGCCGATCTCACCAGCGCGGCCGTCGGTCATGCCCAGGACATGGTCACCAACGACTACTACTCTCACACCAGCCTGGCGGGGGCGACTCTGCTCGACCGGGTCCAGGCGACCGGCTATCTGCCACACGCGGATAGCTACATCCTTGGTGAGAACATCGACTTCGGGACGCTCTGGCTGGCCACCCCGGCGTCGATCGTCTCGGGCTGGATGAGCTCCCCGGAGCACAAGGCGAACATCCTCGACTCCGACTTCGTCGACACCGGCATCGGGGTGGTCGCCTCCGCCCCCGTGCAGTTCGCCGGCGACCAATCCGGCGCCACCTACACCCAGGACTTCGGTGTCGTCCAGACCCCCCGCGGGGCGATCTCCTGAGCCTGGCGAAGCACCGGGCGCGCCCCGCGCGCGCCCGGCACTAAGCCCTAAGCCCTCACCGGCTCACGAGGGCGGCACGTTGGGCGACTTGACCACGAACGACTGCACCTTGGTGATGTCCTTGCAGTTCTTGTTCGACTGGGTCGCCACTGCCTTGACGGTATGGAGGCGGAAGCTGAGGCCCGCCGTCTTGATCGCCATCGAGAAGTAGCCCTTGTGGGACTTCCTCACGGTCCCGAGCTTCGTGTGGTCGAGGGAGAACGTCACGTTCTTGATCCCGATCAGCGCCGACAGCCGAGCCGTAATGACAACCCCCTGGTTGATCGTCCGGTTGAAGGGACCGTACAGATGCACCTTCACGTTCGAGGTGCACTTCGCGCCCGGGGGCTGAACCGGGACCTGCTCGCCCGTGGCTCCACACCCCTCGGCGACGGCGGCGTTGTTCGCGTCGCCGCTGTAGCTCGCGGTCCACTGGTAGGCGACGTGAGCGGTCTCGGAATACGTCTTTGACGAGACGCTGCCGTCGCCCGTGATGGGCACCGTGTCGGTCTCCAGCGCGTTCGAGCACGTGGTGTCGCTGGCCCTGTAGAGCTTGAAGGTGATCGTCCCCGTGGGGGCGGTCCCTCCGCTCAGGACCGCGACATCGGAGACGTCGCAGGTCGGCGTCGCGGTCGTGAACAGGCAGCCCTTGTGCGGGGCCGCGGTCGTCACGATCGACGGCGTGGAGGGCGTCACCGTGACCTGCTCCGCGGTTCCGGGTTGGTTGCAGCCTTCGGCTACGGCGGCGTTGTTTCCGTCGCCGCCGTAGCTCGCCGTCCACTGGTAGGTGCCCGCCGCGTCCTCGGTCACCGCCGGGGAGGCGTAGGTGCCATCGCCGTGGACGGCGACCGTGCCCGTGCTCAGCGCGTTCGAGCACGTGGTGTCGCTCGCCTTGTAGAGCTTGAAGGTGATCGTCCCGGTCGGAGCGTTCCCGCCGCCCAGGACCGCGCTGTCGGAGATCGAGCCGCCCGCCGCCACGCTCGGCGAGGCCTTGGTGGAGATCGTCGTGATGAGCGGGGGAATGGTGGTCTGCTCCGCGGGTTGGTTGCAGCCTTCGGCAACCGGATCGTTGTTCGCGTCGCCGCCGTAGCTGGCGGTCCATTGATAGGTGCCGGGCGTGCTCTCGGACACCGCGGGAGAGACGTAGCTGCCGTTGCCGTCGACCGTCGTCGTGACCGTGCTCAGCGCGTCCGAGCAGCTCGTATCGCTCGCGGAGTAGAGCTTGAAGGTGATCGTCCCGGTCGGCGAACGCCCGCCGCTCAGGACCGCGCTGTCGAAGAGCGTGCCGCCCGTGGGGGCGCCCGCCGTCGTCGCGATCGTCGGAGTGTCCAGGCAATCGGGGACCGAGAGGTTGAACGAGAACGAGTCGGCCGATCCGTCGGTCGTCTGGTCTTTAGTCCAGCTCGATGAGGCGACAATGGTCCCGGCGCCGTTCGGAAGCGGGACGGTCAAGGTATCGGTGGCCCCCGGAAAGCTCACGCTCCCCGTCTGGGTTACCGCCGATTCCATCGTGGGCGTGTAGACGATCGTCCACACCGGCGTGTTCTCCCCGCCGTTGCCCGTGCCCGATTTAAACGAAGACCACGCGAAGGTCACCGAGTTACCGGTGGCCGGGTCGCAGGTCGCCGTTGCGACCACATCATGCGCCTGAGCGCCGGCGGCGAACACGAAGAAGGCCACCAGCGCCAGCGGCGCTATGCGCCGGCTCGCGCGCCTGCGCGGCCGCAGCCGCGGCCGGTCACCCGGGGAAGAGGAAAACGAACTAGCGATGTTCATGCCGGCACTCCTTGGTAGCGCTGCTCGCCTCGCGGACGACCAGGGACCACCCCGACACGCCCCGAGCGGTAAAAGCTCCAGAATGTGACTCAACGCTCCCGAGGGTCGAAAGTCAAGCGTTGGCCGATAAGTGTCCGTCTCATGACGTCCCGCGCCCTCTGTTACGCTGCCGCTGTCCATAATCGGACACCGGTGATCCGCGGGAGGCGATCAGAGGTGGAGGCGAGCAAAGTGTCGGCGCGGGCGCCGCGTGAGCGGGGGAAAAGCCCAGCACGGGCGCGCGGCGAGATCGAGATGGTGCGGGTGCTCGACGAGGATCCCGAGCTGGGCTTCTACCTGCCCGGACCGCAGCTCAAGCTCGCGTCCGCGGCCGCGATCGCGCCGCTGCTCAGGATCGAGCCCGGTACCACCTCGTTCGTGATCGACGAACCCATGACCCACGCCCACCTCGGTTTCCTGGTCCTCGAGGGGTTGATCGTCCGTCACGTCTTCTTCGGTGAGCTCGGCGCGAGCGAGCTCTACGGATCCGGGGACCTCCTGCACCCGTGGCTCCGGCGCGCGCACAGCACCGCCCCGGTCCGGTGGGAGGTTCTCGCCCCGACCCGCCTGGCCGCGCTGGACGAAGGCTTCGCCGACCGGATCCACGCCTGGCCCGAGCTCGCCGCCGGCCTGATCGAGCGAGCCGCTGAACGCGCGGATTTCCAGGCCCTGCAAGCCGCTCTGCGCCAGGCCAAGCGGGTCGAGGACCGCGTGCAACTCGCGCTCTGGCACTTCGCCGCCCGCTGGGGAGAGACCGGGCCCGAAGGTCGAACGGTCCGACTTCCGAACGTCACCGGCGAGCTTCTCGCCCGCTTCGTCGGCGCCCGGCGCCAGACCGTGAGCACCGCGCTCGGGCGGCTCGCGGACCGGGGCGAGCTGAGGCGAAACCCCGACGGCGGCCTCACCCTTGCCCACGCGCCGGCTCAGCTCGAGCGGATCGAAGCCGGGCGGCGCGTCCACAGGCCCTAAACGTGGAGCAGGTGGCTCCAGAACCACACGGGCGCGAGGATCGCCGCAGCCGCGAGGGCCGCCGCCGCGAGCATGGCCACGGCCATCACCGAGTTGCCCTCCTGGTGGTAGCGGTTGGCCCAGTAGAGCGCGAGGAGCAGGCCCACCGGCGCGATCGCGAGCGCGGCCAGGACGGCAATCGCGAGGTGTACCCAGTCCACCCGCCCGCTGGCCGGGCGGGTGGGCGCGAACCAGCGCGCGCGTGGGAGCTCGATCCTGCGCTTGGCGCTTTTCGCCGCCCGGGCCGCCTCGAGGTCGGCGCCACACACTGCGCATCCGGCCGCGAACGGGGTCACCCGCTGACCGCAGTTGGGGCAGTTGGTGACGGCGCGCGGCATCGTGTGAACGATACGGCCGGAGTCGGCTGGTAGCCTCGCTCACCGATGAAGATCACCCAAGATCTGTACGACGAAATCCTCGCCCAGGCGCGGGCCGAGGCGCCGAACGAATGCTGCGGCATGATCGCGTCGCGCGACGGGGAAGCGGTGAAGGTGTACCCGGCGACGAACGCGGCGGCGAGCCCGCCCTACGCCTACGAGATCGACAGCGGGGATCTGTTCCGGATCCAGATCGCGATCGACGACGCCGACCTCGACCTCGGCGCGATCTACCACTCGCACCCACGCAGCGAGCCCTATCCCTCGCAGACCGACATCAACCTCGCCTTCTATCCCGACGCGCTCTACATCATCGTGGGCTTGAAGGGCCAGGAGCCCGAGGTGCGAGCGTTCACGATCGCGCGGGACGGTCAGGTGGCGGAGGCTGAGCTGGTCGTGGGGTGATGGCCGCCCCGCGGTCCACGTCCGACGCGCTCGAGTGTCCGACGTGTGCCGGGAGGTACGCGCCCGAGGAGCGGTTCTGCCCGGCTTGTGGGACGCCCCTGGTCCACGGCGGCCAGGCGGCGGAGCCCGATCCCCTCACCGCGCGCCAGGAGCGGGCGCGGAAGATCAAGCCTCAGTTCGCCGAGGGCGAGCTCGTCTACGTCGCCGGCGCCCGCAATCAGGCCGAGGGCGAGTTCATCCAGGGCCTGCTCCTCGAGGAGGGCGTCCCGAGCCTGCTGCGCCGTAGCGCGGGCTTCGACGTCCCCGACTTTCTCGCCGCGGGCCCGCGCGACGTCCTCGTCCCCCAGTCCGGCGAGACGGCGGCGCGCGAGGTCCTGCTCCAGGCCGAGATCATCTCCGCCGAGCCCTTCGATCCGCGCGTCGTCGCCCCCGGCCGCCTGCTCGCCGGGCTGCTCGCGGGCCTCGCGGTGGTATGCCTGGTCATATGGCTGGGGACGCAGGTACTGCACTGACGCGTGATGTATTACGGTGCGCAAAAACCGCACCGGAAGGGGAAGGGCATGAGCGCGCTGTCTTCGGTCGACTGCATCGTCGTTCTGATGCTGGAGAACCGGTCGCTGGACCACATGCTGGGGTACCTGTACGCTGCGGAGGGGAACGTCTCGCCCACCGGTCAGCCCTTCGAGGGCCTGACGGGTAACGAGTCGAATCCCGACGCGAGCGGGAACGCGGTGCCGGTGTTCCAGATCGAGCCGACGACGTCGAACGCCTATCTGATGCCGGGAGCCGATCCCGGCGAGGGATACATGGCGACGAACTCGCAGCTCTACGGCTCGACGAAGAACCCGGCCGAGGGCGCGACGGCCCCGATGACGGGCTTCGTCTCCGACTTCGCCTACACGATCGGCTGGGAGTCGAAGGAGTCAGGGTGGTCGATCGTGCCGGGCACCACGGCCAACGACATCATGGGGTGCTTCACCCCGCAGGCGCTGCCCGTGCTCTCGGGACTGGCCCGCGGCTACGCGGTGTGCGACCACTGGTTCGGGTCGGCACCGACCGAGACGCTGCCCAACCGGGCCTTCGCGGGCTGCGGCACGAGCCAGGGCCACATGGACGACAAGACGCGGACCTTCACGGCGCCGAGCATCTTCGGCTCGATGACCCAGCACGGCGTGGACTGGGCCATCTACGGATACGAGGCCGAGCCGCTGACCAAGGAGACCTTCACCGATATCGCGAGCGAGCCTGCCTCGCGCTTCGGCCTGTTCTCCGACTTCACCGCCGCCGCCTCGGCGGGCACGCTCCCGGCCTACGTCTTCCTCGAGCCGAGCTGGGGCGCGACGGGCAACAGCCAGCATCCCAACTACGACGTCTCGCTCGGCGAGCAGCTCATCCACGACGTCTACTACGCGCTCTCGGGCGGACCGCAGTGGGACAAGACGCTGCTCATCGTCACCTACGACGAGCACGGCGGCTGTTATGACCATGTCCCGCCGCCGTGGGGAGCGACGCCGCCCGACAGCGCCGCCGGCGAGTTCTCCTTCGACTTCACGCGCTTCGGGCCGCGGGTCCCGACCGTGCTCGTGTCGCCGCTGATCGAGGCGGGGACGGTGTTCCGGGTGCCCGACGGCTCCACGCCATTCGACCACACCTCGATCCTGAAGACGCTCGAGAACCGCTTCGGCGTGCCCACGCTGACCGCGCGCGACGCCGCCGCTCCGGACGTCTCCGGCGTGCTCACGCTGACGACACCGCGCACCGACGACCCCTTGGCCGGGGTTACGGTGCCGACTTCGGACGCCAGCCCACCCGCCACCGATCAGCCTTCCCACCTCCAGGAGGTCCTGGCCGACCTGATCTCCCGCCACCAGCCCGCGGGCGTCCCCAAGCCGGAGCTCCGGACCCGCGAGGACTACGAGCGCTATACGCGACCGCGCTTCTAGGGCTCCCTACGGGCAGTTGTGGATGTCGCTGGTGGCGGAACTGAACACGGCGTCGATCACGCCGGGCACGACAATCGCGAGCGCGTTGACCGTCAGGCCATGATCGGCGCCGGCGACTGGAATCTGCTGGTTGAGCGTGATCTTCAGTCCGGCGACCGCGAGCTGTGTGTTGGGCACCAGATTGCTTATCGGGATGCGGACGCCGTTGACGGTCAGCGTACCGATCGTGGAGTTGCCCGTCGCTCCCGTGCAGGTGCTCCGCGAGGACGCGCTCAGGCCGGTGACCTGAACAGCCGGGAGGAGCAGCCCGGCGATCTTCAGGCTCGTGAGTGACGCCGTACTCGTGGATGTCCCCAGCCCAGTCGTAGCGCTCGTCGTCAGCCCGAGCGCGGTTCCGACAACGAAACTGGCGGTCGCCGTCGTGCGCTGCGTTTGCGACTGCTGCGCGGTCATGATCTGGCCGGTATCAGCGAACATCGTCGGCGCGCCGCCGAGCACGGCGACGGAGGCGCCGTAGGCGCGACCGGTGTAGTAGAGAAGCTTGACCGTGCCCGAGCCCGACGAGGGCAGGTAGTACGGGTCGCCGGCAAAGTTATCGCTGACCGGTACCGTGAACGTCGCGTCATCCGGCTGCGCGACGTCCGCAATCGTGCATTGGACGTGGCCCGTCGGGGTCACAGTCCCGGTGCAGGACTGCGCCGTGCCCCCACTGCCGAGCGTGAACGTCACCGTCTGGCCGGAGGGCACGGGAGCGGTGGTTCCGTTCTCCAGCAGCGTTCCCGTGAGCGTCGCCGACGCGCCGTTGGCGACCTCCGGCGGACCGTCGTAGCTGAGCGTGGTGGGCGCCTTGGTGATCGTGAAAGACACCGGTTTGGTGGTCGGGAGGTAGTCGGCGTCCCCTGCGAACGCGGAAACGATGTTGTAGCTGCCGGCGGCTTGCGTTGGTGTGATCGAGCAGGAAGCGTTGCCGGCGCTGCTGGTCGGCGTGGTCGTCGTGCAGGTGTCGCTCGATCCGACCGTGAAGGTGATCGTCCGGCCGGCGATGGGCGCCCCGCCGTTGGTCTCGGTGAGCGTCGCCGAGGCGGTGAACGGGCCGTGGTAGACGGCCGTGGTCGGACCGGTGTACGTGAGCGTCGTCGGCGCCTTGGTGATGGTAAAGCTGGTCGTCGCCGAGGTCCCGAGGTAGTCGGTGTCGCCGCCGAAGGAGGTGACGATGTTGAAGCTGCCAGGGGTCTGGGACGGCGTGATCGAGCAGGATGCGCTGCCGGCGCTGTTGGTCGGCGTGGTCGTCGTGCAGGTGTCGCCCGATCCGAGCGTGAAGGTGATCATCCGGCCGGCGATGGGCGCCCCGCCGTTGGTCTCGGTGAGCGTAGCCGAGGCGGTGAACGGCGTGTGGTAGACGGCCGTGGTCGGACCGGTGTAGGTCAGCGTCGTCGGCGCCTGGTTGAGCGTGAATGGGGTACTCGAGCCGGACGGTTGGTAGCTCGGTTCGTCGCCGGCGAATGTGACCTTGACCGTATACGGGCCGGGTGTGTCGTGCGGGGTCACTACGCAGCTGGCATCTCCGTTGCTGTCTGTCACGACCCCTGTGCAGCCCTCGGCGCCGAGACTGAAGTTGAGCTTCTCGCCGGCGATGGGGCTCGAGTCGGAGGAGTCGATCAGCTGCGCCGACAGCGTGATCGACTGATCGTAGTCGCCACTGGTCGGGCCCGTGTAGGAGATCGAGGTGGGGATGTGCAGGACGGTGAACGCCGTGTGTGTCGCCGCAGGGGTGTAGGCGGCATCACCGGCGAACGTCGCAGAGGCGGTGTAGTGCCCCGGCGCGGCGCTGATCGAGACCGAGCAAGACGCATTGCCGCTGCCATCCGTGAGGGCGGAGCACGTCGCGCCGGCCGCGGCGAGGGTGATGGTGCGGCCCTGGAGACCGTTCGACGTACCATGGTCGTCCAAGCTCCCGGACAGGGTGATGGTGTCGCCTTGGCTCGCGCTGGTCGGGCCTGTGTAGGCGATATCAGCGGGATTGTTCTCGAGGCTGTTGAAAGCGGCCGAGCCCCAGCCCGTCGCCTCGTCCCAGCCCGTCGCTGCCGCGAAGCCGTTGGTGCCTGACGTGATGTCGTGAAAGTCGTTGGCATAGGTCGTCGGATCGTTCGCCAATGCGTAGATCAGAGGCGCGGCAAATCCGATTCCGGGTCGGCCCGAGGCCTGATTGTTGTTGTTCCAGATCACCGAGGCGGCAGCCCAGATGGGCGTGGACAGGCTCGTGCCTCCGGTGCAGCAGTGCGCGCTGCCGTCGAAGTAGAGGTAGGCGCCGATTCCCGAGTCCGCGGAGACGTCGGGCTCAGCGCGTCCCGTGCACGGGGTCGACGGGTAGACGAGCGGGCTGCCGATGCCGGTCTGCCACGAAGGCCGCGGCTCGCTGTTGCTGCAACCGCCGCCGTCCGCGATCGCGGTCTCCGATGACCAGTCCTGCGAGCCGTCGACGTTCAGGTTCGTGCCCCCGACCGCGACGACGTACTGGCTCACCGCTGGGTACTGGCAGCCGGACGCGGCGCCGCTGTCGCCCGTCGAGAAGTAGAAGGTCACGCCCGTCGAGGCCCCGTACTGGAGCGAGGTCTCCATATTCGGGTCGCTTGGACAACCGCTGGACTGGGCTCCCCAGCTGTTGGAAATCACCTTCAAGCCGGAGTGCGCGGCGTCGTTGAGGGCGTCCTCCATCGGCGTGCCACTGTTCTGCCCGAGCCAGTAGGTCTCGTGAATTCCCGGTGCGACGGCATGCGCGATCTCGGTATCGAGCGCCACCTCGTTGTCGGTGTCGCTCTCGGTCGTTGTCCCGTCGACGGGGATGAAGTTGAGGCCGTCATTGCCCGCCTGCCCGATCGTCAGCGCCGTCGTCCCAGTGGCCGTGGCATAGCCCGTGTAATCGCTCTGGGGCAACGGCTCCCCCCAGAGGGTGAAGCCAAGCGTCTGGCCGTCGCCGTTACCGACGATGTCGTACGCGGCTCGGAAGGTGCCGCCGTCATAGCCGCACCGATTCGAGGGCGTGCAGGTGATATCTGGTTCGGGCAGGTCGTAGGTCGACAGTCCGCTCACCCAGCTCACATTGAGGTCGGCCGGGATCGCCGGGGCGCGGTCATTGGCAAAGAACGCATGACCGGCAGCTGTGTAGTTGTTGATCGTCACGCCGAACGCGCGCTCGAGCGTCGCTGTTGGCGCCTGCACGTGGATCAGGAGGTTGTCTGAGGTGACTCCTGTGATGTCGAGGCCCTCACTTCCCAGCCACGCCTCGGCGGCTTGGACGTCAGCGTCGGTCGGCGCGTACTCAGCCATGTATTCCGCATTCGTCAGGTAGTGCCCGTAGTCTCGGCTTCCCGGCGTACTCGCCGCCGCGATCAGCGCATCCAGCTTGGCCGAGTGGCGCACATCAAGGCCGACATTGACCCGGAGAACTGCTGTCGGATCGTGGTGACCGCTCAGCGATGCGCGCCCTTGCGCGACCGGTAGGGCTGTGTCACCCACGATCGCCTTGAAGCTGGTCGCGCCGAGCGCGCCGCTCGCGGTCACCGCGGCGGCGACGAGTGAGACTGACACGACGACAAGCACCCTCAGCGTCACGCGGACGCGTGCACAGACACTACCCAATCCCATGGGACCCCCCGGTCCAAATAGCCCTCACCCTGCCCTGGGTACCCTGCCCTTTACGAGTCGGCACCCTACCCTCACGCGTGAGCGCTGTCAAGGACAGCGCTTCAGGCCGCGGGGAAGCCCGGCACGACCGCCCGCAGCCTTCGCCACCGATCGATCTCGCAGCTGTCGCGAAGGACGAGAACGGTGCTCACCCGCCGTCCGCGCTACGCCCGTCACCCGCGCCTCCTCGGGCCCGAGGACAATATCGGAGCAGTTCTCGCCCGACGGAACCGGAGCGAAAGGATTCACCAGTCGCGCAAGCACCGTGCAGGCGTGCTCAGGTCGTAGGACCGTGCCGGCGGCGGGGTCGCAGGCAAGCAAGTATTTCCGCGATCCGGGGTGGCCGGGTCCATCCGGGTAGTCGACGATCGTAAGACGGGTACGGCCCTGCGCGCGCACGGGCACGGCCCCCGCTGGAAGCGTGGACCCGCCACAGGCTCCGAGCAGCGAGCCGACCAGAACTCCCGCTAGGACGGTGCGTCGCAAGCGGCTCACGACAGCGACTCGTCGAGCTCGCCGAGCGCGTCGGTGAGCTGGAGGTTGGCCGAGTAGTCGACGGGGCAGGAGATGATCGACACGGTGTCCTCGGCGAGAGCCTCTTGCAGGGTGGGGAGGAGCTCGCCGGGCGCCCCGATCCGGTATCCGCGGGCGCCGAAGCTCTCGGCGTAGGCGACGAAGTCGGGGTTGCCGAACGCAGTGTCGACGGCCTGCCCGAGCTCCAGCTCCATCTTCCACTTGATCAGCCCGTACTCGTCGTCCACCCAGATGAGCACGACGAGGGGGATGCGCTCGCGCAGCGCGGTCTCGATCTCCTGCGAGTTCATCATGAAGGCCCCGTCGCCGGTGGCCACCAGGACGCGGGCTTCGGGGCAGGCGATCTTCGCCCCGATCGCGCCGGGCAGAGTCCAAGCCATCGTCGAGAGGCCGTTGGAGATCAGGCAGGTGTTGGGCCCGTAGGTGGGGTAGAGGCGCGCCATCCACATCTTCAGCGCCCCGGTGTCGACGAGCACGATGTCCTCGCGCCGGAGCGCCGCGCGCGTGTCGGCGACGATGCGCGCCGGGGCGAGGGGGAAGCGGTCGTCCTCGCGGCCGCGCTCGAGCTCACCGTCGATCATCTCGCGGATGCGCTGCTTGGCGATGTCAGGGTCAAACCGGCTCCCGACGGCGGCGGCGAGCGCGTCCAGAGTGTGGGCGATGTCCGACTGCAATCCCACCTCGACCTCGTAGTGAACGTCCACCTCGGCGGGGAAGCGGTGGATGTGGATGATCTTCTTGTCGCTGTTCGGGTTGATCCGCACCGGGTCGAACTCCTGGAGCTCGTAGCCGACGGCGATGATCGCGTCGGCCTGGTCGAAGCCGAAGTTGACGTAGTCGTGGCGCATGAACCCTACGGCGCCGAGGGCCTGCGGATGGTCGTCCGGAATCACCCCCTTGCCGTGGAAGGTGGTCGCCACGGGGACGCCGAGGGCCTCGGCGAAGCGTATGAGCGCGTCGCTCGCGCCGGCGCGGGCGGCGCCGTGGCCGGCGAGGACGATCGGATTGCGCGCCGCGTGCAGGACGTCCGCGGCGCGGCGCAGCTGGGTGGAGGAGGGTTCGTCGGGGCGGGGGATGTTGACTACGAGGGGGCGGGCGCCTTCGGGGGCGAGGTCCTTCTCGACGTCCTCCGGGACCGCGAGGTAGACGGCGCCGGGGCGCTCGGTCTGGGCGAGCTTGAACGCCTTGCGGATCATTTCGGGCACGGCGCCCGGGGTGGCGATGAGCTCCGCCCACTTGGTCACCGGCGCGAACATCGAGACCAGGTCGACGCCCTGGTGGGACTCCTTGTAGCTCCGGTTCATGCCCACCTGTGCCGAGAGCGCCACCACGGGGGTCGAGTTGGTGGTGGCGTCCGCCACCCCGAGGAGGAGGTTGATCGCTCCGGGCCCCAGCGTCGCCGAGCACACGCCGGCGCGGCCCGTCAGGCGACCGTAGACCTCGGCCATGAACGATGCCGCCTGCTCGTGGCGCACGAGTACGTAGCGGATCGAGGACTCGGCCAGGGCCTCGACGAGGTGGATGTTCTCCTCTCCGGGAATGCCGAAGACGTGGGAGACGCCCTCGTTCTCGAGGCAGCGCACGATGAGCCGGGCGACGCCCCGCTCGGCTTCTTCGCTCGGCATCAGATCTCCGTTCGCTGGGTCAGGGGGGGTCACGGGGGGTCACGGGGGCACACGGGGGTCACGGGGGCACACGGGGGTCAC
>Ga0302325_10003599_pt1 | contig 36392 bp, 29 predicted proteins | sample Palsa_T0_2_FD_201948 | JGI IMG/M metagenome (GOLD analysis project Ga0302325, IMG submission 201948) | Peat permafrost microbial communities from Stordalen Mire near Abisko, Sweden - Palsa_T0_2 | ecosystem: Environmental > Terrestrial > Soil > Palsa > Peat permafrost | place: Sweden: Abisko...
CCAAGCACATTTGCGGGTCCTTGGAATATTTATTTTATCGTGCTAACGTATTGTTTCTATTGGTCGGGGTGACAGGATTTGAACCTGCGACCTATACGTCCCGAACGTAGTGCTCTACCAGGCTGAGCTACACCCCGATACCGCTCGACGGCCCGCAGCGCCATAAGGCCAACGCGGCGGGGCGCGCAGTGTACTGAACAGACCTCCAGCCTTCAACGCGGACGGCCCTCTTTAGAGTTACGTCCCCGTCTTCTGCACGACCACATGCCCCAGGTGCATGACGAAGAGCGGGTGCTCGGTCGCGTGGATGTCGCTCAGCACGTTGCCCGGCACGGCCACGACGTCGGCCACCTTGCCCGCCTCGAGCGTCCCGACGTCATCCTGAACGCCGAGCAGCTTCGCCGCCTCACGGGTGCCGGCCAGCAGGGCGGCTGCGGGACTCATGCCAAGCTCGGTCATCAGGCCGAATTCCATCGCGTTCATGCCATGCGGGTAGACGCCCGCATCGGTGCCGAATGCGATCGGCACACCGATCCGCAGCGCGGCCTTGAACATATCGCTGTGGGCGGCGGCGGCGGCGCGTGCCTTGGCCGCGATCTGCGGCGGGTAGGTCTCGGCCAGCTTGCCGGCCCAGTACACGGCCATGCGCGTGGGCACGAGGTAGACGCCCTTGGCCTTCATGAGCTTCAGGGTGTCCTCCTTGAGGAAGCTGCCGTGTTCGATCGAGTCCACTCCAGCCTCGATCGCAAGGCGCGCCGCCGTATCCCCGTGGCAGTGGGCTGCGACCTTGCGCCGCCACGTGTGAGCTTCTGAGACGATCGCCGCCATCTCTTCGGGCGTGAGCTGTGGCACATCGACCGGGTCGGTTTCCGATAGCACCCCGCCGCTGGCTGCGATCTTGATGACATCCGCCCCCCACTTCAGCTGGTAGCGCACCGCCTCGCGGCACTCTTCCGGACCGCTGCAGATGCCCTCGATGGGTCCCCATGGCTTCATGCGATCGGGCGGCAACGAATAAAGGTCGAAATGCCCCCCCGGGGAGCCGATACCGTGCACGGCGATCAGCATACGGGGGCCTTCGGTGATCCCGGCGTTGATGCCGTTGCGCAGCCCGACGTCGATGAAGTCCTCCGCGCCGACGTTGCGCACGGTCGTGAAGCCCGCCTCCAGTGTGCGCTTCGCATACAGTGCCGCGTACATGGCCTGCTCGGCCGGGAAGCGGCGCAGGCTGGTGTACATGTAATGGTTGTAGTCCTTTTCGAACTCAAACGTCAGGTGCGTGTGCGCATCAATGAAGCCAGGCAGAAGTGTGGCATCTCCGAGATCGATCACACGGGCACCGGGCGGGGCGGGTGCCGTGCCGACCGAGACGATGCGATCGCCGCGCACGACGATTGCGGCGCCGTCTTTGAGAGCCGTGCCGGTGGCATCGAACACGTGTGCGGCCTTGAGCACAATGGTCTCGGAGGGTGTCGCGGTGGGGGCCTCGTCGTCGGCGTGCGCGGCCGGGAATATCGCGGTGGCGATGATGCCCGCTGCAACTCGCAGGCCGAGCGATCGCACGCTCGTGGAAACCTTCATCGTGTTTGCTCCCTTCGATCAGACGGCGCGGGAAGCACGCCGCTTTATTAGCTTATGTGGTGTGACCGACTGCGAATCGGGCGAGTGCGGCGAGTCCACTTTTGTAAGAGGACTCCGGCAACGCCGTGAGCGAGGCGAGTGCCCGCTCAGATTCCTCCCGGGCGAGGCGCGCGGTGTACTCCAGACCACCGGTGGCATCGATGGCCGCAATCACCGGATCGAGCTGCGTGACGCCGCCTTGGCGGATGGCTTCGCGGATCGCCGTGCGCTGCCCGTCGCTGCCGTTCTTCAGAGCGTAGATCAATGGCAGCGTGGGCTTGCCTTCGGCAAGGTCATCGCCCAGGTTCTTGCCGCGCTCCTTCGGATTGGAGCGGTAGTCGAGCACGTCGTCCACCAGCTGATAGGCGGTGCCGAGGTGACGGCCATAGGCGGCGAGCGCATGGCGGATGCGCGGCTCGGCACCGGCGAGAACGGCGGCCACTTCGGCGCCGGCCTCGAAGAGCTTGGCCGTCTTGCGGTAGATCACCTCGAGGTAGCGCTGCTCGGTGGTGTCCGGATCGTGCGCGTTCATGAGCTGCAGCACTTCACCTTCGGCGATCACGTTGGTCGCCTGCGCCATGATCTCCATGACCGACTGGCTGTTGAGTGCGGCCATCATCTGGAATGCCCGCGAGTACACGAAATCCCCCACCAGCACGCTCGCCTGGTTGCCGAAGACCTTGTTGGCCGTGTGTCGGCCGCGGCGCAGCGAGGAGCCGTCGACCACGTCATCGTGCAGCAAGGTGGCGGTATGGATGAATTCGATGAAGGCAGCGGCCTCGATGTGGGCCGTGCCCTCGTGGCCACAGGCGCGCGCCGCCAGCACGACCAGCAGGGGCCGCAAGCGCTTGCCGCCGCCCGAGATGATGTGCTCGGCCACCTGGTCCACGAGCGGTACCGCACTCTTCAGGCGCGCGCGCACTACGGAATCCACCGCGCGCAGATCGCTATGAACCAGCCCGCGAATGTCGTCCAAGGTGGTGGGCGGATCGGTGCGTTGTAAGGGAAGAGCGGTCATGGCGTGGGACACCACTGCATCCTAGCCGACCGGGGGTGCTTTAGAGAAATGCCGGCGCGTGCCCGGGCAAGGGCGCAAATTCCGGGCTAAGTCCCTGCCGCCAATGAAGAAAGCGCGGTTTGACCAGCGGGCAAGTCCGCCAGTAGAATGCGCGGCCCTTCAAGTCAGCCTCATTCTCTCCTTAAATACTATGTACGCGGTCATCGCTACGGGCGGCAAACAGTATCGTGTAACGAAGGACGGCGTACTGCGCATCGAGAAGCTCGACGCAGAGCCGGGTGCCACCGTGGAGTTCGGCGAGGTGCTGCTGGTCGGGGAGGGCGCGGACGTCAAGGTCGGCAAGCCCATGCTCAAGGGCGGCAAGGTGCTTGCCACCGTGGTGCGCCACGGCAAGGGCGCCAAGGTGTCGATCGTGAAGTTCAAGCGCCGCGCACACTACCTTAGGCAGAAGAACCACCGTCAGCCGTTCACCGAGGTGAAGGTGACGGACATCAGCGCAGGCTCGTAACTCATGGCACACAAAAAGGCAGGCGGCAGTACCAAGAACGGCCGCGATTCACACTCCAAACGCCTGGGCGTCAAGCGCTTCGGCGGCGAGCAGGTGCTCGCAGGGAACATCATCGTGCGCCAGCGCGGCACGCGGGTACGTCCCGGGTCGAACGTAGGCGTGGGTACCGATCACACGCTGTTCGCCAAGGTGACCGGCAAGGTGCAGTTCCAGAAGAAGGGCAGCGAGCAGCGCCTGTACGTGAGCGTCCTGCCGGAGAAAGTCTGAAGGTAGCCTCGACCGAAGAGGTCAGCTCGCAACAGCCCCGGCCTTAAGCGCCGGGGTTTTTGTTTGCGCGGGCTGAAACGGCCACGCGGACCCGGCGGGCAGATACAGTAAAGTGGCAGCGTGAAATTCGTCGACGAGGCGCGGGTGAAGGTGCAGGCCGGCAATGGCGGCCGCGGCAGCGCCAGCTTTCGTCGCGAGAAATTTGTGCCGCTCGGCGGGCCCGACGGCGGGGACGGTGGTAATGGCGGCAGCGTCTACCTGCGCGCCGTCTCCGGGGTCAACACGCTCGCGGACTTTCGCATCGAGCGCACGTTCAAGGCGCAGCACGGGGATCCCGGGGGCGCGAACGACTGCGCGGGGCGGGGTGGGGCGGACCTGTACGTGTCGGTGCCGGTCGGCACCGAGGTGCGCGATGCCGACACGCAGGAAGAGCTCGGCGATCTGACCCGTGACGGCGATCAGCTCCTGGTGGCTCGCGGTGGCAAGGGCGGCTGGGGCAACCAGCGCTTCAAGTCGAGCACCAACCGCTCACCGCGGCGCTTCGGCCCGGGGCTGCCTGGGGAGAAGCGCCTGCTGGAATTCGAGCTCAAGGTGATCGCGGATGTGGGGCTGCTGGGGCTCCCCAACGCCGGCAAGTCCACGCTCATTCGCGCGGTTTCTGCGGCGCGGCCCAAAGTGGCGGACTATCCCTTCACCACGCTCTACCCGAATCTTGGCGTGGTGGCGGTCGGGGAGCACCGCAGCTTCGTCATGGCGGATATTCCGGGCCTCATCGAAGGGGCGGCGGAGGGTGCGGGCCTGGGGATCCGCTTCCTGAAGCACCTGCAGCGCACACGACTGCTGCTGCACCTGCTGGACATTGCGCCACTGGATCCGCAGGCCGACCCGGTGCGCGATGCGCGTGCCGTCGTCGCGGAGCTCAAAAAGTTCAGCAAGGAGCTGGCCGCGAAGCCGCGCTGGCTGCTGCTCAACAAGCGCGATCTGCTGCCCGCAAAGGAGGCCGAGCAGCGCGCACGCGAGATCGTGCGGCGCCTGCGGTATCGCGGCCCCCACTTTCTGATCTCGGGGGCGACCGGTGAGGGAACGAAACCGCTATGTCAGGCGGTTATGAGGCTTTTGGAGGAGCACGCTCGTTCACGCGCGCTCGCATCATCTCCAGAAGATGCTGCCGCCTTGCCGCCGGACGCAACTTGAGGGGGGTTGGAATGACTGGCACGGGGATGCTGCGCGTCTTGTCGTTCACGCTCATGGCACTCCTCACTGTATCGCTCGGATCCGGGCCGAGAGGCGACTCTTGTGCCGCGCGGCCTTGTTACGGTGGATGATCTGCTTGCTGACCAAGGAATCGATGACCGGAACGGCCACGTTGTAGGTCGTCCGGGCGGCCTCCTTGTTGCCTGCGGAGATGGCCGCCGTTACGTTGCGCACGGCCGTGCGCATGCGTGAGCGCAGAGAGACGTTGCGCGCGCGATGCTTTTCCGCCTGACGGGCGGCTTTCTCGGCGGACTTGGTATTGGCCACGAATTCTCCGTGTGCAACCCGACGGTCCCGGGCGCGGGGGCGGTAGTCTGAGCATCACGGCTGCGCTTGTCAACGCGCCAGATGGGGACGACTTCGGCGCCGGCCGGGGTGTTCACATAAACTGGCCGGGGGCCGGCCGCGGGGCGGATCGGTAAGTGGTTACTCTTTACATATCAGCGTTTTAGGAACCATGCAGCTTATACGGGGAGTCGCGGGCATGCCGCCCGAGAGCGCAGGCTGCGTCGTGACGATTGGCACCTACGACGGGATTCACCTCGGTCATCAGGCGCTGTTGTCGCGGCTCAGGGAGCACGCCGTACGGCTGCACGCGGCGGCGGTCATGCTCACCTTCGAGCCCACCCCGCGCGAGTATCTTGCCCCGCAGGAGCCGCCGGCGCGGCTGACCAGCCTGCGCGAGCGCTGGCGCATTCTCTCGGCGGCGGGGCCGGACTACTTCTGGCTGCTGCGCTTCGGCGAGGCTTTGCGTAACCTGCGGGCTGAGGCTTTTGCGCAGCTGCTGGCGCGGAAGCTATCCCCCAGGCTCGTGGTGGTCGGACACGACTTCCGCTTTGCAAAGAACGGCGAGGCCACCGCGCCGGTACTCGCCGCGGCCGGCAAGCCCCTGGGGTTCAAAGTCGAGGTTCTCGATCCGGTGACGCTCGAGGGTGAGCGCATCAGCAGCAGCGGCGTACGCGCCGCGCTCGCAGCAGGCGACTTTGCGCGCGCGCGAAACTGGCTGGGCCGGCCCTGGTCGATGCGCGCGCGCGTGAGGCCGGGCCAGCGGCTGGGGCGGCAGCTGGGGTTCGCCACGGCCAATTTGCCCGTCGAGCGGCGGTGTGCGCCGGTCGGGGGGGTCTTCGCGGTGCGCGTGCACGGTGTGGCACAGGCTGCCCTGCCGGCGGTGGCGAGCCTGGGCACCCGCCCGACCGTGGGAGGGACGCAGATGCTCCTCGAAGCGCACATTTTTGATTTTGACCGCGACCTGTACGGTCGGGAGATCGAGGTGGAGTTTGTAGCCAAGCTGCGCGAGGAGGAGCGGTTCGCAACGCTCGCTGAGCTCACGGCGCAGATGCATTGCGATGCCGCCGATGCGCGGCGGATTCTCGGCGCCTGAAATCGACGTACATGACCGACTACAAGCAAACCATCAACCTGCCGCAGACGGACTTTCCGATGAAGGCGGATCTTGCCGGGCGCGAGCCCGCGGCGGTGCGACGCTGGCAGGAGCGCGGCACTTACGCAAAGCTGCGCGAGATCGCGCGCGGCCGCCCGCGCTTCGTGCTCCACGACGGTCCGCCGTACGCCAACGGCGCCATCCACATCGGCCACGCAGTCAACAAGATCCTGAAGGACATCGTGGTCAAGTCGCGCTCGCTCGATGGCTTCGACTCCCCGTACATCCCGGGTTGGGATTGTCACGGCCTGCCGATCGAGCTGCAGGTGGAGAAGAAGTACGGCCGGCCGGGGCAGAAGCTCGACCGCACGGCGTTCCGCGCCGCCTGCCGCGCCTACGCGCTCACGCAGATCGATCTGCAGCGCGAGGATTTCAAGCGCCTCGGGGTCCTCGGGGACTGGGATCGCCCGTATCTCACCATGGCCCCGCGCTACGAGGCGCAGCAGTTGCGCGCCTTCGCGCGCATCATTCGTAACGGCCACTTGTATAAGGGCGTGAAGCCGGTGTACTGGTGCCTCGACTGTCGCTCGGCGCTCGCGGAGGCGGAGGTCGAGTACGAGGAGCGCACTTCACCGGCGATCGATGTCGCCTTCCGCGTCGCTGACAATGCTGAGCTCGCCGCGCGCCTCGGCCTGAACAAAGAGGCGCTCGGGCCCGCGCCGGTGGACATTGCGATCTGGACTACGACGCCCTGGACGCTGCCGGCGAACCAGGCGGTGGCACTGAATGCCACCCTGCGCTACGTGCTGGTGGAGGCCTCGAAGGACGGCGAGCGCGCACGCCTGATTCTCGCCGCGGAGCTGCTCGAGCCGTGCCTTGCGCGCTACGGGATGTCCGGCGCGAGGACGCTGGCGCAGTTCGAGGGTCGCGCGCTCGAGGGGCTGAAGCTCGCGCATCCGTTCCAGGATCGCGAGGTGCCCGTGGTCCTCGGCGAGCACGTCACCCTGGATGCCGGTACCGGCGCGGTGCACACCGCCCCCGGGCACGGGCAGGAGGATTTCGCGGTGGGCCAGCGCTACGGCCTGCCGGTAACGAACCCGGTGGGCGATGACGGGCGTTTTCTGCCCGGCACCCCGCTGGTCGCAGGACTTAAGGTGGACGAGGCCAACCCGGTGATCATCGCTGAGCTCGGCGCGCGCGGCCGGCTGCTGCACCAGGAGACCATCCGCCACAGTTACCCGCATTGCTGGCGTCACAAAACCCCGGTGATTTTCCGTGCCACGCCGCAGTGGTTCATCAGCATGGAGCGCGCGGGACTGCGTGAGCACACGCTGCGCGACATCAAGGGCGTTGCATGGACGCCGGCGTGGGGCGAGCAGCGCATCACCGGCATGATCGAGAGCCGGCCCGACTGGTGCATCTCGCGCCAGCGCACCTGGGGCGTGCCGATCCCGCTCTTCGTGCACAAGCACACCGGGGAGCTGCACCCGCGCACCGAGGAGCTGATCGGCGCGGCGGCCGCGCGCGTGGAGCAGGGCGGGATCGATGCCTGGTTCGCGCTCGAGCCGCGTGAACTTCTCGGCGCCGACGCCGAGCATTACGACAAGGTCACCGACGTCATGGACGTATGGGCCGACTCGGGGCTGTCGTTCGAGTGTGTGGGTGCGGAACGCCCCGAAGTGGCAGCTCCGGTGGATCTGTACCTGGAGGGCTCGGACCAGCACCGCGGCTGGTTTCACAGCTCGCTGCTCATGTCCGAGGCGCTGTACGAGCGCGCCCCCTACCGTGGCGTGCTCACGCACGGCTTCACGGTCGATGAGAAGGGCCGCAAGATGTCGAAATCCCTCGGCAACGTCGTCGCGCCGCAGCAGGTCATGAACACGCTCGGGGCGGACGTGCTACGGCTGTGGGTGTCGGCCACCGACTACGCCAACGAGATCGCAGTCTCGGACGAGATCCTCAGGCGCATGGCGGACTCCTATCGCCGCATGCGCAACACGCTGCGATTCCTGCTCGGCAACCTGCATGACTTCGATCCCGCAACCCATATGCTGCCGGCGCATGAGCTGCTGGCGCTCGACCGCTGGGCGCTCGCGCGCGCGCAGGTGCTGCAGGCGGAAATTGTTGAGGCCTACCGTGCCTACGCCTTCCACCTGATCTACCAGAAGGTCCATAACTTCTGCAGCGTGGATCTCGGCAGCTTCTACCTGGACGTCATCAAGGATCGCCTGTACACCATGCCCACACAGGCCCCGGGACGGCGTTCGGCGCAGACCGCGATGTTCCACATCGCCGAGAGCATGGTGCGCTGGCTCGCGCCGATCCTGTCCTTTACCGCCGAGGAGGCGTGGGCCTACCTGCCCGGGACGCGCCGCGAGTCCGTGTTTCACGAGACCTGGCACGCGCTGCCGGCCGTAGCGCCGGACTCACTCGACTGGCCGGCACTGATTGCGTTGCGTAACGATGTGCTGCGCGAGCTGGAAAAGCTGCGCGAGCAGGGCCGCATCGGCGCCCCGCTCGCAGCTCGCGTGGACGTATATTGTGTGCCCGAGGAGCTTGCGCGCTTCGCAGCTCTCGGCGAGGAGCTACGCTTCCTGCTGATCACCTCGGGCGCGCAGGTGCACGTCGTCGCCTCAGCTCCGGCGGATGCGCAGCCGGCTGCGAGCACCGGCAGCAGCGGTGTCTGGATCCGGGTGCAGCCCACGAGTGATCCGAAGTGCGTGCGCTGCTGGCATCATCGGCCGGATGTCGGTGTCGACCCGCGGCATCCACAGCTGTGCGCGCGCTGCGTCACTAACGTCGAGGGACCCGGGGAGCACAGGAGCTTCATATGAGCGATGCCAACGAGGGCGCCGTGCCGGAAGCACGCGCGGTCAGCGCCGGGCGCGCACCGCCGACTGTGCCGCTGACGGGGAGCGGATGGCGCTGGCTGCCGCTGTCGGCCCTCATCATCCTCGCCGATCACCTGGTCAAGGCGTGGCTCATGCACCACTTTGCGCCGTTCGAGCGCGTGCACGTGCTGGCGGTGCTGGACATCATCCTGACCTACAATACCGGCGCGGCCTTCAGCTTCCTCGCCGAGGCGTCGGGCTGGCAGCGCTGGCTGTTCGTGGTGCTGGCGCTCGGGGTGAGTACGGCGCTCATCTTCTGGATGCGGCGGCTGAATGCCCGTATCCACGCACTGCTCGCCTGCGGACTTGCGCTGATCGTCGGTGGCGCGCTCGGTAACCTCATCGACCGGCTCTTCATCGGCAGGGTGGTAGACTTCATCCATGTCCACTGGGGCCGGGCGTATTTCCCGGCCTTCAACATCGCCGATTCCGCCATTACCATCGGGGCCGTGATTCTGCTCATCGATGCCTGGCGCGAGAGCCGCATGGCGAAGAAGGTGTGCCGCTGATGGAGATTCTGCTAGCCAACCCGCGCGGCTTCTGCGCCGGCGTCGACCGCGCCATCGAAATCGTCGAGCGGGCGCTCGAGCTGTTCGGCCGACCGATCTACGTGCGCCACGAGATCGTTCACAACCATTATGTCGTGGACCGGCTGCGGAGCCTGGGCGCCATTTTCGTCGAGGAGCTCGCCGAGGTGCCCCCCGGGGGCACGGTGGTGTTTTCCGCTCACGGCGTCGCGACCGCGGTCGAGCAGCAGGCTGCCGAGCGGGCGCTGACGGTGTTCAACGCCACCTGTCCGCTGGTGACCAAGGTGCACATGGAAGTGGAGCGCTACGCCCGCGAGGGGCGCGACGTGATCCTCATCGGACACGCCGGGCACCCGGAGGTGGAGGGCACCATGGGCCGCTTCGATCCCTCGCGCGGCGGTCACATGCACCTGGTGCAAAACGCCGCCGAGGCCATGGACCTTACGGTGCGCGATCCGCAGCGCCTGGCGTTCGTCACGCAGACGACGCTGTCGGTCGATGACACCGCTGAGATCGTCGCAGCGCTGCGTGTGCGCTTCCCGCAGCTGGCGACGCCGCGCCGCGAGGACATCTGCTACGCCACGCAGAACCGCCAGGATGCCGTGAAGAAGCTGCTCGAGCAGTGCGACGTACTGGTGGTGGTCGGCTCGCACACCAGTTCCAACTCAAACCGTCTGCGCGAGCTCGCCGATCGTGCCGGTGTTGCCGGCTACCTGATCGATGGACCTGCGGATCTGCGCGCCGAGTGGTTTGACGGCAAGCGTGCCGTGGGCGTCACCGCCGGGGCCTCGGCACCGGAGCTGCTGGTGCGGCAGGTGGTCGAACAGCTCAAGCGCTGGGGTGGGCAGGAGCCGCGCGAGGTGGTCGGGCGTGAGGAAAGTGTGATCTTCAGCCTGCCGCGCGAGCTCAAGCGCGCCTCAGAAGGATCCATCTAGCGGGAGTCTTCTAGAGCGCAGGCTTGGCCGCGCCGCGATTCTGGTACAGCGAGCGCTTGAGTTTCCAGCGCTTGTGCGACCACGGCCAGTCGGGTGGCGCGGCGTGGATCTGTTGCTCCACCAGTCGTGCGTAGCGCTCGGTGAGCGCCCCTGAGGGCAAGCTCTCCTGCGCGCTGGCGAGGGGCTTGAATTCGATCTCGTAGTAGCCGCGGCCCGTACGGCGCAGCGAGATGAAGAACACCGGAAAGTGCGTGACGCGCGCGATCTCCTCCGGGCCCATGTAGAAGGCCGTGTCGCGACCGAGGAAGCGCGTCCAGTACTTGTGCTCGCTGGTGGTCGGCTCCTGATCGGCAACCATCGCCACGGCGCGAACCACATCGCGCCGCCTGATGATGTCCGCCAGCAGATCCTTCGCCGGTACCAGGCGCGCGCCGAAGCGGGTACGCAGCTTCTTCATCTCGCGCTCCGCCCAGTTGTCGACCAGCGGCTTGTAGGCGGCGTCGAGCGGGAAGCCGAGCTCGAGCGATAGCGCCAGCAGCAGCCACTCCCAGTTGCACTGGTGCGCGGCGACCAGCAGCACCGACTGGCCCGAGGCCAGCACGGCGTGCGGCGCCTCGATGTTCACGGCGCGCACACGCCGGCGCAGCTCCTCTGCGGGCATGCTCACAGACTTGATGATCTCCACCAGCATGTCCGCAAAGCCCGCGTAGTAGCGGCGGATGATCGCGCGCACCTGTGCTTCGTCGAGTTGCGGGAAAGCCTTGGCGAGGTTCTCGCGCACCAGGTGTTCGCGGTAGGGATAGAAGCGCAGCGCGAGCCAGGTGACAAAGCGGGCGAACCCGTACAGCAGCGACAGGGGGATGCGCGACAGCAGCCGCACCCACCAGACTGAGCGAACCGGTGGAGCCTGGGGCGCGGCTACTGAGGTATTGGCGTTGTCCGCGGAGACCTCGGTGAGCATGCCGCCTTAGTTTACCGGATGCGGTTGCACCGGCGGGGGTGGCGGCTGCGCGGTGAGCACGCGACCGAACTTGGGCGCGAGCCACGCTTCGATGTCGTCGATCACGGTGAACGCGGCCGGTACGATGACCAGCGTCAGGGCCGTGGAGGTGATGAGCCCGCCGATGACCGCCACCGCCATGGGCTGGCGGAACACCGTATCCCCGCCCAGCCCGATCGCCACGGGCAACATGCCGGCAACCATTGCGACGGTGGTCATGACGATCGGACGTGCGCGCTTGTGGCCCGCCTCCAGGATCGCCGTGAGGCGGTCCTTGCCGGCGCGCATCTCCTCGATGGCGAAGTCCACCAGCAGGATCGAGTTCTTGCCGACCAGGCCCATGAGCATGAGGAAGCCGATCATGGCGCCAAGGGAGAGCGGATTGTTGGTCAGCATGAGGGCTCCCACCGCGCCGCCGAAGGACAGCGGGAGCGATGCGAGGATCGTGATCGGCTGCAGGACGCGCGCGAACAGCAGCACCAGCACCGCAAACACCATGAGGATCCCGGTGAACATCGCGATGATGAAGTTGGTAGCCAGCTCCGCCATGACCCTGGCATCCCCTGCATCGACCCGGTGTACGCCGGGGGGCAAATTCTTCATGGCCGGCAGCGCCTTGATCTTGTCCATCGCGGTGCCGAGCTCCACGCCGTTCAAGTCGGCCACGATCGTCAGGCGTCGCTCCTGGTTGTAGCGCCGCACGCGCGTCGGGCCCTGGCCGAAGGTGATGTCGGCCACCGCCTTGAGCGGCACGGCGCCGCCGTTCGCGGTCGGCACCGGCAGATTCTCGAGGGTCGAGAGGTCGCGACGCGTGTCCTCGGGGAGGCTGACGCGGATTGGCACCTGGCGGTCGGCGAGCGAGAACTTGGCGCTGTTCTGATCGAGTTCGCCGATCGTTGCGATGCGGATCGTCTCGCTGAGAGAGGCCACGGTGACTCCGAGCTGGGAGGCCAGGTCCAGATGCGGGCGAATGAGAATTTCCGGGCTCGGCATGTCGCCGTCGATCCCCGCCTCACGCAGAATCGGCAGCTGGCGCATCTCATCGACCACCTTGCGCGCAGTAGCCTCGGTCAGCTGCGGGTTGTCGCCGGTGATATAGATCTGGATGTCGCGCCCGTTGCCGTTGCGGTTGAAATGCAAGCGGGCATCGGGGATCGCGGCGAGATCCTTAATGACGCGGTCTTCCCATTCGCGCTGGCTAACCTTGCGATGACTCGGCGTCACCAGCGTGATTTCCAGACTGCCGGTGCGCACTTCGCCGAAATCGCCACCTCCGATGAGCTCGACCACCGACTCGACTTCGGGCTGGCGCGCGATGATGCGAAAGGCCGCAGCCGACACTGCCGCGGTGTCGGCGAGGCGTGCGCCCGCCGGCAGCTCGACGTTCAGCTCGCTGAAGCTCTCATCCGACTCGGGGATGAAGGTCTTGGGGACGATGGCAAGTCCGACGATCGATAGCAGGAAGAACGCCAGTCCCCCGGCGAGCGTCTTCCAGCGGTGGCGGGTGCTCCAGCGCAGCAGCCGCTGATACCACGCCATGACCGGACCGTCCGTGTGGATGGCGATGTGATCGGACTTGAGCGTATAGGCGGCGATGACGGGCGTGATCAGACGCGCCACCAGCAGCGAGAAGAACACCGCCGCGGCCACCGTGAGCCCGAACTGCTTGAAATACTGTCCGGTGATGCCGCCCATGAAGCTAACGGGGAGGAACACGGCGATGATGGTCGCGGAGGTGGCGACCACCGCAAGCCCGATCTCGTCGGCGGCATCCAGCGCCGCCTGGTACCCGCTCTTGCCCATGCGCATATGGCGCACAATGTTCTCGATCTCGACGATCGCATCGTCCACCAGCACGCCCGCGACCAGGGACAGCGCGAGCAGGCTGATCTGATTGAGCGAGAAGCCCACCCACTGCATGAACGCGAACGTCGGGATGGCCGACAGCGGGATGGCGAGCGCGGAGATCAAGGTCGCGCGCGTGTCGCGCAGAAACAGGAACACCACCAGCACCGCGAGGCAGGATCCTTCCAGCAGCGCGCTCCTCGCCGAGTGGTAATTGGCCTTCGTGTAGTCGACCGAGGTGTACGCCTGCGTGACAGCGATCTGCGGATTCTCCTTCTTGATCTTGACGAGCTCGCGCTCCACGCCTGCCATGACGCTGACGTCGGAACTGCCCTTGGCCTTGAATACGCTGAAGGTGGTGGCGGGGCGCCCATTCAGGCGCGCCATGGTGCGGATCTCCCCGACGCTGTCCTTGACGTCTGCGAGGTCCGACAGGCGCGCAAACCGCCCGCCAGGCAGCGTGATCTGGGTGTCGCCGAGGGACCTGGCGCTGTTCGCCTGTCCGAGTACGCGAATCGACTGCTCCCCGCCGCCGATCTCCGCACGCCCGCCGGGGGAGTTCACATTGAGGGTGCGCAGCTGCAGGTTGACTTCCGCGGCGGTGACCCCGAGCGCCTGCATGCGTGCCGGGTCGAGCTCGATGCGGATCTCGCGGCTGACGCCGCCGCCACGGGTGACCTGCGATACCCCTTCCACAGCGAGCAGGCGCTTGGTGATGGTGTTGTCCACGAACCAGGACAGCGCCTCCGGGGACATCGTGCTCGAGCTCACTGCGTACGCGACGATCGATCCGCCGTCGATATCCTCACGCTGCACGATCGGTTCCTGGATACCGGCGGGGAGGTCGACCCGCACCTTGGCAACCGCATCGCGCACGTCGGCTACGGCGCGGTCGATGGGCGTGCCGATGTTGAACTGCACGAAGATGCGCGCCTGGCCCTCGAGCGCGAGCGAGGTGATGTTGTCGATGTTGCCCACACCGGCCACGGCAGCCTCGACCTTCTGCATGATCTGGGTCTCGATCTCCTGCGGCGAGGCACCGGGCTGGAGCACCTGTACCAGTACCACCGGGAAGGAAACGTCCGGGTTGAGCGTCACCGGCAGTCGCATGAATGCGACCACGCCGAGGAACAGCAGCACCGTGAAAAGGACGATCGGCGAGACGGGGTGGCGAATCGCCCAGGCAGAGATGTTCTTCATGGCCGCCGCTAGCCGGCGCCGGGAGGCGCGACTTTCACGGTCTCACCATCGCGCAGGAACCCGCCCGCCGTGGCCACCACGCGCTCCTGCCCGGTGAGCCCCTCGGCGATGATCACGCCGTTCTCGCTGGTACCGGACACGCGCACCGGGTGTCGCTCGACCTTCTCGGCCGAGTTGACGACGAGCACGTAGCTACCGGCGGCATCCGCCATCACGGCGGTCTGCGGCAGCACCGGCCGCTGCACCTGCGCGAGCGCGACCACCGCGCGCGCAAACGCGCCCGGACGCAGCGCCGGGTCGGGCCTGAGCGTAATACGAATGTCGCCCAGGCGCGTCTGCGGGTCGATCACCGCCCCGAGCAGCCGGACCTGGCCGCTAAAGGGTTGGCTGATGCCCGTCAGGTAGACGGTCGCTTCCTGGCCAACCTTCATCTGCGCGAGGTCCTGCTCGGCGATCTGCCCGCGCATCTCGACCTCCCCGCCGCTCTCGACGCGAAACAGTGCGTCCCCGCCGGGGTTGGCGATCTGGCCCACCTCCGCGCGGCGCGTGAGGACGGTACCGTCAACCGGGGCGATGATGCGGGCGCGCGCCAGGCGCGCCTGGGCTTCGGCGAGCTGCGCCGCCGCGACCTTGACGCTGGCTGCGTCGGTGACCGAGGTGGCACGCCGCTTCTCGATGTCTTCGGCCGAGAGCGCCCCAGCCTTCTCCACGCCGAGCGCGCGCTTGTATTCCGCCGCCGACAGTTCGGACTGTGCCTTCGCCTGCTCGAGGGATGCGGCCAGGCGGTTGACCTGCTGCACCAGTACCGAGTCGTCGATCTTCGCCAGCAGCTGGCCGCGCTTGACGTGATCGCCCGCCTCGACGTAAACCCCGACGATCCGCCCGGTATCTCCCTCGTTGGCGATCGGCATGTCATAGCGCGCCGCGATCGTGCCGGTGAAGCTCACATTCGCGGTCACGCCGTGCTGTCCGGGCACGATGACGGTAACCAGGGGAATCCCGCCCCGCTCGGCGAGGCTCTCCTGGGGCTTGGCCGTGCCGGCCATGAGCCTCCAGGCCACGAGCGCAACCAGGAGGATGGCCACGAGCGCCCCGACGCTCCATTTCCAGCGGCTCTGCGATGGGGTCTTTGATACCGAGGGCTCTTGCGCTGCAGCGGCGGGAGCACGCACGCGATCCCGGCCTATCCAGGTGACGTGCTCGTCCTGGGAGTCGGGAGTGCTCATGACGGGTTCCTGATTCCTGCCCACACCGAGTTCCTCATGTCCGGCTTGCCGGACTGATGCTCAGGGAGTTCACTCCCTGGCCTGCCCCGGAGTTTACGGCTCGCCCCGCGCAGTCCGTGGCCCAAAGCGCCAGTCAGACGCTCACAGGCGACGGAACGAGAGAGGGCGCGCCGTGAATATGGTGCCGGGATTATAGAGGTCACTGACCCCTAATAACCCGTCCCAGCTGCTCCGGTAGCGGGGTACCTTCCCCCTACGCCCAACTCACGATTTTACCCTGATAGTCCAGAACAATCCTAGACCTGGCGCCCGGGGCGAGGCGAACGCCCGAGCCTGCCGGCGCGCCGAGCCGGGTGCGCGGCCTCAGAGAGTTTAGCCGGGTTGGCCAAGCGGCCCCGGGGTGCGTGGACGAGATGACCAGGCTCTCGCTGCGGCACTTTTGGCCGACGCACGAGAAGAGGCTGGCCGAGGACGAAATGAGCCGCCGCAATCGGAGTGCTGGCGCAATCGGATTTCTGCAGCGGCGCGCGCGTCGCACTGTAAAGTCCCTCAAACACCTGGTCGAGCACGCAGGGAACGAGGAGCTGCGCGGCTAGTGAGTCTCATCGCGCCGGCCCTAGAATGAACGCTGCCGTTCCTGAGAGGGACAACGAAAAAAGCGGTCGCACGGTTACGATTCTCGGCCGATGAGATTGCGACACGCTCGCGTTCAGGGCGCAACGCTCGTGCTTATCGCAGCTACCGCATTGAGTTCCCTCATATGCACAGCTGCACATGCTCAAAGTTCTGACCAAGCTTTTAACGAGGGTCAGTTTGCCCATGCGTCAACTTGTCAGCTATACGGCTGCGGCAACGGCAACAGCAACGGCAGCAGCTCAGCACCACACATTGACCCGTGCTTCTTGCGCCAGAACGCCCTGATCCCTTGCAACTCGTCGGCCAAGCCGCCTGAGGTCGACCCCAGTGTCGTTGGCACCTGGGAACTCGCACTGCAGGGTGGACGATGGGTCCTGGAGGTCCATCGCGATGGCACCTACAGGTTTCACAGTGAAGCCGGGGACGGCGCTCAGCCCCACGCGGGCAATTTTTCAGCCAGTAACGGACGTTGGCCGCTGATCGCGGATAGTGGATACCGGGATAACGGCACTTATGTGCTTCAGGGTCAAGACACCTGGCTCGCGACGGGACACCTTGGGACCGGCGCCTGGCACCGCCATCCTCAAAAGACTGCATCAGTTCAGCGCTAGGGCGCCCCGGTGCGCCGCCTGGTCTGAGGGTCTCGTAGAGCCGCGTCGAGGGATCACCTGCGGCGAGGTTGGCCCAGCAGGAAGTGACGACATTCCGGAGCGGTGTCAGTCCCCGCCATGGCGCTCGCAAGCGCTTACGGTCGCGCTCACCAAAGGAATCGTGCGGCAGTGATCAGTCTGTTTTGCTGCCCCAGCAGCCCAAAAAGATGGGGCCGTTGTAGTCCTCGATCATCGTGCGGTACTGCCCTGGACAAGCCGGAGGGGGGCTACTGGCGCGAGGAAACATTTCACCGGGCGAGCGGCTTGGCAAATAGGGCTTATCGGGCGCGGGATGCTGGCAAGCACCGAGTAGCATTGCGACGCCGAGGGAGAGTGAACGACCGATGATGAGCGCCATATTCGTACGACTGATGTCAGTCCTTCTTCCTTCGGAATCTGCGTCCGCTGGATAGCGAATTACGTTTGAGTGGCTGATCGAAGCCGCCCATTCGATGGCGGCGGCCGAACCTCTGCTTCACCCCATGGACGCTGTGGTCGGGAAAAATTCCCGGGAAATTTGGGGAATTTCACGAGCGAATCGGGAGCGTATCCCGACCAAAACCGGGAGACAATCCCGAGTGAGCTCCCAACTTCCCTGACAAAGACGCCCCCTTCGGGGTGGGGGGGGCCGGGGGGTCTTGCGCTCCAGAAGTACCCCTTCGACGCGGGTGAGCCCCTGAATTAAGAGGGACGGTCTGTGGTCTACGTGGCAAGGTCATTGGCGCCATGCGCTCTCGCAGCCATGGCATGCGCGATGCTTCCTACTCGCGCATTAGCCGCCGACGCCGCTGCGCCTGCCACAAGCAACCCGGCTGCGGCCGTGGAACTGCCGCAGGTAGTCGTCATTGGGACCACCCCGCTCCCGGGACTCGGGTTGCCGCTCTATGAGGTGCCCGCCAACGTGCAGACCGGCGACAGCAAGGACATGCAGCGGCAGCAGTCTTTGAACGTCGGGGATTACCTGAATAACAACTTCAGCGGCGTCAATGCCAGCGACAGTGCGGGCAACCCATACCAGATGGACATCTACTACCACGGATTCACCGCCTCGCCGCTGCTCGGAACGCCCGAGGGACTCTCGGTCTACGTGGACGGCGTGCGCGTGAATGAGTCCTTCGGCGACACCGTCAACTGGGACCTGGTGCCCCAGTCTGCGATCTCGACGGTAACGCTGATGTCAGGATCGAACCCGGTGTTCGGCCTGAACACACTTGGCGGCGCACTTTCGATTCGTACCAAGAGCGGCCACGATGATCCGGGGACCGAGATTGAAGCCTACGGCGGCTCCTTCGGCCGGCGCTCGTTTGAGGGTCAGACGGGCGGTGCTTTGGGGAACTTTGATTATTTCGTTACCGGCAGCTTCTTTGACGAAACCGGCTGGCGGCAGAACTCCCCGAGTCGCGTGGTGCAGGGTTTCGGCAAGGTCGGCTGGGAGACGGACAAGACCGATCTCGACCTGAGTTACACCTACGCGGACACCAGTCTGTGGGGCAACGGCGCAACCCCGGACAGCATGCTGCACTACCTGTATGAGTCCAGCTACACGCCCGACTACACCGCCAACCTCATGAATTTCGTCAACCTTACCGGCACGCAGTTTCTGGCCGATACGCTGCTGTTGTCAGGCAATGTGTTCTATCGCCACCTGAACACTGAAAGCATCAACGGCAACGTCAACGACAGCTATCTGGACAGCAGCGATTACGTCGGTCCACCCATTGACTGTGGCGCACCGCCCGCCAACGAAACGGCACTCGCCTATTGCACGCCCGGACAGAACGCCACCGGTCGCCTGGAACAAAGCAGTAAGGGAATCGGCCTGCAGCTGACCGATTCGCAGGACCTGTTCGGAGCGAAGAACCAGGCCGTCCTGGGTGCGGATTACACTGATTCGCAGGACAGCTTCGCCCAGTCGTATCAGTACGGCGGCCTGACTGCGGACCGCGCGCTCATCTATGAGGTGAGCCCCTACAACAATGAAACCGTGATCTCGCTTAATGGCGGCAACAAGATCTACGGCGTCTATGTGACTGACACGCTGTCACCGGACAAGCTGCTGCATTTCACGCTCTCGGCGCGTTACAACAGCAACACCGAGAGGCTCAGCGGCTATAGTCTCAACACCAATCTCGGCCCGGGCTTCAACGAGCCCGGCTCGCTGATCGGCGATCACACCTTCAGCCGCCTCAATCCCGCCTTCGGCTTCACCGTCACCCCGAGCGATGCGCTGACCTTCTACGCCGATTACAACGAGGCGAGCCGGGCGCCGACCGTGGTCGAGCTCGGGTGCGCCAATCCCGCATCGCCCTGTGGTCTGCCGAACGATTTTGCCAGCGATCCGAACCTTCAGCAGGTCGTCGCGCGCACAGTCGAGGTGGGCGTGCGCGGAAACCTCGCAGATCAGCGGTTCACCTGGAGTGCCGACGCATTCCGCACTCTCAGTAGCAACGACATTCAGTTCGTCGCCAGCGCGATCAATGCCGGCTATTTTGACAACGTCGGCAGTACACGCCGGCAGGGACTCGATCTGGCGTTCGGGGGCAAGGAGGGCGGCTTGCACTGGCACTTCGCGTACAGCCTTGTGGATGCGACCTTCCAGTCGAACTTCACCGTCAATGCGGCCTCCAACAGCACCGCCGACGCTAACGGCAATATCATGGTCAACCCCGGCGACCGCATTCCGCTCATCCCCCGGCACACGGGGCGACTGGTGCTGGACTACAATCTCACCAGCCGCTGGCAGGTCGGCGCCAGCCTGCTCGCGGCTGCCGGCTCCTACCTGCACGGTAACGAAAACAATGCCAATCAGCCGGGTCAGACCAACGCAGCGGGCGCCTATGTGGAGGGCACGGGGTGGATCCCCGGCTACACGCTCGTGAATCTGCAGAGCAGCTATCGCCTGGCGAAACAGGTGCAGGTATTTGCGCGCGTGGTCAATCTCTTTGACAGGAAGTACGCGACAGCCGGTTTCCTCACCAGCAACTCCTTTACGCCAAGCGGCGCGCTCATTCCGAATCCGAACAACTGGACCAATGAGAATGCCGTGTCGCCTGCGGAACCTTTTGCCGTCTGGGCGGGCGTGCGGCTGACATTCTGAAGCGCTGCCCTTTCAGGGTCGCTCGATCGCCTCGAAGCTCAAAACACTCAGCGTACGTGAGCGGATGAATGCGCACAGAAGCGCTCTGGGCTACGCAGCAGCGCGGCCTGCGCTATCGAGCGGAGCACACGACTGGTTGATGCGTCCGGGATGCGGGGCGCACTGCATTACCAGACACGCACCCGATCAGGCGGGGCGAGATACAGTTTCTGCCCTGGCTTGACGCTGAAGGCCTCGTACCAGGCGTCGAGATTGCGCACCGTGTCAGTGCGGTACTCCGCGGGCGCGTGACCGTCAACGATGACCTGATTGCGCAGGGCGGCTTCGCGCTGCTTCTCACACCAGCTTTGTGCAAAAGCAAGAAAGAACAGCTGCCGGGCGTTGAAAGGAGCTGCCTGCGCAGCGGGTTTGCCCTGCAGCGTCAGTCGCCAGGCATCGTAGGCCACCGATAGCCCCGCTACATCGGCGATATTCTCGCTCAGTGTCTGTTTGCCATGCACGGAGATATCGGGGAACGGCCGATAGGCGTTGAACTGCTCGATCAGACGCTTACCTGCGGCCTGGAAATGTGCGAGGTCATCCTTGGTCCACCAGTTCTTAAGCCGCCCGCTTGCGTCGAATAGTGCCCCCTGATCATCGAAGCTATGGCTGATCTCATGGCCGATCGTCGCGCCCGTCGCACCGTAATCCATAACGACATCACGGTTCGGATCAAAGAACGGCGGCTGCAGGACCGCTGCCGGAAAATTAAGCGCGTTCATGGCCGGAAGATTCACCGCGTCCACCAGTTGAGGGTTCATCACCCACTCGGAACGGTCCACGGGCTTACCGAACTTCGCCAGATTACGCTGGTACTCGAACAGCTCCGCGCGCTCGGCGTTGCCGAATGCGTCGCCAGGGACTACCAGCAGACCGGAGTAGTCGCGCCATTTGTCTGGGTAACCCACTCCGACCTTGAGCGTCGCGAGTTTTTCTTTTGCCTTGGCACGTGTTGCCGGTGTCATCCAGGTTAGCCGGTCGAGGCGCGCAGCGAACGCCGTCAGCAGATTGCGCACCATAGTCTCCGCGCGCGCCTTCTCCGCCGGCGGGAAATAGCGCTGGACGTACAGCTTGCCGACCGCCTCACCCAGCGCCTCATTTGTCGCGACCACGGCGAGCTTCCAACGCGGGAGCTGCTGCGGGGTACCCAGCAGTACACGGCGGTGGAATGCGAAGTGCTCCTCAACAAACGCCTTGGGCAACAGCTGGCTGTTTCGTTCGACCAGATGGAAGCGCAGGTAATCCTTCCATGCATCCAGCGGTTCGCAGGCTGTAAGCGCGGACAGTCCTATGAGTGCGCTCGGCTGCCACACAACAAACTGCTGCTGCTGTCGCAGTCCCGCGGCGTCAAAGTATCTGTTCCAGTCTAGCCCGGGCGCGCGCTGCGCGAACTCACGTGCTGCCCAATGGTTATCGCCCTTGAGCACATCCTCGGTTTGTTCGCGACTCACGTGCGCCTGCGCCATGTGCTCTTCGAGGGCGTAAATGCGTTTGGCCCGGACCACAGCATCCGGCACCTTCATCAGAGTTAACACGCGCGCGATGTGCGCCTGGTACTGCGCACGGATCTCCACCATTTTTGGTGAGCGATCGAGGTAGTAATCGCGGTCGGGCATGGTAAGGCCGCCCTGCAGCAGAAACGCGGCATAGCGCGACGGATCGTCCAGGTCCTGCGCCACCCACAGGCCGAACAGATTGTCGGTGTCGACGCTCGTGGCGTTGAGAACGTCCACATCGGCACGCAGGGTGGTGCCGAGGACGCGCGCGAGATCCGCGCGGTTCGTGATGGCATTGATGCGTTGCAGGCCAGGCTCGAGCGGCTTGGTGCCGAGGGCCTCGATGCGGGTCTGGTCGAGGAAGCTCGCATAATAGTCGCCGATCTTGCGAGCTTCGGAACCCGGCGCGGCAGATGCGGCCGATTCGCGGATCAAGTCCGCAGTGCGCTTATCGGTTAGTTCGGCGACCTCCTCGCTCACACCCCAGCTACTGCGGTCGGACGGAATCCGCGTCGCTGTGAGCCAAGAGCCATTGGCGTACTGGAAGAAATTGTCCCCGGGCGCGACCGCGCGGTCGATCCATGCGAGCTCAATACCGTGCGACGCCGGTGCAGCGGCGATCCCCAACGCCGTACAGGTCAGTACCCCGCCAGCAACCAGTGACAGCTGGGTCCGTGATGCGAACGTGTGCAGGACACGAAACATAGTTACTGTCCCCTTGTCAGGCTGACGCGCAGGGCTGCGCCGCAAGATGCGGAGTCTACCTTCGCCTGAGTTTGGATTTCGCCGCATACGCGAAACGGGCGCAAAAGGAACTGATATCTGCCGTGACGCCCATCGCCTGAGCGCGCCGACCTCAATTAACGAGACAACTGCGATTTGCTATGGTGTGAACTGCAAGAACATAGAGAGAGAACGGCATATGCGCCGACTCCAGCTGATTTCGAGCGCCGTAATATTTGCCTGGTGTCTGAGCGCCGGGGCGCAGTCGAATAATGGCGTCACGGTCATCGACAATCCGGGAGGCGGTACTGTCGCCTATGCACAGCTGCCGGCACAGCACACCTTGCAAGGCGCGATGGGCAAAGTGCTTCAGTATGTCCACACCCGTTTTGGCGCACGGCCTGAAATCACTCACGTCATGCGAGGCTCGGACGGCAATTCGCTCGCCATCATCTTCACCGTGAGGCGGGGCAAAGCAGGCAGCCAAGAAATTGCAGGTCTCGCACTGGTTGCGGTATCACCTTCGGCACCCGCCAAAGGCGCGGTGTTGAGCGATCAGGCCGTCCGTTTCCGCTCCACCGTGGGACCGATTCTGAAGCGATTGCAAGCGGGCGCAGGCCTGTCGGGGACGGGGAGCAGCGCCGCGGGGGCTGCGGCGTATACGCCCGCGTCCCCGCCCGGATCGACGGAGGTAACGGTCCCAGCCAGCGCGACGTCCTTGGTGGGACCCTCAGCGGCTGTCAGCTCGCCGCCGGGCGACGCGGCGGGCGATGCCGCGACGCCGGCCGCGCCGCTGCAACAGACGCCATTCCCGGACGGATCGGGCAGCATCGGCTTGCCTGATGGCTGGACAATCACGGGCGCACATGCCGGGGAAGTCACCGCCAAGGGTCCAGCGGGGGCCGGCCTGCATTTTGATTGGCCGATCCCGGCCGTCGATCCTAACGATCTCCGATCGCGAGGCTTGAGGCGAGGCGGCGCGAGCAGCCTTGTCGCCATTCCGCATGGCACCGATGCGGCCAATGCGTTCAAATCGGCAATCGCGCAGCTCTACCAAAAGCGGGGCAAGGCGCCATCGACCATCGACATCGTCGACACGAAGCACTTGAGCCCGCAGGAAAGCGTGTTGGTGGTCCAATATCGGCGCGATCGACGGTCAAGGTCCGACTCGATCCTTGATCGACTTCGGCATTGGCCCTTTGGACAACTTTGGGGGCTATACGATCTTTCTGTACACGATCAGCTTCCCGCAGCCAATCGCGCAGCAGTCTCAGGCCACCGTCACGGCCATATTCCATAGTTACAAGGTCAACCAGGATGTGGCGCAGGCGGAAATCCGTGCCCACACCCAAAAGGTCCAGCAGTTCACGGACAGCACGGTGGGCGACATGCGTCGCCGCCAGGATGCCCAAGATCGCCAGTTCCAGGCATTCGATAATAATCTGCTGGACCGCACCGTCATTCGCGACACCGACTTAAACGGACATGGAACGGTGTCCAACGACCTTGCGGATGCGCTGGTCGAAGCAAATCCCAACCGTTTCCAGGAAGTCCCGCCCAGCGAGTACGTCAAGGGCATCGATTACTAGCCGGACTCTTGCGCTCATCTGTTAGCGGTGCAGGCGCACATGAGTCCGCGAGTCTCCGAGCCGGCAAAGCGAGCGCAGTGACCATGAGAATCTTTGAAGAAGTGCATGTGACCGACGAAGACGGCAGGGAGGTTGCCGCCTACACGCGCGGGCTGGACCCGCGCGCCTACGTGTCAATCAACATCCCGCTGGAAGCCGTGAGCGTTACGGGGGGCTAAAGCGGCGCTATGTCCAAGGCTTATATTCGCTAAGCTCCCGGCGCGGCACAAAGCTCAAAACGAACCGCACCGCTAGCAACCCGGCATATAGCATCAGCCCTGCGATGGATTTCATACGGTTCCCACCTCTCACGCCGCCTCGCATCCTGCGCCCCATATTATGGGGGGCTGACATGAACCGTTTATTACGGAACCCCGGTTACTCCGATCGTTTACTCGTCTAACAGGGGACGACAGAATCCCGGTAGTCGTAAAAATGCACGTCGAGTGCACCCGATGGTTGGTCGTCCGAAAGCTTTCAGTTTGCGAGCATATGTAGGACGACAACCGCCAGTATTCCCCCGGCTGCCACCGTTGTGACGATTACGAGGGGCGTTGGACTCCTGTCGCTTGTTGAGTTGCGCTCGGTGGATGTCCAGCTCAGTGAGGCCCAGTGCGTGCCGGACGGTAGTTCAATGCTCCGATTCCGGTGGCGCAGCGCCACGCAGCCGCTAACCAGCACCGTGAGCGGCAGAGCAACGAGCAGCACCCACAGCGTCCACATCCTCCCCGCATACCACAGCACGAGCTGCTGAGCGGTATGCGCCGGTTCGTATTGCAACGAGCCCAGATTGCGTACGACGAGCGCGGTCATGAAGAGTGCGGACGGCAAGATGAGCGCCAAATGCAGGACAGCGATGCTGCGCATGCGCATGTTTACTTTGTATCACAAAGTACGTGCTACCACACAGTAAATGCGTGCCACCGTGCTCTAAATCGGTTACGAGTGGTCGGGACGCTCAGCCCGTAGCAGCTTATCTAGGTGCGCGTACAGCTTCGCGTGGTGGGGCACGCTGGTCGGGTCGGCGCTCACGGTCGTGACCCGTACGTTCCAATCGCCTCACTGAAGCAGCCAGCGCGGCAGGAGGCGATCGGTTTCCTTCTTAACTACGGCATAACACTCGCAAGACAGCTGTTCCAGCTTGGGGCGATCGAGTACCGTGATGTGCCCACGGGCGTAGCGGATAACACCGAGCCTCTCCAGCTTGCCAGCGGCTTCGGTGACGCGTTCACGGCGTACGCCGAGCATGTTGGCAATGAGCTCCTGTGTCATGCTTAATTGGTTGGATGACAGCCGATCAAGACACAGCAGCAGCCAGCGGCACAGTTGCTCGTCCACCGAGTGATGGCGGTTGCACACGGCGGTCTGCGCCATCTGCGTGAGCAGGGCCTGTGTGTAGCGCAGCAGCAGAAGCCGCAGCGACCCATTTCGATGGAACTCGTCCTTGAACTGCGCTGCGATCAGCTGGTAAGCGTGGCCGGCGCTCTGCACGATGGCCCGACTCGGGGTGGTTTCACCGCCCATGAACAGCGCGATGCCGATGAGGCCTTCGTTGCCGATCACTGAAATTTCCGCCGACGCGCCGTTGAGCAGCACGTACAGCAGCGACACGATGGAGTCGGTCGGAAAGTAAACTTGGCGCAAGACATCGCCAGACTCGTATAAGACCTTGCCAAGCGGCATCGAGACAAGATCCAGGTGCGGATAGATCCGTTCGCGCTCGGCGGATGACAGCGCGGCCAGCAGGCGATTCTGTTGCGGATTGTGGGAGTCGGGCATGGGGAGCACCACTCCAAGACAACTACGCCATGAGCACACACAGGTTATAGATCAAGGTTCCGGCTCGATGCCGATGGCGGGTCTAGGCTTTGTACCACAAAGTACATGCTACAAAAAAGTTCGTAGGCGCGCAGGCAAGGAGATGCGCGGTTGAATGGACGTTTAGGGCCAGAACGGGAAACTTAACTGGCAGGGACTTTGGGGGATGGTGCCGGGAATAGGACTCGAACCTACGACCCGCGCATTACGAATGCGCTGCTCTACCAACTGAGCTATCCCGGCGTCCGCCACGGGGTACACCGGGCATCCTACAGTTTTTTCCGCAGGCGAATCACCAGGTCGATGCCGGCGACCTCTGTACCCGGGGGCGGGGAGGGCAGGCGGCTGAACTCAACGGCTGGAACGGGAACATCGATCAGAGCACCGGTGCTCAGGTCGTGGAAGTGGTAGTGAGGATCGACATTGGAATCGAACCACGCCCGCGAGCCGTCGACCGACAGCTGGCGGATGAGACCGTGCTGGGCAAAGAGGTTAAGCGTGTTGTAGACCGTTGCCTTGGAGACACGCGCTCCGGCTGAGCGCAGCTGGGCCAGGATCTGCTCGGCGGACAGGTGCTGGGGAGCCGACAGCAGCAGGGCCGCGATGCGCACCCGCTGGGCGGTGGGACGAATTCCGTAGGCCGCAAGGCGCCGCTCGCAACCGTTGCCGGCGCTGGCAGCACCCGAAGGGGGGTTGGCCTCCATTACCGGCGCATTATCGTCACCTGGCGCCACTTTGCCACACTTTGTGATTGAACAAGCCAGAGGGTAGCCTCGCTCGTTGATCGCACACAAGACTCTGGGCAACCCAACGGACGCAAGGGCTGCGACAGGGGTGGCTCGGGAGAGCAGCCGGGCGTCGGCGATCGCGCCGCCGAGCGTCCCAAGAGGGGCCCGGACCTCAGGTCCGGGCCCTTTCTTCGAGTGCGCATGCCGACTAATGGGCCGCCACCGGGCCTCCGCCGCCCTTGCCGGCCCGGACCAGCAGCAGCAACGGCAGCATCCCGAGGAATAGCAGCCCCAGGATCCGGAAGCCGTCGAGATATGACAGCAGCGTCGCCTGCTCGATGGCCTGCTGGTAGACCCCCGCGAGCGTTCTCGCGGAATCCGGCGCGCTGCCCAGGGCATTGCCCAGCTGATGCGCGTAATCCGGGTAAGCGGGGTTCAGCGATTGCAGCTGCTCGACCAGGCGGCTTTGGTGGAATTGCTCGCGGCGCGTCAGCACCGTGGAGGCAAATGCGATCCCGATGCTGCCACCGAAGTTGCGTGCCAGGTTGATCAGCGCGGACGCGTTGTTGGTTTTCTCCGGTGGAATGTCGCGGAACGCCATGGCGTTGATCGGCACGAACAGAAACGGCAGCGCCAGGGCCTGCACGACGCGCAGCCAGACCAGGTACTCGAACGAGACCCCCAGGTAGAGGTTGGTCATCATCAAGAGACTGACGCCGCCGATGATCAGGCCCGCGGCGGTGAGCAGGCGCAGGTCGACCTTGTTGATGAAGCGTCCGACCAACGGCAGCAGCGCGATCGTCGCCAGGCCGCCGGGCGTGAGGGCCATCCCGGCATCCACCGCCCGGTAGCCCATGAGCTGCTGGGTGTAGGCGGGGATCAGGAAGGTGCTGCCGAAGAGCATGAAGCCGAGCATCAGCATCAGCACGAACGTCACGGCAAAGCCGGGCTTCTTCATCAGGCGCAGGTCCACCATGGGGTTGGGATGATGCAGCTCGCGCCAGGTGAGCAGCACGAAGGCCACCGCGGAGGTGATCGTCAGCAAGGTGATCAGCATCGAGCCGAACCAGTCGGCATCCTGGCCGCGATCGAGCACCACCTGCAGGCACCCGAGGCTCAGGGCTACGAAGCCGAACCCCAGCCAGTCCACCCCGAGCGGCCCGCGCCTCGTTGCAGGTGCCTCCTTGATGAGCGACTGCACCAGCAGCATGAGCATCACCCCGACCGGGGCGTTGATCAGGAAGATCCAGCGCCAGCTGTAGCTGTCGGTGAGCCAGCCACCGAGCGTCGGACCGATGGTGGGGGCGACGACCGCGGCGATGCCGTAGATCGCGGAGGCCATGCCGCGCTTCTCTGCCGGGAAGCTGTCGGCCAGGATCGCCTGGCCGACCGGCTGCAGCCCGCCACCGGTCGCACCCTGCAGCGCGCGCAGCACGATCAGCGTCGGCAGGTTAGGCGCGAAGCCACACAGGAGCGAGGTGAGGGTGAAGCCGCCGATACAGGTGAGGAACAGGCGCTTGCGGCCGAAGGTGTTGGCGAGCCAACCGGAGATCGGCATCACGATCGCGTTGGTGACCAGGTAGCTGGTGAGCACCCAGGTGGAGTCGTTCTGGCTTGAGGACAGTGCCCCGGCGATGTGCGGCAGCGCGACGTTGGCGATGGAGATATCCATGATCTCCATGAATGCGGCGAGCGCCACCACCGGCGCGATTACCCAGCCGGTCGCGGCGCTGCGCGCCGCGGATGCGCTCACAGGCGCCCTCGCGGCTCCAGTTGCTGCGTGGCCGCCGGCGCAACGGCTGCGATGTGCCCCCCGTTGGCTGCGAGAATGGCGCTGATGGCCGCATCCGCACCGGCCTCCTGATCGGCGTAGACATCGGTGCCGAGTACTGCCGACCACACGGGCTGCTGCGACAGTGCGGCGCCGCTCAGGTCGCGCACATCCACGTCGACCCCGGTCGAGAGGCCCATGAACAGCGGATGGCGCTGCAGTTCCTGCGGGTCGAGTCCGATGCGCACCGACAGCCGCTGCACGATCTTGATCCAGTTGCCCGTGGCATTCTGCGCGGGCAGCACCGCAAGCGCGCTGCCGGTGCCGGGCGTCAGGCCGAGCAGGCGGCCGTGGTAGTGAACGTGCGACCCGTACATGTCGGCGGACACGCTCACGGGCTGCCCGATGCGCAGGCTGGCCAGCTGGTTCTCCTTGAAGTTGGCGTCGATCCACATCGAGTCCACCGGCACGATGGCGAGCATCTCAGTGCCGGAGCTGACCTGCTGGCCGAGCTGCACGGCGCGGCGCACTACGTAGCCGGAGACCGGCGCCAGGACGCGGGTGCGTGCGCTGGCGAGCCAGGCGGCACGCAGATTCGCTTCCGCCTGCAGCACGCGCGGATGAGTGGCGGGAGTCGTGCCGGCGACCGCCGCGCGGGTGCTGGCAAGCGTCGCTTGCGCCTGTCTGAGCCCCGCGCGTGCACTGTCCACGGCGTTCTGTTCGTGCTGCAGCGTCTCCTGCGACACTCCGTGCACGGCAAGGAGCGGATGATCACGCGCCACGTCCTGGTTCGCCTGGGCGAGCTGCACCTGCTGGGTCTCTACCAACGCCTCGTCGCGCGCCTCCTCGGCGAACAGCTGTGCAACGTCGCGCACGGTCTGTGCCAGATTGGCCTTGGCCTGCGCGAGAGCCACCTCGGCATCGCGCGGGTCGAGCTGAATCAGCACCTCGCCGCGACGCACGTACTGCGTCTCGTCGGTGACGATCTTGATCACGGTGCCGGCGACCTGCGGGGTGAGCCGCACCAGGTTGCCGTTGACGTAAGCGTCGTCGGTGCTCACGTGGCCGCGCAGGATCGTGACGTAGTAAAGGCCCCAGAGCGCAACCGCGATGAGGGCGACGGCGAGGATGATCAGGGGGCGACGGCTGGCGCGCTCGCGTGGGGCCGGCGCGGCAGGCTGCTGCGTGTCTTGCGGCTCAGTCATGTTTCTCTCCGGAATTGCCGCCGCTCACTGCCACGAGCGCGGCCGGATCATGGGGTGCATTCCACCAGCCGCCGCCGAGCGCGCGAAACAGCGCAGCGGTGTCGGTGAAGCGCTGTACGTCTGCCTGCACCTGCGTGAGCGCGGCCTGCTGGTACTGCTGCTCGGCGGTGAGCACCTGCAACTCGGTGTACTTGCCGGCGCGGTACTGAGCCAGGGCCAGGTCGCGGTCATCGCGCGCTGCCGTGAGCGCCTGGCCGTGAGCGGCATAGCTGTCGGCGTCGTGCTGCAGCGCCTGCAGGGCGTTGGCGACCTCGACGAATGCGCCGATCACGGTGGCGTGGTAGGTGGCGAGGGACTGCTGGTAGCGCTCCTCGGCCTCGTGCTGTCGCGCTGCGAGTGTGCCGCCATGAAACAGCGGCGCGGTCGCATTCACGCCCACCGACCAGATGCCCCCGGGGCGGGTAAACAGATCATTCAGTGTGCTGGTCTGCTGCGCGTACTGGGCCGAGATGCCGAGGGAGGGGAGCCGGGCGGCCTCGGCGACCCCGATCGTCGCGCTCGCCTGGTGCAGCTCGTCCTCGGCCGCGAGCACGTCGGGACGCTGGCGCACGAGCGCGGAGGGGAGCGAGACGGGCAGCTGCGCGGGCAGCGTGAAATCCCGCAGCGACAGCGCAGGCGGCGCGAAGAGCTCGGGCGTCGTGCCACACAGCTGCGCCAGCGCGTTGCGGTAGGTATCGCGCTGCTGCTGTAGCGGGGGCAGCGTTGCCCGCAGGTTCTCCAGCTGCGCGCGTGCCTGCAGCGTGTCGTTGCGGGTGATCTTGCCGCCATTTTCGAGCGTGCGCGTGAGCTCGAACTGCGATTGCAGCTCATCCTCCAGCGCCTGCGTCACCTCGATCTGCGCCTGGGTGGCGGCGTAGTCGAAAGCGGTGATCACGGTCTGATCCACGAGCGTCACGTAGGTGTTCAGTGCCTGATCGCGCGCCACGGCGGTCGCGGCCTGCTGCGACTCGATGAGGCGGCGCGTGCCGCCGAACAGGTCGATGTTGTAGGCGAGTTGCGGGCCGAGCTCGAAGCGGTTGCCGGTGGCGTCGATCGTGTTGGTAGGCGCGTACAGGAAGCTGCCGTTGATGTGGGCGCGGCCGACCTGGCCGGTGGCGTCGATCTGCGGCAGCTGCGAGCCGGAGACGGCCTTGAGCTCGTACTGTGCTGCCAGCAGTCCGTGGCGCGCGGCCGCGAGGCTCGGATTGCCCTCGAGCGCGGCGTGTACCAGCTGATCGAGCGCGGCGGAGTGAAAGAGCGTGTACCAGTCCGCGGCGACCTCACCGCCAGCGGTGAAGCTGCGTGTCGGGGCGGGGGAGGGCACCAGGGGCGCGTAGGCCTGCGTGGGCGAGGCCGGCCGCACGAAATCCGGTCCGAGGGTGCAGCCGCTTGCCAGGAGGCTGAGCGCGGCCGCGGCCAGGATGCTGTCTGTCTTCATGCGCCACCCCTGGGTCTTGATTTGTGCCGCGCGGCGGCCGCACGCCCTGCGGGCGCTGGTACGGATACGATGGGCCGGACCTGCGCGATGTCCTGCAGGTGCAGCAGCAGGCGCTGCAGCATGACAATCAGCGTGTCGGTCTCGCGCGCGCCGAAGGGCTCGACCAGCTGGTTGAGCAGCTCGACCACCAGGCGCTTGCCGTTCTGCGCCTGCCGCCGCCCGCTGGCGGTGATGGCGATCTCGACCGAGCGGCGGTCGCGGCGGCTGCGCTCGCGCCGGACGAAGCCGCGGCGCTCGAGCTCATCGACCACGCGGGTGAGCGCTCCCATGTCGTGACCGAGCTCCGCGCTGAGCTGCGAGGCCGAGACGCAGGCCTGCTGCGTCAGCGTCGCGAGCGTCATCCATTGCGTGAACGAGATCGGCAGCGAGGCGAAGCGCGCTTCCGCAACCTGCTGCATGAGGACCCCGCAGCGCTTCAGCAGGAAGCCGACGCTGTTGGCCGGAGCGAGGGTTTCGAGGGCGTAATACGGCCGCGCCATGCTTGCCTCATATATTTGTCCAAACTATATTTGCCTAAGCAAATACAGTCAAGCGAGCGCACCGACTTGCCAGCAGAGCGCCGCGGTGCTAGGAATCCGTCATGAACTGGCACCTGTTCGCCGGCTTTCTCGCCCTCGCCGTGGTGCTGCTGCTCACGCCCGGGCCGATCGTGACGCTCGTGATATCGACCGCCGCGCGTCATGGCGTACGCGCCGGACTCGTCACCGTCGCCGGTACCTCACTCGGCAATGCACTGCTTCTGAGCGCCATCGCACTCGGGCTCGAGTGGGTGCTGGCGCACGCGCTGCAACTGTTCGAGCTGCTGCGCTGGCTCGGAGCCGCCTACCTCGTGTGGCTCGGGGTGCGCGCCTGGCGCGGCGCCGGGCAGGTGCGTCCGCCCGCGCTCGCACACCGGGCGCTCTTCTGGCGCGGGCTGCTCGTGGCGCTGTCCAATCCCAAGACGATTGCCTTCTGCACGGCGTTCCTGCCGCAGTTCGTCGATCCCGCCCTTCCCGCCGCACGGCAGCTGGCGGTGATGTGCGGAATGTGGGTGCTGCTCGGGGCGTGCAGCGATTCCTGCTGGGCTATCGCCTCAGGCTTGGGACGGGCGTGGTTCATGACGGCACAGCGCGCGCGCCTGCTCGGTCGGGCCTCCGGCGTCGCCCTGCTCGGGGCGGCAGTGTGGTTGTCGCTGACGCGACGGCCGGCCTGAAAGGCCGCATGGCGGCGCGGATGCTAGGCTAGCTTGCTTTGCAGGTGGCGGGCGAGTTCAGCGATGGTTGGGAAGTCGAACAGTTCCGTCAGCTCGATCTTGCCCGGGTATTCGCGGTCGATCCGCTCGTGGATCTCTATGAGCTTCAATGAGCTCGCGCCGATCTCGAACAGGTTGTCGTCGATGTCGAGCGCTTTACCCTCGAGCGCGGCATCGCAGATCGCCTTGAGCTTGTCCTCGATCTCACTGCGCGAGCCGCCCTGCGGGCCGTGCTGCGCGGCCCGCAGGGCGGCGAGCTGCTCGCGCTCCGCATCGAATTCTCCGGCGAGGTAGCTCTCCTCGAGGAGGTGGCGCTGGATCTTGCCGCTCGTGGTCTTGGGGATGCGCTTGACCGGCACGACCTCGGCCACCTCAAGTCCGCTCTGCTCGTTGACCGTGCGCGCCACGCCGATCGCGAGCGGCAGAAACTCCTGCAGTGTGCCGCGGTGAAGCAGGAACATCACCAGCTGCTCGGTCTGCGCAGCGCGCGAGTGCACTCCCACGGCGACTACCCGGCCGAGCTCCACGCCGGCGGCCCGCTGCGCGAGCGCCTCCAGATCGTGGGGATAGTAGTTCTGGCCGTTGACGAAGATGATCTCCTTGGCACGCCCGGAGATGTACAGCTCCCCCTCGTGGATCAGGCCGAGGTCGCCCGTGCGCAGCCAGCCATCGGCGGTGAATGCCGCAGCGTTCGCGGCCTGGTCCTCGTAGTAGCCGCGCGTGACGTTCTCACCCCTGATGTGTACGTGGCCGGCGTGCCCGGCGGGGAGCTCCCGGTCAGAGTCATCCGCGATGCGCAGGCGGCAGTAGGGAATCGCGCGTCCCTCGCACATCAGCCGCGCGGCGTGGGGATCGCTCGGGCTCACCGGTGCTACCGCAGCGCCGACGTTCAGGCGGTGGCGGTCGAGCGCGATGCTGCGCGGGGGTGCCCCCGGGGACGGGAAGCTCACCGCGAGGGAGGCCTCTGCGAGCCCGTAGACCGGATACATCGCGTTGCGGGTGAGCTTCGCGGGGGCGAGCCGTTGCAGGAACTCGTCGCACAGTTCGACCGAGATGGGCTCAGCGCCGTTGAAGATGAGCCGCACGGCGGAGAGGTCGAGCCCTGCGACCGGACGCTCGCCGAGCACCTTCAGGTAATGCCGGTAGCCGAAATTCGGCGAGCACAGGATGCTAACGTGCAGGCGTGTGGCGAGCTCGAGCCACAGCAGCGGGCGGCGGATGAACAGTTCCGTCGGCATGATGTGCGCGTGCACCTGCCTGACGAACATGACGAGGTGAAAGCCGATCAGGCCCATGTCATGGGTCAGCGGCATCCACGACAGGCTGACCTCCTTATCGGTGAAGGCCCCCGCTTCGACGATGCCGTAACAGTTGGCGAGGATGTTACCGTGGGTCAGCACCACGCCCTTCGGCTCGCTGGTGGCGCCGGAGGAGAACTGGATGAAGGCGGTATCCTGCGCGCTCGCGCGCTGCACGCTGCCGGCGCGCGAGATGTCGTCCAGATCGTCCACCAGGAATGCACGTTTGCGCAGACTCTCGAACACCTCCAGCGCACCGGCCTGCGTGGCGAAGGTGCCGATGCGCTCGAGCGTGCGGCGCTCGGCATAGATGAAGGGATCGCCCAGGCGGCGCGCGATGCGCAGCAGCTTGTGGCGATGCTCGTCGCTGATGCCGAGGGCCACCGGCACCGGCACGATGCCACCGAGGATCGCCGCCCAGAACGCATCAATGAACTGCTCGTTACTGCCCAGGAGCACGATCAGCTTGTCGCCGCGTTTTGCGCCCAGGCGTTGCAGGTGATAGAGGATGCCGAGCGCACGCTCGTAGAGCTCGGCGAAGGAGACGTGGCGTATCTCGTTCTCGCCCTCGACGTAGCTGACGTTGCCATGGATGCCGCGATTGTTCTCGATGACCTGGAGGAGGGTCGTGGCTTTGGACATCAGCGCGCTTCCAGCCTCATGTGCAGGGGACGGCGCGTGCGCAGGTTGATCTGCGCCTCGAGCTCAATCGGCGCCTCGGGTACGTAGGTCAGCCGGTAGCGGCGCGCTACCTTGTACAGGTGCACGAGCATCTCATAGAGGGCAAAGGTCTCCCCGATGCAGTGGCGCGGGCCGGCGGCGAAGGGCATGTATGCAAAGCGCGGGCGCTGCGCCTCGTTTTCGGGCGCGAAGCGCTCGGGGGAGAAGGCCTCCGGGTCCTGCCAGAAGCGCGGATGCCGGTGCAGCAGGTACAGGGGCAGCAGCACGTCGCTGCGCGGCGGGATCAGATAGCCGCCGAGCACGTCCGCCTCGACGGTACGGCGCGAGAGCACCCAGCCGGGCGGATACAGACGCAACGTCTCGTTGACGACCTGCTGCGTGTAGTGCAGCTCCTCGACCTGCGCCAGTGAGGGCGCGGGGAACTCCGGAGCTGCGTCGAGCTCGGCGCTGAGCCGCGCCTGCGCCTCGGGGTGCTGCGAGAGCAGGTACCACGTCCAGTTGAGCGCGCTCGCGGTCGTCTCGTGACCGGCAACCACGAGCGTCATGAGCTCGTCGATCAGCTCACGATCGCTCATCGGCGCGCCGCTGTCCTTGTCGCGCGCGCTCATCAGCATGCCCAGATAGTCGGATTCCTCGGCCGGCTCGGCGCGGCGGCGCGCGATGAGTTCCTGCAGAGTCTTGGTGAGGGAGCGGAACTTGTAGACGAACTCGAGGTTCCGGGCTGGGTCCTTGGCCACCAGCTCGAAGGGGTTGGCACCGTGCTCTTGGCTGAGGCGGTCATGGTCGCTGCCGAGTATCGAGCGCAGCACAATCTCGAGGGTGAGCTCGCTCATCTCCTCGGTAACGTTCACCAGCTCGCCGCGGGCGGCCCGCGCCTCCCAGCGCACGATGAAACGATCGTTTGCCTGCGCGATGAGGCTTGCGAAACCGGTGATGACGCGGCGATGGAAGCACGGCTGCATCATGGACCGCTGACGCCTCCACAGCTCATCCTCGCTCGTCATGATGCCCTTGCCGAGCAGGAGCTTGATGCGATCGATGCCGGCGCCCTTGGTATAGTTGCGGTGATTGGACAGCAGTACGCGCTTGACGTCATCGGGGTGGTGGATGACATAGGTGTACGATCTGCGCAGCGGCGCGTACACGCGATAGGTGTCCCCGAGGCGGCCGAACAACCCGATCATGCGCTGCAGGGAGTCGTCCGTGGAACCGATGTCGAAAGGCTCGTCGGCTTCAGGGGGTTGGGTTTCCAACGTTGTCACGACACACATGCAGTCTATTGAAAGCCAACTTTTGATCTTATATCACACCGACCTGCGCGGTCAGTGGCCGCAGGCCGCAGCGCTTGCGCTCGCTGCGCATTTGCCATATGTGCGGCGTCTCGCCGCGCGCAGCGCCGCTGCGCAGGCACGCGCGAGCCTTGCCGGCATCGCGCTCGCGCTGCGTGCGCTCGCGCAGCTGCTCGGACGCGCGGTGGCAGTCAGTGAGATCGTGTTTGCCGAGGGGCAGAAGCCGCGCCTGGCAGAGCTCGAGGCGGCGAGCGTGCAGCTTGGCCCGTGCGCGCTGCACGCGCTCGTGCCGGCCGCACGCGCGGACTTCAGCATCTCGCATTCCGGCCCGTGGGTGGGCTGCGCCGCCGTGGGTCACGGGCGCATCGGGCTCGACGTGGAGATGGGCACCGAGGCGCGTATCGCGGACTGGGTGGTGCGCGAGGCGACACTCAAGGCAAGCGGCGAGGGACTGCGCGCGTTGGGCGCGGTGCGCGAGCTCGCCACGAGCGCGAGCCGCGTGCGCTGGCGCGAGGAGTCCTGGCACGTGCGCCGTCTGGATGTCTTCCGCGGGGCATCGGCATGCGTGGTGTCGAGCCTGCCGGTGCACACGGTCGATGCCCGTGCAGTGCCGCTCGAGGAGCTCTTTGCCTGATGAGCACGGACGACGACGGCGGCCTGCGTAACACGCTCTACCGCACGAGCACGCGTTCCAGCCGGCGCATGACCTGGTGGCGGCGGCTGCTGTACCGTCTCGCCGTGCCGCTGGCGTTTGGCATCATCCGCGCCTGGTTCCTCACCTGCCGCGTGGTGCGCATCGAGGGCGAGCCGCATCTGAGCGAGGCGCTCGCGCGCGCCCCCTCGCTCGTTCCGTGCTACTGGCATCAGCATCAGCTCTATTGCGGCAAGTATCT
>Ga0302325_10003600_pt1 | contig 36386 bp, 26 predicted proteins | sample Palsa_T0_2_FD_201948 | JGI IMG/M metagenome (GOLD analysis project Ga0302325, IMG submission 201948) | Peat permafrost microbial communities from Stordalen Mire near Abisko, Sweden - Palsa_T0_2 | ecosystem: Environmental > Terrestrial > Soil > Palsa > Peat permafrost | place: Sweden: Abisko...
CTTTGGGCCGTCTGGCGGCGTTGCTCCCTCCTCACAGCCCACAGCGGGGATGCTCGTCGCTCGCGCCTTGCCATCCGGCCCAAAGCACTCTCGCGCGACCCTCCCCTACTTTTTAGACGCCCTCTAAGCTTCCACCGGCTCGATACCGACAACCGAGACGATGTGCAGTGCGCTGATCATCGCCGCATTCTCGCCATCGGGCATAGCCACGGTAACCCAATGGTTGAGCACGGCAGCGTTCTCCGGGTGAACGACCCGAAGAATCTCGCCACCGCTCGTGTGGATTTCAAACGGGCGAAATGGTGTAGCCTTCAGCAGGCGGCGAATTTGCTCAAGCATCGCGTAACAATAACGGGAATCCGCCATCGGCGCAAGACTGGCCGAACGCCTCAGCGACTGGAGAACCGTTCGACACCCGCTTTGCTTCAGCCCGGTTCGCCACCATGGCAGCCGCCCGCCCCGTGAACTTCCAACTCCTTTCCTGCGCTTCCGCGTTTGCTTTCTGCGCACTCGTTCCCAAGGTGGGGCCTTGGGAACGCGCTCATGCGGCGGAAGCTCCGCTTCGTGGTTGGCGGCAGGCCCCCGTGCCCCGCACGCCAGCGCCCGTTCACCCGATTGTCAGGTGGAGAGGCTTATGCCAGCGTCATAACTGATGCACACCGCTTTTCCATCGTGCTCTCATTCCCTTCGGCCACGAGTTGCCGGGCTGGTTGGCGCGTTCGTGGCCTCGCTCTGGATCGGCGGTGGTGCGGCACTGTCTGCGGACCCAGTCGAATCGCCCACCCGTCAGCCGGATGCCTATAATAATTGGAAGCTGGCGCTCGCCTCCGGCACGGCGACCGATCCGGCGACGATCACCGTGCCGGCTGGTTTCAAAATCGAACTCCTTCGTTCCTCCCAGCCGGGCGAGGATTCGTGGGTCTCGATGGCCTTTGATCCGCAGGGCCGGCTGACGCTGGCTTGCGAAAAGCAAGGGCTCCTGCGACTGACCCTCGAACCGGGCGGCGTCCAAAAAGTGGAACGCATCAACGATTCGCTGCTCGAATGCCGTGGCCTGCTCTATGCCCATGGCGCGCTCTACGCGAACGCCAACAACAGCAAATCTCTCGTCCGCCTCCGCTGCTCGAAGAGCGATGATCAATTCGACGAAGTTACCGAGTTACTCCACACCGATGGCGGAGTCGGCCACGGGCGCAATCACGTGAAGCTCGGACCCGACGATCTGCTCTATGTCGTGCACGGCAACAATGTCGTCGGGACTCCTCGTGCCGCGTCCGATTCGCCGCTGCGCCCGATGCAGGAAGACCGGCTCATTCCGTGCCCGTGGGATCCGCAAATGTTCGATGGCGACGTGACCATGCCGGCCGGCCATGTGCTGCGCACCGATCTCGACGGCCGGAGCTGGACCATGCTGGCCGGCGGGTTCCGCAACGAACTCGACGTCGCTTTCAATGAAGACGGGGAGATGTTTACATTTGACGCGGACATGGAATGGGACGCGGGCGCGCCCTGGTACCGTCCGACGCGCATCAATCACGTCATCAGCGGCGCGGACTACGGCTGGCGGCGCGGGACGAGCAAATGGCCCGATTACTTTCCCGACTGCGGGCCCACGCTGCTCAATATCGGACTATCTTCGCCGACCGGGGTCATCTTTGGAACGAAGAGCCAGTTTCCCGGAAAATGGCGGCGGGCGTTTTTCATCTGCGACTGGGCCTATGGGCGAATCATGGCCGTGCAACTCCGTCCGCAAGGCGCCAGTTACACTGCGACCGTGGAACCATTCGTGACCGGCCGGCCGCTGAATGTCACCGACGCGGCGATCGGACCGGATGGCGCGATGTATTTCGTCACCGGCGGCCGGCGCACGCAGTCGGGTTTGTACCGCGTAAGTTACACGGGACCGAACATTGCGGAGCCGCCGAAAAGCGCCGGGGAGCTGGCCGCGGAAGCGCGCGGCGCCGAAGCGCGGGCGCTGCGTCATCGGCTGGAAGCGTTTCATGGGCATCCGCAGCCGGGTGTGGTCGAGGAAATCTGGCCGCACCTTGGGAGCAGCGACCCGTTGATCCGCCATGCGGCGCGGATCGCCCTTGAATGGCAGGACGTTGGGCAATGGCGGGACAAAGCACTGGCGGAGCCGGAGGTGACCGCGAGCCTCACCGCGCTGCTCGCGCTGGCCCGCAGCAATGACACTCCATCCCAACGCCCGCTGCTGGCGCGACTCGATGCGCTGGCGTTTGCCGGGCTGAACGACGAACAGCAAATCCTGGCCCTGCGCGACTATCAACTCGCCTTCATCCGCCTGGGCGCCCCGGACTCAGAACTGGCCGTCGCGGCTGGCCGCAGGCTCGATGCGTTCTATCCTGCGCGTTCGTGGCCGGCAAATCACCTCCTCTGCGAGCTGCTGGTCTATCTCAAGTCGCCGCAAGTCATCGAGAAGACCACCGCGTTGCTGACCAAGGCGCAACGCTCGGAGGATTTGCTGCATTACCTCTTCTTTCTCCGCAATATCAACACCGGCTGGACGATTGACCAGCGGCGCAGTTATTTCGAGGGTCTCAATCGCGCCGTGAAGATGGAGGGTGCACGGAGTTACCAGTCGTCCCTGCGACTGATCCGCTCGGAGGTCGTGGCTGTGCTCACGCCCGCGGAGCGCGCCACTCTGGGCCCGCTGCTCGACGAACCGTCGAAGGATGAACCCGCGCCGAATACCGGGCCGCAAGTCCTGGTAAAAGTATGGACCGCCGGCGATTTGCTCCCGAAGCTGGACCGCATTTCCCACGGACGATCCTTTTCCAGCGGTCGCCAGGCGTTCGCGACGGCGCAGTGCATCACCTGCCATCGCCTGGGAAAAACCGGCGGCGATTTCGGTCCCGACTTAACGGCCGTGGCGGCGCGCTTCGACCGGCGCGCCATCCTCGATTCGATTCTCGAGCCGTCGAAGGTCATTGATGACAAATATCGCAACACGCTATTCACGCTCAAGGATGGCGGCAGCGTGGCGGGGACTATCGAGCGCGAGGAAGAGACGAAGGTTTTCGTCCGGATCAGTCCGCTCGCGGGGCAGATGACCACGCTCAACAAGCCCGACATCGTCCGGCGGGAAGCCTCACCCATCTCGCCGATGCCTCCGGGCTTGCTCAACGTGCTCACGGAAAACCAAATCCTCGATTTGCTGGCCTATCTCGAGTCCGGCGGCGACCCCGAGCACGCCGATTTCAAGCCATAGCCTTCACGGCTCTAACTCTGCCCGCGGTGACGCAGGCGGTCGAGAACGACGGCGGTGATGATGATCCCGCCGGTGACGATCTCCTGGAGCCAGTTGGCCAGGTTCATCTTCGTGCAGCCGTTGGCGACCACGGTCATGATCAGCGCGCCGATGAGCGAGCCGAAGACGGAGCCTTCGCCGCCGTTCAAGCTCGCACCGCCGATGACGACCGCCGCGATCACCGCCAGTTCGAGCCCGTTGGCGGTCGTGGGGTCGCCCACGGTAAGATAGGAGAATTGGAGGACACCGGCGATTCCCGCCAGCGCGAGGGCCACGATATAGATGAGTAACTTGGTGCGTCGTACCGGGACGCCGCACAGGCGCGCGGTTTGTTCGTTCGAACCGATGGCAAAGATATGGCGGCCAAAGCGGGTGTAGCGCAGCAGCGCGGCGACGAACAGCGTCAGCGCGAGCATCAGCCAGACGCCGGGTGGAAAGATCATCCAGCGATTTTTCGGGCCGAGGCTTTGCAGCAAGTCGTTCAGCCACGTCGTGGGCGCGGCGACCATGGTTTCGCTCGCGAGCCCCTTTGCCAGGCCACGATACGCGCCCCACATGCCCAGCGTGACGATGAACGGCGTGAGATTCAGCCGGGTGATGAGTAGACCAATGAGCGCGCCGCACGCCGAACCCGTGGCGATGCCACCCAGCGCGGCCACGAGCGGCGAGACGCCGCGCTGCAAGAGCAACGCGATGGCCACGGTGCAGAGGGCGATGTTCGACCCGATGGAAAGATCAATCCCTCCAGAAATGATGATCAGCGTCATGCCGAGCGCCGCCGTTCCGACTACAGCCGTTTGCAGCAGCATGATTTGAAAGTTATCCGCCGTGAAGAACGTGTGCGGGCGCAGGAGGGCGAAAAGGGTGACAACAAAAGCGAGGCCGATCAGCGAGCCGAGCTTCGACCAGAGGGCCGGCCCGTCGGCGCGCGCCGCGACCGAGCCAGCGCTCACGCAGCCTCCTTCGCGTCGGTGGCTTCGAGCATGATCTCGTGTTCGTTGATCTCCGAAACGGGCCGCGCCGGATGCAGGCGCCCCTTGCACATGACGGCGATGCGGTCGCAAACGCCGAGCAACTCCGGCAGGTAACTGCTGACGACGAGCACGGCTTTCCCGGCGCAGGCGAGTTCGTCGATCAAATGGTAAATCTGCGCCTTGGAGCCGACATCGATGCCGCGCGTCGGTTCATCGAGGAGCAAGACATCGACCCCGTGGTGGAGCAGGCGCGCCAGCGCGACCTTCTGCTGGTTGCCGCCGGACAGATTGCCGACGCGTTGGCGGGGGCCGTGGCACCGGATGGCGAGCTTCTCAATCCACGCCTGGCTCGACACGGCCTGTGCAGCGGGCCGGACGATGGCGGGCAGACTGGAAAGCGTGAGGTTGTCCGCGACGCTCAGCGAGAGCGCGAGACCCTCGGCTTTGCGGTCTTCGCTCACCAGGCCAAGACCGCGCGCCCACTGCTGCGCGGGCGAGGCGGGGCCGAGGTGCGCCTTCAACCGGATCTGTCCCCGGCGGACCGGATCGAGACCAAAGATCGCGCGCAGCAATTCCGTGCGGCCGGCCCCGATCAATCCCGCGATCCCGAAGACCTCGCCGCGATGCAGGGTGAGCGAGGCCCGGGCAGGCTTGACCGCGCCGGCGAGGTCGCTGAGTTCCAGCACCGCGTCGCCCGGAGCGCGCGGCGAACGCGGATAGAGATCTTTCACATCGCGCCCGACCATGAGCGCGATGATCCGCTCCGTCGGTGTCGAGGCGGTCTCGCCGGAACCGACGCTCCGGCCATCGCGCAGCACCGTGAAGCGGTCGCTGAGTGCGCGGACCTCCTCGAGAAAATGCGAGATGTAGATGATGCCGAGTCCCTGGGCCTTCAGCCGGCGCACAAGTTCAAATAGGCGCTCGATGTCATTGCGGGCTAGGCTGCTCGTCGGCTCATCCAGCACCAGCACGCGGGCGCCGACGACGATGGCGCGGGCGATTTCCACGAGTTGCTGCTCGGCGGGAGAGAGTCGGTGGACCGGTGTGCCGGGCGCGATGTCCGGGCGCCCGAGCTGCGCCATCGCGTCGACCGCGCGCCGCCGCACCTCCGCCCAGCGCACCAACGGTCCGGAGACGGGCTCCATGCCGAGGGAGATATTCTCCATGACCGTCAAATGTCGCGCCAGCGAGAGTTCCTGGTAGATCATCACGATGCCCGCGGCGCGCGCCTCCATCGGGTGCGCGGGTGCGTAGGACGCGCCGTTCAGCCACATCCGCCCGTCGTCGGGCTGATAGGCGCCGGAAAGCACTTTCATCAGCGTGCTTTTGCCCGCGCCGTTCTCGCCGACGAGCGCAAGCACTTCGCCCGCGCCCACGGCCACGTCCACGCCATCCAGCGCCAGGGTCGCGCCGAAGCGCTTTCGCACACCTTCCATGCGCAGGATTTCGCCGGCCATGGGTTACTTGAGCAAATCCTGGATTTCCGGCGTGTTCACGTTCTCCGGCGTGATCAACGCCACGCCGCTGTCCACGTTCTGCGGCACTTTCTCACCGTGCAACGCCGCGACCATGGTCTTCACGGCCTCATAGCCCATCTTCCTGGGATTCTGGGCGACGAGGGCCAGGATTTCGCCTTTCTTCAACGCTTCGACGAGCGGCGGTGAGGTGTCGAAGCCGACAAACTTCGCCTTGCCCACGAGGTTGTTTTGACGCAAGGCGAGCAACATGCCGAAGGTCAGCGATTCGTTGGAGCAGAAGATGCCGTCGGCTTCGCGGATTTGGTCGATGAGATTGAGCGCCGAGGTTTGCGCCTCGCTCGCCGTCGCGCCGCCGTAGCGATTCTCCACGAGCATCTGGATATCGGGATACTTCTTGATCACCTCGAGGAATCCCGCCTCGCGCTCCGTCGTGCTCGCGGAGCCTTCCATGTAACGCAGGAGCACCACTTTGCCCTTCCCGCCGAGCAGTTTCGCCAGTTGCTCGCCGCCCATCCGCCCGCCGAGGGTGTTGTTCGTGCCCACGAAGCTGACGAAGTCCTTGCCCACCTCGCCCTTGAGGGCGGAGTCGATGATCACCACGGGGATTTGTTTTGCGACCGCCTCCTGCACCGGCCGCCGCAGGGCCGTGTCGTCCAGGGGCGCGAGCACGATGCCATTGACGCCGTCCGAAACGAATTGCTCGACGATGGCGATTTGCTGCGCCCGATCGTTTTCCGTGAGCGGCCCTTTCCACAGTATGTTCACCCCAAACTCGGCGCCCGCTTTCCGCGCGCCGGCTTCGATCGATTTCCAAAAGACGTGGGTGGTTCCCTTGGGAATCACCGCGATATTTGGCAGGCCGGGAGCTGGTTTCGGGGAATCCGCGCCGGTTTCGGGGGATTTGTTGCAAGCGGAAAAGAGGATGGCGGCAAGGCTGGTGGCGCAGAGGGTGCGAAGGGAATTTGGGAGACGCATGGGCGGGTGTGAGCGCGAAGAAGTGGGAGGTCGGTTTGGGGGATGAACGTTGGTCCGCGCCATTTCTAGATGGCGGCTTCGGGAATTGCCACCCAATCGCGTCCGTGAAATGGGTGCAGGGACGCGCTCCGCGCGCTACGCGGAGGGCAGCGCCGTAAAGCGCGCGTAGGCCTGCTCCCACGCTTCGCTCTCCTTGGGTTCGTAGCGTTCGATTTGAAAGGACGCGCGGACGACTTCGCGGAGCGCGCTGAGCGAAGCGAGGTGCCCGAGCGCCACCGCTTGCAGGAGCACGTTGCCGAGAGCGGTGGCCTCGATGGGACCGGCGAGCACCGGCCGGTGGGCGGCGTTGGCGGCAAATTGGTTGAGGAGGGTGCTCTGGCTGCCGCCGCCGACGATGTGCAGCCGCGCAATCGAGCGTCCGGTCACCTGCTCCAGATCCTCGATCGTGCGGCGGTAGAGCAGCGCCAGGCTTTCGTAGATGCAGCGGGTGAACTGGCCGGGCGTTTCCGGTGCGCGCTGGCCGGTCTCGCGGCAATAGGCCACGATCTTCCCCGGCATCTCCTCCGGCTTCCAAAAGCGCGGATCGTTTGGATTGATGAGCGCCCGAAACGGCTCGGCTGCCGCGGCCTGGCTCGCGAGCGTCGCATAGTCCAGATCAAGCCCCTCCCGCTGCCACGCGCGCCGGGATTCCTGCAGAATCCAAAGCCCGACGATGTTCTTCAAAAAGCGCGTCGTCCCGCCAAAACCGGCTTCATTCGTGAAATTGTGCGCGAGGGCTTTTTCGGTGAGGAGTGGCGCGGGCAATTCCACGCCGATGAGCGACCAGGTCCCGGAACTGAGGTACGCCCAATCTTCACCAGTCGCGGGCACGGCCGCCACCGCCGCGCCGGTATCGTGCGAGCAGGTGGCGATGATTTCGAGGCCCGCCGCGCCCGTTTCCGCGGCGATCTCGGGCAACAATGGCCCAAGCCGCGTGCCGGAGGGGACCAAACGCGGGAATATATGCCGGGGAAACCCGAAGGTCTCGATCAGCCGGATGGACCACGCGCCCGTGGTGGGATTGTAGAGCTGCGTGGTGCTCGCGAGGCTCTGCTCGACCGCCGCGACGCCGCTCAACAGGAAATGGAAGTAGTCGGCGATGGTCAGAAACTGGTCCGCGATTTCCAAAAGACGCGGACTTCGCTCGAGGTCATCCAGCAGATGATAAAGCGAATTGATCGGCATGAATTGGATGCCGGTCTTGGCGAAGATCAATTCCCGCCCGGGCGATTTGAGCGCCGCCGCGTACGTGCGGTCCGTGCGTGCGTCGCGGTAATGATACGGAAGGGAAAGCAGCGGCTGTCCCGCGCCGACGAAGACGTAATCGAGTCCCCAGGAATCGACGCTGACGCTCTCGGCGCGCACTCCCAGGGCGGCTACTTTGCGCAGACCGATTTTCAACTCTTCAAAGATCGCCACGACGTTCCAGCGCAACGAGCCGGCCATTTTCACCGCGCCGTTCGGAAAACGGTGAATTTCCTGCAGCGTCACCTTGCCTTCGTCCAACCGGCCGAGAATCACGCGCCCGCTCTCCGCGCCGAGATCACACGCCACGTACTGATGCCCGCTCATAAACCGAGCGCGCGCTGACGATGTTGTTCGTCGCGCCGGCCGGCGAGGCGATCGATGTCCGCCTGGGACAGGAAGACCGGTCCGCCAAGCGGCATGGAGCCGACGAAGATCTGCGCCGCTTTCGCCGCCATGAACATCGCCGTCTTCACGGCCGCGGCGGAGCCACCGAGGGTAATGATGCCGTGGCTCTGCAGCAGAATGACCCGTGGCATCGCGCCCTGGCTTTGCCGGAATTGCTCCGTTCGCTCGCGAATCCGTTGGGCGAGCTTGAGGCCGGGATCCGCGTAGGGGACGAAGACCGAACTGGCGCCGCAGCAGACGACTTCATCGGGAAAAATGCGCCGCGTCGCCAACGCTTCCGCCAGCGGCGAGCACAGAATGGAATTGACCGACACCGGATGAGTGTGACCGACGAAACTGATTTGCGGAAGACTCAGCAGCCAGGCGTGAAAGAGCGCTTCCACGGAGGGCTTTTTGGCTTCCGGATCGACCCGGCAGCGAAAGAGCGTCTGGTCAACTGCGTCGTCCGAAATCTCCGTCTCGTTGAGGAGCGCCAGGAGCGGCGCGAAATGGCATTGGACGAGATCCGTGTCCCGCAGGGACTCGAGATTGCTGCCGCTGGCTTTAACGAGAAAAGTCTCGTCGTCCAGCTTCGCGGAAGTATTGCCTTCGCCCAGGATCGCCAGTTGCCGGTGCGGCGCACCGAGATCGTGCGAGAGGTCGAGCAGGATCTGGCGAGTTTCGTCGAGAGCGCTCATTGATACGTTGCCGAAACAATCCACTCATCCCAGCACCTCCTGCAAGATGTTGCGCAGGGAATCGATCGTGAAGGGCTTCTGGAGAAAACTGGCGAGGCCTTTTCCCGGGAAGCGCGCCATGGCTTCCTGCGCATTGAAGCCGCTCATCAGCACCACCCGGACCTCGGGCCGGTGGCGGCGGAGTTCGGTGAAGGTTTGTGCGCCGTCCATGTCCGGCATGGTGAGGTCGAGAAGCACCAGAGCAAACTGATCGGGTCCGGCGCGGAAAACCTCCACGGCTTCCCGTCCATCGGACACCAGCACCGGCTCGAGCCCGAGCTTTCGCATCATGCGCGCGACGGTGCTGCGCATGCCCGGCTCGTCATCGACCACGAGCACGGTCCCTGCGCCCTGCCATGCCGCGATGGCGGCTGGGGGTGTGGCCGATGTCTCGCTGGCCTCCGTCGCCGGGAAGAGCAGCTTGAACGTCGTCCCGCGTCCCAACTCGGAATACACCTTTAGCGCACCCTTGTGGCCACGCACAATGCCCAGCACCGCGGCCAGTCCAAGCCCGCGCCCGGTGAACTTGGTGGTGAAGAACGGATCGAAGATTTTCGCCTGCGTCTCCTGGCTCATGCCGCAACCAGTGTCGGAGACTTCCAGGAAAACGTATTCGCCTTCCGGCAGGTCGGAATCCACCAGGGTGGCGGCGAGGTAGGCGCGGTCAACCTGGATGATACCGGTCGAGATGCTGATCACGCCGTTCTGGTCACCGATTGCCTCCGAAGCGTTGATGACCAGGTTCATAATGACCTGCCGAATCTGCGTCGCATCGACCTCGACGGGTGGCAGGTCTTTCTCCAGGCAGAAGCGAAGCACCGCTTTCTTGCTCATCGAAATCTGCAGAATCTGCGCGGTCTGCTCGACGAGATGGCCGAGGTCGAGCTTCCGGAGGTCGAAGCGGCCGCGGCCGGAATAGGCGAGCATTTGCTTGCAAAGATCCGCGGCCCGCAATGAGGCCTCCGTGATTTGCCCGATGTAGTCGCGGACCGGCGAACCGGGCGGCGCATCCATCGCCGCCATGCTGGCATTGCCGAGAATGCTCGTCAGGAGGTTGTTGAAATCGTGGGCGATGCCACCGGCCAGGATCCCGAGGCTTTCCAGCTTCTGGGTTTCGCGCAGCTTCGCGTGCAGGGTTTCGCGTTCCGCCGCATCTTTGCGCATCTGCGTGATATCGCGGCCGATCCCCACCAGGCCGACGATTCGGCCCGCGCCGTCACGAAGCGGAAATTTCGAGGTCAACAGGTACCCTTCGGTGCCGTCGGCGAAGACAAATGGTTCCTCGCGATTCACAATGGGTGTCCCGGTCTCGAAGACAAAGCGATCGTCCTTCGTATAGCGATCGGCAAACTCGCGCGGGATCGGCAGTTCATAGACGGTGCCGTTGCCCGATTCCGCCGTGCGTCCGAAGAGACGCGCGCCGGCGGAATTGCGCATGATATGCCGGCCCTGCAAATCCTTGACGAAGACGGGATCCTGCACGGCGTCGAGAATCGTGCGCAGTTTCTCGCGCTCATCGGCCAGGGCCAGGTCCGCGCGGCGCTTCTCGGTGACATTGCGGCAGGTGCCCACGAGCCCGACAATGGCGCCGTGGTCGTCGCGCAACGGATACTTGGAGGTGAGAAACCAGCCCTGCTCACCGTTGATATCATTGAATGGCTCTTCGCGGTTCACGACCGCCTGCCCGGTTTGCAGCACGTTCTCGTCATCGGCGGCGTAGAGTTCCGCATATTTGCGCAGTTCCGGAATATCGGCATCGGTCTTTCCGATGGCCTCGTCGAGGGGGACATTCCAGAGGCGCTTGAGCGCCGCGTTTACGAGGAGAAAGCGGTGCTCGCGGTCCTTGAAGAAGATGAGGTCATCGAGCGCGTCGATGAGTGTCCGCAACAAGAGCTTTTCCTGGACCAACGTGCCTTCGGCGGCTTTCTCCACGGTGATCTCCCGGTTGAGCCCGAGTGTGGCAAAATGCTTTCCGTCCGCGTCCCGCATCGGCACGACGCGCGTCGCGCAGATGCCCAGTGAGCCGTCCTTGCGGACAAAGACAATCTCACCGCTCCACTGGCCATTTTCCGAGACACCTTGCCGAATCGTTGCGTGCAGCGTTTCGGCGTCGCATTCGCGGTGCAGTACCGCGGGGTTGCGTCCGACCATCTCCTCGCGGGTCCACCCAAAGGTCCGCGTGGCGCCGGGATTCCAGTCGATGATGAGGCCATCGGGATCGGTCACGATCAAGGCATCCCAACAATGTTCGAAGATGCCGGTCCGGTACTGGAGCAGTGCCGGCGCCGAAGATGAGGCCGCGGGAGGAATGGACATCTGGGGACGTGAGTCGGGAGATCCTTTGCTCCGCATACTTTAAGGGTCTTTGCGTATGGCGCAAGGCCCACTCAGCCGCCCGAGGGGAACGGAAATCACTCACCACCCCGGGAAGGGCGTTCCTCTCAAGCCTTGGGACATGATCCATTTCCATGGACATTCCGCAGACGCCGATTGGTTGCGCAACCGCTTGAAAAACCAAATCGCTCGTAATGAGAACACTTGACTCTCGACGCCGGGCTCCCGGCACTCACGGGGCGGAATGGCGAAGGAGGTCCAACACTTGTGGAATGATCTGCGCGGCGAAATTGGCGCTGCCCCGGTCATTCGGATGCAGGCCCCCGAAGACGCCGTTCTTGGTGGCGAGGTTCTTCGCGACTCCCGGCCCGAGGTCGATCACGGCGATTCTTCCATCGGGTGACTGACCGTTCCTGCGGCTCTCCACCGCCTCTTTCAGCTCTTTGACGTAATACTGGCCGAACGGAATGAGGACGACGATCTCCGCCTCCGGCGCGCTGGCCCTCACTGCCGCCAGGCCTTGCGTGATGCTGGCGACGGTCTGGCCGTGGTCGGCATTGTGGATGGCATCATTGGTCCCGAAGTTGAAGAAGATGAGGGAAGGTTCCTGCCCGGTCTGGCCGTACGCGCTGATGTGCCCGCGGGCATCGAGCAGGGAATGATTGTTGCCGTCGATCTTGTTCCAGCGACTGGTGGCGTCATCGTATTCGTAGCCGGCGCCGTTGCTGGAATTGCGCATGTTATAGTAACCCGGAACATCGCCGGGAGGGTTGTCGCCCTTGTTGATCCACCCGCTCCATCCGCAGGCGCTGATCCCGTATTCGTATCCTTCCGTGGCGAGCGCCTGCCCGAGGAGATGGGAATAACCCGCCAGTTCGGTCGCTCCGATGCCTTCGGTGATGCTGTCGCCGATGATCAACGCCCATTTCGACTTCGGTCGATCCGAAGCGGACTGACTGTCTGCATCGACTTGCAGTCCGGTGACCCGGAGGATGTTCAAGGGACTTTTGCCTTCGCTTCCCCACCGTTCCTTTTGCTCGGACGATTGCAGGTAAACGGCCAACTCATGCTTTCCGGCGCCCGTGAGCCCTTCGATGGGAACCTCGCCGGCGCAAGCGACGCTGGATTTCCATACACCATCGATCGAGTAAGCGATCTTCGGTGGTCGGAGCGCCGCGGAATAAGTGGATGTATCGAGCAGCAGTTTGGCCGCCGGCGTGGAGTTTTTCGTTTCCCATTTCACGCGAAAGTAGGCGCCGGGATTCCAGGTCTGGCGAAAGACTTTTCCCGCGCGCCCCTCGTCGCCGGTCCAGTTGCCGGGTGAGAAGACGAAGCCCGGGGAGTCAATGGGAAAGGTCGTCGACTTGGCGTCAGCGGATGGCGCCGCGGGTTCAGCGGCGGTGAGTGTGGCCAGCGGAGCCAGCAGCAGGGCGGTAAGGAGAATCAGGGAATATTTCATGAAGGGGAAGGGAGGTTCACGGGTTAGCCTAATGAATCTGCAGCACCGGCCAATGTTTTGAGAAATAATCCCGCACCGTGAGAATCCCATATCTGGCCTGCTTGATCGCCGCTCTCTCACTCTCCCACTGGACTCCTCTCCAGGCGGAGACGCCGGGACCGGAAGACCGTCCCGGCCTGCGCTGCATCAGCCGCAAAGCGTTCCCCGTCCCCGCCGGCAGCCAGATCCTGGTCGAAAGCGATTTTGAGACGGACGCCAAACTTCCGCCGGGCTGGTCCCAGGGAAATGGGGAAGTGGTGGCCGCCGCCGATGCTCCCCAGGGCAAGGCGTATTTCCGCATGAAGGCGAAGAAAAACGCGGGCCTGCGCAGCCCGGTCGTCACGGCCCAGCCGGGCGTCCCCTATTTCCTTTCGTTTTGGATCAAAACCGCGCAGGAGCCATGGACCACCATTTCCTTCACTTCCGACGAGCGGGAACCCAGCTTCACTCGCATCCACAGTCCTTTTTTCTATCCGGACTTCCCGCTGGATACCGGCAGGGAATGGCGCCAGGAGGGATTCTATTTTTTGATGCCCCCTCAGTGCCAGACACTGGACTTCAACATCAGTCCCCGGGAAGACGGCGCTGAGGGACAGTTTGTCTGCCTCGACGACGTCCGCTTGCGGACCGCCAGCGAGGCCGAGATGTCCGCAGCTTATGCTGCCGAGCGGGCGCACCTTCCGCCGGACGATCTCACGCCGCGCCCGGGAGACGGCCGAAACCTGGCCCTCTCGGTGGCGAAGTGGGAAGGCCGGGCGGGCATTCCGGGCAAACCGTTCGTGATTTGGGCGCTGGGGTCGAGTTTTACCGACCGGCAGGGCGACGGTTATGAGTTGATCCAGGCGATTCGCCGGCGTTTTCCCAATGCGCCGTCGATCATCTACCGGAAGCACGGGGGCCCGGGCACGCCGTGGGAATTTGTCGACGGCTGGATCAAGCAGTTTGTCGCCGCCGAGCAGCCGGACCTGATTTTTACCTATACCAGCGGTACCCTCGACGGCCTCGACGCCATGCTCAGCGACATTCGCCGGCGGACGACCGCCGAAGTCATTGTCCCCACGCTTCACTTCAAGCCGACCAGCCCCATGACGCCCGATGACATCGAAAACGGCGCCGGAGTGGCCTGGGGAAAAGTGCGCGAAATCTGCCAGAAACACGGCGTCGAGTTTGTCGAGAATCGCCGCGAAATGGCGGAATATATCGCGCATGCCGCCCTGACTGCCGACGACCTCCTCGTTGACCACAATCATCAAAACGTGCACGGGCTCATCCGCATTTGGGACAATGTCAGCCGCCACCTTGTAAAGTCCGATCAATCGGCCTACGCGCCCGAGTCGCGGGAACGGCGGATCGCGGTGGCGCCGCCGGCAAATACCGCGACTGAGCAAGTCAGTCTTTCCGGCAGTTGGACCACCACGGACGGGGTATTGCGGAGCAGCGCCGCGGGAGCCCGTTTGAAAGTCAGTTTCACGGGCAATCAGATCGATTTGATGGGGCGCAGGACGCCCGGTGGCGGTACGGTCAAGGTCCTCATCGACGGGCTCCCGGCCAATCAGGCGCCGATTTTCCTCATGGACTTCATCAAGCCCAACAAGGCCGCCTGGCGCATCCCGCACGCCGTGGATTTGGGCGCCAGTCCCGTGCCGCAAACGTGGACCATCGCGATGACCAGCGACACCGGCGACTATCGCCTCGAAGGCAGCGTCACCGGTCCGGATGGCACGGGCAACCTGGCGCAGCCTTTTCTCAGCCATTCCGGCCAGATCGCCGTCGACCCGAAATTTTGGCGGCAGGGCCGGGTTGAAAGGAAAGATCAGCCGGTGGAATATGGAGTGGCCACCGGCGATAGTTTCACCTTCGACGTTTTCCGCAGCGCTGTCGGCGAGGTGGATTTCAAGGCCGGCCAGCCCGCCCCCATGGTCGAGCCGTTGGTGCGGAATCTGCCCAACCGGCAGCACACCCTCGAGCTCATCACGACGGGTGACGGAGAGGTGACGATCGAAGGCCTTTATGTCTTCGAACCACCGGAGAAATAGCGGAAATCACTTTACTTTTCCGCCGCGGGATATGGGGAGGGGAACCGCGAATGGACGCGAATGGACGCCAAAGGGGCAGGACAGGATGCCAGGTTCAGCGGATATCCACTCCGCTCCCGGATTTGCGTCCATTCGCGTGGATTGGCGGTCAGAATCCACGCAGGTTGCGCCGATATTGAGGTTGGTGAGTGGCAGAAAGACCAATCGGCCCGATCCCGGCAAATGAACGCGCCCGGCGCTGCATCGAAGTGCCAGACTTCGGGCACGCGATTAGCTATTCGCAGGGCTGCCAGCAACCCAAAATACCCGCGTTTAACATGGAAAAGCCCAGTGAAAATACGATTGACTCTGCACCGAAGCCTGCGAACGGAGCGGAGCGACCGGCTCTGACGAATCCATCGCTGGGAGCTGCGCTGACTGCAGATTATGAGGCCTTGCGCAACGATATGGCCCAGGCGGCCGAACTCGCGGCCGAATTTCAACGGCGGCTTTCCGAGAAATCCAACGAAACGGCTCTGCTCAAGCAGGTCTTCGAAAAAACCCGGACCGACCTCGGCAAGATGCAGACCGACATCCTGGAACTTCGCCGGGAACGCCACCGCCTCGCCAACGAAGCGATGCGCGCGCAGGCTTTCGAAATGATGCTCAAGCAGATGACGTCCGAGCGCGATCGACTCTCCGCCGAACTTGAGACCATGCGGGCAGATCTCGCCGCCGCTCGGCAGGAAATCGCCGCGCGTCACGAGCCCGCGGAACGCGCGGAAAAACCCAACGGAGTCGTCGCCAGGCTCACGGCGCGGGTGGAGTCGCTCAACGCGCAACTCGCCGCCGCACCGGCCCGCGCATCGGTCGATCCGGAACTGAGGGCGGTGGCCGGCACGATCTCGGAGGCGGTGCAGCGATTGATGGGAATGATCGATCCGCGCCCGGTCGTGGTGCGCCCGCCGGCGCTCAATGGAAATTCTCAAATCCCGGACGAAGACCATATCGACATCTCCTTCGGCGTGTAAGAGGCCGTGACGAAGCAGATTTGACTGGGGACCGCGCCCGCCTCGCGTGCGGTGGCCGGCGCCCCCGGCCGGCTACTCGCTTAAGATTTCGCGCTCGTGCCCAAGTTGTACTTGGGCACGCGATTGGGAGCGAGGCTTCGTTTCGCATGGCGGGCGTGTCTGCGGGGTTCAAGATGGCACGAGCCCGAGGACACACCCTCCGTGCGAAGTCAAATTGCTGGCGGCTTGCCGCCGCCACCCTTTGGGCAACCTGACGGTTGGCCTCTCACTCCGTTCGGGTTCGCTCCCAATAGCATTCCCAAGTGCAACTTGGGAACGAGCGCTTGGATCCCGGACGAAGACCATATCGACATTTCCTTCGGCGTGTAAGTGCGCAGCAGCGGGAGGAGCAATTGGATGTTGGAAGTTGGGTGCTCGACTTGTCCGGGCGAAGCGTGGATGCTGGCCCGGCTTCGCCCCGCAGTGCGGGGCTACGCCGTGGCGGGCGGAGCCCGATGTCGGATGTTACGGCTTTGCCACCCACGTCCCATCCCCAACTCCCATGAAATCAGTCGTCCTCCTCGCCCTCACCCTCCTTGCCCTCGCCCCGCTCCGCGCCGCCGATCCCACCCCGCCGAAAGGCTTCCGCGCGATCTTTAACGGCCAGGACCTCACCGGCTGGTACGGCCTGAATCCGCATTTGGCGGCGAAGCTCGTGGGGGAGAAGCACGAGGCCAACTTGAAGCAGCAACGCGAGGAGTTCCCGCAACACTGGCGTGTGGAAAGTGGCGAGCTGGTTAACGACGGCACCGGGCCGTATGCCACCACCGAGGAGGAGTTCGGCGACATCGAACTGCTCATCGAATACAAGACCGTGCCCCACGCCGATAGCGGCGTCTATTTGCGCGGCAATCCCCAGGTGCAGATTTGGGACATCACCCAGCCGTGGGTGCCGGACAAACCGGATCGCAACCCGGACCGAGGCTCCGGCGGACTCTTCAACAACACCCCCCGGACCCTCGGCCGTGACCCGATGATGGTCGCGGACAAACCGTTCGGTCAGTGGAACGAACTGCGCATCCGCCAGATCGGCGCGCGCACCTGGGTGTGGCTGAACACGCGGCCTGTCGTCGAGGGCGCGATGATGGAAAACTTCTGGGACAAGACCCAGCCGTTCCCCGCGAAGGGCCCCATCATGCTGCAGACCCATGGTGGCGAAATTCGCTGGCGCAATCTCTTCGTGCGCGAGATCGGCGCCGAGGAAGCGAAGCAGGTGCTCGCCGGCAATCCTTTGCTGCCCAACCCCACCCAATACGACGCCGCCTACGGTCCGCATCGCAAGCAGGTGCTGCATTTTTGGAAGGCCGAGTCCGACAAGCCGACCCCGGTGCTCTTTTTCATTCACGGCGGCGGGTGGACGGGCGGCGGCCGCCTCAGCGGCCTCACCGGCATGCTGCCGACGATGCTCAAGGCCGGGATCTCCGTGGTTTCGGTCGAGTATCGCTTCATCCCCGAGGCCACCGCGGATGGCGAGGCGCCGCCGGTCAACGGCCCGTTGCGCGACGCCGCGCGCGCCTTGCAATTCGTCCGGAGCAAGGCCGCGGAGTGGAACATCGACAAGGAGCGCATCGGCGCGAGCGGCGGCTCGGCCGGCGCGTGTTCGTCCCTGTGGCTCGCCTTTCATCCCGACCTTGCCGACCCGAAGAGCGACGACCCAGTGGCGCGCGAATCCACGCGCCTGTGGTGCGCCGCGGTTACCGGCGCCCAGACGACCCTCGATCCGCAGCAGATGAAAGAGTGGACGCCCAACAGCAACTACGGCGGCCACGCCTTCTTCTTCACGGCCGATCCGGGGAAAAAGATCTCGCAGTTCGACGCCTTTCTCGCCGGACGCGAAACGATCCTGCCCTGGATCGCGGAATATTCCCCGTACGCGCTGGTCAAGGCCGGCGCCCCGCCGATCTACCTCACCTACAGCGTGCCCCCGGCGCTCGGGCAGGACCAGAAGGACCCCACGCACACCTCCAACTTCGGCGTGAAACTCCAGGAGCGATGCAAGGAAGCGGGCGTCCCGTGTGAACTGGTCTATCCCGGCGCACCGGACGTGCAGCACGCGACGGTAGAGGCTTACCTGATCGACAAACTCAAAGCCCAGACCAAATAAAAATCCCCGAACCCCGCATTCGTCATTCGTCATTCGGCCTTCCACCCTCCGCCCCGCCCCATGAAATCGATTATCCTCCTCGCCTTCGCCGGCTTCACCCTCCTCGCCCTCACCCCGCTCCGCGCCGCCGACGATCCCCGGCTCCCCGCCCTCCAGTCCGCCGACGACGAGCGTGTGGCCGCCACAACGGCGGGGGACCGCGCCAGGCTCACCGCGATCTTCTCGGACGATCTCCGCTACGCGCATTCCAGCGGCGCCGTGGACACCAAGGCGTCCTACATCGACGCCCTCGCCACGGGCCGCACCAAGTACGTCACTTGGGAATACCAGGAGCGGAACTTCACGTTCCCGGCGCCGGGCATCGCCCTGATGACCGGCCGCACCCATGTCAAGGTGGCCAAAGCCGACGGCACGGTCGACATGGTGCTCGCCTTCCTCGGCGTCTGGCGCGAGGAGAAGGGTCAATGGCATTTCCTCGCCTGGCAGTCCTGCAAACTCCCGGACCCCTCTCCAGCGGCGAAGTAGGCCCGGGGCGGGGAAGTTAACGGTTGATCGTTGAGGGTTGATTGTGAAGAGGAGGGAGGAAAGTTGGGTGCGGAAGTTGATTACTGGAACGTAAGCGACAGGCCTATGGTGCAATGGGGGCAATGGCGCCGAGAAGTTAGAGAGGGTTGCGGAGGGGATTTTGATTGGAACCACTAAGGACACGAAAAATACGAAAGGAATTTAACGCAGAGGCGCAGGCGGTGGCATCCGGACTTGCCGAAGCGACGGAAAGCGCTCTGAATTGAACTCGTTTTCACCATGACCACACCGGCCGCCACCATCTCCTCTTCTCCGCATTTGCTCTCCCCGTTTGACCTGCGCGGGCTGGCCCTGCGCAACCGGCTCCCCGTCGGCCCGGCGCGACCTTCGCAATGCGAACGATGAAAAATTACGTATGCTTCGTAGAATTCTTACCGCGAACGGGCGCGAATAAACGCAAATTGAGGAGATCAGAAGATTGATTCTCACCGCCGGGATTTTCCGAGGATTCGCGGCCATTAGCGCCATTAGCGGTTTCCATCGGCTGCGGCTTTTCCGCGCTGGCACATTGTCCTTTGCTCCCGCCCCCTAATTATCCGCGCATCAAGGTGGTGAACAGTTTTCACGAACTGGTCACGACGCCTTTCGCCGGGGGTGTCAACGCGCTCTGCTGGCCGCGCACGCTGGCGGGTGATTTCGGGGAAGTGGTGGAGCGGTTGGGTGCGGGCGAGGGGATCGTCACTCTCGACGACACGCGGCTGCGGAGTCTGCCGGTGAGCGCCGCGGGACGGGCGGCGATTGAGCTGATGCTCGAGGATCTGCGGTTGCTCCGGGAACACGGGCGCGACCCGGCACTCAATTGCGTGCATGAGTACCTTCGCGACGAGAATCCGGGACCGATTGCCGCGGATGTCTTCTCCTTCCATGCCGACCGCGCCCCGGTGGAAGCGGATACCTGGCTTTGCACGTACCACGGGCCGGCGAGCGAGGGACTGCGCAACGACGAGGCGCAACGGCGCGTGGATATTCCGGAAATCCGCGCCGAGCTTCTCCGGCTGTTTGGCGGGGAAGATGATGAGGCGTTTCGCGAATACCTGAGCGGTCACTCCTACGACCTCCACTACGCCGCCGTTCCAAAAGCGCGGCCGTTCTCCTTCGGTGTGGGCAATCTCTGGCGCATTGCCGTGGAGTGGCCCGGCGGGGTGGTGCCGCCGTGTGTTCATCGGGCGCCGGAGGGTGGGGGTGGGGTGCGGTTGTTGCTGATTAGTTGAGGTCTGGAGCGGCGGCGGGGGTGGTGGGAGGGTGGGACCCGTTCGGCAGGCTCAGGGCAGGCTAAGGGGACCCGTTCGGCAGGCTCAGGGCAGGCTCAGGGCAGGCTGATGGGTGGTGGCTCAATTTGAATTCATGCCGGTGCTTTCGACGGCTACGACATACGCAAGGCTACGGTCGGAGCCCTCTGTGTTGAACATTCGGGGTAATTCGCCGTCAGAATAGTGTCACAATTCAACTATTATGAAAAAGAAACTAATCCTCATTCCAGCCCTGGTTGGTGCGATCTTGATGCCGGGTTGCGCTTCTCCCGTGGCGAATTATTTGCCCTTCCCCCTGAGTCTTGTCGGCGGGGTATCTGGTGGCTGCGGATCTTGCGACGACGGCGGGTCTTATCAAGACGATGGCTCCGCCGCCAGGAACGCATCGGAGGCGGTTTCCCAGATGGACGACTGGCAGAACGAACAGAACACGATGCAAGCGGCCGCCACGGCCACCCAGGAGACCGAGGCCGCCACCCAGCAGGCTTCCGCCTCCGCCGCCGCCTCCGCCGCCGCGGGCATCGGTCAATAGCGAAAAACTCCATCACCAAAGAGTGAGAGTTTTTCAGGAGACGCAGTCCCGGCTCTTCCGTGCTCTCCCGCGTATTCTTCGTTATCGCGAAAGATTTCCGCAGTAAGTTTCCGTCCCGAGACTGCGGGACTGCGGAGCCCATCGGGTGTTGGATGTTGGATGTTGGGTGTTGGACTTGTCAGGGCGAAGCGTGGGTGTTGGCCCGGCTTCGCCCCGCAGGGCGGGGCTATGCCGTGGCGGGCGGAGCCCGATGTTGCGGCTTGCCGCCCTATTGCGGTTTCCAGGTCTTGCTCCAGAGGACGTAGATCTCGTGGATGGCGCGGCGTTCCAGGCTTCGGCGGACTACGCCCGGGCGAGCATTGAGGTAGAGGCTATTGCGGTTTCCAGGTCTTACTCCAGAGGACGTAGATCTCGTGGATGGCTTTCCGTTCCAGGGTGGTCCACTCCGCGGTGCGCTCTTCGAGCGTCTTGAATTCGCCGAAGCGCGGGTCCCGCTCGACGGCGAGCTGATAATTCTCGAGGGCCAGTTTCGTCTGGCCGGTGGCCCAATATCCCAGCACCAGGGAATAGTAATCGTAATGCGCCTGATGATTGCTGAGTTTCGCCGCCGTCTCGAAGGCCTTCACCGCGTCGGTGTAATCGCCCATATTGAAATAAGCCCAGCCCGCCCGGTTTTCCATGGGGCCATTGTCCTTGAGCGAAAGCGCCTTTTTCAGGTCCGCGCGGGCCTCGGCCTTTCGGCCAAGCAACGCGAAAGTATAGGCGCGATTTTCATACGCCTGCGCGTCCTCGGCGTTCATCGCGATCTGTTGGTTGAGAATCTCCAGCTTCGGCGTCGTCTCGACCACTTCCAGTTTCTGTTCCTCCGCGCAAGCGTTGACGGCGGCGAACGCTGCGAGCAAGCCCAGGGTAAGGCAGAGGAGACGCGGAGGGAGCATGGGGGGGATGATGCGGGCGGGTGCTGGCCGGAGGGAAGTCTAATTTGGGAGGGGAATTCGGAGACAATCGGACAATCGGACCCGTTCGGCAGGCTCAGGGCAGGCTAAAGGGACGATGGGACCCGTTCGGCACGTTCGGCACGTTCGTCCCGCAGTCGCGGGATCAGTGCAGGCTAGGCTCAGGGCAGGCTGAGGGGAGGATGAGTCCGCTGGGGCGTCTGATTGTCCGATTGTCTGATGGTCTGATTGTCCGGTGGTGTCGCAGTCGGATGGTCTGGGTCCGCTTCTGCGGTGTGCGTCCTCCGCGGTTAAGATCCTAGCGTAGCGCGTTGATATCGCTGCTTTCCAGGATGGGCTTCGGGGCGCCTCGTTTGGCCACGAGGATCATGGCCTGGCCGATCTGCCGGGTCGTGGTGACAAGCCCGGGTGAGATGAGCCGGAGCAAGGTGAAGAGCGGTGCAAAGACGAAGTAGAGCCATCGGTAAACTGGCGTCCGCGAGACGATGCCGTCGAGGGCCTGAATGGCTCCCGGGCGGAACATGCAGGCCGTCTTGAATGGCATCCGCAGCAGTTCGTTTTCGGTGCGGCCTTTCACGCGGGCCCACATCGTGCGCCCCTGCTCGGTGCTATCGGTCCCGGTCCCGGTCACGTAAATGAACGTCATCCCGGGGTTCAGCTTCACCAGCGTGCGCGCGACGGAGATCGTCAGGTCGTAGGTTACCCGGCGGTAATCCTCTTCGCGCATCCCGACGGAAGAAACGCCAAGGCAAAAGAAGCACGCGTCGTAGCCTTGCAACTGCGTCTCCACTTCGACGAGGTCGCCCACGTTCGGCCGGAGGATTTCCCGCAGCTTCGGATCGCTTTTCCCGAGCGGTTTGCGGCTCACTGCGAGGACGGTCTCCACCTCGGGATCGAGCAGGCACTCGCGCAACACGCCCTGACCGACCATGCCGGTAGCGCCGAAGAGAATGACTTTCATGAGAGCCCACGTGTGACACCGAGCCCGGTTGAAGTCGAGGACGGCCGGTGTGCGGGGGGCGTGGGGCGGGGCGGTGGGGCGGTGGGAGCCGTTCGACACGTTCGTCCCGGAGTCGCGGGATCAGGGCAGGCTGAGTGGCGGATGGGACAATCGGGCAATGAGACAATGAGACAATCGGACAATGCGTGCGAGGCGTTCTCTGATTGTCCGGCTGTCTCCCTTTCTGATTGTCTGGGTCCGGCTCTGCGTCCTCGTGCGGTCAGCAGGAAACCTACCGGATCGAGAAGCGGTAGATGGTGGTGCTCCTCAACGTCTGGCCGGGCCTCAGGATGGTGCTGGGGAATGACGGTTGGTTGGGCGAGTCGGGGTAGTGCTGCGTTTCCAGGCAAAAGGCGTTGCGGGCGCGGTACGGCCGGCCGCTCTGGCCCTTGATTTTTCCGTCGAGGAAGTTGCCGGTGTAGAATTGGATTCCGGGTTCGGTGGTCTGCACTTCGAGCACGCGAGTGGTGGTGGGCTCATAGACCGTCGCGGCGAGAGCGAGCAAGCCGCCCTGGTTGTCGAGCACCCAGTTGTGATCGTAGCCGCCGCCGAGCTTGATTTGCTCGTCATCGGTCGTGATGCGTTCGCCGATGCGATGCGGGGTGGTGAAGTCGAAGGGTGTGCCTTTGACGGGACGCAGTTCGCCGGTCGGGATGAGGCCGGCGGTGACGGGCGTGAACTTCGAGGCTTCGAGAGTCAGCTCATGGTCGAGAACGTCGCCTTCACCTTCGCCCTTGAGATTGAAATAGGTGTGCTGGGTGAGATTGACCGGAGTGGCTTTGTCCGTCGTCGCCTCGTATTCGATGCGCCATTCCATGTGATCGTTGAGCCAGTAGGTGACGCTGGCGTTCAGGTTTCCCGGATAACCTTCCTCGCCGTCCTTGCTCGTGTAGCTGAATTTCACGCCTTGCGCGCCCTCCTCCGCGAGTGGTTCGGCGCGCCACACGACTTTGTCGAAGCCTTTCAATCCGCCATGCAGCGAGCACTTGATGCCGCCCGGTTCATTGTTGGCGGCGAGCGTGTATTCGTCGCCGTCGATGCTGAACCGGCCATGGGCGATGCGGTTGCCGTAGCGGCCCACCACCGCCCCAAAATACGGCGAGTGCGCGAAGTACTCCGCGAGCGTATTGAAGCCGAGGACGATGTCGGCGTTTTTGCCCTGGCGGTCCGGCGTTTCGAGGCTGACGACGATGGCGCCGTAGGTCATCGCCCGGAGCTTGACGCCGGATTTGTTCGTGAGGGTGAAGATTTCGACGGGCGTGCCGTCGGCGGTCTGGCCGAAGGGTTCGGCTTTCGGTGGTTCGGCGGCGAGGGCGCTGGTGGCAAGGAGGGCGCTGAGGAGGAGGGAGGGGGGTTTCATGAGGGGAGGATGGGAATGACGATTGGTCCGGGCCGGACGGGTGGAGAATGACGAATGTTGAAGGAAAGACGTTTAGCCGATCACGGGCAATGCTCCAGGCGGTTGGTGAGGGTTAGCGTTAGGAGGGGCAGAGGGGCCGCAAAAAGGCGCAAAGGGCGCAAAAAGAGGAAGGGGCAAGGAGGTGGCTTCGCCGCAACATCCAATGCCGGAGTGCTTAGTTCTCAGTTCTTAGTTCTCAGTGCTCAGTGAGCGCTCCGCTTTGGTGAACTCGAAACCCGGCTCCGCTACGCTACGCCGTGGCGAGCCCGACTTGTGCGGGCGAAGCGCAGCGAAGCCCGATTTGTCCCGTCCCGCAGGCGCGGGAGAAGCGACGCCGGAAACTCGAAATCGACGCCGAAGGCAGATCCGTCCTTCGGCGGACTTTGGCACCGGCAAACCAGCGCCGAATCCCCGAGACGCCCATGGTCCCGCGTTCGCGGGAGAGGCAAACCGGCGCCAGGGCGGCCCGATGGTGCGCGATCTGCTTGCGAGAAGAGTCCAATGCACGCGGTCGCATGAATACAATTGCCTACTTCCCGAGAGCACACGCAAACGCTCTAATCGACGCATGAAACCTCCCCGCTGCTTCGCACCGCTTCTGGCCATGGGGTTTCTCGTCCCGCTGCATGTCGCGGCAGTCGACTTGCGCGACGACGACGCGCTGCCCCCGGCGCCACCGGGCAGATTCTACGCTCCGCCGCTGCCGAAGGACCCTTCCGCTCCCCCCACAGCGTCGTCCATTCTTTCTCCGCCGCCCCTCTTTCCCGATTTGGTCGAGGAAGCGAGCCGATCCGACGAACCCAGCCAACCCAGCCCATCCGCCCACCGCAGCCAGCCCAGCCAAACCGGTCCATCCCGCGAGGGCCGGTCCGTTTACCCACCGGACCGGTTCAGCCGAACGCCGCCACGCGCACAGGCCGGAGCCAGCGGCCGGCGGCTGCAGAAGCTGCAACGAAAGCTCGGCCTCAGGCCGGACCAGATGGCCATGATCAAGCCGATCCTCCAACGGGCTGGACGTCAGCTCAAGGCCCTGCGCCAGGACCCCGGCCTCGCCCCGCCCGAAAGGCGGTATTATGCGCGCCAAATCTTCGCGTCGTCGTTCCATCAAATCCGCCCGCTGCTGACGGCTTCGCAATTGCGAAAATGGAGGCAACTGCGGCAGGAGCGCCGGGCGGCTGTGGCCAGAGCGTAGGCGCCTCCTCACCACGCCGTTTGGCCCGCTCGTTCCACAGGTGCGTTTCGAAAGACCGCGTGCACGAGGATTTTGGCGGGCGAATGAGCCATCACCGGAGCGCGGGTGTAGTTTCGTGGTGATTCAACTCTTTCAGAGTTGATGCGTGTTGTTGGTTCGAGGTCCCAGGGTAGCTCCCCGCTTCGCGGGGCAACCCTGGGCTGGAAGATTTAACGCCGTTGGCGTATTCCAGCCGCTGCGCCCGTTGCCCTCTTGTTGCGAAGTTCCATTGCCGGCGGCCGCCGCCGCCGCCCTTTGGGCAGCCCCGCATACGCGGGGTTGGCCTCTCGCTCCGCTCGAGTTCGGAACGAGACGTGGAAGGGTCGGTCGCCAAGCCGTTGTAGAGGCGGCTGTGCCAGCCGCCTGTCGCTTCTTGGGAAGGCGGCTGGCCCTTCGGCAGGCTCGGGGCAGACTCCGCCGCCCGTCCGCCCCCTCTATCGCTCCGCCAGCGCCTCGTGCATCACCGGGTCGCCGTGATCGAGATATTCCGCGCAGACGCGAAAGAGATCCGCCCGCGTCGTTACCCGCCGGATCGAGTGCAGAAACTGCCCGCTCGGTTCCACCCCGAGGGCGACGTAGTTGAGGTATTTCTTCATGTTATGCACTTGGGAAAGCTCCCGCACTTCGGGCTTGTTCACGGCGTCATACAACGCCTCGACATAGGCGAGGATATCGCGTCCCGTCGGGTGAAAGACCGGCCCACCGCGTCGGGCTTGGCGGATTTGTTCGAAAATCCACGGATTGCGGATCGCCGCCCGCCCGATCATCAAGCCGCGCGCCCCGGTAAGCATGAGCACTTCCTGCGCACTTTTCGCCGAGGAGACATTGCCATTGGCCACTACCGGGCAGGGCATTTCCGCCACGGCCCGGGCGATGTATTCATAGTGCACCGCGGTGCGGTACATCTCCTTCACCGTCCGGCCGTGGACGGTGAGCAAATCCAGCGAATGCCGGGCATAGATCGGCAGCAAGCGGTCGAAAATCGCGGGATCATCGAACCCCAGCCGCGTCTTGACCGTGAAAGGAATCGTCACCGCATCGCGCAGCGCCCCGAGAATGGCGTCGACCCGCTCCGGTTCGCGCAACAATCCTCCGCCCGCACACTTGCGGTAAACCACCGGCACGGGGCATCCCAGGTTCAAGTCGACCGCGGCGATCGGATACTGCTGCAACTCCTTCGCCGCGCGCACGAGGTGCGGAATATCGCTGCCCATCATTTGCGCAATCACCGGCCGGCCGGTGGGATTTTCCGTGATCGAAGCGAGGATCTCCGGATCGAGCTGCGAGTCGGGATGCACGCGAAAATATTCCGTGCAGTAAAGGTCGGCCCCGCCGTAGCGGGTCATCAACTTCCAGAACGCCAGATGGGTCACATCCTGCATCGGCGCCAGCACCAGGACCGGCTGGCCGTCGGCGGGCAGAAAGGGAAGGATGTTTGACTGGTTCAAGGTGCCTACATTCATCGGTAATGTCCGAAGGACCACCTTTTTTGCGCGCGACCAAGGCCGAAATTAAAAGCGGCAAAGCGATTTTACCGCAGAGTCCGCGGAGAAGTTAGAGAGGGCCGCAGAGGGAGGGGGGATGGCCGCAAAGAGGCGCAGAAGGCGCAAAAAAAGGAAGGAACCTGAAACTTGAAACGCAGAGCACCCGAAGGCGACCAGATGCAGGTCACAGGATACAGGATGCAGGATACGCCGGGCGCTGCCCAACGGAGCGCGAGAGTCCCGCGACTGCGGGAGAGTGCGGCGCCGCCGCGCCGCTTTCGAAGTGTCTGTGGGGTGTGCATCCGCGCCGTGGCAGATGCTGCTTCCAAAAGCGCCAGAGCGATTTTACCGCAGAGTTCGCGGAGAGTTTAGAGAGGGCCGCAGAGGGAGGGGGGAGGGCCGCAAAGAGGCTCAGAAGGCGCAAAAAAGGAAGGAACATGAAACTTGAAACGCAGAGACGGTGCGGGCCGCACGGGCAGGGAGGCGCGGAGGACGCAGAGAATCTGGCTCGGCAAATGACGCCGCATGAGGAAAATATTTTGGCGCGGGCAAAATTCCTGTTCCTCAATTCACGAATCCTCATTTCCTCTGCATTCCACTGCGACTCACTGCCTGTGCGGCCCGCACCGTCTCTGCGTTTATATGCCTTTTGGCGCTGGCGGGGGGCGGGCCCGGCAACATCGGCTTGATCAACGCTTAGGCGCCCTCTTATGGTTCAGACGCCCTCCTGGAAGGTGGCTGGTTTTTTGAAAGCGCCTCGCGGATGACTTTGGCGCGGGGGTTTTCTGACGTGGAAAGCTGGGCATTTTTCCCATCGGTGTAAGCCTCGTCGTACTCAAAGGACCAGATCGAGCTTTCGCGGAACGCGTGGTACGTCCAGTCCCAGCCCTGCTCTTCAAACAATTCAATGTTATCCCGAATGTAGCCTTCGGCGTTGGGCGCCCAACGGGCGGCACTGAATTCCCCGACGAAGATTCGCACCTTGTTCTCCTGGGCGAAGCGGATCACCGGCTCGAACGATTTCCGGAGGCGATCCTTGTCCCAGAGGCTGCCCTTGCCGCCCCCGAATTCGCCCGGCCACTTCTTTCCAAGCTGGTCGTAGGGGTGGGCCAGGTCGGTCCCGATGATCTGCTTCACGCCCTGGTGGGTGTATTCGAGCGGTTGGTAGCTATGGAGACTGTAGACGAGGTTATCCCCTTGGAGTTTCTGGAAGGTGGCAAAGCCGCCGCAAAAGCCGCCGGGGCCGACCTGCACGACGATGGGCACGGCGCTGACCGCGCGCACGGCATCGATCAACTTCTGCGCCCACTCCGGCCAGTTGTGCGGCGGGGCCGGATAATCGGCCCAGTCGAGAGGCTCGTTCTTCAATTCCAGCCAGACCATCCCCTCGTAGGGCTTCAACAAGCGGGCCGTTTGGACCGCTTGGGCGATCATGATGTCGAGCGACTTGGGATCGGTCCAGAAAGTGTGGAGCGCAGCCTTGCGCTCCTCGTCCTTCGCGCTCGCCCCAAAGTTCAGATCCACGGGCGGGGTGAAGAGGGAGACGATGACGACGAGGTGCTCCTGCTTTGCGGCGTCGAGCTGGGAGGGAAGATTCTCCACCATCTTCGCCCAGCCAGCGGCCGGATGGGAGGCCGACGTCGAGATCGGGCTCAAGATCAGGCGCACCGCGTTGGCGCCATTGGCGGCGGCGTCGTGGAAGACCTTGGCGTCGGCCCGATAAGGGACGGTCATCCCGCGAAGCCGGGGAAAGTTCGCCAGGTCGTTGGGGTCCGCTGTGGGAGCGGCGGCGACCGGCGCGAGGCCGGGCAGCAGCGAAGCGAGAAGGAGAGGGAGAAGAAATTTCATGTGGGATATTTTATGCAGCCTGGCGGGTGTCGGGTCGATTTCTGAATTGAAGGATCGCAATTTTGACCGCGGATGGCGCGAATGAAAGTTCCGCTGGAGAGCGATCCCGCGACGGCCCAAAAGCGGCGAGGCGATTTTACCGCAGAGTTCGCGGAGAAGTTAGAGAGGGCCGCAGAGGGAGGGGGGAATGGCCGCAAAGAGGCGCAGAAGGCGCAAAAAAAGGAAGGAACCTGAAACTTGAAACACAGAGCACCCGAAGGCGACCAGATGCAGGTCACAGGATACAGGATGCAGGGTACACCGCGAGCTGCCCAACGGAGCTCGAGAGTCCCGCGGCTGCGGGAGAGTGCGGCGCCGCCGCGCCGCTTTCGGAGTGTCTGCGGGTTGCGCACTAGCGCCGTGCCAGATGCTGCTTCCGAAAGCGCCAGAGCGATTTTACCGCAGAGTTCGCGGAGAAGTTAGAGAGGGCCGTAGAGGGAAGGGGAAATGGCCGCAAAGAGGCGCAGAAGGCGCAAAAAAAGGAAGGAACCTGAAACTTGAAACACACGAAAAAAGGTGGTGCCGTGTGATTCAAAAAAACTTACGCAAGCTGCGGACATCTTTCAGGTTGGCGGGGCCTTCATCCGCGCCATCCGTGGTCAAATTCCTTTCCTCCAATTCACAAATTGTCCTTTCCTCTGCGTCTCTGCGTCCTCTGCGTTTCAATGCCTTTTTGTTTTAGACGCCCTCTGAGAGCCAGCCGGGTTTCCGCTTGCGGCTTGAGGTGTCGGCCCTACCATCCTGCCGCGCGGAGATGGGCGCCAAGCCACCACCCATTTGCGAGGCATTTTTATGAAAACCCTGGTTTACCTGATGATGTGCTGCGGATTGGCGCTGGCGGGGGCGCGGTCGTTGCGCGGGCAGGAGCTGGATCGCGTGGGAGCGATCGTGGTGGACCCGCTGGCGCCGGCGGAACGGGACAACTGGAAGAAGGTGAGCGGGGTGTGGGACTTCGACAAAGGGGTGCTGACCGGCTCGGGAAGTTCGCGGATCGATTATACGCGGCAGTTCCTGGCGCCGGTGCGGATTACGTTCGACCTGGAGGTGATCGATGGGGTGCGGCCGCGGGGGTATTTCGGGCGGTACACGCTGGCCCACGAGGGGTTCAACGGGCGGCTCTTCGGGGTGTATCCGTCGCAGGGCCGGCTCAAGAAGTATCGCTACGAGGCGGGGCGGAAGTATCCGGTGAAGATCGAGATCGAGAAGCAGCGCATGGAGGTGCGGATCGATGCGAAGATCGTGGACTCCCGGGACGTGGGGATGGAGGCGCTGCCGTCGCTGGGGCTTTCCTCCGGTGATGATTATTCCCAAGGGATGTCGCGGTTTTCTAATATGCGAATCGAGGGGGTGCCATCGGCGGCGACGACGGGGAATTGATCGGAGATGGGAGTTCGGGACGGCGGCGAGATGCATTCCAAGGCGGTAGTCGGTGGCTCGAGAAACGCACTCACGGCTTTCAAATTTCGCTGCTGTCATTGCTGCCCTTTTGCCCGTACACGTATTCCTTCCGAGAAAGCCCAAAGGCACCGCCGCGAGCAGCTGAGAGATTGGCTCGCTATCAGCAGTAACGATGAATGTTCTGCTTTGTGTTGGCTGCGACAAATATGAATCACTCCGGCCGCTGCGTGGGGCTGAGATCGATGCGACGAGGGTGTTCCGAACACTAACGACAGTCCAGGGTAATGCGTACTCGCACGCCCGTTCGCGTCTTTTGCTTTCGCCGCATTCATTCGATATAACAGCCGCATTGAACGAACTTTGTCCGCAAGATCACGATATAGATGTTTTTACACTGTTTTTTGCTGGGCACGGGGTTGTCTCCGCGGGAAGCTTCTTCCTTTGCACAAGGGAAACGGTTACGGCACGCTGTTCAATTAGTGCCTACTCGCTGGCTTCGTTTTTTCAGTCTGTAAACGAAGTGCAACCAAGACAAGTGAATGTAATCATAGATGCTTGTCAAGCTGGCGGGAGTTCGTTCGATCTTACGACCCTTTGTAAAACGGAATGTATTGGCCAATCGACATCCTCGAGTATAGCGTTCCTCGGGGCCTGCAGTGCCAATGAATATGCGCAGGAGACGGATGATGGTGGTGTCTTAACGACGGAGTTTATCCGATGCTTGACCGGCGAATACGTTATAACTGAGGAGTCGCCGGCTTTGGACCTGATCACCGTCGGAGCATTCCTCTCGCCTCATATCTTGCAACTTCAGCCGGATCAGCGTCCCATTTCATGGGGACTAAACTTATTCGGGACTGGGTTCTTAACCGAGAATCCACATTTCTCACAAAAAAACTCGGAGACAACCTTCAATGTGCAAAACATTTCTCCAAATTCCGATGTGGGGCGAAAGATCCGCGAGATTTCGCCGCAACTTTGGGAGGAATACCGCGCAATTGAAAATGATCCTCAGCCGCGACGCCTGCTCTCGGTGATAGAGTTGGCATGCCGGAAATGCGTAGAGCTGCCGCAAAAAATTGCCGTCGTGCATGGTCTTGCAGAAACACTTAGAATTCGTTCCCGCGCCTCGTCCGAGGGATTGGCTGCCTCACAATGTCTTGTTGCGTGCGCACTCGCGCTTTTGCCGGACATCGATACGCCAGAAGCATCTGCATCCGTCCGAGGCTTGATACGTATTATAATGGAGGAAGGACGAGCGGCGTGGCGAAACGTAAATTGCAGCGTCGAGAATTCGCCGAATGGCCTGCTAAATGCGAACGGCGTACTTGCAGAACTGTTTTATCTTCCGCTACGACTGACGAAAGTTCTGGGCTGGCTTGGTTCCAGTATCCTAGTAAGTAGATTGGTCCCCGATTGCTGTGCTCCAGACGAATCTGACATTGTTACGCTGGCCAAAAAGATAGCTGGAAGGCACATTCAATCTTTTGCATCGGTTTCTGATGAGCAAGGAGCATCACTCTATGCTTTTCTGCGAGGTTTCACTTTGGCGGGAGCGATGGATCTTGCTGCGGATGTGGTCGATCGGCATTTCGCAGATTTCGCCGAAAAGCGGGGTAACATTGCGCCTGCAAACCTCGATGGCGAGCAGGCATACAGATATATTGCATCGTTGACAGACTCGTTCCTTCGTCCCACTGATTGGAAGCCCGCTACCCCATCGCATCTTTTGCCTGTGCTTCTACGGGGAGGAGATGAGCTGGGGTTTTGCGATTCCTGGTGCCTGGAGGCGGTGGACCGCCAACACACAAATTTCTTTCTGGCGAATAACTACCGAGATTTTGGTCGAAAAATTATCGAGAATGGCAATAACATTTCTCACCATATCGGATTCGGGGTATGGTCCCTGGTTGATTATCGTATCGCTTTTCAGAAGGCCGTTAACCAACACTTTGACGCTCACCCGTTTGATTTTCCCCCTGAAGGTTTGGCTCTTGCTATCTTGGCATCGCAGGTCTTCCCAGACAGAATACCCTTTTTCTTAGAACGGCTTAACGCGAAGCTAGGAGACCGCTTGACTGGCGTCCAGGCGGAGGCGGTTGCCGGTTGACCCCGTGGGACCGCGGTAAGAATGAGGCTTCTTGTCCCCTTTGTCCTGGACTGCCCATAATCTTTTGCTTTGAACGGTGAAGAGCACACTATCGGCCACGCACGGCTCGCCGAAGGCCTACCCCTTCCATTGCACACCGTTCCCCGCGCAGACACTCCCGCCTTGCGAAGCACAGCTTCGCTCCTACGTGCGTTCCCAAGTGCAACTTGGGAACGAGAGGGGCAAAAGAGAATGGAAAACAACCGCCAATCGCGTGCCGCGCCCGAAACATTGGCGGCTACCCGTCAGACATCGCGTCGCTCCGGGATCGTATCGGAACGAAGCGAAGTGATTTTCATTTCCCCGGCCCCTTGTTCAGGAACAGGAAGGCGCCGAGTTTGGAGACGGTGAGGATATCGACCCGGCCGTCGCCGTTGATATCGGTGGCCGTGACTTGCACGCCGACGCCCGATTTATCGTCGATGAGGTGCGGGACGAAGGTGGCGCCGCCATGGCCGTCGCGTTGGCATTGGAACCAATAGAGCACCGGCGGTTCGTCCGGCTCGATGTCCTTGGGCGGCGGGTGCGCCCACATGCGCTTGCCGACGACGATATCGAGCAGGCCGTCGCCATCGATATCCGCCATGGTGAGGGCGTGGGGTTGCGAGAAGCAGACGCCGTATTTGGCCTCCTCGCTGCGGTCGCCCATGAGCTTGTGCTCCTTGAAGGTGATCTCGTTGCCATTCCGCACTTGCTCGAACCACGCCAGGCCATAGCCGTGCGCATTGAGCGAAGTGATGATGTCGGGCAGGCCGTCGCCGTTCACGTCGTAGGCGAACATCTGGGCGCCGCCGCGGTCATGGGAAAAGACGAAGGGATGCGGGATCCAAAGGGCATTCTTGTCCGCGGGCTGTTCCCACCAGCCGTCATTGAGGATGAGGTCGAGGCGCCCATCGCCGTTGACGTCGCCGATGCCGGTGCCGTGCCAAAATTGCTCCCAGTTGCCCTTGGGGGTAATGGGCTTGAAATGCCAGGGCTGATCGGGATGGTCCCAATCGGGCTGGATGAGACCCCACTGGTCTTCCCAGAGCGCCACGAGTTCCGGCTTGCCGTCACCATCGACGTCGAGGAAGGGCGGTGATTCGCCTTTGACGCGCTCGAAGACGAAATGCTTTTTCCACGGCCCTTCGGCGCCGCGGGGATTCTCGTACCAATACGCCTCGTTGAGGTGCACGCGCCCGAGCACCAGGACGTCCGGCCAGCCGTCCCCATTGAAATCGTAGACGTAGCTGAACATGGAATCCGTAGGCGCAGGCTTGGTGGGGAATTCCTTGGCGGGATAAATCTCGTGCTTTTTGGTGAAATCCGGCCCTTCGTACCAGTAAGGACCGGCGACGATGTCCATGATGCCGTCGCGGTTGAAGTCGCCGAAGCTGATGCCGTCGCAGAAATATTTGTCGGTGAGGATGTGCTTCTCGAAGACGACGGGTTCGCCGGCGTGGGTGGAAATGGCGGAGAGCGCGGCAATGGCGAGCGCGCATGCGGTGCGGGGGAACGTGTGCATGGGTGTGGAGGAAGATGAAGCCCATCCTGGGGCTTGGTGGCAAATACTAGTTTGCGATGGCGGGGGGAATGGGGCGGCAGAGCCGAAACATCCAACATCTCCCTCTCCCGCGGTCGCGGGATCGGGACGGCTCCGCCGCAACATCCAACATCCAACATCCAATGAATTCCGCGGCGAACGCGAACCCTCATCTCTGAACGATGCTTTTGGATACGGGAATCGGACGGCTAAGAACACGAAAGGAGTTGCCACCTCGTAGTATAATAAAGAATACGCGGGCAGCGGAAATTCTTTGGGTTGGCACTGCAGCGCGGCAGGGCCGGAACCAAATGGGAAACCGCGAATGGACCCCTTCGACACGTTCGGCAGGCTCAGTGCAGTCTAGGCTCAGGGCAAGCTCCAATGGACGCTAATCAGGAACGGTTCCAAAACGCCCGCCCCAAGCTCATTCGCGATTATTCGCCCCCATTCGCGGTTTAAAAAATTCAGGCAGCCTGAGAGAGCGCTGATGGGATTGGGCCGGCGCCCTCTGGAAAGGCCCCGTGTGGCGCTCCCCAAGCGATACTCTTTAGACGAAGCAAGCTTGGACGGCGATGGAAGGTTGGGCAAAAATTGTGGCGTTTTTCGCCTCGGTTTGCCTAGGCTGCGGTTCCAATGACCCTCGAAGGGCAAACACTGGGAGAATTCGAAATCCTTGAACGTCTGGGGCAAGGAGGCATGGGTGCCGTTTACAAGGCCAGGCAGCTCTCCTTGAAGCGTCTGGTGGCCTTGAAAACGTTGCAATCGGCGGTGGCCGAGGATGAGGATTACATCGCCAGATTTCAGCAGGAGGCCGTGGCCGCGGCCGGGCTCAGCCACCCCAATCTGGTGCAGGTCTACTCGGCAGGGCAAAGCGATGGTCTCCACTGGTTTTCGATGGAGTACGTGGAAGGCGAATCGGCCAAGGCGAGGCTGAAACGCGAAGGCCGCATCCATCCGCTGGAGGCCGTGGGCATCGCCATCCACGTCGCCACCGCCCTGCAGTATGGCTGGCGCAAGGCGTCATTGATCCACCGGGACGTGAAGCCGGACAATATTTTCCTTTCCCGGGACGGCGAGGTGAAGTTGGGGGACCTGGGGTTGGCGAAAAGTGCGGGGGACACCAAGGGATTGACGACCACCGGGCGTTCGATGGGCACGCCCTACTACATCAGCCCGGAACAAGTGCAGGATATGAAGACCGTGGATTTCCGGGCGGATATCTACAGTCTCGGATGCACCCTGTTCCACCTGGTCGGCGGGAACCCACCGTTTGACGGGAGCAGCGGGGCGACGATCATGCTGAAGCACATCACCGAGCCGGTACCGACCTTACAGGCCGCGTGGCTGGAGTGCCCTCGAGTGCTTTCGGATGTGATCGAGAAAATGATGCAGAAAGATCCTGCCGATCGGCAGCCGGATTATGAAACGGTGCTTGGTGATTTGCGAAACGTCTCCGCGGCCGTGCGTGATTACGAAACGCCGACGACAGCCGATCCGGCGGCAAAACTCCAGCCCCAGGCGATTCCGGCGGCAAGTAGTGATTTGCGAGTCGCGTCTCCGAACGAGGGCGATCGGGAAGCGCCGACCACACCCGCTCCGGCGCGGAAACCCCGACCCCAGGCGGTTCCCGCGGCCTATGGCGATTTGAGACTCGCGCCCGCAGCCAAGGTCGATCGCGAAGCGCCGACCGTGCCCGCTTCGCAAACAGCACCTCAGCCCCCGGCGGTTCCGACGGCACAACCGGCCAGCCAATCCGGAGCCGGAGCAGCGGTCGTACCGGGCACGGAGGTGACACCGGCGAAACCGGCCACCCCGCGAAGATCGAAAATGCTCATCCTTGGCGAAATCATCGCCGCCCTCCTCGTGATCGTGGTACCCGTCTACTTCTTCCTAATGCCCAACGGGAAAAAGGCGCCAAAGTCCGAAACCGATGACGCCGCGGATACCGCGGACGCTTTGAACCCGCACAGTTTCTGGCGCGACTGGGTTATTGAAAGTCGCCGGAATGGTTACTTTCTCAACCACCCGGACTTTACGGATAATCAAGCGGGGATCACCTTTACGCGACGTGTCGCCGCCAATTCGGATGTTACGTTCCGGAACGGAAAAATCCGGGTGCGATGCACCATCCCATCTCCCAATCTGGCCTCACAGTACGTGCATTTCTACGTGCGCATGGGACTGGATCCCAAAGGCGTGCTGCGACGTTACGAAGCATTCCTCACCCGGGATGCCGTCGTCTTCGGAACCGACGATGCGTCGCAGAATCTTCACGAACTGATGCGTTGGTCCCAGCCATCGACGCCCGACTCCCCGCTAAGTATGGTCATGGAAATCGAAGCCAGAAAAAATTCGTTTACCATTTACCGCGACCGAAAAAAGCTTGGCACTATTCAAGATGACACCATTCCGGACGCGGGAACTTTCGGTGTCGATGGTCCTGCCGGGACTAATCTCAACGGGCTTTTATTTATCAATCTCGACCCTCCCGAGCCGCCAGCCAGTTTGCCCGCAACGAAGTAAGCCTAAACGCCACAATGGAATTGGCCGCAAAGAAGCGCAAAAAGCACAAAGTAAGGATCTACTGCGGCTAGACGGTTGGCGCAAAACGGTGCCCATCGGGTGAATCTCTCCAACTCGGTAATCTGCTGCTTTTGTGTCTCTTGCCCCTTGGCTCCCGGCTCCTGGCACTTCCCACGCGTTCTCTGAATAAACAACCGGGGGGCGGCTCCCAAACGATCCTTTTCTATACCGGCTTTGGCCGGCAACAAAACAAACAAAAACACAAACCATACAAATGGAGGTTATTATGAAACGATTACTATTGATTCCCGGGATCACCGCGCTCGCCTTGCTGTGTTCACCG
>Ga0302325_10003602_pt1 | contig 36375 bp, 39 predicted proteins | sample Palsa_T0_2_FD_201948 | JGI IMG/M metagenome (GOLD analysis project Ga0302325, IMG submission 201948) | Peat permafrost microbial communities from Stordalen Mire near Abisko, Sweden - Palsa_T0_2 | ecosystem: Environmental > Terrestrial > Soil > Palsa > Peat permafrost | place: Sweden: Abisko...
CCACGACTGGCCCACGTGTTCAGCGTGGACGACGGTAGCTTCGACGCGCTGCGCGGTAGCGGCGATCCGCCCCCTGACCCTCAGCGTAGCGACGCTGATCTGGCCGCGCTGCTCTACACCTCGGGCACGACCGGCAAGCCCAAGGGCGCCATGATCACCCATGGCAACGTCATCGCCAACGCCGGAATGGCGGCAGAGCTGCTGCCGTTGGCCCCCGGCGACCGCCTCGGCCTGATCCTGCCGCTGTTTCACGCCAACGCGCAGATCGCCACCTTCGCGGTGCCGCTGCTGGTCGGTTGCGAGGTGGTGATGTGGGATCGCTTCTCCGCCTCGACGTTCTGGGAGACGGTGGCGGAGCTGGAGCCGGTGAGCATCTCGGCCGTCCCGACGATCCTCGCGGCGGTGCTGAACGCCCCCGGCGCCGAGCGGGCGGACTCGAACTCGCTGCGCTACGTGATCTGCGGCGCGGCCCCGCTCTCCCGGGACCTGCTCGAGGCGTTCCAGAACCGCTTCGGGATCCGCGTGCTGGAGGGCTACGGCCTCACTGAGAGCACGTGCGTGTCCTCACTGAACCCCTACTACGGCCAGCGCAAGCCGGGCTCGATCGGGCTCCCCGTCCGCGGTCAGGCGATGGAGATCCGCACCCCGGACGGTGCCCGCGCACCGCGCGGCGAGCGCGGTGAGATCGTGATCAGTGGCCCCAACATCATGGCCGGCTATCTCAACCACCCGGAGGCGACCGCGGCGACGCTGCGCGACGGCTGGCTGTACACCGGCGACATCGGCTACGAGGACGCTGACGGTTACTTCTACATCGTCGACCGCACCAAGGACATGATCATTCGGGCGGGCGAGAACATCTACCCGCGCGAGATCGAGGAGGTCCTGTACGAGCACGACGGCGTGCTCGAGTGTGCGGTGATCGGCATCCCCGACGAACATCGCGGTGAAGAGGTGCTCGCGGTGGTGGCCGCCAAGGCCGACGTCCGGCTCGATCCCGCGGAAGTGCTGGGGTTCGCCGCCGCCAGGCTGGCCCGGTTCAAGGTGCCCAAGGCGATCGAGGTGCTCGACGAACTGCCCAAGACGCCGACGGGCAAGATCAGCAAGGGACCGCTGAGGGAGCGCTACGGGCATTGGTCGGACCGATCTGGAAGCTAGCGCCGCCCGACGGCTCGCCGACCATCCTCCCGCCGGCGGCGCGAGAGCTGGGCGGACGCGTGGACACCGACGCGATGTCCCGCGAGGTATCGGCCACGATCCTACGCGTCTGCTACGCCGACCGAGCGGAGGACCCTGACTTTGTCGCGGCGCTCGATCGCAGCGTCCGGGACAACATCCGGACCATCCTGGGGCTGTTCGCCGGCCGGATCGATCTCGACAGCGCCCGCCCAGAGGAGGCCCTCGCGTTCGCTGATCTGAGCGCCACGCTCGGGATCCCGATCTCGATTCTCGAGCGCGCCTATCTGGTCGGCGTCGCCGACTTCTGGCGCCGCTGGTTCGATTGCTGCCGCGTCGAGGCCGACGAGCGCGAGGTGCCGCTGGATGCGCTCGTGCGCGAGCCGACGATCCTGCTGTTTCGCTATATCGACCACGTCCTCGCCTCGGTCGTCTCGCGCTATGACCAGACCCGCGCAGAGATGGTGCACACGCGGGAGCATCTGCGCCGCACCGTGTTGTCGCAGATCCTCGCCGGCGCGGCCGACCTCATCGACGCAGCCGAGCTCGAGCGAGGGCTCGCCTACCCGCTCGCGGCCACCCACGTCGCCGTGTCGTTCGAGGCCGAGGGTCGGGCCGAGGCCGATCGCCGAGCCAGCGTGTGCCGCTGCGCCTGCGACGCCACCGACGTGCTTGCCCACCAGGACGGGGCGCGCCGGTTCACCGTCTGGCTGGGTCGCCGCGACGGCTACGTTCCCAGCCAGCTCTCCGCCTTGCGCTGTGCGCTCCAGGACGGTGGCGGCACCGCTGTGGTGAGCGAGCCGTGGGCGGGCCTCGGGGGCCTGCGCCGGACCTACGACGAGGTGGTGATGGCGATCAGCGTCCAGCGCGCCCTCCGGGGCCATGCCGACGGCATTGGGGTCGTTGCCTACCGTGACGTGCGCCTGGATGCATTGCTGCTGGCCGATCGAGACCGGGCCCGGCGCTTCCTGCAGGAGGAGCTCGGAGAGCTGGCCGGGCCCGATCCGCGTCTGCGCCTGATCCGGGAGGCGCTCCGGGTCTCGCTCTCGACCGGCTCGCACGTGTCAGCCGCGGCGCTGCTCGGCGTTCACGAGAACACCGTGCGTAACCGGGTGCGGCGCGCCGAGGAGCTGCTGCCCCGTGGCGTCACGCTGCAACGGCGTACCGAGCTGCAGGTGGCGCTGCGACTGACCCTGGCCTTGGGGGAAGGTTCAGGACGCGACGTGGCCGGTGATGGTTGGCGACGCCATTAGGCCGAAGCTGCGCAGGCAACCGAGCAGCTCCCGGTGGCCGAACGCCTGGCAGCCGGACACGAAGCCGGTCCGACGGGCACCGCCGTTGATCAGCTGGAAGGCGGCGTACGCTTGCATCAGGCCGGTCTGCTTGTAGTTACAGGTGCCGCGCAGGACCACGTGGACGGCGCCGACCGGGCCGCTGGCGTGGACGGAGTCGAGCGAGATGTTGATCCGCTGGTTCTCGCGCGGGGGCATGCCGGACTGGACCTCCGCCGCGGTCGCAGACAGGAACGCCTCCTGCTCGGCCGGCTCCATCTCGATCGCCTTGGCCGCGACCTCACCGGCCATCTGCACCACGCCTTCCATCAGCGCGCGATCGAACAACCCGCCGAGCGCCCGACAGTTCGCTACGCGGGGATCGTGCTTGAACCACACCGGGTGTGCGGTCCCGCCCCAGTCCAGCGCGAGGGCCGGCTCGTGCTGCCCGGGGACGAACACCTCATGCGTCCCCGGAGCCCACGGCAGGTAGGCGTTCTGCTCGAGGTAGAAACGAGGCGAGAGCAGGTTGGCGAAGATCGTCGCCGTCGAGGCAGTCGTCGGATAGCCCTTCCAGAGCACGAGGATGTCCAGCGTGTCCAGCCCCGGCGTCTCGAGCGCAAGGTGGGCCGCGATCTCTCCGGTGGTGTACATCTGCGCGACCCCGGGCGCGAGCACCAGGCCCTGGGCGGCGAAACGGGCGCCGTAGTTCTCAGCTGCGGCGATCATCCAATCCTGCTCGCCGTTGGTATCGGTGTAGTGCACACCCGCGGCCAGCGCCGCCTCCACCGCCTCGGCGCCGAACTTCGAGAACGGCCCCACCGTGTTGCAGAGCACCGAGGCGCCCGAGAGGAGCTCGGTCAGCGCCTCCACCGTGTGCCCGACCTCGACCACCTCGTAGTCGGCGGTCTCCACCCCCGGGAGCTTGTCCATCGTCTCCTGGACCCGCTCGCCGCTGCGGCCCGCAGCGGTGAACGGGAGGTTGTACTCGCGCAGGTACTCGCAGATCAGCCTGCCGGTGTACCCACTGGCCCCGTAGACGACGACGGGCTTGCTCATCAGATGTCCTTTCGGTCAGCTACAGCAGAGAGGCTCGAAAACCGCCGTCGAGCGTGTACGCGGTGCCGCTGATCCACGGGGCGCGGTCGCCGGCCAGGAAGCAGACCGCGGCGGCGACGTCTTGCGGTTCTCCCCAGCGGCTCTGCTTGGCCGTGATCACCTGCTCGAGGGTGAGTTCGCCCGGGAGCAGGGCGTCGAACCCGGCCTGCGCTTCGTCGACCAGCGTGGTCTTGATGAACCCGGGACAGACCGCATTGACCCGCACCCCGAACCCGCGGCACTCGCTGTTGAGCGTACGGGTGAGGTTGACCACGCCCGCCTTGGCCGCGCTGTAGTTGCCGATTCCCGGCGAGCCAGCGAAGGCGGTGATCGAGGCGATGGTGACGATCGACCCCGACCCCTGCCCAACCATGATCTGCGCTGCCGTGCGAGTGGTGAGAAAGACACCGTCGAGGTTGACCGAGAGCGTCTCGCGCCACTCGACAAAGCTCATTTCCAGCAGCGGCTTGACGTGTCCGATGCCAGCGTTGGCAACGACGACGTCGAGGTGGCCGTGGCGGTCCGCGGCACCGCGCAGCAGCCCGGTCACCTGGGCCTCGTCACGAACGTCGCACGGGGCCGATTCTCCGCGGGAGAGCGTTGCCGCCGCGCGGGCCGCCGCCGCGCCGTCGATGTCGGAGGCGATGACGGTCGCGCCGCGCTGATCGAGCGCTGTGGCGATCGCCAGGCCGATCCCGCGTGCAGCGCCGGTGACCACGGCCACCTTGCCTTCGAAGTTGTCGTTCACAGCAGGCTCCCGGTCAGACCACCGTCGATCACGAGCGCGCCGCCGGTGCTCCACGAGGATTCGTCCGCGGCGAGGAAGGCAACCGCTTCGGCGACGTCCTCCACGGTCCCCAGCCGCGTCTGCTTCATCGCCGCCAGGTCGCCGAACGGCGCGCCCGCCACCGCCTCGAAGCCAGGGATGAGTCGGTCGACCATCGGCGTGTCCACGAACGCCGGGCAGACCGCCACCACACGGATGCCAACGGCGCGCAGCTCAATCGCGGCGACTTCGGTGAGGCGCAGCACCGCGGCCTTGGAACCGCAATAGGCGCCCAGCAGAGGCGCTCCGCCGAGCCCTGCGACGCTGGACATGTTGATGATCACTCCCTGTGTCCGGGCCAGGTGCGCAGTCGCGTACTTGATGCCGTGGAAAACGCCGACGACGTTGACGTCAAGCAGCAGGCGCAGTTCGTCGGTCTCATGCTCGACCAGCGGCTTGCCGATCTCGATCCCGGCGTTGTTGACCACCAGGTCGAGTCCGCCGAACCGCTCCGCGGCTGCGGCCAGGCTCGCCTCCACGGCACTCGGCGAGGTGACGTCGACCTGCTCGCCGAACGCGCCGTCTCCGAGCTGCGCAGCGGTGGCCGACACTCCCGGGCCGTTGACGTCGGTGAGGACGACCTGGGCCCCGCCCGCGTGCAATCGGGTGGCGATCGCCCGGCCGATCCCCTGCGCGGCCCCGGTCACCCAGGCCCGTTTGCCTTCCAGATCGCTCATCGGTGACGAGCGTAATCGCGCGGGCTCGGCCGGCGCCTATGGGATACCCACAAGTGGCAGGCCAGCGTGTGTGGAGATCAGTGATGCGACAGACCCTGCCGTCAACCGCCCGGCTGAGGAGGGTCAGCCGTGCGTCGGCTGGGTCGTTCCGGACGGCTCAGCGGGCGCCGGCGCCGTCCCGTGGTTGACCGCCGGCCAGAAGCCGCGCACAAACACGATCGCCAACCCCGCTGCTCGTCCGAGGTCCAGGGGGCGCTCGTGCACGATCATCATATAGTTATACCTCCGATCGGAATCGGCCAGAAACGGAACGGATCACCGCGCCGATCGAATCACGCCCACCATCTCCGCGCAAACCCTTACGCGCCTCTCACAGTCGTCTTAGGGCGGCGACTCACAATGCGGAGACCCCAATCGGAGCCCCCATGAACGACATGACGATCTTTGACACCATCCTCCTTGCCTCCAGCGCCGCGATTATCGCCGTGATCGGCTGGACCCTGACGGCCGAACTGCAGGACCGCTCGGCCCGCAAGATGTCCTGACCGGCCGCAGTCCCCGTGAGCGCGCTGGGGCGGCACCCGCCTGAGATCTTCATCGCTGGCCCTGCTCCAGGTTGCCGGCGCTTGCCTGATCACCTCTGACCACCCGCCGGAAAGCTAGTCTCGGGCGCGTGACCATCGATATCGCGAAGTTCATGCGCAAGTTAGAGGAAATGTGGGATCAACACCTTGAGGCCTTGCTCGTGCAGCGCGATGTCGACGCGTCGTTGGTGCACATGGTGGCCGAGCCGTCGGTCCGACACATTCCGACGATGACCGGCGCCGCCGGACGCCCGGCCCTCGAGCGGTTCTACCGCCGGGATCTCCTTCCCTACGTGCCCGGCGACCTGGTGCTCACCCGGATCTCCCGCACTGTGGATCGATTCCGGTTGGTCGACGAGACCACCGTGTCCTTCACCCACCACCAAGAGCTGCCGTGGTTGCTACCGGGGGTCGCCCCGACCGACCGGCGAGCCGACGTGCTGACGATCTCGGTGGTCAGCTTCGAGCGCGGACGGATCCGCTCACAGCGGATCCTGTGGGACCACGCCACCCTGGCCGCCCAGCTGGGCATCCCTAGCCTGCCCTTGACCTTCACCTTGGGGGAGGCCGCGCACTTGTAGGGCACCCTGTGAAACGAGGAGTGAGCACGTGGATCGGATGAGCATCGGAGAGTTCGCCAGACGGTCGCGGCTCTCGCCGGGAACCTGCCGCGGCAGGCCGGGGACCGCTTCGCGCTACGCTCCGTGAGACATGGATGCGGGCTTGGGGCTAAGGAGGTTAATCGTTCCGTTGCTGGTCGCGCTGGGCTGCTCAGTGCTGGTCTCGACCGCCGCAGCCAAGTCGAGCAGCCCCCGCCCGCTGGTGCTCGACACCTACTCGCCGGGGTACGAGCTCTACACGCCCCCGATCTTGAGCCCGTCGAAGCTGACTCGCGGGCGCCTCTACGTCGCTACCGTCCGGGGCTCCTTCAGCGACTACCAGTCGATCGATTACATCGCCGTGCAAGCGCCCTGGCAGATCATGTGCGGAACGCCCCAGCAGGCGCCGATGTTCAGCTCCGCGGGCGGATCGGGCCAGGTCGGGAACGACGCCGGGTTCGTCTTCGCACAGCCCCAGGTCGGCCACTCCTGCGCCAAGCTGAAGCTCCCGCGGCGCTACGACAACTTCCAGGCGAATCTCGGGCATGGCTGGAAGCATCCGAGCGCGCTCGGCCGTAAGACCCTGGTCAAGCCGAGCCCGTCTCACACGTACGAGTTCGCTCTCACCGGTACCGGCAAGCCGGTCTCGTTCCGGCTGATCGATCCCGACACCCGCGACAATTACGGCAGCTTCCAGATCTACCTCCGCAGTGCCGTGCGCGGAGACTGCGGCGGACTTGGACATGCGGCGTTCGGCCTCAGCGACAAGGCCTGCCGAGCGGCGACCGCCAACCACCCAGCGGCTCCACTGCCGCCCGTCCCGAAGGTCCTGGCTCTCGATCAGACGCCCGTGGCCCTCGGGCTCCGCAACTCGGATGTGCCCAAGGCGGTCAACCAGGAGGTTCCCTCCGGAGCGCTGACGGTGTCCCAGTTCACGACCCTTGACAACAACTCGAGTCCCTCCGCCGCCAACGCGGAGATGAGCCTCCTGCAGACCGGCGGGTTCGACTCGGCGGCGATCACCGAGTTCGCCGGGCCGGGGCTGCCTAACCTCAAGTCCACGGTCGTTAAGCTGAGCTCCCCCCAGCAGGCGCTCGCCGCTGTCCAGGGAGAGGTCACCCTGGCCGCCCGCGACCAGGCACCAGCGGGCACCACGGCCGCCGCCGGCCCCGACCCCAACCTCGGGCAGGCCTACGTCGTCACCTTCACGCCGACCAGCGGCGGCGCCGGCGGACTCGAGCTCATCGCCAGCGCGGGAGACTACGTCTACACGCTGAGGGCGGTGGCGACGCCCGACACGGTCTCGCGCCCGACCGAGGAACAGCTCCTGGGCGCGGTCATCGCGCGCGGCTGATCGGCAGCGCACGGGCACGCGCGTGAGATTTTTGGCGCCGCTGCGCGGACCAGCTTCCGCCGCCCGGCTCCCCTCCACCGTCCAGGGGTTCGGCAATGGGGTGAAGCTGTCCTGAGATCACACGGAGCGGTAAACACCGCGCGCAGTGGAAACGCGTGAAGCCCCCGAAATCCTGGATCTGTCCGGGGGCTTCGCGCACAACAGGGCCAGCCGCCCGGCGGACGGCTACACCTCATCGTAAGCACAAACACCTTGGCCCGGCCAGCCGGTGGACGCGGGGAAGGCGAGAAACGCAGAAGCCCCCATGTCGCCTGTCAATGGAGGCTTCGCGCCGGTCAGGGCCAGCCGACCGCCCCGGCGGCTTCACTCCAACGTAGCGCCATCTTCGCGCCCCCAAGGTTAAGCGCTCAACTTTGGCTCTCCACGACTCCCCACGAGCGCCCCAGCCCGTCCCTGGACCGGGACGCTCGAGCACGCGGACATAGGGGCACCGTGTCACGCGTGCGGGTCGGCTCACGCCGAATCTTCGAGACTACTCCCCTCGAACTGTCTGCCAACAACGCCGCTCGCGTTCGGCGCTTGGATCGCTGATGCTAGGCACGGCAAGGGTGCGTAGTTGGCGGGGTGCGCACTTTCTTGGAGGGCGGCGCGCACCCCGCGAGCCTGTTTGCCCCTACATGCGTAGTTGACGGCGGCGACGGTTGAAAACGTCCGCAAAACGCACACCGTTCACGCACAATGCCCTACGAACGCAACATCCGTTTTGCGGCGGTTTCTCATGGGCCGTGGAGGGATCGAACCTCCAACCTTGCCGGCTGCTCAGCGGGTCTCGTGGTTCGTCCGCGAGCCAGTACGAGAGGTCGCGGCCCATCACGAAGAACCTAGGTAGCGGTGTGCCGAGCTCGTCGCAATGCGCTGTTCGCAGCTGTGAGACCGCGACCAAGCCGGGAGTCCGAGCTGATTCTCAGCGCACACGCTGCCTGCAGCCGGCGGTCAGCGCTCGCGGCGGGGATCGCGAACTGCGGCGCGACCCGCTCGTAGCACCGCCACGCCGCGGTCCCGAGCGGCGCCGACCTGCGGCAGGCGCCGCGCCATCGGTCAAGCATCCGCTGTGACAACATTGTCTCCTGGTCCCGTGCGATCCGGGCCAGCAGTGAGCCGGCATGCTCGAGGTCCCTGAGGCTCGAGAATGGCACCCTTTCGGCGACCCGTTCGAGGATCTCAGCATCATCCGGGTTGGCGTCAGGAAACAGAGCATCGAACAGCGAGGCGTGCAGCCGAGCATTGCCTGCTCGCAACACCGCACCGTCCGTGACGGTCACCTGATTGGGGTGCCGGCGGTAGCGCAGCAGCACCGCGGGAACGTTGCCCATCCGATACTGGTGGATCAGCCGCGTCCAGAGCTCGTAGTCCTTGAAGCCCGCCCGCTCGTCGTAGCGGTGGCGCTTCAGGATCTCTGCGTGCATCAGCACGGTCGGGTGCATCACCGCGCACCGAAACAGCAACTCTCGGGCGATCGCCTCATGTGTCTCAGGAAACCAGACCAGACCCTGACGGTCGCCGAACTGCCGTATCCACCCACCGCAGATCTCGACCCCGGTCCTCCGCATCCACTGGAGCTGCACCTCGAGACGCCCTGGGACGGCGACATCGTCGGCATCCATCCGCGCGATCAGCTGCCCACGCGCCAGGTCGACTCCGGCGTTCAGCGCGGCGGCTATTCCGCGGGGCACGCCCGTGATCAGACGGATGCGCGAGTCGCGGGCCGCAAGCGCACCGACGATCGCGGCGGAATCGTCATCCGACTCGTTGTCGACCACGACCAGCTCCCAGTGCCGATAGCTCTGGGCCTGAATCGACGACACCGCATCAGCCACATATGGCGCGCCGTTACGCACCGGCATGACGACCGAAATATATGGCTCGGCCGGAATCGCGAGAACTTCACTCACTCCGTGGCGTCGGGGGTCCGCGCTCGCACGTCCAGGCGACTCAGGAGTAAGCATTGCCACTATCGAAGGGGAAAGAACCGACGAACTGGTTCATGGCCGCTTTCATCGGTATTACCTCGCGCACTGGATCGCGAGGCGTACCTCGGCACGCACGTCGCTCCGCGCGCTGGCCCAAAGCTCCGTGGTTCGCGGCCGTCGCTCCACAAGTCGGCACAGCCAGCGAAACGGCACGATCCGGACCACGCGCACCTGCCCCTTTCCAAAGCGCCATCCTCGTAAGCATCAGCGACCGCAAACCCAGCGGTCGCGCACGCGGTGACCGTATCAGCCGCCTCTCGTGATGGCAATACGACGACCGACAAGAAAGTCCTCGACCGCGGACCGAAATGCCCGGGCAGTCGGAGGTTGGCCGGGATCACGTAGAACTTTGACGGGCGGTCCTCCCGTCTCATCCGCTCCGGTTGGGAGCCGGTCAACTCCGCAAACCGCCGGTGGGCGATCACGAGCAGGGTGATGCACCCATGAAGGACGGCGTGGGCCTTGCGGATGGCGAGCTCGTGTCGTGAAAGAGAAAACGTCGACGACGTGATCGCTGTGCTTGGGGCGGAGTTCGACGCCGACCCGAGCATTGTTGCCGCGGACCTCGCCGCCTTCCTTCACGAACTCGAACGCGAAGGAATGGTGAATGCGCCACTTCGCCCGTGGTCCGCTAGCGCGAGGCTTGCGCAGCGGAACTGCAATTGGTAGGTTGCATCCGCAGACGGACAACCAAAGGAGCCCTCCATGGAGCCGCAAGCCTCCCTGAGTGCGGAGCTAGCTGCAGAGCCGGACAGAGAGCGGGACAGCAGGTCGTCGGACGACCAGATGGGGATCTCACAGGCCGGCGCCGGTGCGTGGTCGCGACCGGTCGTCAGGCAGTTCGGTCTCGACCGGACGCTGAGCTCGCCGGCTTCGTTCCCCTATTAGTGGGGCTCAGCCCGTTAGGGCTGACGCACGCTGCCACGGACCACATCCGGAACCGGCAGCGGCTGGGCGTGCGCCTCGATGGCGGTGCGGAAGCTCATCATCAATGCAGACGACTTCGGCCTAGCACAACAAAAGACTGAGGTCACCAGGGCTTTCTACATGGGCCGTGGAGGGATCGAACCTCCAACCTTGGGATTAAGAGTCCCCTGCTCTACCAATTGAGCTAACGGCCCTCAATCGGCGATCTTACTCAGGCCGCAGCGCCCGCTGCGCTCAGCACTCCTGAGCGACTTGGGGCTCCGTCTTGGCTTGGTTGAGCTGTGTCTGAAGCGTGGCGCGACTGAGCTTGGGCACCAGGCTGAGCGCTTTGGTCGCCGCCAGATCACCCTTTCGGGTCTGCTTGGCGGCGTAGGCAGAGACGGCGAGGCACTCAAATCCCTTCGCCTCGGTTGGGTTCGCCAATGTCTCGATCTCCCACGCGTTCGCTTCGCCGGCGTAATTGCTCTGCGCCGCGTACGCGCGCGCGGCCAGGATCGCCAGGTCAGGGTCAGGCTGCTTGGTCAACTGCAGATAGCGCTCCCAGGCTTGGGTGGCTCCAGCGAGCTCCTTCTGCCCCGCCGCGGTGAACGTGCCCGTGCTGGTGTTGTAATCGCTGCCTTGGCCGGCTGATGTCCAGCGGGCCTGGAGGAGCGCGGCCCAACCTGCAGGGTCGTTGGGATGGAGCTTGGTCTGCGCCAGCGCGGTCTTCTCTGCTTGGCTGACCACCTGCGTCTGGGCGCCGCTGGAGCCGCCCCCGGTAAACGCGTTGAGGATGCCGCCGAAACCGTTGCCGGCGCCGACGCCGAACAGCACGAGGCCCCCGCCCATCAGCACAGCGAGGCCGAGGTAGACGGCCTGAACTGTGCGGCGCCGGCCGCGGCTGCGAAGGTCAAATAGCATCTGTTACTAACTGGGGTCGAATCGGTCGTCGATCTTCGAAAGCTCTGCCGCGGCCCGACTGGCGGCACGGCGATCAGCGATCTTCAACAAGACGATACTGGCCAGAAACAGGATCACGAGAGGAAGCATTTCCAACCCGGTGGTGACCGGATCCACCCCGGGCATAGCCGCGGCGATCACCGCGATGATGACCGTCGCGTAGCGCCAGTTGCCAGTCAGCGTACGCGAATTGATCACCCCGAGTTGCTGCAGCGCCAGCAATCCCAGCGGGAGCTGAAAGGCCAGTCCGATCCCGATCATGGTGAAGATCTCGAACGTGTAGTACGTCTTGGCCTGGACGAGAATGTTGAAGTTCTGGCTGTTGTAGCCCTGCAGGAAGTGCACCGCCGGAGGCAAAACCACAAAAAAGGCGAACATGACTCCGGCCAGGAACAGGACCGGGGCAGCCGCCATCGCCGGTATCGCCGCCCGCCGCTCCTCCGGCTTCAACGCGGGCAGGACGAACGCGTAGCCCTCGTAGATGAGTAGCGGCAGCGTGAACAGGAGGGCAAAGTAAGCGGCCACCGTCAGCGTTGTGGTGAACGGCTCACCGATCCCAATCGTGATGGGAAGCCGCTGCGGGGTGGTTTGCGGCAGCGATTTCGCCGCGTCGGCCATGCTCTTGGCCGCGGCCGCGAACAGTGCTCGGTTCTGCAGCGACTGAGTCGGCGAATTCGCGAGGCCGCTCAGCGCTGCGGCGGTCGCCGCCAAGTCGTGGGACTCCTTGACCGCGTCGCCGGTGAGCCCGGAAAGGTGATTGGAGCTGGTGCTGGTGACATCGGGCAGCGCTCGGTTGAGCAGATGCAGCAGGGCGTTGTTCTGCCAGAAGCACACGCCGAACGCGATCGCCAGACCGACTGCGCACACGATCAGCCGCGTACGCAGCTCGTCGAGGTGATCGATGATGCTCAGCCGATCCTCGTGCCCGACTGGGCGCAAAACCCTTGGCATGCTGCAGTTCCGTCCGGAGCGCTAGGAGCTGCGCTCGGATCCGACCTCAGCCGAGTCGCGCGCCGGTGTCGCGCCCGACGGTGGGCGCTGCGCCGAAGCGGAGCCCGGCGATGAACCGGCGACCGCATCGCCGGGCGTCGGCACGGGCAGGCTGGCAGCCTGCGTAATCGCGGGGCGCTCAACCTCCTCGTCGTCCTTGGACTCGCCCGTGATCGACTCCTTGAACTCGCGTAAGCCGTGGCCGAGCGACTTCCCCAAACCGGGTAACCGCTTCGGCCCGAAGATCAGCAGAACGATCAGCAGGACAACGAGAAGATCGGCGGTGGGGTTGCGGAACATTCCTCAGGCCTCCGGGTGGGGACCGCCAAGCGTAGCGGTCGCTTTGAAAGTTGGTTACGGGAAACCCTAAAGCTCTGTGGCAGCCGCGCCGATAAGTGCCACATGCAGGCGGCGCCGATGGACCAAAACCCCGACAGCCATCCGATTCGCCGCATCGTGCTGCCCAGCGGCCGGTCGATCGAAGTCGTCCTGCTCGAGGAGACCGCCGAGCCGGCTGCCCGGTCGTTGAATATTTGTCCGGATTGCGAATCTGACCTCGTCCAGCCGGTCGAATGGTCCGAGGCGACCCGGCACCGCTGGCAGCTCGCGCTCCGCTGCCCCAACTGCAACTGGCTCACCGACGGGGTCTTCGAACAGGCGCAGGTGGACGAGCTCGAGGAACGGCTCGACGAAGGTCTGTCGGATATGCTGCGCGACCTGCGACGCCTGACCCAGGCCAACATGGCCGAAGAGATCGATCGCTTTGCCGCGGCGCTGCAGACGGACCTGGTCCTGCCCGAAGACTTTTAGGGTCCGTAGGGCCGGCTAGGCTAGGCGTAGCGCTCCACGACGCCGTCGGCCACCAAGGTCAGAGCGGCGTGCTGTCCGTCTCCGAGCGACGGCAGCGTCGACTTGGCTCTGGCCACGAGCTCGAACGCGCGGGCCGTGGCGACGCCCAATGCGCCGGTGGCGGTGATCCGCTCGCACGTTGCGGCGGCGTCAGCAACGGTGCGAATAGCCCTCACGTCGAGGCGGGCCAGCTCGGCGTCACGTGAGCGCGCGACGATCAGCGGCAGCGTCACGGTGCCGTCGAGCAGATCGGCCCCACGTGGCTTGCCGGTGCGCTCGGGTGGGCCTGAGACGTCGAGTACGTCATCGAGGATTTGGAATGCGAGTCCGATCTGCTCTCCAAACGCCCCCAGCGCCTCGACTGCACCGCCACCTTCGATGGCTCCGAGCTCGCACGCAGCCCGGAACAGCGCGGCGGTTTTCAGCCGGCAGCGCTCGAGATATCGCTCCACGCCCACGCTCGTGTTCCACGCATCGGCCCGCTGCATCAGCTCACCCATCGCCAGCTCCAGGCTCGCGCGTGAGAGCACGCGCACCGACGGAAGCGATCGCGCGCCGACCAGCTCGGCGAACGCGCGTGAGAACAACAGATCTCCGGTGGCCGTGGCCACACCCCGCCCGGCCGCAGCCACGACGGTCGGGCGGCCACGCCGAAGCGGAGAGCCATCGAGGACGTCGTCGTGCACCAGCGTCGCGCCGTGCACGAGCTCGACCGCAACCGCGGCCCGGACAAGACCGTCGGTCTCGGGCGGAGGCACTCCCGCGGCAATGCAGACGAGCAGGGGCCGCAGACGCTTGCCCCCCGCCGCGATCGTGTCACCGGCGTAGCGCGCCAGCAGGTCTCCGTGGCCGATCGCCAGCTCGGACATCCGCTCCTCGACCCGATCCATCAGCCGCGTCACCGCTTCGCCGCCGGCCTCCACCACGGCCTGAACCGCGGTCATCGCTTTTCCACCGGGCCGCGACCCCCGGAGTCCGATGAGGCGCCTTGAGCTGAACTGTCGCCGGATCGCTGCGACCGGGGCGCAACCTCACCCACGTGCAGCGCGATGATCCCTCCGGCGGTGAGCAGATACCGGATGTTCGTCAACCCACATCGCCACATCACGGCGGCGAGCTCGTCAGGGCCCGGGAATCGCCGGACCGAGTTGGGCAGATAGCTGTAGGCCTGGGCATCCCCGGCCAGCTGCCCGAGCGTCGGAACGATCCGGTCAAACCACAGCTCGAAGAACGTGGACAGCGGCTGGCGGCGCGGAGTCGTGAGCTCGAGCACGACGACGCGACCCCCCGGACGCACGACCCGCGCCATTTCCCGCAGCCCGAGCTCAAGGTCCGAGAAGTTCCGCGCCCCGAAGCCCACCGTCGCGGCGTCAAAGGCGCCTTCTCCATAGGGGAGTGCCAGCGCGTTCGCGGGCTCGAAGCGAACCTCGACAGCATCAGGGCCCAGAGATCGGCCAATTGCCTTGGCCCGGGCCAGTGCGAGCATCCGCTCGGAGAAGTCGGCACCGACCACGCCGCCGCCGGGAGCCACCCGACGCGCGAGCTCAAATGCGAGATCGCCGGTCCCTGTGGCCACGTCGAGCGCGCGATCGCCAGCCGCGAGGCTGGCCAGGTCGGCCGCCCGCCGGCGCCACTGGTGGTGCAGCCCGGCCGTCATGACCGTGTTCATGCGGTCATAGAGCCCCGCAATCCGATCGAACATCGCCCGGACCTGGGCCTCCTCCAGCGTCCCGGGCGCCAACGGCGAGCTGCCGGACACGCTTTCCAGCGCACTGGCTGCGCTCACCGTCATCGCAGCGGACCGGTGCCCTACTGCAATTCGGCCAGGAAGTTGACCAGATTATTGAACTTCGCCGGGTACTGCTGGGCAAGGCTCTCGAAGGACGGCATCGGCGCCGTCGGATTGCGCAGCGTGGAGGCGATGGCCGCGGGTCGGAGGATCGAGCCGATATGCGTCAGCGGCGGTCCGGGGCCGTTGTTCCCGTTTTGGCCGAGCGTATGGCAGGCCAGGCACCCCGACTGGCCGACCACCAGCGCCCCCGCTTCGAAGATCTTCACCTGCGAGGCGGTGAGGTTCGACGGCGGCTTCATATCCACCGAGTTCGGGGATCCGGTCGAGGCTCCCGTGTAGGTCAGGTAGGCCATGGCGAAGATCGTGACCAGGCCGGCCGCCAGCGCGATCGGGCGGCGCTCGATCCGCCGTTCGGGGCTGCGATCGTAGAACGGCAGCAGGAACAGCAGGATCATGCAGATCGTGGGCACGCCGATCGTCGCCATCGGCGTGAACTTGGGCACGTTCTTCATCACCCGCAGCACCTCGAAGAGGAAGAAGAAGTACCAGTCCGGCCGCGGCACGTACGTCGTCGTGGTCGGGTTGACCTTGGGGCCCATCTCGGCGCCGAACATGAGCGCCAGGAAGACGATCACGAACATCACGATCACGGCCATCACCGAGTCCTTGGTGACCGCGTAGGGGAAGAACGGCTTGCCCTCGTTCTTCAGGAGCGAGTACTCGCGGAGGTATGTCTCCTTCTCGGCCTGGTTCACGACGCGTTCACCTCGCTCATACCTCGGCCCGGTCGATCTCGGGCTCCGGGCCCGTCTTCAACCACGGCGGCGCGGAAATGCCGAGCTTCGTGACGAGGTAGAGGTGGGCGCCGATCAGCGCGGCCATCAAGCCCGGGATCAGCAACATGTGAATGGCGTAGAACCGCGACAACGTCGTGGCGCCGAACTCAGGTCCAGCGCGCAGGAAGTCCGACAGGTAGGGCCCGATCAACGGCCCGGTGCCGTTGATGTTGACCCCGACGATCGTCGCCCAGTAAGAGCGCTGGTCGAACGGCAGCAGGTAGCCGGTGAAGCCCATCGCCAGGGTCAGGATCAGCAGCACGACCCCGATCACCCAGCTCAGCTCACGCGGATACTTGTACGCCCCGAAGAAGAACACCCGGGCCAGGTGCAGGAAGATGAGGATGATCATGACCGAGGCGCCCCACTTGTGCATCGCGCGCACGAACTGCCCGAGGAACGCATCGTCGGTGATGTAGCGGATCGACTCGTAGGCCCCGCCTGTCGCGTCAGGGCGGTAGAACATGGCCAGGAAGACGCCCGTCACGGCCTGGTTGAGGAACGCAAACAGCGTCGCTGAGCCGAGGGTGTAGAACCAGTTGACCCCGCGCGGGACCTTGCGGAACAGCAGCCACCGGAGCCCTCCCGACAGCGACGTGCGTTCGTCGAGCCAGTCGACGACGGTGATGCCGGCCTCGGCCACCGGCGAGTGCCCATCGCCGTTGCCGTTCTCTTCGCCGGGGCGCGGGGGCTTGGGCTGAAGAACCTTGGGGAGCGGTGGGGCAGGGAGTTTGGGCATGTCGGACTAGTTCTTCGGCAGCACAGACGTATCGAACCGGGAGGGATAGAGGTACTGTCCGATTCCGTCGACTGGCTCACCCGGGTCGCGCGGGGAGAAGCGCCTCAGCTCGGAGTTGACCGAATACGCGGGACCGATCTCGACCAGTCCGGTGGTGGTGTTGAGGCGGGTGTAGAAGCGGTCCAGAGGCTTGACCGGAGGTCCCCCGGCGACAAGCCCGCGAAAGTCGTACACGCCGCCGTGGCACGGGCAGATGAAGCGCGCGGCCGCCGCCACGAAGCGCACCGGACAACCGAGGTGCTGGCAGCGCGACCACAGCGCGATCCAGTGGTTGTACTGATCCTCCGGCTCGGTGTCGATCGCTGGGTCGCGCTGGCGGACGTAGGCGATTGTGTTGCCGGCCTCGCCGATGCCCTGGACGATCGTGATCACCTTGGTCGAGTAGGTGGTCTTCGTAAAGTCCGCCGGCGTTCCCACCGCCTGCCAATCGAACGGTTCACGGCTGAACAGCGGTCCAAGGGCAAAACCGAGCGCGGGCAGAGTGAACGCCGCGGCGGCGACCGCGCCGGCGCCATTGGCCGCCACCTCCATGAACCGCCGGCGCGTGACCGTCTCGCCCTCGAACGCGCCGGGCATGTTCCGATCTGCGGTGTATTTGGATTTTCCGGCTGTGTGTCTGTCGGCCACGTGCGCCTCGTCAAGCGGCGAGCATTTGTATTGAACGCGCCGGAAAGCCTATCGTCAAGAATGAGGCGGCCGTCACGAGGTGTCCGATTCCGACGAAGTCGTCACCGCCCTCAGCGCGGCTGCCGCCTCGGCGTCGCCCGAGCGAGCCAGCGCCTTGGCCTGATCGTGCTGTGCGCTGGGGCCCCAGCCGACCGCGGCCGCGCCGGCCACCCAGACCGCTTGCGCCAGCTCCGGGTCAGCCGCCGCCTGCGCCTGGGCAACGAGCGAGATCACGTCCGCCAGCTCGGAGACCGCCTGCAGATCGCCGAGCTCGGCCAGCCGTGACAGCCCGAGTGCGTAGAGCTGATCCCCGAGCAAGAGCGCGAGATCTTGATCGTCGGTACGCACGACCCGAGGTGCGCCGTAGTGGAGCAGAGACCCCTCGAAGATCATCTCCAGCAGCAGCTCGTATTCCGCCTCGTACCCGACGGCCCGCGGACCGCCGGCCCCCACCTGCGGCGGCCCGGGGAGCTCGAGCAGCGGCGCGTCCACCGGCCCGGGGTCGAGCACCCCGGCCACGGTTCCGCCGTGCGCGTGGAGCGCCTCCCGCAGCGCCAGGACACCGTCACGAGCGGATCTCATCGCCGCGCCAACTCCGCGAAAGCGGCTCGCGCGGCGTCGATCGTGTGCTGGACCTGATCGTCGGTGTGGGCCAGCGACGGAAACCAGGCTTCGAACTGAGACGGGGGCGGATACACCCCGAGCTCGAGCAACGCCCGGCACCACGCGCCATACGCGTCCAGGTCGCACGCAGCCGCATCCGCGTAGTCGCGCACCGGTGACTCGGCGAAGAACACGGTCAGCAGACCCGGCACGCTCTGGACCTGAACCACCCGGCCGGCCTCCTGCGCCACGCTGCGAAGACCTGCAGCGAGCGCCTCGGTCAGCGCCGCCAGCCGCGCGTAGGCCGCCTCGTCGAGCCACTGGAGCGCGGCCAGCGCGGCGGCCACGGCGAGCGGGTTGCCCGACAGCGTCCCGGCTTGATAGACGTCGCCGGCCGGCGCAATTCGGTCCATCAGCCTGCGCGAGCCGCCATAGGCGGCCGCCGGCAGTCCACCGCCGATGATCTTGCCGAGGATGGTCAGATCCGGCTCGACGCCGAAGCGCTCCTGGGCGCCTCCGCGCCCGACCCGAAAGCCGGTGATCACCTCGTCGAACACGAGCAGCGCGCCAGTCTCATCGGCTCGCTCTCGCAGCAGTTCGAGGAACCCCTCTGCGGGTGGGACGACCCCCATATTGGCCGGCACCGGCTCGGTCAGGATCGCCGCGAGCCGATAGCGCTCGGTCGCCTCGATCACCGCGGCAGGATCGTTCCATGGGACGATCACGGTCGCCGCAGCCGCGGCCGCGAGGACGCCGGGGCTGGACGGAATCCCCTGCGTCGCGAGCCCTGAACCGGCCTGCGCGAGGAGCCCGTCGACGTGCCCGTGGTAGGCGCCGGCGAACTTGAGCACCGGCTCTCGGCCGGTCGCCGCCCGGGCGAGCCGGATCGCGCTCATCGTCGCCTCGGTTCCCGAAGCGGTCATCCGCAGCATCTCGATCGACGGGACGCGCCGCACCACCTCGGCCGCCAGCGCGACCTCGCCTTCGGTCGGCGCCCCGAACGTGGTTCCGTTCCCGGCCGCAGCCACGACAGCCTCGATCACTGCCGGATGGGCATGGCCGAGGATCAGCGGTCCCCACGACTGCACGAAGTCGATGTACTCATTCCCGTCGACATCGCGGATCGTTGCTCCTGCTCCCGAGGCGATGAAGATCGGATCGCGCCCGATCGATTGCATTGCCCGCACGGGCGAGTTGACGCCCCCGGGAAGCAGCCCGAGTGCGCGCGCATAGAGCTCGTGAGAGCGCTTGGTGTCGAACGAGCTGTGGATGCTCACGTGTTTACCCCGCGATGTTTCGCCGCCAGGCGAAACTCGCAACGGTGGACGAAGTCCACCGCGTTCACACGCCGGCGTGCTCGCGTTCCCAGGCCCGGTAGTCCTCGGTGAAGTAGAGCAGGCGAATCTTCTTGAACTCCGTCGAGGAATACAGGGTGGCGCGGTCCTCGATCCCCGTTGCGACCGCGATCGAGTCAAGGATCGCGTCGCATTCCTCCTTGGAGCGGCCATGAGCCATCGTGAACACCGAGTAGGGCCAGTCTTGGTAAGTCGGGCGCTGATAGCAGTGAGAGATCCCACGGAACGCCGCCATCTGCGGCCCGATCTCCATGATCTGCTGATCGGGGACCTTCCACACGCCCATGCCGTTAGCGCTGAATCCGGCTCGGCGATGAAACAGGATCGCCGCCACGCGCCGCAGCAACCTGCGCTCCTGCATGCCCTCCAGATGTTCGAGCAGGCGTTCCTGCGCCATTCCGAGCGCGGCCGCCGCCGGCGCATAGGGCTCGGAGAGCACCGGCATGCTGCCCTGGAGGGCGCGGATGACCGCCACGTCGAGCTCGTCGTAGGGCTGGCGTTCGGTCTCGGCCGGCTCGGCCACCTCGGCGGCCTTGGCCAGCGCCTCGGTCCCAGCCTCCATCTCCAGGTCCATCCGGATCTTGAACAGCTTCAGCGTCGGCAGCTGCCGGATCGACTCGGCACCGGCGATGCGGCCGAGCACATCGATCGTCCCCTGTAGTCCCAACGGGGAATCGGGCTCGGTGGCGAGTGTGAACCAGATGTTGAACTCGTGATTGCGGAGGTAGTTGTGCGACACGCCCGGGTGTGCGTTGATCACATTCGCGGCTCGCCACGGGTGCTCAGGATCGACCTTGGCCGCCACCAGCATCGAGGAGTAGCCCAGCGCGCGTGTGTCGAAGATCGGCGTGACCTGCCGGATGATGCGCTCGTCGAGCAACCGTTGTACGCGCTCCATCGCCTGGTGCTCGCTGATGCCCGCCGCGCCCGCCACGTGCTGATACGGCCGGGACGCGATCGGGAAGCTGCCCTGCATCAGGTTGAGCAGGCGCTTGTCGACCTCGTCCAGCGCGATCGCCGCGCCCTCTTTTCGGCTGCGCAGCTTAGGGCCGTGCTGGCTACCGGCATCGGGTGTGGCGACAGCTGGGGTGGTGCCGTGCGGCGAGCCTATTGCAGCCATCGCGCAGCCTCCTTCGCGTGGTAGGTGATCACGATGTCTGCGCCCGCCCGGCGGATCGAAGTCAACGCCTCGAGCACGGCCAGGCGTTCGTCCAGATAGCCGGCCGCGACCGCGGCCTTGAGCATTGCGTACTCACCGCTGACGTTGTATGCGGCCAGCGGCATTCTGGTCGCCTGCTTGACCTGAGCAATCACATCAAGGTATGGCAGCGCCGGCTTGACCATCACGATGTCGGCCCCCTCCTCAACGTCGAGCTGGGCTTCGCGCACCGCCTCGTCGCCATTGGCGGGATCCATCTGGTATGCGCGCCGGTCGCCGAACGCGGGCGTCGAGCCAGCCGCATCACGGAACGGCCCGTAGAACGCCGAGGCGAACTTGGCCGAGTAAGCCATGATCGGGGTATCAGTGTGCCCCTCGTCGTCAAGCGCCATCCGAATCGTCCCCACGCGCCCATCCATCATGTCGCTGGGGGCGATGACGTCGGCCCCAGCGCGGGCCTGTGAGACCGCGGTGCGGGCGAGCAACTCGAGTGTGGCGTCATTGTCCACCACCCCGTCGGGTCTGACCACTCCGCAATGACCGTGGCTGGTGTACTCGCACAGGCAGAGGTCGGCGACCACGAGCAGCTCCGGGTGGGCCTCCTTGATCGCGCGCGTCGCCAGCTGGATGACCCCTTCCTCGTCCCAGGCGCCAGAGCCCTCCTCGTCCTTAGCCGCCGGAATCCCGAACAGCAACACCGCGGGGATGCCGAGCGCCTGCGCCTCATCGGCTTCTGCGACCGCGTGGGCGATCGACAGCCGGTCGATACCGGGCATCGCCGGGATCGGCTCGCGCCGGTCTACGCCATGGGCGATGAACATCGGGTAGATGAAGTCTGCGGCCTGCAGTTGCGTTTCGCGGACCAGGCCTCGTAGCGCGCGGCTGGCGCGCAATCGGCGAAGACGGGTCTGCGGAAAGGACATGGAACCCCAGGATACCGGCGCACAGCCGACGCACACGCAGGCACCTGGCGATGGTGAGCCCGGGTCAGACCAGGTTCCAGCGCTTCACGCGCCAGGAGGTGACCAGCCCGGCCACCACATACGGGTCAGCCTGCACGAACGCCTCGATGTGCTCCGGGGCGACGCCTTTGAACACCATCGCCCCGCCGCTCGGCGGATCTCCGAGGGCGCCTGCCATCACCACCCGGCCGGCGTCGCGCTCACCGCGGATATTCGCCAGATGGGCCTCGCGGTGAGGCCCGCGGCGCTCGAGCATGTCGTCCACATATTCGTAGACGAGCAGGTGGTGGACGTCCTGATCGGCCATAAACGCGAACGCTAGCGCGCTGCAATCGCCGGCGGCGCTACGCTTGCATATTGTGAGCAATATCCAGAAGCGCGGTAGCTACACGCCAAAGCGGGTTCGCGAGCAGCGCGCCTATCGTCTCGTGGTCGCTGGCGGGGTCGCCAGCGCAGTCGGGGTGATCGGCATCGTCCTCGCCGTGGTGGGAGCGATCGGCGCCACCTTGCCGATCCTCGCCTTGATCGTGGCGGTGATCTGCGCAGTGCTGTTCCAGCGCACCGTCGGCCAACGCTGAGCCCGGCTGGCCCGGCGAGGGTTAGGCTAGGCGAATCGCCTCAGCGCCAGGCGCGCGAGCGCCGCGAACACAACCGTGAGCACCGCCAGGTGCGCGAGCGGCCAGCCAATCCCTGGTGCCGTGCCGCTGAACGCGTTGTTGGCAGCCTCGAGCGCTGCCTTGAACGGGAACACGAACGCCACCGCGTCGAGCACTGACTTCACCGCCCCGGACACTGCGTCAGCCGGCACCAGCGCCACAAAGGCGATCGGCAACGAGAGCAGAAAGGCCAGCAGCGACGAGGTGCTCACCTCCCGCGAGATGCCCCCGATCGCCACCCCGAGAGCGCCGAACGCCAACCCTCCAAACGCCAGCGCCAGCACCCACAGCTCAAACCGACTCCAGTCCAGATGCACGAACAGCGACACGAACGCCGCCATCAGCAGGCTCACGATGGCCGCGCAGCCGGCCGACAGCGCGATCTTTTCAGACAGCAGCCGACCCGGCGAGACGAGACCGCGCACCAGCCGCGAGTACGCGTTCTCGGATCGCTCCAGCGCCAGCATTCCCGCCGCGAGTAATACGGTCACGATCATCAGTGACACGATCACCGCGATCGCCGCGGCGTAGGAATCCGTCGGCGTCGTCTGGCCGGCAAGCTGGGTCTGGACCACCGTCAAGGGCGTCCCGATCGATCCCAGCACGGGACTCGCGAACCCAAGCCCCTCGATCGCCAGGCTGGCAAACGAGGAGACCTGGCTCAAGGCCACACGCAGCGGCGAGCCCGGCGGCAGCGACGCGATCGTCCCCTGGACGATCGTGCGCGCGTTGCGAAGCCCGAGCAGATGGAAGTTCTGTCCCAGGAACTGGATCGTGCCGCCGCTCAACACCTGCTGGAGGTCGGTGACCGCGACCCGCAGGACCTGCCTGGAGACCGCCTGCTCCACCTGGCTCAGCCGGGCTGAGATCGCCTCGTCCACGAACTGGCGCTCGATCGGGTCCTTGGTATTGAGGATCAGTTCGACGGTCGGGCTGCCGACGCCGGTGGTGACTAGGCTCTGGATCTGCTCGGTGATGTCGGAGGGAATGATCAGCGCCGCCAACGCCTCGCCGTCCTTGACCTTGGCCACGGCCTCCTCGCGCGAGTGGACCTTGATCGGATCGATCGACTGGAAGAGCTGGCTGGCGTACCCCGCGACGTTGATCTGCTGGCTGCCGAAGTTGATCGTGCCCTGGCCGGGCGCGACCTCGTTCAGCAAAGCGACCTTCGGCTTGCCCGGCGGGCTGGAGAGCGCGAACCCGATCATCAGCGCGATCGCGATCGGGTAGACGATCAGCACACCCACCAGCAGCGGCGAGCGTCGGAGAATCTGGAGATCCTTGATCAGCAGCCACCGCATGGCTAGACCACTCAGTGACCGCGCTCGTGCAGAAAGTGGACAAACGCCGCCTCGAAGTCGCGCCGGTCGCGGCCGACGGTTCGCCCGAGCTCCGCCGGCGTGCCCGTGAACAGCAACACCCCGTCGACGAGCACGAGCACTCGATCGGCGTAGCGCTCCACCTCGGCGACGTTGTGGGTCGAGAACACGACGGTCGTGCCGCGACCGGCCAGCGCGCCGATGAACTCCCACAATCGCTCTCGCTGGCGCGGATCCAGCGACGCCGAGGGCTCGTCGAGTAGCAGCACGCCGGGCTCGCAGAGCAGACCGATCGCGATGTTCACCCGCTGCTGATTACCGCCCGACAGGCGCCCGACCTCCTCGTCGGCCCGGTCCCGCAGGTCGGTCTGCGCGAGCATTTCCGTCACCGCCCGCTCGGGATCGGAGAGCTGCTCGAGCCGAGCGAACAGGCGCAGGTTCTCGGCCACCGAGAGCTTGGAGTACAGCGCCGGCTGCTGCGGAACCCACCCGACCTCACGTGGACTCCTGGTCACCTCGCCGGCGCTGGGCTCGAGCACTCCGGCCAGGATCGACAGCAGCGTCGTCTTCCCGGCCCCATTGGGCCCGATGATCCCGACCAGCTCTCCGGCGAGCAACTCGAAGCTGACCGCGTTCAGCGCCGTACGCGTGCCGAAGCGCTTGGTCAGCGAGTGAACACCGAGCGAGGTCGCCTGCTCGCCTGTGGACGCGGCGCTGGGCACCGACGCAGGCTAGTACAGGCGCTCGCGGGGTTAGGACCCGGCGCGCACCTGTGGCTCGAGCGAGGCGCCACACGTGCGACAAAACGCATCGTCCGCTGCGGCCGCGGCGCCACAGTCAGGACATCGGTCGGGACCGAGGTGCAGGACCCCGGCCCCGGCCCCGGTCTTGCCCACATCCCCGGCCCCTGGGGCGAGGACCGTCCACGGCTCGAGCACCAGGTGGCGACGGAGGTAGAGCACGGTCTGGTGGAGCACCGCAATCACCGGGAGCGCCACGAGCGCGCCGACGATCCCGTACAGCTGGTAACCGATCAACAGCGCGAGAATGATCAGGATCGGGTTGATCCGCAGCGAGATCCGGAACACCTGGGGCGCGACCACGTGGCCTTCGAGCTGCTGCAGCAACACGAACGTGAGGATCACCCAGACGGCGCTGATCGGATTGACGAACAGTGCCAGGATGACCGCAGGCGCCGGCCCGATAATCGGACCGATATACGGGATGAACTCCATCAGCCCATAGAAGGCCCCGAAGAAGACCGCGTAGCGTTCACCGTCCGGGAAGATCCCGACCACGCCGAGGATCGTCAGCGCGAGCGCGGCGCTGGCGCCCATCACGAGGCTGAACAGCAACTGGCCGCGGACATAGCCCGACACGGCGTGCTGGACCAGGAGCGGATAGTCGTCCCCCGGCGTACCGTCCCCGGCCGGCATGATCCGCCGCACGAGCTCGCCGATCTGCTTGCCGTACACGAGCAGGTAGACCGACAGCACCAACACCAGCACGAAGTCGAAGCCAACCGTCACGATCTGTCCCGCCAGATCGCGGGAGAACGAGACGATGTCGCCGGAGCGCTTAAGGATGTTCTTCTGCAGCGTGTCCAGCGCCGTCTGGCCCTGCTGCTGCACATGCACGTTGATCCCATGGCGGGTGAGCCATCTCTGGAGGTTGGCCAGGTCGCGATTGGCCTGGTCGATCAGGTGCGGCACGTTGTGCTCGAAACGGCTGATCTGGGTGCTGACCGGATTGGCCAGCACGAAGCCGATCCCCACCAACATGGCCACACCGCCGAGATAGACCACCAGGATCGCCAATCCGCGTGGGAGCCGGCGGCGCTCGAGCATCCTGACCAGCGGATTGAGGATCAAGGCCACGATGCTCGCGACGATGAGGATGAGGAGTACCGTTCCCGCTGCCCGGGCGAGCGCCCACAACCCGAGCAGCGCCAGCGGCAACAACACCAATTGGACCCAGCGGGGCACGACCACCCGCGGTGGGGGATGTGCGACTGGCGCGAACTCGCGCTCAGAGGCGGCTTGGGCCGCGTCCCGGCCGGGTGCCGCATCCTGCCCGATGGCGCGGTGCTCGGCAGCCGACGACGAGCGTGAGCGTCGCGTGGGGAGCCTGAATCGCATACAAATGGAAGTATGAGGACCGAGAAGACATGAGCAAACCTGCCCGCATCCTGTTCGCTGGCGATATCGTCGGCGGAATCGGGCGACGCACGCTGCTGACGCTGCTGCCGTCCTTGCGCGAGCGGCTGCGACCTGACTTCGTCGTCGTCAACGGTGAGAACTCCGCCGGCGGACTGGGTATCACGCCCAAGATCGCCGACCAGCTGTTCGCCGCCGGGGTTGACGTGATCACCCTGGGCAACCACACCTATCGCCAGCGCGACATCTACCCCTATCTGGACGCCGAGCAGCGCATCCTCAGACCGGCGAACTTCTTGCGCAGCCAGCCAGGCCACGGTTGGTGCGTCGTGGCCAGAGACGGAGTGCGCCTGGGAGTCGTGTCACTATCGGGGAACCTGTACATGGATGCGGGACGGGCGGCGTTCCCGGAGGCCGACGCGGTCCTGCACGCGCTGAAAGGACGGGTCGACCACGTGCTCGTGGACATGCACGCCGAAGCGACCAGCGAGAAGATCGGGATGGGCTGGCATCTCGACGGTCGCGTGACCGCGGTCGTCGGCACCCACACGCACGTCCCCACCGCCGACGCCCGGATCCTGCCCCGCGGCACCGCCTACATCACCGACGTTGGCATGACCGGCCCGCGCGGCGGGGTGATCGGCGTCAAACGCGAGCAGGCGCTCGAAGCAATGGCCACGCGGATGCCGATCAAGTTCGAGACCTCGACCGAAGACCCGTGGCTGAACGCGGTTCTGATTACCGCCAGTGAGCCGATGCGAGCCGATGCGATCGAGCAGGTGCTCGAGCCGGCCCCCGGCATCGTCTAGTGGGGCCCGCTGGCGCCGGCGCTCACACCGGTTGGATCTGCGCCATCGGCACCTGCAACGGCTGCGCGGGAACCGCAGCCGCCCCGCGTCGGACCGGGTGGCTCGCGAAGATCGCCACCAGGACGAGCGGAAAGAACCAGACGATGTAGGGGTACAACCAATAGTTGACCCCGAGCTGCAGCGCGATCAGCACCGCCGCACCCAGCGCGGCCACTTCGACGATGCCGCGCTTGACCGGCACGAACGCCACCGCGAGCGCGAGTGCCACCGCCGCGCCCTGGACGAGATGCTGCTCGAGGCCGAGTCCGCCCCACAGTCCCCAGATCGAGAATGGGCTGACCCGCGACGCCTGGTAGGAGATCGAGTCGTGCAGGAACGCGTGGAGATTGCCGTCGAGCAGCACGGGCAGCATCGCAGCGAGGAGCGTGAGACCGTAGGCACAGACGAACACCAGGCTCGAGCGCTTGCGTGGGGGCGATCCGATCCCGCGCAGCAACAGTGGCGCGAGGGCAAACGGCGCGAACTTGGTCAGCGCGGCCAGCGCCCCGACCACGCCACGGGCCGGCGCGGAGCTGATGACCAGCAGCGCCAGCACGAGCAGCATGGCCACCAGCGAGTCGTTCGTGTTGGAGCTCAGCGCGTACAAGCTGAACGGATAGGCCGCCCATGCGTAGGCGAGCACGATCCCCAGCGTCGGGCCCCGGATTCTGCGCCCGAGCAGGAACAGCCCGAGCAGCGTCATCAGATCGAAGAAGATCGCGGCCGCATGGGCCGCCGGGAGCTGGTCCCAGGTGCCACTCCAGCCGAAGATGGCCCGGAACGGAACGTAGGCGTAGTAGTTGACAGGCCCGTAGGTGTCGCCGTTGGCATTGTCCGCTGGCCAGTCGCCGTACAGCGGCTTATCGTGCAGCAGTCGGTCAGCCCCGATGACCCCGGCGTAGCCAACGTCGATCACGTTGGAGTTGCTCACGTTCAGTCCGACTCGGAACCCGACCAGGAACACCAGGGCCACCAGCAGCCACGATGCGGGCACCCGCAACCGCAGCGGCTCGCGGGGGACGCCCTGGCCAAACGCCAGTAGCAGCATGCGTACGAGCAGATAGATCAGGAACGGGTAGACGAGCGGGACCGATAGCCCGATCAGGGCGTGGTTGAAGAAGGCCAGCGAAATCGAAAAGCCCAGCAGCACCAGCAGGTCGAGGTGCAATAACGACCACCGGCGTCCGCGCGACGGCCCGCCGCGCCTATGCCGGCGCCAGGGCAGGAACGGGCCCACAAACAGCAGGCACATCGGGATCCACACGTACCACGCGTTGACGCGGCGTCCGAACGCGCCCTGATATCCGCGCGCCATCGTCCAGGCAACCTGAAAGCCCGTCCACGCCTGCGTGACCTTGCCGGTCGCGTCGTCGACATAGACCTGGGCGAGCTCCTTCTGATCGGCCCCAGTCGAGAACCAGCTCACCTGCCACTGGCCGGGACCTTTGGTGTACTCGTACGGGATGGCGTCCGGGTGCTTGCGGAGCTCGGCGCGGATCGCGGCGTCCCGGGCGGCGATGCGCTCCACCTCGGCGGCGGTCAGGCGATCGCCAGCCGGAGGCTTGTCCTGCGAGGTCACCAGCACTGGCGTGTTCGGATTCGCCAGCGTCGCTGCCGTCGCCGTGGTTGGACCGGTTGCGGCCCTCGCGCTCGAGGACGCGACCAACAGTGCGGCTACGGCAAACGCGCTGAGGAGCCCAACCAGCGTCCGTACGCGAACGCCACTTAGGCCCGGAAGCTCCAAAGCTTCTGCCCGATGAACGACAGCGGGGTGGCTGCGGCGATCGCGATCGCCTGGGCGACCACCTTCGGCATCCCGGCCCCGTCCACCAGCGAAACGAGAATCACGTAGGAGAAACCGAACGCCACCAGCGAGACGGCGAAGAAGCGAGCGCCCTGCCGGATCGGATGCTCCTGCTTGGCGTCGAACGTCCAGTGACGGTTGAGCCAGAAGTTGTTGACCACCGACACGATGAAGGCCAACACGGCGGCGACCTTGTAATTGATCCCCAGCACGTGGACACACGCGGCGAACACGAGCAGGTTGACGACGTAGCCGCTGGCGCCCACGAACACGAAGCGCATCAGCTGCAGCCAGTTCCCGGGTCGGCGCACCCCATGACGCACGCGAGCGCGGAACGGAAGCTCGACTGTCGTGATCAGGTCCTCGGACATCTGGCAAATGTATCGGCGGTTTGTTGGTTCACCGTAAGTGGACGCCTCATTTAATGAGGTCCTAATCCCCACTCAGCCGGGATCCTAGCCCGAAATGGTCGCGGATCATGGGCGTCACGTCCCGGAGCGACCACTGATCGCGAACGCGCCGCGAGTCCGGACCGGTGCCGCACCAGAGCAGCGCTCCGAGCGAATCGGACCGATGCAGCGAGCCATGGCTGCCCCCGCCGACGTGGTCAGCGCCGCCCCAATCGACGAACTCATAGCTGGGGGCGGCCGACAGCAGCACGTCACCCGCGGTCGAGCATCTCAGCGCCGACCAGATACGGGCCAGAGCGTCCGGATACTCGGTGCTGAGAAAGCGACCGTCCTGTACCTCGGCTCTGAGCGCGGCGAGGTCGCCCGTCACGCTCCAGTGCCCGCCACGGGCATCCTGGAGGTCACCGCCGGCCGCGAAGCGGAACTCACCGCGGCGGCTGCGCACGATCGCCTCCGGCTCGGCCTCCCCCGCCATCGACAGGATCAGGTCGACGCCCTCCAGGTCGCGTACGGCCTCGACCGCCCGCTGCACCACCGCGTCGGCGTGATCGGGATCCAGCGCATAGATCATCGCTCCGCGCTGCGCCGGGCTGAGTGCCACCTCTGCGCCCGCCGAGCGCGACGGGCTCGGCTTCGCGACGGCAAAATCGGCGAACGCCAGATCGAGGCGAATCCGCTCCTCCACCGGCGCCTGCGAATGATCCGAGGTGACGATGACGGCGTATTGCTCCAGGAACGCATCCGGGCCACCGGCCGCGTGCATGAGCCGCTCCAGCTGGCGATCGGCCGCCGCGATCGAGGTGACCTGGGCGTGGGGACCGTTCTTGTGCGACCAGGCGTCGTTGTCAGGGAGGGAGAACAGCATGAAGTCGAACAGGTCGTGGTCCACCAGGTAGGCGCCCACGCACCCGGTGTGCTGGTCGCGCACCCCCGGCATGCCCAGCTGTCCTCGGCAGCCGGTCTTGCGGCTGGCATAGAGGTCGGCGTAGAACAGTTCGAGCGGGCCGTCGATCGTCCGGCGAAACAGCGTTGAGGTGACGATCCGCGCCAGGGCCGATTCGTTGGAGACCTCGTGCTGGTGTCGGCCGCGGTAAATCAGATACGTCGTTCCGGCGGTCCGCACATCAGCGTCGTCGAGGGTCTCGAACACGGTTTCGACCTCAGCCGAGAGATGCTCGGCGTTCATCCGGTAGACGGTGTCGGTGAGTGAGCGCAGCACGCCAAACTGCCGCGAGGCCGAGAAGCTCGAGCCGTACTCGACGTATCTGGCCTCCTCGCGGTGGTACCAGTTCATGCTCGGGATCAGGTGCTCGTCGGGCCCGACGCCGGTGGTGATCGTCGCCGCACACACCGGCGTGACCGACGGGAAGGCCGCCACGCAGTCGTCCACGTAGACCCCCTCCTCACGGATCCGGGCCAGCGCCGGCGCACGTCCAGACGCGATCGCGCGCTCGAGCATCGCGGGCTTGAGCGCATCCACCACCACCAGCACAAGCTTCTTGGCCGCGGGTGCTCGCGCGAATGACGATGAGCCGGTGGTGCTCACATCCCTCAACGGAGGATCCGCAGACCGGCGTACTTCTCGCCCTCGCGGCGGCGCCCTGCGATCACCATCCACAACAGCAGCCCCAGCACGACCAAACCGACCGGGGGCAACAGCACGGACAGCACCGCGCACACGAGCGCCCCACCCTCGGCGAACATCGGCAGTGCCGCCGCCGCCGCCTGATCGAGCCGCTTGCGCACCCGCGCCAGCAACGGGCGGGTGGCGGCGATGCCGACTGCGGCGCACAGGACCCCGGCGATGTATCCGGGCCAGGTCACATAGTGGCCCTGGGCCAGCGCCCCCGCGAACAGCAGCGCCCCCACCGCCAGCGCGATGGCGCCGAACCCGATGGCGAACGGTCCCCGCTGCAGCCTGTCCTCACCCAGCCGCTGTTCCGCGACCGCCAACAGGATCGCTCCGAGCAGCATCGCGACCAGAAACGGCGTCCCCTGCAGGAACGCAAAATCGGTCCCCTTGAAGTCAATCTGGATGTCCCCGGCGGCCAGCGCACCGACCGCCAGCGAAGGCAGGAACGGCCGGATCCCTGCCGCGGCGGCGATCCCGATCCCCTGGAAGATGTCGAAGGCTAGGTGCACCGTGCTGTACCGTGGGCAACCGTGACGATAGACGAGAGGGCAGCGTGAGCCCCCCTGAGGGCGGCGTCAGCCCGGGCGGCAGCGGAACGACGCGGCGCCCCCGATCAACGGCACGGGACATCGAACGCTACGCGGCCTTGTTCGCTGAGCGTACGAAGGTCATGAAGTCCTCGGCGATGCGCGACCTGATGGCGCTGACCGAGCGCGATGACGTCATCTCGCTGGCCGGCGGCCTGCCCGACACCTCCACCTTCCCGCCCGATTCGTATGCGGCCCTGATGCGGACCGTCGCCGTCGACTCGTGTGCGCGCGCGCTGCAGTACGGCCCCACCGAAGGGTTCGCGCTGGTGAAGCGGTGCATCGCGAAGGTCATGCAGGCGGAGGGGATGGAGATCGACTCCGATGAATTGCTGGTGACGACCGGCGGCCAACAGGTCATCGACCTGGTCTGCAAGACGTTGATCGATCCGGGAGACGTCGTCGTCGCCGAGGCGCCGACCTACCCGGGCGCGATTCCCACCTTTTGCGCCTATCAGGCGGACGTCGTGCAGGTGACGATGGACCGCGACGGAATGCGCATCGACGAACTGCGGGACACGCTCGATGAGCTCGAGCGCAGCGGTCGCCGCCCGAAGTTCATCTACACGGTGCCCAACTTTCACAACCCGGCCGGAGTGACGATGTCACTGGAGCGGCGGTGGGAGCTCGTCCGGATCGCCGGCGAGCGGGAGCTGATCGTGCTCGAGGACAACCCCTACGGTCTGCTCCGCTACGAGGGAGAACCGTTGCCGACGCTGCATTCGCTCGATGACGAGTTCGTCATCTACGCCGGCACGTTCTCGAAGATCCTATCTCCCGGCGTGCGTCTCGGCTGGGCGGCAGCGCCGGGGCCGATCCTGCAGAAAATGCAGATCGGCAAGCAGGGATCCGACCTCTGCTCATCGTCGATCTCGCAGTATTTCGTCAGCGCTTACTTCGATTCCGGGCCTTGGGAGGACTATGTCCGCTCGCTGGTCGAGATCTACCGGCGCCGGCGCGACGTCATGCTCGACGCGCTCGCCGAGCACTTCCCGCGCGAGGCGGAATGGACCCACCCCCAAGGAGGCCTGTTCATCTGGGCGACGATGCCTCCCTACCTCGACACCACCGACCTGCTCGCCCGCACGCTCGAGGATCACGTGGCGTTCGTGCCCGGACGCGCGGCCTACGTCGACGGGCGTGGTGGCTCCTCGATGCGGTTGAACTTCTCGGGCGTGGGCGAGGACGAGATCCGCGAGGGGATCCGTCGGATCGGCGAGGTCGTACGCCAGCAGGTCGCCATGTACGGAACGCTGACCGGCGCGCGACCGGATGCGGGGGTCCCGCGGGGCGGCGAGGACACCTGGCTCGAGTCCGAGCCTCGCGCGCCTGACCCCGAGCTGGCCAAGGTTCTGCGGCTCCCCGCCAAGCGCAAGCGCGCGGGGTGACGCGGCCGGGGGCCCGAGCGCCGCTTTGAGTCGAGTAGCGGTCCTGAAGGGAGGGCGCTCGCTGGAGCGCCAGGTTTCGCTCCGGTCCGGCGCCAGGGTGCAAGACGCGCTCGAGCACCTGGGCCACGACGTGCGCCCGATCGACGTCGGCCCGGACTTGGTGGCACAGTTGACCGCCGACCGACCCGACGTCGCGTTCGTCGCCCTCCACGGCCGCGACGGAGAGGACGGCACGGTGCAGGAGCTGCTCGAGGTGATGGGCATCCCGTTTACCGGCTCCGGGGTGTCGGCCTGCATCCGCGCCGCAGACAAGGTCCTGGCCAAGCACGCGATGCGCGATCACGGGATCGCCACCCCTGACTTCTACGCCTTCAACGAGACCGCCTTCAAGGCACTGGGCGCGGCCCAGGCGCTGCCCGCCATCGAGGAGCGCCTCCAGTTCCCGATCGTGGTCAAGCCGGCCAGCCAGGGCTCGGCACTCGGGATCAAGTTCGCCCGCACGCCCGCGGACGTCCCCGCGGCGCTGGTGGCCGCATTCTCGTATGACCGCAAGGTGATGCTCGAGCGCCACGTGCACGGCCGCGAGCTGGCGGTATCGATCCTGGACGAGGCCGGAGCGCCGACCACGCTGCCGATCGTCGAGGCGGTCCCCGAGCAGGAGGACTTCTACGATTTCGAATCGCGCTACGAGATTGGCCGCACCCGGTTCGTCTGCCCTGCCGACCTCGACCCGCCGCTCGCTCAGCGAGCCAGCGAGATCGCACTCGAGACCTACCGGCTCCTCGGTTGCGCCGGCTTCGCACGCGTCGATCTGATGCTCGAACGCGACACCAACGCGCTCTACGTGCTCGAGACCAACACGATCCCCGGCCTCACCGAGACCAGCCTGCTCCCCCAGGCCGCCGAGGCGGCCGGAATCTCCTTCGACGATCTGATCGGCCGCATCCTGGGCGCTGTGGAATCGGCTGGCGCCGATTCCATTAGGTGATTGCCACGAGGAGCTGTAATGGTCTGGGCGATTGCAGTGGGGCAATCACCCCCGGCCTGGACCGACGCGGGTAATTGCCCGTACTGCTTCCGTCTGCGCCCGGTAATCGTCCGCGGGGGCAATTACCCAATGGAATCGGCGCCAGCCGATTCCACCTACTCGTCGCTGGCGAAGTCCTCTGGGGTCACGCGGTCAAGGAAGTCCTTGAACTTCTCGACCACTTCCTCGGTATCCTCGACCTCGTGCTCGAACTCGATCGCGGACTCTGAGATCACCTCGTCGGCGGCAAAGATCGGCGCGTTGGCCCGAACCGCAAGGGCAAGCGCGTCGCTGGGGCGGGAGTCGATCTCGAGCTCGCGCCCATTGGCTCGGAGGCTGATCGAGGCGTAGAAGGTGTTCTCCCGCAGCTCCGTGACCGCGACGCGGGTGCACTCGACCTCCAGTTCGCCGAGCATGTCAGAGAGCAGGTCGTGGGTCATCGGACGCGGGGTTGAGGCGCCCTGAAGCTTCATCAGAATCGCCGCCGCCTCGGGATGACCGATCCAGATCGGCAGGAACTTGTTGCTCTCGACCGTCTTTAACAACACGATCGGCTGCTTTCCGACCATGTCGAAGCTCACGCCGTAAATCACCATTTCCTGCACTCGCCACTCCTCATGAGGGTCGGGCAAGTATAGGGGCCTGCCCGCGCGCGCTCCCGAGGTTCGGCGCGGCTTTATCCGTGGAGGTTAGCCGGATCCCGCTCGATGCCCGCAGCCCCCGCGGACGGACGATTTCGGCTAAATACTCAACCCGCCGTCGACCACAAGCGTGGCGCCGGTCATGAACGTGCTCTCGTCGCTGGCCAGGAAGACGACGGCCTGGGCGATCTCGTGCGGCGTCGCGTGACGGGCGAGGGGAATCATCTGCTCGAACACCGCGGCTGCCTGCGCGGACGGGGCACCCACGGCCTCCACCTCGATCGAGCGCTGGAACTCGTTGTCGGTGGGGCCCGGATGCAGACTGTTCACGCGAATCCCCCGGCCGGCCATTTCCTTCGCCGCCGTGCGCATGAGGCCGACCAGCGCGTGCTTAGAGGTGGCATAGGCGGTGATCCCGCGATCCGAGGTCAAGCCAACCACGCTCGAGTTGATGATCAAGCTCCCCCCCTCCTCCATTACAGCCAGGGCGTGCTTGGCCACCAGGAAGCTGCCCAGCACGTTGACGGCCAGCACGTGCTCGAACACATCCACGGGATACTCGGTCACCGGGGCCACCACACCGAACACGCCGGCGTTTGCGAACACGACGTCCAGCCGGCCGAAGCGCTCCAGCGCCACGCCGACCGCGGACTTGACCTGCTCGGAGGACGTCACGTCGGCTACTGCCCACGCCATCGCCTCAGCGTCCGCGCCGGCCGCGCGCTGCAGCGCAGTTTGGTCCAGATCGACGATCACCACCCGAGCTCCCTCGGCGACGAATGCTCGAGCGGTGGCCAGGCCGATGCTACCCGCGCCGCCGGTGATCAGCGCGACCTTTCCGGTCAGGCGGGCTATCGGCTGACCCTTCCCCCGAGCTGCACGTAATCAGCCACCGGGCGATGCTCTCCGATCGCCGCGGTGCGGTCAAGTCGGCCAGCGCATCGGAATGCCTGATACTTCGAGCCATCAGTCCACACGTGTCCCGCGTTGGGCCGGGACACAGAACGGTTCGGAGAGCGGAGCATGAGCACCTCGGAGACGTCCGGTTTGGTCACAGACATCGCAGGCGTGCGCGAGCACGCCGGCACGCACCTCGGTTTCACGGAGTGGAGCGAGATGACGCAGGAACGTGTCAATCAGTTTGCCGATGCCACCGACGACCACCAGTACATCCACGTCGATGTCGAGCGGGCCAAGGCCTCGCCATTCGGCGGGACGATCGCCCACGGCTATCTGACCCTTGCGTTGCTGGCGCCGATATCTGAGCAGCTGCTGAAGGTCACCGACGCTGTGATGGGCGTGAACTACGGCCTTGACCGGGTGCGCTTCCCTGCGCCACTGCCGGTCGGCGCGCAATGGCGAGGCGGCGGTGAGATCGCCGAGGTGACGGAGGTCACCGGGGGCATCCAGGTGAAGCTGCTCGTCACGGTCGAGGTGAAGGGCTCACAGAAGCCCGCCATGGTCGCCGAAGCCCTGATCCGCCTCTATGGTTGAGGGGACCGGGGCGCAGCGATGAGTATCGACCTGGACAACATCGTCGCCATCGACGTCCACACGCACGCAGAACGCAACTCCGGACAGCCGCAGGATCCGGTCACCCTCGAGGTACTCGCCGCCGCCGGGAGATACTTCGGCGGCAGTCCGCCCCAGCCCACCGCCCAGGAGGTGGCCGACTACTACCGCGAGCGCAACATGCTGGCGGTCGTGTTCACCGTCGATGACGAGGCCGGCATGGGACGGCCTCGGATCGGTAACGATGAGGTGCTCGCGGCCGCGCGGGCAAACCCCGATGTCCTGATCCCGTTCGCGAGCGTGGACCCGCACAAGGGCAAGCTGGGTGTCCGCCTGGCGCGCGAGTTGATCGAGGCCGGGGTGCGAGGCTTCAAGTTCCACCCCAACACGCAGCGGTTCTGGCCCAACGACCAGGCGCACTACCCGCTCTACGAGGTGATCGAGCAGGCCGGCCTGATCGCCCTGTTCCACTCCGGGACGACCGGCATCGGCGCCGGGATGCCGGGCGGAGGGGGCGTGCGGCTGAAATACTCGAACCCGATGGCGGTCGACGACGTGGCGGCCGACTTCCCGCAGCTCGACATCATCCTCGCCCACCCGTCATTTCCCTGGCAGGACGAGGCGCTGGCGATCGCCGTGCACAAGCCCAACGTCTACATCGATCTGAGCGGCTGGTCGCCGAAGTACTTCCCGGAGAACCTGATTCGCTACACGAACACGTTGCTCAAGGACAAGATGCTGTTCGGCTCGGACTTCCCGTTGCTGACCCCTGACCGGTGGCTGTCGGACTTCGCGCAGCTACCGATCCGTGACGAGGTTCGGCCGAAGGTGCTCAAGCACAACGCGGCGCGGCTGCTTGGACTCGATCGCTAACTGGTCTCCGGCGTATTTGCGGCCGCGAT
>Ga0302325_10003603_pt1 | contig 36368 bp, 35 predicted proteins | sample Palsa_T0_2_FD_201948 | JGI IMG/M metagenome (GOLD analysis project Ga0302325, IMG submission 201948) | Peat permafrost microbial communities from Stordalen Mire near Abisko, Sweden - Palsa_T0_2 | ecosystem: Environmental > Terrestrial > Soil > Palsa > Peat permafrost | place: Sweden: Abisko...
ACGCTGATCCGCACCATCCTGCCGATGGCCGATGCACAGGAGCACCGCGACATCTGACGCCGCGCTGGCCGCTTTAATCGGAGTCTGTGCGCGATCGCGTCCGCCGCGCCTGGTTTAATTCTGAACCCTTGAAAACCACCCGTCATTCCGGGGCGCGCTCTTGCGCGAACCCGGAATCCAGACGCCCTCCCCACCTGCACCGCAGACTGGATTCCGGGTTCGCGCGAAAACGCGCGCCCCGGAATGACGGTGTAAGTCGGACGGGTGCGGTGAATCCTCAGCCTACCCGACGCCGAGCCGCATCATTTCGAGCGCGGCGCGGCCGAACGGACCGTAGGGATTGTTGAGCGTTTCCCCGACCTCGAAGTGGTTGTAGCCGTCGGCGACGATGAACCGGATCGGCTTGCCGGCCGCCTTCATGGCGGCGGCGAAATCGCGCGTCTGGCGCTGGAATTCCGGCGTCTCCAGGGTGCCGTGCAGCACCGTCACCGGGCACACGATGCGGTCGAGATGGCGCTGCGTGCTCAGCGCGTCTTCCGTCGCGTCGGTGAACTTCACGTAGTGCGAGCGCGCCGAGAGCCGCGCCGGCTCGAGGTCGTACATGCCCGAGCACAGCGTCGCGCCCTTGATCACGTCTTTCGGCAGGCCATGGTCCTTTTCCCAATCGGTGATGAGGGCGCAGCCGCCGAGATGGGCGCCGGAGGAATGGCCGGTGAGATAGATGCGGCCGGGATCGCCGCCGAAGCTCGCGGCGTTCCGTGCCACGGCGGCGATGCCGCGGCGCACGCCGTCGATCATCGCCATCAGGTCGCCGCCGGATTCGATCACGTTGACGAAATCGAGCACCGCGAAATGGGCGCCCGCACGCACGAACGGCTCCGCCCCATAGGCGCTGTTGGCCGCACTCCCGTTACGCCAGGCGCCGCCATGCACGAAGATCGCGATCGGAGCCGCGGCGTTCCGCGCATCGGATTTCTGCGCGTCGGATTTGGCCGCGACGTAGACGTCGACCCCTTCGATCGGCGTCGGGCCATAGGCGATGCGCCGCGGCGCGCCGAGGCGGGCGCGCACCTCCGCGCTGCCGGAGGCGCGGCGGCGGTTCATCTGGTCGCGGTTGGGCGCGTATTTCGACTGGTCGTAGGCGTCGTCGAGTTCCTGCTGGTCGAAATCGAGCCAAACGCGCGGACCCTTGACGTGCGGCCGGGCCTGCGCCGTTGGCGCCGGCGGCGCCGCGGCCGGCTCGGCGGAAGCCGCGCCGGCGGCGAGGCTCGCCGCGGCGGCTCCGATCACGGTTCGGCGGCTCATCCGATCTCCATTGCTGCGTTCTTCCATGCGACCCTCCGCTGCGCCGGCGAGAATACAATCTTGCCGGCCCGTTGTCTCGGTGCGGTCAACCATTCTACGCCGTCATTCCGGGGCGCGCGTCGTCGCGCGGACCCGGAATAACTGCGTGAATGCCTTGATCAGCGAACCGGAAGCGTCCCTGGGGGGCTAACCCGCCACCTATTTCTTCAACGCCTCGATTCTCGCCGCGGCGAGGGTCGAGAAGGCGCAGGTAGGGAACCGGGCAAGGTGGTCGGCGTAGGCCGCCAGCGTCCCGATCGACTCCGCGCTTTTCCAGTGGGTCTCGGCCAGCGAACAGTCGGCGGCCGGCGCCGGCGAAGCGGCGCCCGGCGGGGCGGCGGCGGCCGTCGGAGCAACGGCGACCGCAGGCGCGGACAGCACGGGCTCCGACCGCGGCGGCTTGGTCACGCTGGTGGTGATCTCGACGGCCGGCGCTGGCGCCGGCGCCGGTTGGGCGCCGGCGGCGTGGCTCGTCGGCGTTTCGGCGGGCGGTGCAGCGGGCTCGGCCTTCGTGCTGCTGGCGGTGGCCGGAGCCGCGATGAGGGGTGGTGCCGTTTCGGCGCGCATGGCCGGCACATTGTAGCCGGCGAACGTATCGCCGATCCTCGGATTGATTTCCTTGGCCGCCGCGGTGTCGACATTGCCGCCGGCGACTTCACCCTTGCGGATCTTCGCCAAGCCGCGTCCGTAGAGCGGCCCGGCGAGCTTGGGGTTGGTCTTCAAGGCGGCGTCGTAGTCGGAGATCGCCTTGTCCAACTGTCCCGACTTGAGATAGACGAGCGCGCGCCCCTCCAGCGTACTCGCCGCGGATTCGAGCCGCAGCGCTTCGTTGCAATCCGGCAGCGCCTGCTCGATAGGTCCGATGATGGCGCGCGACCAGCAGCGGCCGCTCCATCCGGCCGCATTGGCCGGCGCCAGGCGGATGACCTGATCGTAGTCGGGGATGGCGCGGTCGTACTTCTTCTGGGTTTCGTAGACGGCCGCGCGATTGATGTAGGCGAGGGCATTGTCGGGATCGAGGCGCGCCGCCTGGCCGTAGTCGGCGGCGGCGCGATCATCGCTGCCCTTGGCGCGCCAGGCATTGCCGCGATTGATCAAGGCGGCGGGGTAAGCCGGGTTGAGCTTGATCGCCTGATCGTAGTCGGCGATGGCGCGGTCGTAGTCCTTCTTGCCGTAATAGGCGACGCCGCGCCGATTGAAATCGTTGGCGTTGGTCGGGTCGAGCCGCAGCGATTCGCCGTAGTCGCTCAAGGCACGATCGAGGTCGCCCTTGCGCGCATAAAGCCCGCCGCGATTGCCATAGGCGTAGGCGTATCGGGGATCGAGCCGGATCGCGGCGTCATAATCCGCGATGGCGCGGTCATCCTGCCCGGTCTCCGCAAAGGTGCTGCCGCGATTATAGAACGCCTGGGCATATTTCGGGTCGAGCCGGATCGCCTGGTCGAAATCGGCGGCGGCGCGGTCGTAGTCGTGCTTGCCGAAATAGGCGATGCCGCGGTTGTTGAGGGCGATGGCGTATTTCGGATCGAGCCGCAGCGCCTCGCCGAAGTCGGCGATGGCATGCTCGAAGTCCCCCGTATCGGAATAGGCGAGGCCGCGGTTGTTGTAGACCAGGGGCGCCTTGGAATCGGCCTTGATGGCGCGGTCGTAGTCCGCGATGGCGCGGGCGTAATCCTTCTTGGAATAATAGGCATAGCCGCGGTTGTTGTAGACGTTGGTGCCGGTTCTGCCGCGATCGTCGGCGGCGACCTTCGGCACCGGATCGATCCGGATCGCCTGATCGTAGTCGGCGATGGCGCCGTCGTAATCCTTCATGAGAAAATGGATATTGCCGCGATTGTTGTAGGCCAGCGCATAATCGGGATCGAGCCTGATCGCCTGGTCGTAGTCGGCGATGGCGCGGTCGCGATCGTCTTTTTTCAGATAGCCGTTGGCGCGGTTGTTGTAGACGAGCGCGAGGTTCTTGCCGGCGTAGCGCCCGGCCTGGATCACCGCGGAGCAGGCTGCGATCTTTTGATCCGCGCTCGGGTTGTCCTTGCCGCTGCACCAGTTGAGCTGCTGGGAGGTCTGGGCGCCGGCCGGTGCGGCCGGAACAATTCCGATCGCGATCAAAGCGCCGAAACCGACCAAGCGAGCCGACGTGGACGATCCATTCCCCGCAACCATGGCCATCTCCCCGGCAGCAATGATTCGTCGGCGCAGCCTAGCCCATGATTCCCCAAACTTGCAGACGTTTCGGACGATATGTCGCGCGATATCAACCGGGCCGGCCGCTCGGGCGCACCACAAGACTGGCGACGTCGTCATCCCAGGCTGCGGTGCAATCCGTGAGGCCGTCTGGATTCCGGGTTCGGTGCTATCGCACCGCCCCGGAATGACAAGGTGGAATACCCCGGTGCATCATCCGGGGCCCGCCGGCATCAGGCAAACCGGCCGTGGCAATGCTTGAACTTCTTGCCGGAGCCGCACGGACAGACCTCGTTGCGGCCGACCTTGCCCCAGCTGGCGGGATCGCTGGGATTGCGCACCGGCGCCGCGCCGGCATTGCGCACCAGGGTCGCGCCGGCGTTGCGCGCCAACGACGCGACGCTGCCGTCGGACATCGCCATCTCGTCCTCGCCGGTCGCGGGATTGAGATGATGGGCTTCCATGTAGGGCAGGTTTTCCGGCGGCGGCTCGGGTGGCGGCGCCTGCATGATCTCGACCCGCATGAGCTGGGCGGTCACCGCCTCGCGCATTTGCTGGATCATCGCCTCGAACAGATGGAAGGCTTCCTGCTTGTACTCGTTGAGCGGATCGCGCTGGCCGTAGCCGCGCAGCCCGATCACCTGGCGCAGATGCTCCAGCATGACGAGGTGCTCGCGCCATAGATGGTCGAGCGTCTGCAGCAGGATCGACTTCTCGACGTAACGGATCACGTCGGGTCCCCACTGCGCCACCTTGGCCGCCATGTGCTCGTCGGCGCGGCGCTCCACCCGGGTGATCAATTCCTCGTCGGCGATGCCCTCTTCCTTGGCCCATTCGTCGACCGGCAGGTCGAGGCCGAGCACGCGGTTGAGCTCCTCCTTGAGGCCCTTGGTGTTCCACTGCTCGGGATAGGCGTTCTCGGGGACGAACTTCGCCACCAGGGCGTCGACCACTTCCTTGCGCATGTCGCCGACCGTTTCGGCGACGGTCTCGTCCTTCATCAGCTCGACGCGCTGGTCGAAGATCACCTTGCGCTGGTCGTTCGATACGTTGTCGAACTTGAGCAGGTTCTTGCGGATGTCGAAGTTGCGCGCCTCGACCTTCTGCTGGGCCTTCTCCAGCGCCTTGTTGATCCAGGGATGGACGATCGCCTCGTTCTCCTGCAGGCCGAGCTTCTGCAGCATGCCGTCGAGCTTGTCCGACCCGAAGATGCGCATCAGGTCGTCTTCGAGGGAGAGAAAGAACTTGGAGTGGCCGGGATCGCCCTGGCGGCCGGAGCGGCCGCGCAGCTGGTTGTCGATGCGCCGCGATTCATGGCGCTCGGTGCCGAGCACGAACAGGCCGCCGGCCTTGAGCGCCTTGTCCTTGAGCCGCGAGACTTGGCCGCGGATATCCTGGATGCGGCGCTCGCGTTCCGGCCCCTCGGCGACTTCGGTGAGCTCCTGGCGGATGCGCATGTCGGCATTGCCGCCGAGCTGGATGTCGGTGCCGCGGCCGGCCATGTTGGTGGCGATGGTGATGGCGCCGGGCACGCCGGCCTGGGAGACGATGTAGGCTTCCTGCTCGTGATAACGCGCATTGAGGATGGCGAACACCTTCACCTTGGAGGCGCCCTCGTCGCCCGAATAGAGCGCGGCGAAGGCGTTGGGATCGGTGAAGTCGTGTTGCTCCCAGCCGCTGGTGCGCAGCAGTTCGGCGAGCTGCTCGGATTTCTCGATCGAGGTGGTGCCGACCAGGACCGGCTGGCCGCGCTGCTTGCACTCCTCGATCAGGGAGATGATTGCGCGGTACTTCTCCTTGGCGGTGCGGTAGACTTCGTCGTCGTCGTCGAGCCGCGACAGCGGCATGTTGGTCGGAATTTCCAGCACGTCGAGATTGTAGATGTCGTAGAACTCGTCGGCCTCGGTGAGCGCCGTGCCGGTCATGCCGGCGAGCTTCTCGTACATGCGGAAATAATTCTGGAACGTGATCGAGGCCAGCGTCTGGTTTTCCGGCTGGACCGGCTGGCGCTCCTTGGCCTCGAGCGCCTGGTGGAGACCTTCGGAGTAGCGCCGGCCCGGCATCATGCGGCCGGTGAATTCGTCGATGATGACGACCTCGCCGTTGCGCACGATGTAGTCCTTGTCGCGCTGGAACAGCGTGTGCGCCCGCAGCGCCTGGTTGACGTGGTGCACGGTCGAGACGTTCTCCACGTCGTAGAGCGAGTCGGACTTGAGCAGCCCGGCCTCCTTGAGGAGGCGCTCCATCTTTTCCATGCCGGACTCGGTCATGCTGACGGCGCGCTGCTTCTCGTCGACCTCGTAGTCGGACTTGTCGAGCTTGGGAATATAGCCGTCGATGGTGTTGTAGAATTCGGAGCGGTCGTCGAGCGGGCCGGAGATGATCAAAGGCGTGCGCGCCTCGTCGATCAGGATCGAGTCGACTTCGTCGACGATCGCATAGATGTGGCCGCGCTGGACCATGTCCTCCAGCCGGTATTTCATGTTGTCGCGCAGATAGTCGAAGCCGAGTTCGTTGTTGGTGCCGTAGGTGACGTCGCAGTCATAGGCCTGCTTGCGCTGCCCGTCGTCGAGCCCGTGGACGATGACGCCGACGCTGAGGCCGAGGAACTTGTAGATCTGGCCCATCCATTCGGCGTCGCGGCCGGCGAGGTAATCGTTGACGGTGACGACATGCACGCCGCGCCCGGACAGCGCGTTGAGGTAGACCGGAAGGGTCGCGACCAGCGTCTTGCCTTCGCCGGTCTTCATCTCCGCGATGCGGCCCTCGTGCAGCACCATGCCGCCGGTGAGCTGGACATCGAAATGGCGCTGGCCGAGGGTGCGCTTGGCGGCCTCGCGCACCGTGGCGAAGGCCGGCACCAGGATATCGTCGAGCGTCTTGCCGGCGGCCAGTTCCTGCTTGAAGGCGTCCGTGCGCTGGCGCAGCGCGTCGTCGGAGAGCCGTTCGAGATCTTTTTCCAGGGCGTTGATGGCCTCGACGCGCGGGCGAAAGGCGCGAATGCGCCGATCATTGGAAGAACCAAAAAACTTGCGGGCTACGGCGCCGAACATGCCGGAGTTCCTTTCTCGTCCACTGCGGGCGTGCCGCGGGACCGTCATCGCACGGGCCGGAATAGTCCCCAACGCATTCGGAATGCGGCACTTTTCGGGCGAGACGAGGCGCGCTTTGGAATGCCCCCGGAGCCGACCGGCGAACGAGTGGAGAGATAAGAGGGGGGGCCACCCTTGTCAATCCGGGCGCGCCGCAATCACGCCTTCCTTGGGCCCTAGTGGTGCGACCGAACAGATGGTGCCCATCTGTTCGGATTGGTCGCCCTCCGGTTGCCAATCGTGATCGATTGCGCGAGTGTGCGCCGCTTCCGCAGACCGGTTCGGTCGCGAGCCAACCCATGAGGATATGCCCGATGATCTCCCTGCCCCGTTCCCTAGCCACGGTCCCGTCGGCCCTGGCGTCGTGCCGCCGTGTGACCCTGGCGGCGACGGGCGCCGCGATGCTGGTCGCCGCAGCCGGTTTCGCCTACGCCCAGGCGCCCGCCGGCGACCCCGTGATCGCCAAGGTGAACGGCGTCGAGATCCGCCAGAGCGACCTTGCCCTTGCCGAGGAAGACATCGGGCAGAACCTTCCGGCCAAGGACGAGCAGGGCAAGCGCGATTACCTCGTCAATTATCTTTCCGACATGATCCTGCTGTCCAAGGAGGCCGAGGCCCGCAAGGTTGCCGACACGGCGGACTTCAAGCGCCGCATCACCTTCGCCCGCAACAAGGTGCTGATGGACACCCTGCTGCAGGAAGCGTCCAAAGCGGCGGTGACCGACGCCAACCTGCACAAAGTCTACGACGAAGCGACCAAGCAGATGGGCGCCGAGCAGGAAGTCCATGCCCGCCACATCCTGTTCCGCGTCGCCAATCCCGCCGATGACGCCGCCAGCAAGGCCGCCGAGGCCAAGGTGAAAGCGGTCATCGATCGCGTCAAGAAGGGCGAGGATTTCAACAAGCTCGCCAACGAACTCACCGAAGACCCCTCGGGCAAGACCAACGGCGGAGACCTCGGCTATTTCACCAAAGAGCAGATGGTGCCGGAATTCTCCGACGTGGCGTTCAAGCTCGACAAGGGCCAGGTTTCCGACCCCATCAAGACGCAGTTCGGCTGGCACGTCCTCAAGGTCGAGGACAAGCGCCAGCGCCAGGCGCCCGCATTCGACACCGTGCGTGACCAGGTCGAGAACTTCGCGGTGCGCAAGGCGCAGATCGATCTCATGGGCAAGCTGCGCGCCGACGCTAAGATCGAGCGCCTGGACCAGCCGGCGGAGCCGGCAAAGACCGCCGAGCCGCCGAAGAAGTAGCGAAACGCAGATCGGGCCGGTCATGCTGCGCTTGCCGCCGCATGGCCGGCTTCGCCGCATGAACGCTTGGGGGGCGCGCCATGGCATCCGCGGTTTCTCCGCTCGCACCTTCGAACTTTCCGGACATGCCGGAGGTCGCCGGCGTGCGGCTTGCGACGGGCGCCGCCGGAATTCGCTACAAGGGCCGCACCGACGTCCTCATTGCTTTGTTCGACCCCGGCACCGCGGTGGCCGGGGTCTTCACGCAGTCGAAATGTCCGTCCGCGCCGGTCGACTGGTGCCGCGGCCGGCTCAAGGCGGGGCGGGCCAGTGCCCTCGTCGTCAATTCCGGCAATGCCAATGCCTTCACCGGCCGCAGCGGGCACGCAGCGACCAGGCTGACCGCCGACATCACGTCGAAGGCGGCAGGCTGCCGGCCCGCAGAGGTATTCCTCGCCTCGACCGGCGTCATCGGTGAGCCCCTCGATGGCCGCGCCTTCGCGGGCGTGATGGATGGCTTGGTCGCGGCCGCCGTTCCGGGACTCTGGGAAGCGGCTGCCAAGGCGATCATGACCACCGATACCTTCCCCAAGGGCGCCACCGCGCAGGCGAAGCTCGGCAAGGCGACCGTCACCATCTGCGGCATCGCCAAGGGCGCCGGCATGATCGCGCCGGACATGGCGACCATGCTCGCCTTCGTGTTCACAGACGCGCCGATCGCGGCTCCCGCGCTGCAGCGCCTGATCGCCCACGGCGTCGTCGACAGCTTCAATGCGGTGACGATCGACGGCGATACCTCGACGTCCGACACCCTGCTCGCCTTCGCGACCGGGGCGGCCGCCGCCCGCGGCGCGCCCCGGATCGCGCGCGCCGCCGATCCGCGCCTCAAGGGTTTCGTCAAGGCCCTCGACGCCGTGCTCGGAAACCTCGCCGAGCAGGTGGCCCGCGACGGCGAGGGCGCGCGCAAGCTCGTGGAGGTCATCGTCGAGGGCGCCGCATCGCCGAAATCGGCGCGGCGCGTCGCCAAGTCGATCGCCAACTCGCCGCTGGTGAAGACCGCGATCGCCGGCGAGGACGCCAATTGGGGCCGCGTCGTCATGGCGGTGGGCAAGGCCGGCGAGCCGGCCGACCGCGACCGCCTGTCGATCTGGTTCAACGGCATCCGCGTCGCCCACAAGGGCATGCGGGACCCCGATTACGACGAGGCCGAAGTGTCCGCCGAGATGAAGCAGCAGGTCATCCGGCTCAAGGTGTCGCTCGGCATGGGCCGCGGCCGCGACCGGCTGCTCACCTGCGACCTCACCAAGGAATACATTGCAATCAACGGCGATTACCGTTCGTAACGGGTGGGGCGGCCGTTAACCACCGGGGCAAACAAGCCGAATCTTCGTAAAATTCTACGGAATTCGGTCTTGTGGTGTTAACGGTCGCCGTCCAAGCTCAGGGGTGAAGGCGCACAAGCCGTGAAGCTCGTCCTGGTCGCCGCCTGCGCCCTCATCGATGCCGACGGCCGCATTCTGCTCGCCCAACGGCCGCCGGGACGCAGCATGGCCGGGCTGTGGGAGTTCCCCGGCGGCAAAGTGGAAACGGGCGAACGACCCGAGGAGACGCTGATCCGCGAACTCGCGGAGGAACTGGGAATAGTGGTCAAGGAAGCCTGTCTCGCGCCGCTCACCTTCGCGAGCCACAGCTATCCGGACTTTCACCTGCTGATGCCGCTCTATGTGTGCCGGCGCTGGGAGGGGACGGTCGTCCCGCAGGAGGGACAGGAACTGGCCTGGGTGAGGCCGAACCGCTTGCGCGAATATCCGATGCCGGCCGCCGACGTACCGCTGATCTCGCACCTGACGACGCTCGTGTGACCCAGATAGACCTCGTGTGACCCAGATAGACTTGGAGACCGCATGCTCCGCCAACTCATACAGGGACGATCTTGCCTTCGCAGGCTGCGCCGCTTCGCGCTCGATCAGAGCGGCGTGACGGCTGTCGAATACGGGCTGTTGGTGGCGCTGATCTCCCTCACCATCTTCGGCGCGATCAGCGCCGTCGGCCAAGGCATGAACAACACCTACGGCCAGATCATCACGGCGTTGCAGAACATGGGGAATTAGGGGCTAGACCTCGGGGCTTGACGTTCAATTTCCTTGGGCTACTTTGTAGCTCAAAGGTGAACCCCATGGCTGCGAATACTGTCGTTCGGGCTCGTATCGACGAGCGCGTCAAGAAAGAGGCCGAGGCCGTCCTTGCGACGATCGGGCTGACCGTGTCGGATGCATTCCGGCTCTTGATGGTGCGCGTGGCCGCGGAGAAGGCGCTGCCGTTCGAGCCGCTCATTCCCAATGCGGAAACCGTCGAGGCGATCAAGGCCGCCCGGCGCGGCGAGCTCGTTACGGTGGGCAAGCCCGAGAACCTGCTAAATAAGCTGAATGAGGAAGGTTGAATACACCAACCAATTCAGGCGCGACTACAAACGCGAAAAATCCGGCAAGTCGCGGCAATTCTGCCGAAAGCTCGACGATGCGTTGATGGCAGTCGTCACGTTGCTCGCGGCCGACGCCGCTTTGTCGCCCCGCAACAGCGACCATGCCCTCGGCGGTGAATGGAACGACTGCCGCGACTGCCACATCAAGCCCGATTTGGTTCTCATCTATCGCAAACCGAACGCCGATGATCTGGAGTTGGTGCGTCTCGGATCGCACAGTGAACTGGGCTTGTAATGCCCCCTACCCCCGCCCCGGCTTCTCCCCCGCGCTGAGCTCCCGGGTTCCCAGCGCGTCGGCAAGCCTGGCCCGCGCCGAGCCCGGCCGCAGCGGCTTCTGCTGGCTCTCATGGGGCGCCCAGCCCGAGAGCCAGATGATGTCGAAGCTCGCGCGGATCCTGCCGTCGGGGTCGCGGAACCGGTCGGCATAGACCTCCATCATCCGCCCCAGGGTCGCACGGCGCAGCGGGACGCGGCGGCGTTCGGCCAGGGGGTTGGTGGCGCCCATGCGGCGCAGATCCGCCATCAGCGCCAGCGGCGAGGGATAGCGCACCACCACCCGGTCCACATCGGCCACCGGCAGGGCGAAGCCCGCCCGCTGCAGCAGCGCGCCCATGTCGCGCAGGTCGGGAAACGGCGCCACCCGCGGCGACACTCCGCCTTCCAATTCGGTTTCGGCGACGGCGAAGCTCTCCCGCAACTCGGCGAGCGTATCGCCGCCCAGCAGGGCGGCGAGGAACAGCCCGTCCGGCTTGAGGGCGCGGCGGATCTGGATGAGCACGCCGGGCAGGTCGTTCACGGTCTGCAGGGCGAAGGCGGACACCACGAGATCGAGTGCGCCGTCGGCGAACGGCAGCGCCTCGACGTCGGCCACCACCCGCAGCCCGCCCTCCCCGGCATCATCGCCGCTGCAAGCCTCGACCGCGATCATGGTTCCGATCGCGCCGTTGCCGGCGAGCGCGGCGCGCACCGCGCCGGTCGGAGTCCCGAGATCGGCGGCGCGGTCGAACCGTCGCAGCACCGGCGCCAGGCGGTCGGCGAAATCTTCCGCCGCCCGGTCCATGAGGAAGGTCGCCGGCCCGATCCGCCGGGCACGGCGGCGCCGCGCCTCGAGCAGGGATCGGTCGAACAGCGGGGTCGGCGCCATGGACATCTCCTGCTATTCTAGCGCGATCGCCGGCTCGCCCGTCAAAGCAAGGCTACCCTGGCACCATGTCCGCGACCTCGTCCGAGACCCGCCGACCGTCCGGCCTTGCCCGCCTGGCCCAATTCGGCCGCGCCGCCTTCGGCATGGTGCTCGATACCGCCTTGCCGCCGCTATGCGCGGCGTGCCGCCAGCCGGTCGGCGGCAGCGGCGGCGGGCTGTGCGCGCCGTGCTGGTCCAAGGTCTCGTTCATCGCCCGGCCCTATTGCGAACGCCTGGGGATTCCGTTCGCTTATGATCCCGGCCCCGGCATCCTTTCCATGGAGGCGATCGCCGATCCGCCCGCCTATGGACGCGCCCGCGCCGCCGTGCGTTTCGACGAGGTGGCCCGCGACCTCGTTCATGCGCTCAAATATGGCGACCGGCTCGACCTCGCCACCACCATGGGCCAATGGATGGCGCGGGCCGGCCGCGAGGTCCTCGGCGACGCCGACGCCCTGGTGCCGGTGCCGCTGCACTGGCGCCGCCTGTTTGCGCGGCGGTTCAACCAGGCCGCGGTGCTCGCCGAGGTGATATCGCAGGCGAGCGCGGTGCCAGTGTCCCACGCCGTCAAGCGGGTGCGGGCGACGGCCCAGCAGGTCGGCCTGTCGCGCGCCGAGCGCGCCGCCAACGTGCAGGGGGCGTTCCGCGTTCCCGCCGGCGGCGAGGCCGCGGTGCATGGCCGGCGCCTGGTGCTCGTCGACGACGTGCTGACCTCGGGCGCCACGCTGGATACTTGCACCCGGGCGCTGCTGCGCGCCGGCGCCCGCTCCGTCGATGTGCTGGTATTCGCCCGGGTTGTCGACGCGGTGCGCACTCCCATATAGTGGTCACTGCACCCGCCGCGGCGGGCCAGGGTTTGAGAGAATGCCGCCTGTCGAGGTCTATACCACCCCCTACTGTCCCTACTGCGTGTCGGCGAAGGAGCTGCTCAGCAGCAAGGGCGTGGCCTTCGTCGAGATCAATGTGGCGGGCGAGCCCGCGCGGCGCGCGGAGATGGTTGCGCGCGCCAATGGCGGCACCACCGTCCCCCAGATCTTCATCGGAGCCACCCATGTGGGCGGCTGCGACGACCTTTACGAGCTTGAAGACGCCGGCGAGCTCGATGCGCTGCTGAAGGGCTGACATGCTCCTGGGCTGACATGTTTCGGGGCTACAGAGGAACGCAATGAACGCCACACATGACGGTGCCGCCTTTCGCGTCGGTCTCATCCAGATGCGCTCCGGGCGTTCGCCCGCCGCCAATCTCGAGGCGGCGGCCAAGCTGATCGAGGCGGCGAAGCGGGACGGCGCCGATTACGTCCAGACCCCCGAAATGACCAACATCATGGAGGTCAGGCGGGATGCCCTGTTCGCCGCGATCGCCGCCGAGGAACAGGACCCCTCGCTGGCGGCGTTCCGCGAGCTGGCGCGCCGCCATGCGATCTGGATTCACATCGGCTCGCTCGCGGTCAAGGTGTCGCCGGAGCGCGCGGCCAACCGGGCCTTCCTGATCAATCCCGCGGGCGACATCAAGGCGCGCTACGACAAGATCCACATGTTCGACGTCGATCTCGCCGATGGCGAGAGCTACCGCGAGTCGCGCAGCTACCAGCCCGGCGAGCTCGCCACGGCCGCCGACCTGCCATGGGGCCGGCTCGGCATCACCATCTGCTACGACCTGCGCTTCCCCGCGCTCTATCGCGCGCTCGCCGAGTCCGGCAGCGCGTTCCTCGCCATCCCATCGGCCTTCACCCGGCAGACCGGGGAGGCCCATTGGCACATTCTCAACCGCGCCCGCGCCATCGAAAACGGCTGCTTCGTCCTGGCGGCGGCGCAAGGCGGCCTGCACGAGAGCGGCCGCGAAACCTACGGGCATTCCCTCGTCATCGATCCCTGGGGCCGGATCATCGCCGAAGGCGATGCCGAGCCCGGCGTAGTGATGGCGCAGATCGATCCGGCCGCGGTGGCGGCCGCCCGCGCGCGCATCCCTTCGCTCCAGCACGGACGGCGTTTCGAAGTCGTCGAGCCGATGGCGGAGCCGACACGGCTCCATCTGGTCTGAGACATGATCCGCTACAACCTCGTCTGCGCCCGGGGCCACGAATTCGAAAGCTGGTTCGACGGCTCCGCCGCCTATGACAAGCAGGCCAAGCGCGGCCTCGTCGAATGCCCGCTGTGCGGCTCGGCCAAGGTGGAGAAGGCGCTGATGACGCCGCGCCTCGCGCGGTCCGGCAAATCGACACGGGCGGAGCCTGCTACTGCCGAGCCTGCCACGTCCGCCCCACAGGAGACGGCCGCACCCGAGGCGCCGACGCCGGTCGTGGTGATCTCGCCGCAGGAGCAGGAGCTTCGCACCAAGCTCAGGGAATTGCGCGGGCACCTCGTCAAGAACGCCGAAAACGTCGGTCACCAGTTTCCCGAGGAAGCCCGCAAGATGCATTACGGCGAGAAGAAGCACCGCTCGATCTACGGCACCGCCTCCCCCGACGATGCCAAGGCCCTGCACGAGGAAGGCATCGAATTCGCGCCCCTTCCGGTGCTGCCGGACGAGCGCAACTGATGGACGGCGTGCTGCCCTGGCAGGCCTGGGCGGTGCTGTCGGCGGTGTTTGCCGCACTGACCGCGATCTTCGCCAAAATCGGCATCGAGAACGTCAATTCCGACTTCGCGACCTTCATCCGCACCGTGGTCATCATCGGCTGCCTCGCCGCCTTCCTCGCCGCCACCGGCCAATTCCAGTCCCCCGGCACGATCTCGACGCGCACCTACGCGTTCCTGGTGCTGTCGGGGCTCGCCACCGGCGCCTCCTGGGTGTGCTATTTCCGCGCCCTCAAGCTGGGCAATGCCGCGCAGGTGGCGCCGATCGACAAGCTCAGCGTGGTGCTGGTCGCGATCTTCGCGGTGCTGTTTCTCGGCGAGCGGCCGTCGCTGCCGAACTGGCTCGGCATCGCCCTGATCGCCGCCGGCGCGGTGCTGGTCGGGTGGAAAAGATAGCCGCCATCCTGGGCAAGATCAAAGCGCTACGGAACTCCTAACCTTTTGCCGCTGTTTCGCGACCGCGAACACACCAGCAAGGCTGCCAACCCGCCAGCAAGGGATCGAACGGCAACTTAGGGGCGCTAAAAAATTGCGGTCGGAGCCGCCCTTCGATAAGCTACATTAAGGCCAATTGTAAGCCAAGGCTGCGATCTAGGCATCCGAGGCGGGAGCGCGCGTTATGCGACTGTCCACTGAGGAACAAGAAATCTACGTGGCCATTTGGGCAAAGGTGGTCGATACACAAATGCACTTCAACGAGATGGCCGTCAAATCTCGTCAGTTTGGCCTCGGCTTTGTTGCAGCAGCCCTCGGTTTGGGCATCGTACTTCTAATTCGGCGTGAGGAGTTTACCGTTTCGATTCCATACCTTGGAGGATTCGATCTGCACATGACGGTGCTGATCGTTTTCGCGAGCGCATTTGCCCTTCAGGCCGTAAAGATTCTAGATTTGAACGTCTATCATAAAATGCTGCGAGGAGCAGTAGCATTTGGAGAGGACTTCGAGCAAAATTATATGAAGCAAATCTTTACTTTGCAAAAAGGGATGACGCAAGCAATCTCTCATTTTAGTCGGTACGACGACGCTAGTGTTAGCGTGCAAGACGGCAAATACTTCTACTGTGGACAACGTCATAACACTGCACTTACGAAGATAAAGAAGTTCTATAATTTCTCGATCGGCACACTCTGCGTGGTCGGCGTATTGCTTTTTTTCTTCACGGCAAACCTGGGGCACCATAGTCCTACGGCAGCCCCGCCAAGCCCTTCGCCCAATACAAAGGCCGAACCGCATGCGCAATAAACGGTTATTGGTCTGCGACCTCGACAACACGTTATACGATTGGGTGAGCTACTTCGTGCCATCGTTTTACGCCATGGTTGATGTCGTTGTTGGAATCACTGGATGTGATCGAGAAAAACTACTAACGGACTTCCGCAAAGTCCACCAGCAACATGGTGACTCGGAACACCCGTTCGCTCTATTGGAGACGAATACGATCAAGAGGCTATTTGGGGGCAGTTCAATCGCTTCTATGACTGCGACGCTTGATCCTGCATTTCATGCGTTCAATTCTGCCAGAAAGAAATATCTTAGGTTGCATCATGGGGTCCGCGAAACATTAGAAGCACTGGAAAGGTGTGACGTAAAGATAATTGCCCACACAGAAAGCAAGTTATACGGGGTGGCGGATCGGCTGACTCGCCTTGACCTCTTTCGCTTTTTTACAAAAGTGTATTGCCGCGAGCGGTCCCTGTCTTCGCATCCTGAGCCGAAGAGCAATTCGGAGTGGATCAAAAGAGTTCCGATGGACAAAATCGTGGAACTTTCTCATCACCAAGCGAAGCCTAACCCCGAAGTTCTTTTAGAAATATGCGCTAGCGAAGGGTTTAGTCCTGAACAGACTTCATATGTCGGAGACAGTATCGCACGCGATATCTTTATGGCAAAGCGGGCTAATGTTTTTGCTATATGGGCGGCCTATGGTGCTCAGCACGATCTCGCAATGTACCGCGACCTCGTAAGAATTTCCCACTGGACTGCCGATGAGGTGGAGCGAGAGCAAAGATTGAAGGAGGAGGCGAAGAATATTGAGCCCGACTTTATTGCCCGGCAATCGTTCGTAGAGGTCCTTACGGCTCTTGGGATTGATGATAAGCTAAATCTCATCGCGAATTACCGCTAACCCATAGCCGTGGACGGGCTCCCTCAATACGTCCACACCAGCAGCCCCACGCCGATCACGATCATCGCGATGCCGACGCCTTCGCGCGCCGATACCGGCTGCTTGAACACGAAGCGCGAGATCGCCTGGGCGAACAGCACCTCGACCAGCGCGAGCGTCCGCACGCTCGCCGCCGTCGCCAGCGCGAAGGCGAGGAACCAGAACTGCGAGGCGGTCGCGCCCATGAAGCCGGCGAACAGCGACGGCCGCCACGACTTCGCGATGGCAGTCAGGACGGCGCGGTCGCGCAGCGCGAGATAGAGCGACAGCAGCACCGCCTGTATGACGAGCCCGGTCACCACGGTGAAGGTCGCCGCCATCAGGTAGCTCGGATCGTGCAGGCTCAGGATCGCGCCGCGGAAGCCGATCGCCGACAGGGCGAAGCAGGCGCCGGCAGACAGGCCGAGGATGGTCGCCCGCGGGCCGCCGCCGGCGGGACCGGACTTGAGCGACATCACGATGACGCCGGCGGTCGCGATCGCGATCGCGGCGGCCATCCCGGCGCTCACCCGGTCGCCGAGGAACAACAGGCCGAACAGCGCGACCTGGATCGGCTCGGTCTTGATATAGGCGATGGCGACCACGAAGGAGCGCTCGCTCATGGCGGCGAGCATCAGCGCGGTCGCCGCGATCTGCATCAGCGCGCCGGCGAGCGCCCATGGCCAGAAATCGAGGCCCGGCCGCGGCAGCGCCGCGCCGCTCAGGAGCACGCCAGCGAGGATGAGCAGCGCGAACGGACAGCCGAACAGGAACCGCACATGGGTCGCGCCTACCGTGCCTAGCGTGCCGGTCAGCTCGCGCTGGGCGGCATTGCGCACGGTCTGCGCGGCGGCGGCGATGAGGGTGAATACAGCCCAGAGCCAGCTCGAATCCGACACCGAATGACTTTCAAATTGCTTTTAATTTTGAGCATGATCCGATCCGAAAAGTCTGCAACTTTTCGGGATCATGCACAGGGCTCGGGAGGCTTTTCCGCGGTCACCATGTAGTTCACATCCATGTCGGATGAAAGCTGCCAGCGGTCGGCCAGCGGATGGTAGATTACGCCGGTCTCCCCACTCGACCGCAGCCCGCCCTGGACAAGCGCGATCTCGAGCTCGTTGGGGGTGACGAACTTGTCCCAGCGATGGGTGCCGCGCGGCAGCCAGCGCAGCACGTATTCGGCTCCGACGATGGCGAGGGCGAAGCTCTTGAGGGTGCGGTTGAGCGTCGCCGCGATCATCAGGCCGCCCGGCTTGACCATCTCGGCACAGCGCCGCACGAACAGGCCGACATCGGCGACATGCTCGACCACCTCCATGGCGAGCACGAGGTCGAACCGCTCCCCGGCATCGGCCAGCTCCTCGGCGGTGGCGGTACGGTAATCGATCGCGAGCCCGCTCTCGGCCGCATGGAGGGTTGCGGCGGCGATATTGGTCTGCGACGGATCGACGCCGACCATGGCGGCGCCGAGCCGCGCCAGCGGCTCGCACAGAATGCCGCCGCCGCAGCCGATATCGAGGATGCGCAGGCCGGCGAGGCAGCCGAGCTGGCGGGGATCGCGGCCGAAGCGCCGGCAGGCGGCATCGCGGATATAGGCGAGCCGGACCGGATTGAACTTGTGCAGCACCGCCATCTCGCCATGGGGGTCCCACCACTGCCCCGCCAGGCGCGAGAACCGGGCGACCTCGGCCTCGTCGACCGTGGCGCCGGCGCGGATGGTATCGACGGCCATGGATATCCTTATGTTTTCCGGGACGATCGGGAACCGAATGCCGGGCTCGGACCGCCCGCCGGCGTCCCGCCGTTGCGGCGGCGGAATCCCGCCGGTATGTATACGCCCATTTCGCGCCGGGGCTCCCGCAATTTCGCCGCGGCGCCGGCCAGCCAAGGAAGGGGCGCATCCGCAATGTGGCGCGCCACGTCAAGCGCGAGGTCGATGCCGGCCATGAAGTGGCGGTCGTCGTCTCGGCGATGTCGGGGACCACCAACCGGCTGGTCGAGTGGTGCCGCGACGCCGCGATGCTCCACGACGCCCGCGAATACGACACCGTGGTGGCGTCGGGCGAGCAGGTCACCTCCGGGCTGCTCGCCATCGCGCTGCAGGCGATGGGCGTCACCGCGCGGTCCTGGCAAGGCTGGCAGCTGCCGATCCTGACCTCGGAGGCCCACGCCTCCGCCCGCATCCTCGGCATCGACGGCGGCGAACTGATCAAGCGCTTCAAGGAGCGCAAGGAGGTCGCCGTCATCGCCGGCTTCCAGGGCCTGCACCAAGCGAGCGGGCGAATCACCACGCTGGGCCGCGGCGGCTCCGACACCTCAGCGGTCGCCATCGCCGCCGCCATCCATGCCGACCGCTGCGACATCTACACCGACGTCGACGGCGTCTACACCACCGACCCGCGCGTGGTGCCGCGGGCGCGGCGGCTCGACAAGATCGCGTTCGAGGAGATGCTGGAACTGGCCTCCCTGGGCGCCAAGGTGCTGCAGGTGCGCTCGGTCGAGCTCGGAATGGCGCACAAGGTGCGCATTTTCGTGCGCTCGAGCTTCGACCGGCCCGAGGACATCGACCCCCACGGGACGCCGCCGGGAACGCTGATATGCGACGAGGAGGACATCATGGAAGAGCAGATCGTCACCGGCATCGCCTTCAGCAAGGACGAAGCCCAGATCTCGATCCGCCGCGTCCAGGACAAGCCGGGGGTCGCCGCCAGCATTTTCGGGCCGCTGGCGGACGCCAACATCAATGTGGACATGATCGTGCAGAACGTATCAGCCGACGGCGCCACCACCGACCTGACCTTCACCGTGCCGGCGGCGGATTTCGAGCGCGCCAAGGAGACCATCGCCGGCGCCAAGGGCAAGATCGGCTATGAGCGCATCGACGCCGCGACCGATGTCACCAAGGTTTCGGTGATCGGGGTCGGCATGCGCAGCCATGCCGGCATCGCGGCCCAGGCCTTCAAGGCCCTGGCCGAGCGTGGAATAAACATCCGTGCCATCACCACTTCGGAGATCAAATTCTCGGTCCTGATCGACGCGGCCTATACCGAACTGGCGGTCAGATCGCTGCATTCCCTCTATGGCCTCGACAAGGCCTGAAATTTGGCGCGCCGCAGCATGGCCTTTCGCCTTGCGGCACGGCCGCCCATTTGGCTATAGCCGTAGGCGAGTTATGCATGCCAGTGCCGGGGCACGCGCTACTCCCCCTAGAGTGAGCCGGGAAGCGGGCGAGCCCGGCTCGTAAAATTTCGCCCGAAGGACCCTACGCCATGCGCGGCGCGCTGGGAGGTCCGCGCGTATTGTTGCGCCGGCTTCGCGAAGTGATGGCGGAGCCGGTCAGCGCGCAGGACCGCCTCGACAAGATCGTGGTGCTGATCGCTGCCAACATGGTGGCGGAGGTTTGCTCCGTCTACGTGTTGCGCGTCGACGGCACCCTCGAGCTCTATGCGACCGAAGGCCTCAACCGGCAGGCGGTCCACCAGACCGTGCTGCGCTCCGACGAAGGCCTGGTCGGCCTGGTCGCCAGCGAGGCGAACGCCATCAACCTGTCCGACGCCCAGGCCCATCCCGCCTTCTCCTACCGGCCGGAGACCGGCGAAGAGATCTACCGCTCCTTCCTCGGCGTGCCGATCCTGCGGGCCGGCAACACGCTGGGCGTGCTGGTGGTGCAGAACCGCGCCCAGCGCACCTATTCCGAGGAGGAGATCGAGGCGCTCCAGACCACCGCCATGGTGCTGGCGGAGATGATCGCTTCGGGGGAACTGTCCGCCCTCGCCCCGCCGGGGGCCGAGCCCGCCGCCCGCCGCGCCTTGCACCTGAGCGGTACCGCGCTCAATGACGGCATTGCACTCGGCCACGTGGTGCTGCACGAGCCGCGCGTCGTCATCACCAATTTCATCGCCGACGATCCGCACAAGGAGCGCCAGCGCCTGGAGGCCGCCGTCACCACGCTGCGGGCCGACCTCGACACCATGCTCGAGCACGGTGACGTCGCCGAAGGCGGCGAGCACCGCGACGTGCTCGAAGCCTATCGCATGTTCGCCCATGACCGCGGCTGGGTGCACAAGCTCGAAGAGGCGGTGACGACCGGCCTGACCGCCGAAGCCGCGGTCGAACGCGTCCAATCGGACACCCGCGCCCGCATGCTGCGCCAGACCGATCCCTATCTGCGCGAGCGCCTGCACGATTTCGACGACCTCGCCAACCGCCTGCTGCGCCAGCTGCTCGGCCGCGACCACGCGCCGTCGCGCGAGCACCTGCCGGAAAATGCCATCATCGTCGCCCGCTCCATGGGGCCGGCGGCGCTGCTCGACTACGACCGCAAGCGGCTGCGCGGCGTCATCCTGGAGGAGAGCGGGCCGACCTCCCACGTCGCCATCGTCGCCCGGGCGCTCGGCATCGCCGCGGTCGGAGAGGTCAGCAATGCCATCGGCCTCGTTGATCCGGGCGACGCCGTCATCGTCGACGGCGCGCAGGGCGAGGTCCATATCCGCCCCGCTCCCGACCTCGAAGCCGCCTATGTGGAGCGGGTGCGGCTGCGGGCGCGCCGCCAGCTCCAGTATTTCGCCCTGCGCGACAAGCCGTGCGTGACCCGGGACGGCGAAGACGTGATGCTGCTGATCAATGCCGGCCTGCTGGTCGATCTCCCCCACATCGTCGAAACCGGCGCCGCCGGGATCGGCCTGTTCCGCACCGAGCTGCAATTCATGGTGGCGTCGGCGTTTCCGCGCACCGGCGAGCAGCTCGCGCTCTATCGCGCCGTGCTCGATGCCAGCGCCGGCCGCCCCGTGACCTTCCGCACCCTCGATATCGGCGGCGACAAGGTGCTGCCTTATATGCGCAACATCGAGGAGGAAAATCCGGCGCTGGGATGGCGTGCGATCCGGCTCGGCCTCGACCGGCCCGCCCTGCTGCGCAGCCAGATCCGGGCGCTGCTGCGGGCGGCGTCGAACCGCGAGCTCAAGCTGATGTTCCCCATGGTGGCGACGGTGGCCGAGTTCGACCAGGCCAAGGAACTGGTCGAACGCGAACTGACCTATCTGCGCCGGCATGGCCACAAGCTGCCGGAGCGGGTCGAGGTCGGGACCATGGTCGAGGTCCCGGCGCTGCTCTATCAGCTCGACGAATTGCTGGAGCGGGTGGATTTCCTGTCGGTCGGCTCCAACGATCTCGCCCAGTTCATGTTCGCCGCCGACCGCGGCAATCCGCGCGTCAACACCCGCTTCGACGAGCTGTCGATACCCATGATGCGCGCCTTGAAGGACATCGCCGACGCGGCCACCGCCCACGGCAAGCCGGTGACCTTGTGCGGCGAGATGGCGTCGAAGACGATCGGCGCGCTGGCGCTGATCGCACTCGGATACCGCAAGCTGTCGTTGGCGCCGTCCGCGGTGGGTCCGGTCAAGGCGATGGCGCTCGAACTCGATGCCGGCAAGGCCCGCGCCATGGTAAACGAGTTGATCGCGCGCAAGGACGGCGCCGGCTCGATCCGAGAGGCGCTGACGGCCTTCGCCGAGGCCGAGGGCGTTCCCCTCTAACCCCTTCGATTGCGGTCATGCTCCCCGAAACCAAGCTCGACATCATGCTGGCGCGCCACGCCTCGCTCACGGCCGAACTCTCCGGCCAGTTGCCGGCGGAAACCTATGTGAAGCTCACCCGCGAGCTCGCCGAGATCGCGCCGGTGGTGGAAAAGGTGAAGGCCTACCGCCACGCCATCGCCGAAATCGCCGACCTCGATCACATCATCGCCGATCCCGCGACCGACGCGGACATGCGCGCCATCGCCGGCGAGGAGCGTCCGCTGCTGGAGCACAAGCGCGACGCCTTGGAACAGGACATCAGGCTCGCACTGATCCCCAAGGACGCGATGGACGATCGCAACGTGATCCTGGAAATCCGCGCCGGGACCGGTGGCGACGAGGCGGCGCTGTTCGCCGGCGCTCTCTACCGGATGTATGAGCGCTATGCGGCGGTCCATGGCTGGAAGGCGGAGGTGCTGTCCGCCAGTGAGGGCACCAAGGGCGGCTACAAGGAGATCATCGCCGAGATCCGGGGCCGCGGCGCCTTCGCCAGGCTCAAATTCGAATCCGGCGTCCATCGGGTCCAGCGCGTGCCCGACACTGAGGCGTCGGGCCGCATCCACACCTCGGCCGCCACCGTCGCGGTATTGCCCGAGGTCGAGGATGTCGACGTCGCCATCAACGACACCGATCTGCGCATCGACACCATGCGGGCGCAGGGCGCCGGCGGCCAGCACGTCAACAAGACGGAGTCGGCGGTGCGGATCACCCATATACCGTCCGGCATCGTCGTGATGATGCAGGAGGAGCGTTCGCAGCATCGCAACCGAGCCAAGGCGATGGCGCTGCTGCGCGCCAAGCTCTACGACTCCGAACTGCAGAAGCGCGACGCCGAGCGGGCCGCGAACCGGCGCGGCCAGGTCGGCAGCGGCGACCGCTCCGAACGCATTCGCACCTACAATTTTCCGCAAGGCCGCGTCACCGACCACCGCATCAACCTGACGCTCTACAAGCTGCCCCACGTGATCGAGGGCGAGGCGCTGGACGAGATCATCGACGCGCTGGTGACCGAACACCAGGCCACGCTGCTCGCCGATGCGGACGGCACGCGGGCGTGAGCGGCGCCGGCGCCGCCGCGGGGGACCTGCGCATCGCGGCGGTGCGGCGGGCCGTCGCCGCGCGGTTTCGTGCCGGCGGCATCGACAGCGCCGATCTCGATGCGCGCCTGCTGGTCGGCCATGCGCTCGGGCTCGACCATGCGGGCCTGGTGCGCGACGGCGAACGGCCGCTCGGGGGCGCCGAAATCGCCGGCATCGAGGCGCTGGCCGCGCGCCGGCTCGCCGGCGAGCCGGTGGCCCGCATCACCGGCGTCAAGGAGTTCTGGGGCTCGCCGTTCCAGGTGACCCCGGCGGTTCTGGTGCCGCGCCCGGACACCGAGACGGTGGTGGAAACGGCGCTCGCCCGGCTCGATGGCGACGGGACGCGGTCGCGGCGGCTGCACATCGCCGACCTCGGCACCGGCTCCGGCGCCATCCTGGTCGCGCTACTGCACGAATTGCCCGACGCCTTCGGCATCGGCACCGACTGCGACAGGGCAGCGCTTGCGATCGCGCGGGCCAATGCCGGACGTCTCGGGGTTGCGGCACGGGCGGCGTTCCTCGCCTGCGATTTCGGGGCGGCGCTGGCGGGAGGCTTGGACCTCGTGGTCGCCAATCCGCCTTACATATCGACGGACGAGATTGCGGCGCTCGCCGCGGAGGTGCGCGACTTCGATCCACGCGGCGCCCTCGATGGCGGCCCGGATGGCCTCGCCGCCTATCGCGCGATTGCCGCCGATGCGGAGCGCCTGCTGGCGCCCGGCGCGCATCTCGTGATGGAGGTCGGGGCCGGACAGGCGGATGCGGTGTCGGCACTGGCCGCGGCCGCGGGGCTGGGCTCGATCGCGGTCACGCCCGATCTCGCCGGTATCCGCAGGGTGGTATCCGCGCGCCGCAACCCATGACGGCGGCGCAGGCTCGGCGCGCGAAAAAGCGGGAAAAAATCGCTTGGATTATCCGTCAAGACCGACTACGTTTCCAGATAGGAATCGACCCAAGTTCAGATTGCGCGCTACCTCATATGGCCCGGAGCATGGCTCCGCGAGGCAGGGTTGCGTGGGTGAGACGGATGCTGGATATCATCATGGCGTGGTTTCTGGCGCCTCGCTTGGGATCGGGATGCTTCATCGGTTGAGCGCATTGCCGCAGTCGCATCAGCGTCGCGGTGATCGTGATGGAAGGTGGGCAACACCGCGGGGGTCCTGCGGAAAGGGTCTAACTTAAAGTTCATTGTCATCGGTTTGGGCGCTCCGTCGCGGAGCCCCGCACTGGATGTTCTCGCTTGGCGAGGGCTGCAGCCCGGACGCGCTTTATCGAGCATGTCCGGATCGAGGAAACGGCGGCATCTGGCCGCCTCAATCAAGGGTTGGCGAACACGCAAGCCATGAGAAACGGTCAGAACAAGCGTATGCGGGGGCGAAACCGCAAGAGCCACAATCCCCTCACCAGGGTCTACGAGTCGAACGGACCCGACGTCAAAATCCGCGGCACACCGTCGCATATCGCCGAGAAATATGTCCAGCTCGCGCGCGATTCGCAGACGTCGGGCGACCCGGTGTCGGCGGAGAATTACAACCAGCACGCCGAGCATTATCTGCGCCTGATCGCCGCCGCCCAGGAGCAGTTCCGGCAGACCGCGCCGTTCTTCCGCCCCGATGGCAGCTCCGACATGCGCGATGACCTCGGCGACGACGGCGACGATGATGTCGGCGGCGCGCAAGAACCGAACGACCAGGTGGCGTTCGGCACCCGTGACCCGCAGCCCTACCTGCCGCGCGATGCCCAGTTCTTCGCGCCGCGAGAGCAGCAGTCCTATGGCGGACGTCAGCAGCACCAACCGCAGCAGCATCAGCCTCAGCAACACCAGCCGCAGCAGCATCAGCCTCAGCAGCATCAGCCGCGCGGCGGCAACGACGACGGCAATGTGGAAAGGCTGCCTTCCTTCATCACCGGCGGTGGCGCTTCCCCGGGACCGCAGGGTGCGGCACCTCAGGGCCACGGCCAGAACGGCCAGAACGGCTTCGATCCCCAGCAGCAAGGCGACCGGTTTCCGTTGCACCGGCGCCGCCGCCGTCACCGCGGCCCCCGCGACATGTCGCAGAGCGGCCAGGGCGTGAGCGACGGCGACGACACCCCGCAGGGTCCGCGGCCGCCGGGCGAATGATACTGATCGAAGCATGATCCCGAAAAGTTGCAGACTTTTCGGACAAGATCATGCTCAAGCTAATCTAGATCGCGGCCGGAGATTTGATCCGGGCAGCCCCGCCGGGGGATGGCGCGAGCACCGGCTCGAGCACGGGTTCGAGGCTCGGGACCAGCTTTTTCCGGCGCGCCGGGATGGTGCGATAGACCTGCTTGGTGGCTTCCACGAGGTGCACGCCGGCAAACGGCGCGGATACGGTCGCACCGGTGCGTTCCCACGCGACCGCCGAGCGCAGGAACCAGCGTTGCTCGATCGGCGGCACGTAGAGCGCCTCGCCCCAAGCCGTCGGCGTGAACCACGTCTCCCGCAGCAATTGCGTGATCTGCGAGCGCGAATAGGGGCGGCCATGGCCGAACGGCGTCGTGTCCATGCGCGCCCACAGCCCGCGCCGGTTCGGCACCACGGCGAGCAGGCGGCCGCCGGGGGCGAGCACCCGCCACACCTCGCGCAGCAGCGCCGGCGCGTCGTGGGTCATTTCCAGGGCGTGCACGAACAGGATGCGGTCGACCGCCGCATCGGGCAGCGGCAACTCGGTTTCATCCACCAGCGCCGCCAGCGTCGGCCGCAGCGTCGGCCATTTCACCACCCCCTGGGTCGCCGGCATGAAGGCGAGGCAACGCTCGGCGTCCTCGCGGAACAAGCCGAGATATGGGGTCGAATAACCGATGCCGAGGACACGCAGACCCTTGCTGCCGGTCCACAAGCGGCGAATGCCGACGCCGACGAAGCGCCGCGCCACCTTGCCGAGCGGGTGGACGTAGAAGCTGCGGAGATCGACGACATCGAGCGACATGCCATACCGTAACATCCGCCGGGCGCCGCCGCGAGGCTGCGCAAGTCATCGGGCCATGCTACAAGCCGGCCCTGAATAATTTATGGACGGGCCAATGACCGCGCAAACCCGGCTGTTCCTCTGCATGAAGGACAATTACGGCGTCCTGGTCCACGATCCCGCGACCGGCGCCACCGCCGCCATCGATGCTCCGGAGGCGGCCCCGGTCGAGGCCGCGCTCGCCGCCACCGGCTGGACGCTGACCGATATCCTCGTCACCCACCATCACGGCGACCACACCGCCGGCATCGCCGAACTCAAGCAGCGCCACAACTGCCGGGTGGTCGCGCCGCGCCGTGAGGCCGCGAAAATTCCCGCCGTCGACGTCGAGGTCGGCGAAGGCGATCGCGTCAAGGTCGGTTCCCTCACTGCGGACGTGATCGAAACGCCGGGCCACACGCTCGGCCAGGTCAACTATTTCTTTCCCGCGGACAAGCTCCTGTTCGCCGGCGACACCCTGTTCTCGATCGGTTGCGGTCGGGTGATCGAAGGCACCCCAGAGTTGATGTGGCAATCGCTGCTCAAGCTGCGCGCCTTGCCCGACGACACCGCATTGTTCTGCGGCCACGAATACACCGACGCCAATATCCGTTTCGCACTGACCATCGAGCCCGGCAATCCGGCGCTGCAGGCCCGCGCCGCGGAGGCCAAGCGCCAGATCGCCGCGGGGACGCCGACCATCCCGAGCCGGATGGACGAGGAAAAGCGGGCCAACGTGTTCCTGCGCGCCGACGAACCGGAGGTCGCCGCCGCAGTGGGCCTCGCCGGCCAACCCGCCGCGCGCGTGTTCGCCGAAGTGCGGGCCCGCAAGAACAGGTTCTGACTTGGGCGGCACTATCAACGACCTGACGGCGGCCGACATCATCCGGCTGCTCGGTCTCGAGCCGCATCCCGAGGGCGGCCATTTTCGCGAGACGTTCCGGGACCGGGCCGACAGCACGGGGCGCGCCGCCTCGACCGCCATCTATTTCCTGCTGGCACGCGGCGAACGCTCCCACTGGCATCGTGTCGATGCCGCCGAGGCGTGGCACCACTATGCCGGCGCCCCGCTCATGCTCGAAATTTCCAAGGACGGCGACGGGGGCGGCGACGTCGCGGTCGAGCGCATTCGCCTCGGCGCCGATCTCATGGCCGGCGAGCGCCCGCAGGCCGTCGTTCCCGCTTACGCCTGGCAGGCCGCAACGAGCCTCGGCGACTGGACGCTGGTCGGCTGCACCGTCGCCCCGGGCTTCGTGTTTTCGGGTTTCGAACTGGCAGCGCCGGGTTGGGCGCCGCAGGGGGCCGATGCGAGCCCCGCCAAAGCCGATCGAAGCGGTTCCGGCAGCGTCACACCATGATCTGCCCGCCATTGGCGGACAGGGTCGAGCCGGTGATGAGACCGCTGTCGTCGGAGGCGAGGAACACCACGCAGCGCGCGACCTCCTCGGGTTCGCCGAGCCGGCCGATCGGGATCAGCGGCAGGATCGACTTCTCCAGAACCTCCTTCGGCACCGCCTGCACCATCTCGGTGTTGATGTAGCCGGGGCAGATCGCATTCACGGTGACGCCGGCGCGCGCATTCTCCTGCGCCAGCGCCTTGGTGAAACCAACCTCGCCCGCCTTGGCCGCGGAATAATTGGTCTGGCCCATCTGGCCCTTCTGGCCGTTGATGGAGGAGATGTTGATGATGCGGCCGAACTTGCGCTGTCGCATGCCTTCTATGACCGGCCGGCACATGTTGAACAACGACACGAGATTGGTATTGAGCACCGCCACCCATTGTTCCGGCTTCATGCGGTGGAACATGCTGTCGCTGGTGATGCCGGCATTGTTGACCAGCACGTCGACGGGGCCGAGGTCGGCGGCGACCTGGGCGAGCCCTGCGACGCAGGCCTCGTAGGAACTCACGTCCCACTTGTAGACTTTGATGCCGGTCTCCGAGCTGAACGTCTGCGCCACCTCGTCCCTGCCGGCGTAGGTGGCGGCGACGTTGTAGCCCGCGGCCTTCAAAGCCTTCGAGATTGCCGCGCCGATGCCGCGCGTGCCTCCGGTCACCACTGCAATCCGTGCCATCAACTCCTCCCTGGATTCTTTGCTTGCCGGCCGACGCCGAGTTTCACGACAAATGAACACGTTAGGAAAGGCAAATCATTGCTGCATCGCAATGACGCCGATAAAAGCGGCACCGACGAAAAAGCGGCGGCAAATGCCGCCGCCTGCTGCCGATCGAGCCCTATTGCGGTTAGCCGCGCTCCACGCACATGGCAATGCCCATGCCGCCGCCGATGCACAGCGTGGCGAGCCCCTTCTTGGCGTCGCGCCGCGCCATCTCATGGAGCAGCGTCACCAGGACGCGGGCGCCGGATGCGCCGATCGGATGCCCGAGCGCGATGGCGCCGCCATTGACGTTGACCTTGCCGGTGTTCCAGCCGAGGTCCTTGTTGACCGCGCAGGCCTGTGCGGCGAAGGCCTCGTTGGCCTCGATGAGGTCGAGGTCCTCGACCTTCCAGCCGGCCTTTTTGAGCGCGGCGCGGGAAGCCGGGATCGGGCCGGAGCCCATGATCGCGGGATCGACGCCGGCCTGGGCCCAGGAGACGATGCGCGCCAGCACCTTGCGGTTCTCCTTGGCCGCTTCACTCGCCTTCATCAGCACCACCGCGGCGGCGCCGTCATTGATGCCGGAGGCGTTGGCGGCCGTCACCGTGCCGTCCTTGGCGAAGGCCGGGCGCAGCTTGCCGACCGCTTCGAGCGTGGTGCCGTGCTTGGGATATTCGTCGGAGTCGACGATGATGTCGCCCTTGCGGGTCTTGACGGTCACCGGCGCGATCTCGTCCTTGAAGCGGCCGGCCTTCTGGGCGGCCTCCGCCTTGTTCTGCGAACCGACGGCGAACTCGTCCTGCTGCTGGCGGGTGATCTGCCACTGCCGGGCGACATTCTCGGCGGTGTTGCCCATGTGATAGCCGTTGAAAGCATCCCACAGGCCGTCCTTGATCATGGTGTCGACCATCTCGAAATTGCCCATCTTGACGCCGTTGCGCAGATGGGCGCAGTGCGGCGCCATGCTCATGGATTCCTGCCCGCCGGCGACGACGATATCGCTGTCGCCGTTGAGGATCGACTGGAAGCCCAGCGCCACCGTGCGCAGCCCGGAACCGCAGAGCTGATTGACCCCCCAGGCGGGGATCTCGACCGGAATTCCCGCCGCGATGGATGCCTGGCGGGCCGGATTCTGGCCTTCGCCTGCGGTCAGGATCTGGCCCATGATGACTTCGGAAACCCGCGGCGCCTCGACGCCGGCCCGCTGGAGCGCGGCCATGATCGCCACCTTGCCGAGCTCGTGGGCCGGTACACTGCCCAGCGCACCATTGAACGCGCCGACCGGGGTGCGTGCCGCGCCTACGATGACGATGTCGTCCTTCATCACGGAAACTCCTTCTGGGCTCAGGTTGCGGCGTTGATTGCACGTCCCGGCGCCGGGGTGATCGCCAAGGTCAATGCCCGCTCACACCCGGCCATGTCAATGTGGGGGAGGGATGGAGAAGCTGCCAGGGCTGGACCGTCGCGGCGCCGATAACAGTGGCCTGCCATGGCAAAAACGCATATTTTGCGCCCATGACCAAGTCGCCGGAACCGGTCGTCCAGGGGCCGGTCGCGACTTCATTAGTCACTTCGGCGGGAAGTTTGCACAAAACAGTGGCCTGCTATGGCAAAAACGCATATTTTCACAAAGGGATGAAGCGCAAAGGCGTTTCGGGGCGAATTATCGAGTATTCAAGCCATGGCCAAGTCCGAAGAACCGGTCGTCATCAAGAAATACGCCAACCGGCGGCTCTACAACACCGGGACGAGCACCTATGTGACGCTTGAAGACCTCGCCGGAATGGTCAAGAACGGTGAGGATTTCATCGTTTACGATGCCAAGACCGGCGAGGACATCACCCGCTCGGTGCTGACCCAGATCATCTTCGAGCAGGAGAACAAGGGCGGGCAGAACCTGTTGCCCATCACGTTCCTGCGCCAGCTCATCCGCTTCTACGGCGACAGCATGCAGATGCTGGTTCCGAGGTACCTCGAAGTGTCGATCGAGTCGCTGACCCGCGAGCAGGAAAAATTCCGCCACCAGTTGAGCCACGCCTTCGGCGCCGGTCCGTTCGCCCCGCTCGAAGACCAGGTGCGCAGGAACATGCAGATGTTCGAGCGCGCCTTTGCGATGTTCATGCCGTTCGCGCGGCGCGAGGCGCAGAATGCCGAAGCCGAGAAGACGACGCCGGCCTCGGGCGGGGAGATCGACGATCTCAAGCGCCAGCTCGACGAGATGCAGAAGCGGATCGAGAAGCTGAGCGACACCAAGACGTCGTCGTAGGCGCTATCGCGGCGGTATGGCGGTCACGACACTATCGCCGGCGGCCTCGCGGGTGGGCGCCGCCGGGCTTGCCCAGGAACGTCGGATGGTCGCCGTGCCGATCAGCGCGCCCTGCAGATAGTCGCAGCCCCAATCCGTCAGGAGCGCGGCGCAGGCTTCGTCCTGCACCCATTCCGCCACCGTCTTCAGGCCGAGCTGCTTGGCGAGCCCGATCAGCATCCGCACGAAGGCCTGGTCGTCCTGCGACCGCGCCAGGTTTTTCACGAAGCCGCCGTCGATCTTCACGAGATCGACCCCGAGCTTGCGCATGTTGCGAAACGACGTGCAGCCGGTGCCGAAATCGTCGATCGCGATCCGGCAGCCGATATCCTTCGCGCGGGCGACGAAGGAACGGGTTTCGTCGAGATTCTGGATCGCGGCGCTTTCGGTGAGCTCGATGGTGACCCGCGGCGCGAGATCCGGTTTGCCCGCGAGCGAGGCCGCCAGCGCATTCCACCAGGTGCCGTCGATGGTCGAAGCCGGCGACACGTTGACGCTCAGCCGCAGGTCCGGCACCTCGACGAGCTCGGCGATGACGAGTTCCAGCATCCGGTGGTCGATGAGGCGGACGAGACCGAGACGCTCCGCGATCGGCATGATGTCGGTGGCGGCGATCAGGGATCCGTCGGGCCGGCCGATCCGCATCAGGCATTCGTGGAACGCCGGCCGGCGCGACACCGCCTCGGCGACCGGCTCGAAAGCGGGAATGATGCGGCGTTCGTTGAGGGCGCCGACGATGGCATCGCTCGCGCGCATGTTTTCCCGGCGCATCGCCTCACGCTCGACATTGGGGCGGAACACCTCCAGGGTACCGCGCCGCCGCATCTTTCCGGCATTGAGCGCCTCGTGGACCCGCGACAGCAGGTCGTGGACGCTGTCGGCATGACGCGGCGCGATGATGCCGCCGATCGAGGCGGTCACCGCCACCGGCCCGGTCCTGGTGAGGATGACTTCTTCGCGCACGGCGAGAAGCAGGCGTTCGGCGGCGGCCATGAGGTCGTCCGGACCGCAGTCCCGCAGGATCAGCCCGAACTTGTTTCCGGACAGCCGGCCGAGACTGTCGCGGCCGCGCATGCTCACGCGCAAGCGCAGCACGATCGCCGAGATCACTTCGTCTCCGACCATGAATCCGTAGGCCTCGTTGATGCGCGCGAGATCGTCGATGGAGACGACCAGCACGGTGAACGAGGTCCGCAACCCGATTGCATCCTGCAGCGTGTCGGCGAGCACCTCGGTGAACTGCCGGCGGTTCATCTCCCCGGTGAGATCGTCGAAGCGGGAGAGATAGGAGAGCCGCTCTTCCCGGGCGCGGCGTTCGGTGATGACGCGCACCGTGCCGTGGGCGCGGGCGGGCCGGCCGTCGGGACCGGCGAACCAGCGGCCGGTGTCCTCGACCCACATCGGGATCGTCTCCCCGGCGGCGCGGATGGAATACTGCACCTGATAGGATATCCCGGTGCCGGCATCGTGCTGCCCGGACAGCAGCACCGCGTCGCGGCGCGATTGGGCGTTGCCGGGGCACATCAGGCCGGCGAAGGCAGTGTTGGTCGCAATCGCGGCGGCGTCGGCGACCTTGAGCACGTGCCGCGCATTGGCCCCCCACGCGAGGGCGTCGCTGCCGATATTCCACTCATAGGGGACCTCCCCGATCGAGGCGAGAATATCGGTGACCTTGCAAGGCTCCGGCGCGCTGTCCGTGCTCGACTCCGGCCGCACCGGCATCGGCACGATTGGGGCCGGCGGCACGGCTTGCGTCGGCGCAGGAGCGATGGCGGGCGCAATCGACTTCTGTTCGCTGGTGCCCACGGCCATTCCTATGGATGCGTCGGGAAATCCCGGAAAATCCGTGCGGGAACGTAACCAAATACACTAAACAAATAGGAAACCCGGCGGCGGCGAGAGCGCTTCGGCCGCGACGGGCGGCCGGTGGGTCCAACCGGGCGGCGCGGGTCGCCATCGGCGCCGGGCGCGATAAGGAAGCGTTAACCCTCAATACCCGATCGCGCAGCCGTCCTTGCGCGGGTCGGACGCGCCGACCGGCACGCCGCGCCGCCGGTCGAAGGCGATGGCCTGGCCGCCGCCGAGCGGCGAGCCCTCATTAGCGAATGCCACGAACGGCATCGCCACCGGGGGCACGGCAGGTGCGCCCCCCAAGAGGAGACATCCCGCTCGGCCTGCGCGGTGCCGAAACTCCTGCCAACCACTCAACGGAAATTTACTGGTTCGGCCGTTCGGCGGCAGCGGTGGCCATGTATTTCGAATAGAGTTGAGCAACCCGCTCGCGCCACATTCCGACGAACGCCCCCGATGTCAGCTTATCCACCGATTTCCACGCGTGTTTGACGGCCGGAAGGGTATTCCGCCAGATCGCGCGTTTGCACCATTTTTCGCCTTTCTCCACGCCTTCGCCGGTGGCACACATGGATTTCCAGGCGATGCGATCCGGTTGGCTGATGTGCTCGGCGGCGCCTTCCCAGCCTTGTTGATGGATCAAGTAAAGATCGCTCAAGCTCGGCTTCCTGTGCGTCACCCACTCGAACAGAATGCCTTCGGTAATGACCTTGTAGGCGGCCGCAACGGCATTGTCGCGGGCATCGCGAATCTGCCCGGAGCCGAATTTGTTGAACTCGTATCTGCTCAGTTGGAACAGGCCGATATACGACCCGGTGCGCTGCTTGGGGTTGAAACCGGACTCGATCCTGGCAACCGCTTTCATGAAATTGAAATCCAGACCGAAAGCGTCGGAGGCACGCTTGATCTCCTCGACCGGCGTTCCGACCGGGGTGTCCTTGAGTGAACTTAAGACGATATCCGCCGGCTTCTCGGCCGGCGGCAGTTCGGACCAGACGTAATAGGTGAGATACCGGAAATCCTGCGTCACCGGCGCCGGGTTGGAGGCTTCGTCCGACGCATCGCGCGTTGTCGGCACCGGTTGGGCGGCGTCATGGTGCGGGTACACCGATTTTGTTTCGATAGAATCGTCGCCGATTTCGGCTTTGCCCCTCAACGACGGTCCGGAAACCGGCCCAGGCACCGAGCCAAGCTCTGCTCCAAGCGCTGTTCCAGGTCCGGCAGATGCTCCGGGTACGGCGGCGGAGAGCGCACGCGCACCGGGCGTCTCGGCGCTCACTGCCGCTTCCGGCATTGGGTCCGGCACGGTCGCGCCAGGCTTGTTTGCGCCGACCTGATGGATCCCAGCGAATGTTATGGCACCCACGATGCAGGTGGCCTGCAAGGCTTTCATCGTCCCCAACCCCGCGGCGCGGTCCCCGAAAGAACGCTACACGCATGTTCCCCGTAGTCCAATGCGAGTCCGCCACGCTAGATGTTTTTAGTGGAGAATGCCCCAAGCGAGGCGACGGACAAGATGAATGCGTCACATTTACTGGAGCTGTTGCCTAAATGCGACATCCTTATCGCCGGTTTCACCTTTGCTCTTGCTGACGGGCATTCGTGAGAAGAAGACGGGAGGAGCGTCATGCGACACGCGATCCCACGCCAATCGATGCAACGGACGTGTTGTGCCCGGGCACAGAGTCCGATTGGGGTCAATCAACACCAAGCTTCGTGGTCGGCGCGGCGGGACTTGCTCCGATAGCAGCCGTGCAGGGCGACGGTCACGGCGCCTGCCTCGGGCCAAGGCACTAAATCGCTGCGCGATAGCCCGCTGCGCGGGGGGCCTGCGGCAGGCGCAGTAACCAACTGAGAGATCGTCGATAGCGGCCGGTGTGGCCTGTCTTGGGGATCGAGGTGTTTCGACCTCACCCAAGACAGGAGTTTCCCATGAGTACGGACGCCGTCACCCCGCTGCGCCAGCGCATGATCGAGGACATGAACGCGCGCAAACTCGGTGCACACTCGCAGCGAAGTCACATCTACAGCTGCAGGCGTTTCGCTGCATTTCTAAAGCGATCGCCCGATACGGCCGGACCGGATGACGTTCGTCGTTTCCAGCTGCACTTGGCCGAGACGGGCATGAGCATCTGCAATCGCAACCGCATCATGACCGGGGTGAAGTTCTTGTTCCGCGTAACACTGCGGCGGCCGGACCTTGCGGCCGAGATTTATCACCTCCGCGAGCCGCAGAAGATACCTCTGGTGATGAGCCAGGACGAGACGCGCCGCCTGCTCGCGGTCGCCAGCAGCCTCAAGGTGCGCGTACTGCTCAGCCTCGGCTATGGCTGCGGCCTGCGTGCCGGCGAGGTGGTCAGGCTCAAGGTCAAGCACATCGACAGCGCACAGAAGATCATTCGGGTGGAGCAGTCCAAGGGACGCAAGGACCGCAACGTCATGCTGTCGCCCGAGACGCTCGACCTGTTGCGCCAATGGTGGAAGGTGCGCCCACCGCGTCATGATGCCGGAACGCCGCCGCAGGAACGCTGTCTGTTTCCAGGTACCAAGCGCGGCAAGACGATGAGCACCCGCCAGTTGAGCCGCCTGTTCCATGAAGCGGCCGATGCGGCCGGAATCAAGAAGGCCGTGACGCTGCACGCGCTTCGGCACAGCTTTGCAACTCATCTGCTCGATCGCGGTACCGATATCAGAATCATCCAGGCGCTGCTTGGTCACGACAAATTAGATACGACGGCGCGCTACACGCGCGTCGCGACCGGCATGATCGCCGGCATCGAGAGCCCGCTCGACCTGCTGTCGCAGCCGCGCAAGAAGCCCAGGAAGGGCCGCAAAGACCAGCCGCCGGCGTAACGGCGCCATGTCCCGTCCGGCCCTGGAGGTCGCGGATATCTTCCGCGGCCACGGAGCGGCGTGGCGGCGCGCCAACGTCGGCCGCGTCAGCCTCGGCCAGATGAAGGTGATGTCGGCCATCGAGCGCTGCCGCACAGCGGCGCTCGGCGGTCATGTGGCGCGCTGCGAGGGCTGCGCCCATACGGTCATCGCCTACAACAGTTGCCGCAACCGGCATTGTCCCAAGTGCCAGGGCACCGCAGCCAGGGAATGGCTCGCCGCGCGCGAGGCTGACCTGCTTTCGGTGCCGTACTTCCATGTGGTGTTCACGCTGCCGGCCGTCATCGCTGACATCGCCTACCAGAACAAGGCTGCGATCTACGACATCCTGTTCACGGCCTCGGCCGAGACCATGACCACCATCGCGGCCGATCCCAGGCACCTCGCCGCCCGCATCGGCATCACCTCGGTGCTTCACACCTGGGGCTCGGCACTGACCCACCATCCCCATGTCCACATGATCGTGCCGGGCGGCGGCATCTCCCTTGATGGCACGCGTTGGGTGTCGTGCAGGCCGGACTTCATCCTGCCCGTGGAGGTTCTCTCGTGCCTGTTCCGGGGATTGTTCCTGGCCAAGCTCGTCGCCGCCCACCGGGCCGGACGTCTCGAGTTCTTCGGCGTCCACGCCCGCCTCGATAACATCAGAGCCTTCAAGGCGTATCTGGCGCCGCTGCGCAAGAGTGATTGGGTGGTCTATGCCAAACGTCCGTTCGGCGGACCGCGGGCCGTGCTGGCCTATCTGTCGCGCTACACCCACCGCGTCGCCATCTCCAATCGCCGGCTCGTCGCCGCCGATGACGGGGGCGTGTCGTTCCGCTGGAAGGACTATCGCATCGAAGGTCCTGGCCGCTGGAAAACCATGACGCTCACGCCGCACGAGTTCATCCGGCGCTTCCTGATGCACGTGCTGCCCAGCGGCTTCCACCGCATCCGGCACTACGGCCTGCTGGCCAGCGGCACCCGCGCCGTCAACATCGCCCGGGCGCGCCAGTTGCTCGCCATGCCGACCTGCTCCGAACCGCCCGACACACCCGAGACTCCGGCGCCCGACCAAGCGCGCATGCTGCCGCGTCCGTGCCCCTGCTGCGGCGGACGCATGTTCATCATTGAGACCTTCGCTCGCGGCTGCCAGCCCAAGCATCGTCCCACGCCGGCGTCAGGAGCGATCAGGATCGACACCTCATGATGCCGTCACTGCCGATCCGAAACCGCAGCGACACACGGCCATTCGCGCCGAATCTCGACCGGCATCGCCCCCGCTTGCGTCGGCCCGTCAAATTGGCCCGCATCGCCACCGCCATTCTGGTCAACAAACGCCCGGTCCGTTCGTTCAGCCCTGCAAGGACACC